>Ga0182229_1000218_pt1 | contig 15070 bp, 15 predicted proteins | sample G6R1MG_32_FD_129663 | JGI IMG/M metagenome (GOLD analysis project Ga0182229, IMG submission 129663) | Miscanthus phyllosphere microbial communities from Michigan, USA - G6R4_MAIN_07NOV2016_LD1 MG | ecosystem: Host-associated > Plants > Phyllosphere > Phylloplane/Leaf | place: USA: Michigan...
CTGAATAACGCGTTGAAATCTACCGGGTTGAAAAAGTCGGTATAGCGCCTGTTGCGGAGTACCCGTGGGTTAACGCCCAGAAGCCGGGCCGTCGACGAATCAACGTTGACAAAGCGAAGGTCGGCGAAATCATCCAGTAAGTCGAAGACCGTATGCTCACCCTGGGTAGCATAACTAACCCGATCGGGTGAAAGGTCAATCGCTCTGGAATCGGTCATCGGGCTGGAAGAGGTACGAACCTGGCTTGGATTGCCCGTTCAGACAGTAGAGTGTTAGATTGGAACAGCAAACGTAGCTGCCTGAGTTAGTAATAACTCGTAAAAAGCGTAAACGTTTTTTTGTGGGCCTCATTCGCCCCGTAGCGTCACGGCTGATACCTTTGCGCCCGACCATTCGGAAAAGAAGATGGTCGTTGAGAGTACGTATGGAGTTGACAGTCGTAATTCCCGTCTATAACAGCGAACAGACAATCGGCCCGCTGGTTGACCGGCTGCACGCTTGTCTGTCGACCCGATTGCTGGAAGTCATTCTGGTCAACGACGGTAGCGCCGACCGGTCCGGCTTGGTTTGCGATCAGCTTGCCGGTAACTATTCGACCGTGCGGGCTATCACGTTGCGCCGGAACTTCGGCGAATTCAACGCTGTCTTGTGCGGACTAACCTACGCACGGGGGAACTATACGGCGATCATCGATGACGACTTTCAAAACCCGCCCGAAGCCATTCTGACGTTACTCGACGCGGCCATTGCGGGGCAGTATGACGTAGTGTACAGCCGGTATGCGCAAAAACGACACCATTGGTTTCGAAACCTGGGTAGCTGGCTGGTCAATACGCTGACGACGGCTTCACTGGGCAAACCGCGCGACCTGTACCTGTCGAGTTTCAAGCTGATCCGGCGCGAGGTGGTCGACGAAATTGTGCGGTATCAGGGGCCGTATCCGTATATCGATGGGCTGATTTTCCGGGTTACCCGTCACGTAACGAGTGTCATGGTACCCCACATGGCCCGCTCGGAAGGGCAGTCGGGCTACACGACCCGCAAACTGGTTAGCCTGTTTCTCAACGTGTTCATCGGCTATTCGCTCTGGCCCATTCGTCTGTTCACAGGCCTGGGGCTGGGACTGACGCTGTTGACGGGGCTGCTGGGCCTGATCCTGCTGGTCGTTGGGCTGAGCCGTGATGCCGGCGTAGCGGGTTGGGTGCTCGTTGGCTGGGTTGTCCTGCTGGGGCTAGGGGTACAACTATTGTTTCTAGGCGTGCTGGGCGAGTATCTCGGCAAGCTGTTTATGAGTCAGAGCGGACTACCCGCGTTCGTCGTCCGGTCCGATTCGGGGGTAGACGAAAGCAGAAAGACGTGAAAGATGAGCGTCGCCATATCTAGCCGATGTTGTCCCCCAACGTACTCTTTTCCGCTTTCTTCTTTCTTCTTTCTTCTTACCTCTTTCTTCTCTATAATGATCGGTCGGACAGACGAATACCAGAAAATGTTTCAGGTCGAGCAGCAGCTGTGGTGGTACCGACAGTTGCACGAGCGCGTGGCTGCTGCATTGACCGCTCAGTTTGGTGACCGACGTGACATCCGCGTGTTCGATGCCGGCTGTGGAACCGGTGGGTTGCTGAACTATCTCCGCGACCGGGGCTACACAAATCTGACTGGTGTTGATGGGTCGGCTGATGCGGTTGCTTTTTGCCACGAGCGGGGCCTAACCGTGTCGCTACTGAACCTGAACGACCTGCCCGATCAGCCGGAGACCGAGCTGGTCGACGCTGTCATCTGCAACGATGTGTTCTGCTATATCGCCCCCGAACGACTACCGATCTTACTGCAACGGCTGGCCCGGCGGCTGCGACCCGGTGGCGTATTGATCACGAACAATAACGCATTCAACGTATTCCGGGGGCAGCACGACCTGGCTGTTGGGAGCCAACGCCGGTTTGTTCGGGCCGATCTGGAACCCCTGCTTTCGCCCGCCGGCCTTCGGTTGCGTCAGTCGACGTACTGGAGTCTGGTGCTGTCGATCCCGATTCTGGCGGTGCGGCTGCTCCAACGACTGGAACTGGCACTTGGGCGCAAACCCGACGTTGCCCGTTCCGACGTGTATTTACCCAGTCGTCGGGTCAACGAAACGCTGTACCGGATCGCCCAAACGGAAAACCGACTGTTGCCCCGAACCCCCTTCGGCAGTTCCTTGTTCCTGACAGGAGAACGGCTGTGAGATGCGTAGCCTGGACCGGCCCGTGCCACGGTGGCTGCCGGCACGGCTCCGTACTACACCTACACACTCGCTATTGAAAACTGAATCTATGTTTACTGGTATAGTTGAAACAACCGGCGTCGTGTCGGGTATTGACGCGGAGGGGACCAACCTGACGTTTCGCATCGAAGCCGCTATCAGCGCCGAATTGACAATCGATCAGAGCGTTAGTCACAACGGCGTCTGCCTGACGGTGACGAGCGTTGCCGATGGGAGTTACACCGTTACGGCGGTCGATGAGACGCTGAAAAAAACCAATCTAGGCCTGTTGAAACCCGGCGATCTGGTGAATCTGGAACGATGCATGCCTGCCAACGGCCGCTTCGACGGCCACATCGTGCAGGGCCACGTCGATCAGACGGGTACCTGCACCAACGTGCAGGACGTGGACGGCAGCTGGCTGTTCGATTTTCAGTACGATCCGGCCGTCGCTGATAACGTAACGGTCGAGAAAGGGTCGATCTGCATCAACGGCGTCAGCCTGACGGTTTTCAACTCGCATCCCGACGGTTTTCGGGTCACGATTATTCCGTATACGTACGAGCATACCGGTTTCCGGACGCTGAAAGCGGGCGATACGGTGAACCTCGAATTCGACATCGTGGGTAAGTACATCAAAAAAATGCTGGCGGGCTATCGCTGAGGGCGGTAGTTTCTCGTTAGTTTTGAGACATACTACCCCGGCCCAACGGTCGGTATTCACGCACTGGCAACCTGAATGGCTAAAATCAGTACCCGCTCATTCATCGATCTATTCCTTCAGATCGGTATCATCGTCGCCGTTATCGCGGTGCTGTTTCTGGGCTTTTTCTTTGTGTACCTGCCGTATACAACCAATCACGGCCAGACGATTACCGTACCCGACGTGTCGAAACTGAGCATGGACGAGATGCGGAACATTTTGAATGACCGCAACCTGCGCTACGAAGTTACCGACTGTACGTTTGTAGCCGGCGCGCAGCCGCTGACCATTATCGAGCAGTACCCACGCGCCAACGCGAAAGTAAAGGAAGATCGCAAAATCTACCTGAAAGTAACCAAGCGTGTCGCACCGATGGTCGCCATGCCGTTGCTGGTCGACATGATTGACCGGAGCGCCGTTCGGATGCTGGAATCGATGGGGTTGCAGGAGGGCGAACGGACCTACGTACCCGACGTGGCTAAAAACTCGGTGCTGCGTCAGCTGTACAACGGAAGGGAAATCGCGGCTGGCACGCCCATACCCAAAGGCTCGAAGATCGATCTGGAGATTGGCGACGGGCTGGGAAATACGATGTTCGACATTCCGAACGTTGTAGGGCTGCAACTCGACGAGGCCGAAGCCGCAATTCGGGGGTCCAATCTAAAAATCGGCACGAAAATTTCTGTTGATGATCCCGAGAAGGAAGTCGGAACGGTGGTTCGCCAGCGGCCCGAAGCCCGACCCGGTGAACGCATTCGTGTCGGCGAGACGATGGACCTGTGGGTGGTGGGCCCCATCGAATCAAATCAATAGCACCTGTTTACGACCCCACCCGGTCATCGCTGTTCCATGACGTGTCTGCTACCTGTATCCACACCGAGCTGGATTCGTGCCGGGCTGCTGCTCCTGCTGATCGGGCTACGCCTGTCGACCAGCCGGGCGCAGACGTCCCTTCAGCTTCCATTTTTCGAGGATTTTTCGACCGCAGCGGGCTACCCCGGCATCGACAAACCCAATTCGACCCGCTGGCAGCCGGGGAGTGGCGTGTACATCAACAACACGATGGCGGTTAACCACCCCACGGTGGGCGTTGCTTCGTTCGACGGGCTGAATGCCAGCGGCAGGCCTTATGTGCAGAATAACCAACTGGCGCAGAGCTACACCGATACGCTGGCGTCACTGCCGATCAACCTGAGCGGGCTGACCGTTGCGGATTCCGTGTACCTGAGTTTCTATTGGCAAAGTCGTGGACTGGGTGAATCACCTGATCCGGGCGATTCGCTGACGGTACAGTTTCTCACTAGCAGTGGCACGTGGCAAACGGTTTGGACGCAGGAGGGCGGTACACCCAGCAACAACTTCGCCCAGGCCTTCGTGCCAATCAAAAACGCGGGGTACCTGCATGCCGGATTCGCCTTTCGGTTCCGCTCATATGGGCGCCAATCTGGCCCGTTCGATACCTGGAACGTTGACTATATCTACCTCAACAAGAATCGCAACGTCAACGATCGATTCGTGCGCGATGTGGCCGTGCGGCAGGCGCTTACACCACTGCTTCGGCGCTATACAGCCATGCCGCTCTCGCAGTATGTCGTCAATCCGGCGGCTGAAATGGCCGACTCCGTGCGTACGGATATCAACAACCTGTTCAACAACTTTAACTTCACCACCTTTCGCTTCACCGTGCGTGATGAAGTGTCAGGGCGGTTGTTGCAGGACACACCGCAGAACAACTCCGTCCTGATTCCGTCATTGAGTTCACAGCGTAAGGCGGCTCAACCGCTACCCGTACTCAGCTTTGGCACGTCGACCTCGGCAGTGCTGCGCTACACGGTCAACGTACTCACGACCGACGATCAGAATCCGTCGATACCGGGGGTGAACCTGCGCCAAAACGATACGCTGTCCGCTCGCACAACGCTGGCCGATTATTACGCCTACGACGACGGTACGTGGGAATACGGCGTGCAGGTGGGGCCGCGTGAACGATGGGCCGTGCGCTTCGTGGTCAACAAGCCGGATGTGTTAGCCGGGTTTCGGGCCTGTATCGTACCGTTTCGGACGAATCAGTCCGGGCAACTGTTCTCCATGTTCGTGTACAGCAACGCCAACGGCCGGCCGGGCAACCCGATCTACCAGCAGTCATTCACGACGCAATACCCCGCTACCCGGAACGGCTTCGTTGACTTTACGTTTACCAAAGGCGTTGCCGTCAGCGACACGTTTTACATCGGCTACCAACAGATCAGCAGTGTCGATACGACCATCTTCCGGCTTGGGTTCGATAAGAATAGCCCGTTTGGTAATCAGCTGTTTTACAATGGCGGGGCCAGCTGGGAGCAGAATCTGAACCCTAATTCGCCGTCGCTTGCGCTCAACGGTGCCTTCATGATCCGGCCCGTCATGGGCGGCAAGGTCGACACGACGCCCACCGCCGAGGAGCCTGAGCAACTAGACCTACTAGCCGTTTACCCAAACCCCACGACCGGGCAAATCCGCTGGGATAACCCACGGCTTCAGCAAATCGACGTAGTCAGCAGCAGCGGACAACTGGTTCAGCGAATTGAACCGAGTCGAGGCCAGCAAACCGCCGATTTCAGTCAACTCCCTGGTGGCTTTTACCTGCTCAGGCTGTCGACGGACAGGCAGACGGTCACGCAGAAACTGATTCTTCAGCCTTGAACTGCCATTGTACCGTTCAAGGCTGGAGCGGTAGATGCTGGCCGGTATACGATTGCCGATACCGGTAGTGCCACACCGATATATAGTTAGCGTACTGGAATCCGCTTCGTTATGCAAGCATCAAGTTCTGCCGAGCAGGCGCAGCTTTTCGAATACATCATCAACAGCAATCAGACGGGCGTTTGTGTGTTCGACGCGGTACGCGACGCTGCCGGCGCGTTTCTGGATTTTCGCTTCAGCTATATAAATCCGGCGGGAGCGGCCATGCTGGGTAAACACCCCGAGAAACTGATTGGGGTAAGCTATCGGGCGTATTTTTCGCAGGCAGAGAGCAGCGGTCTACTGGCCTTTTACCGAACTGTGCTGGAAAGTGGGCAACCGGCGCATTTGCTGGAAGTACCTTACTTTGCCGACGGTATCCGGGGCTGGTTCGATATAAACGTTGTCAAGTACCAAGATGCCGTTATCGTTAGTCTCATTGACATTTCCGTTTTAAAGCGGACGCAAATCAGCGAACGCAAGCAGGCGACGTTTTTCAATCAGTTGCTGCAGACGACCCCCAATGCCGTGATTGCCTACGAAGCGGTTCGGGAGCCGACGACCGACGGTACGCCAGGGGCTATCGTTGATTTCAACGCGGTGTTTTTCAACCCGAAGTACGAACGATTATTCGGAACGCCAGCCACCACGATTCAGGGGCAGACGTTTCGGGCGCGGTTCGATGTCGAAGATAAATCGCTGTTCGACTATTACAAAGGTGTCGTGGAGCGCGGTGAATCGTTTCAACGGGAGCGGTACTACAGCTTTATAAATAAATGGTTGCTGCTGCTGGGGGAAAAGCTGCACGACGGGTTTCTGCTGATTATCAATGATATCACGGAGCAGAAAGAAACTCAGTTGGCCCAGCAGCAACTAACGAACGCCTTGCAGACGGCCAATCAGGAACTGCTCCGGTCGAACGAAAACCTGCAACAATTTGCGTATGTCGCCAGCCACGATCTGCAGGAGCCCCTGCGCAAGATTCAGCAGTTTGGCGATCTCCTGAAAGCGCGGACTACCGGCGCGTCGGAAGAAGCCGTTACGTATCTGGAGCGCATGCAGTCGGCTGCCGGCCGAATGTCGACATTGATCAAAGATCTGCTTAGCTACGCGCGAATCTCAACCCGTCAGGACGAGAATAAGCCGGTGTCACTTGCGCAGGTTGTCGGTACTGTGCTGGACGATTTGCAGGTGAGTATTGCCGAAGCGCAGGCTACTATTCAGGTCGATGCGCTACCTACCGTTACGGGCGATGCCATGCAGCTAGGGCAGCTGTTTCAGAACCTGATTGGGAACGCGCTGAAATTTCGCCGGGCCGATACGGCGCTACACATTCAGGTTCGGTGTGGGCTCGTCGCGGCTACCGATATGCCCGATACGGTCCGGCCCTCTTGTCAGGCAACTGCCTACTATCAGATTGAGGTAATCGATACTGGTATCGGCTTCGAGGAAAAGTACCTGGATCGCATTTTTCAGGTGTTCCAGCGGTTGCACAGCCGGAGTGAATTTAGTGGAACGGGAATCGGGCTGGCCATCTGTGAAAAGGTAGTTGCCAACCATGGCGGGGCCATCACGGCCGTGAGCCAGCTGAACCAGGGTACGACGTTCCGTGTATATTTGCCGGCCTGACCGATGGTGTTGCCAGCGCAGCACACACCTCGTTTGAATCGTCACAAAAGTAGGGGAGGTGGGCACCTTGCCAGGAAGCACCGTGTTACCCCCCTGTCGCATTTAACCGAAAAAACCAATGGACATTACCGTACAGGAACTGAAAGAACGGCTCGACAAAGGCGAGCAACTGAACCTGATTGACGTGCGCGAGCCAAACGAGTACGAAGCCGATAACATCGGTGCCAAACTGATTCCGCTGGGCGATCTGCCCTACGAACTCGATCAGCTCGACGGTTTGCAGGACGAAGAAGTAATCGTGCATTGCCGGTCGGGTGCTCGTAGTGCCCGGGCGCAGCAATTGCTGGAAGAAAACGGCTTTACCAACGTCCGCAACGTAACGGGCGGCATGCTGGCTTACCGGGCACAGTAAGGTGGCTGGCGAAGAAAGATAAAAGAATAAAGAGGATAGCCGAAAGAAGAGAGGGACTGGTTTGCGCCAGTCCCTCTCTTCTTTCGGCTATCCTCTTTATTCCAACAAAGCCCGAATGCCGGCGTCATCGTCCGGAGAAAACCACTGATAGTTTGCCTGATTGTGAAACCAGGTAAGCTGTCGCTTCGCGTACCGCCGGGAGTTGCGCTTCAGTAGCCGAACCATCTCGTCGTAGTCGTACGTACCGTCGAGGTACGGGAAAACCTCCTGATAGCCCACCGTTTGCAGGGCGGGTAACTGCCGATAATCGTACAGACCACGCACTTCATCAAGTAATCCATCGGTCAGCATCTGATCCATGCGGGCGTCGATGCGGGTATACAATTCCGGGCGGGGGCGGTCGAGGGCCACGAGCACCGACTTGAACGGCCGTTCAGCCGGTTTGGCTTGCCGGAACGATGAATAGGGTAGGCCCGTACTCAGGCACACTTCCAGTGCCCGCGTTACACGTACCGGATTTTGCAGATCGGCCGTTTGCGCGTAGACCGGATCAAGCTGCTGTAACTGTTCCTGTAAAGAAGCCAACCCTTCCTGTTGCCACCGAAGCCGGAGCGTTTCGCGCAACGTAGCGTCGACCGGCGGCATGTCGTCCAGACCAAAGCAGACGGCGTTGATGTACAGGCCCGTTCCACCCGATAAAATCACGACCCGGTGCCGGGTAAATAGCTCATTCAGTATCGCCAGGCATTCCCGTTCGTAACGACCCGCCGTGACCGGGTCTGTGATGCTATGTGAGCCGATAAAATGATGTGGTACACCGTCCATCTCGGCAAGCGTCGGTTTGGCCGTGCCGATGGCTAATTCCTGATACAACTGCCGGGAGTCGGCGGAGACCACTTCTGTTCCGAGTTGTTTGGCCAGCCGGACGCAGAGGGTTGTTTTGCCGACGGCAGTCGGACCGGCTACTACGAGTAGTGTGTTGGCATTTGTACCGGGCATAACGAAAACGGGGCCTGGGTAAGACCCGTGCAAAAATAAGGTTTTACAGGCAAGGCCGTCGGCTTGGTTCAATCCGTTCCGAAACCTGTACCCTGTCGTGCTTGTTAATCAAGGAATTGCCCATATGACCCATACACTACATGAACGTTTGGTTACTGTCTCTGCTGTTGTACCTGAGCGGAACAACGGCTGTTCCCGCTCGGCTAGCGCAGCAGGAGTTGCCCCCTTTTCAGAAAACAGTACGGTTTAACGTCTACACCTTCGTCGTGAAAGCAGCCTACACCGATTCGACCCAAACGGCAACGGTGGCGGCTTACCGGGGCAGTTTGTTGCTGACCCGCTTTTCGCAGCCCATAAGCGGCCGACTGACCGGGGCTGAAGTCGGCGACCTGGACGGCAACCGACTGCCCGAACTATATCTGTACAGTACCGATACGAACGCCGGTTTGGCCGGACGGGTGTACGGCTGGCAGTTTTTGCCCGAACGGCTGGCTACAATTACGCCGTCACAATGGACCGCACCCGGTACGGGCTATATGGGAATCGACACACTCTGGACTACCAAGCAGGCCCTTTGTCGGCAATTTCCCGTATACACAATCAACAACACCGACGCCCGGCCTACCGGTACGAATCGGCGCATCTGTTATCGGCTCCGTCCGTCGGGGCTGAATTATCAGCTAGCGCCTGAAAAATGACCGGGCCGGTTACCCGCAGCCCCGAAAGACTACCGGTAACCGGCCCGGTATCGTCACCGAAGAATCAGTTAGAAAAGCTTCAGCCCCAGCGAGAGCGACGCAATCCCAAGGTAGCCTTTGATGTCTTTGTTCTTGTAGATACCACCGACCGGAAGCGCGTACCGGGCGTCGATATCGAGGATGCGGGCCAGCGTGTAACCAACACCAATTTCAGCCGCGTACGTAAACGGTTTTACTTCCAGCGCCACCTGCGTAGGGTCCTGCCGGTTGGGATTTTTCAAGTCTGACGTCGTTTGTGGAAAAGCCAAACTGGTGTTGCCAATGGTCGCCGTTGTATTACGGGTAGCCTGCGCTTTGGTGGTAAACAGCAGGTTAGGACCGACGAAAACCCGAACCCGGTCGTTGACAAATCGCTTACCGAACAGGATCGGCACGTTGACCGATTCCAGTATCGACTCGGACGTGATGGCGATACCCGTTGGTGTGTTAGCCGGTATGCCTGACGGCTGTGAGGTGCCAGCCAGCGCAAACGCGAGTCCGGCCGGAACGGTCAGATTTGCTTTCTGGTACAGCTTGTAGTTGTTGTAGGTGGCCTCAACCTGCACGTAGAACGAATTGAAGTTTTTCCGTCCCCACAGGCCGAAGGAGTAACCCGTGCCCGTGCCGTTTCCTTTATTTTCGATTTGCGGAACGGTAGCTATCGTCGAAATAGCAATGGGCGGAATGGTCGTATGGCCGTTCGTGAACGTACCGGCCCCTTTGATACCTCCTTCAAACGAGGATTGGGCCATCGCCGTCGAGCCGATCAACAGGGCAAGTACTGAGAGTGTTACGTATTTCATAAGCAGAGTGAAAATGAATTATGGGACGCTATTGACTAGCTGTCAAACGTCAAAGATGAGCCATTTATGCAGAACGGATACCGCTTTCCGACAAAACGGTAGTTTGCCGCTGACTCAAAAGTTGAACATTCAGGAAATCAGCCGGTTGTTTATCCGTCGGTAGTTTTCGTATTTACCGACCAGTTTTATCTGTTTCATTAAACCACCTAATACAATGGGATTACTGTCATTCTTTAAAGGCGTAGGCGAAAAAATCTTTGACCACAAGGATGCCCCTGCCGACCCTGTACAGGCCGAAAAAGTTGAACCGGTGAAAGCGCAGGCGCTGCTCGATCACGTAAAAAAACTAGGCCTGGCTTACAAAACCCTGACGGTGAAGACCAAAGGTGATACCGTAACTCTGACCGGCTCTGTAAAATCGCAGGAAGATGCTGAAAAAATTGCGCTGGCTGTCGGCAACGTAGAAGGCGTAACCTCGGTCGATAATCAACTAACGGTCGATGAACCCGCACCGGAAGGCAAGTTCTACACCGTTAAAACGGGCGATTCGCTGTCGAAGATTGCCAAGGAAGTATACGGCGATCCGATGAAGTACGGTGTGATCTTCGAAGCCAACAAGCCAATGCTGTCTGACCCTGACAAGATTTATCCCGATCAGGTGCTGCGTATCCCGCAGTTATAACAAAACGGCACTGAATTGAGTAAGTAGGGAGTGAACGAAAGACGACCTGTACAGGAACTGTCTCGTTCGCTCCCTTTTTTGTTATAAACGACTCGTATTCGTATACTTCTTCGCTGTTGTTATGGCCGTTCACCTTATTTCCTACCTGAAAGACCAGTTTACGCCGGGGGTTATCGATCAGCTCAGTACTGAGTTGAGTGAAACCCCAGAAAGCGTCGCTAAAATCGTACAAGGTATTATCCCAATTTTGCTGGGTGGCTTGACCCGTCGCGTACAGGCATCAGGCGGTGCTAGTGCCGTTTATTCGTTTCTGGAAAAAGGCGACTATGGCAAAACGCCTTTCGACGTGGGGCAGGTCACCGATACGCATCAGGAAACCATCGAAACGGCATCGGCCGGGCGTGATTTTCTGGAAACTATATTTGGCGATAACCTGAACCGAACTACGGAACTGATCGGCACGTTCAGTAGCGCCCGTGCGGAGTCTGTACGAGTTGTTATGAGTCTGGCCGGATCGGTGCTCATGGGCGTACTGGGTCGGCAGGAACAGGAGAAAGGATTGACCAAACACAGCCTGCAAACGCTGTTGGAAGGACAGGCGACTTTGTTTCGCACTGCCCTCCCTGCCGGGCTTGGTAGTGTCGGTAGTCTACTGGACTTTGACCAGCTTGAAACACCAGCCGGCCCGCCAACGGCGGTACAAGGAGTCGATAATTTCAGCGGCACCGTTGTTAATCCGAATATACCCAAAAGTCCCGATGGTGATCGGCAACGCGAGAACGTCCGTTGGCTGCGCTGGGCAATGGTCCTAATGGCCATACTGGTCGTGGCGCTGATCGTGCAGAAATGCAGCGAAAATCAGAACAGCATCGACGGCGTCAGTACCGACAGTACGGCGCGGGCTGAGCCGAACGCAGTTGAAGATACGTCGGCAGCTACGAAAAACAGCGTGCTGGAAGCACACGGGCAGGTGGCTGATTCGACGGCGCCCGGTGCGCTTGGTATGCGCGACGATAAACCCGCCAACGTCGCTGACGTGATTACACAGATTGAACTGCCGGGTGGGCGTAAGCTGAAACTGGCTGAACGGTCGTTCAATGGTCGATTGGCCCGCTTTCTGGCTAGCAAGCCCCAGCGTCTGGACCGTACGTTTACGTTTGAAAACCTGACCTTCGACATCGGATCGGCGAAGATTACGGCTGAGTCGCAGCAGAACGTCAATGACCTGGTCGACATTATGAAGGCCTATCCGGCCATGACCATTAAAGTGGAAGGCCATACCGACAATACGGGTAACGCCGATACTAACCTCCAGCTTTCACGCGATCGGGCGGCTTCAGTCCGCACGGCCCTGGTAGTAGCTGGCGTTGCGGGCGATCGAGTCACGACGCAGGGGTATGGTGCTTCGCAGCCGTTGGCTACCAATGACAATGCTGAAGGGCGTCAGCGTAATCGCCGTATCGACGTTGCCGTAACGAAGATATAGACTCCTGTTCGCCTTGCTTAGCTACAAAAAAGCCGCTGTCGACAGCGGCTTTTTTGTGTCCGTTCAGAGGGTATCAGACCTGACAGGTTTCAAAAACCTGTCAGGTCTGTAAGTAAGCATACCAACCCTTCGATTATGTATAGGACCAGCCCGCATTTGGACCGGTTCCAAGGAAAGCCGTGTGTATATTGCAGGCCTGTTATACTCACCGATACTTACACGCGTTCTTCTATGTTTGTTGATGCCATCGAGCGCATTAAACCGTTTACTCGCCCTATCCATTCCATTGCCCGGTTGCATGGGTACAGCCCGGTTGTACCGGGTAGTGCCACCCTGTTTTTTATCAACGAGTTGGGCGATGCCCTGACCTGTCGGCATGTGGCGGTCAACATCGAGCGATCGACCAAGATTAACCGAAATTATAAGCTGTATAAAGGCAAAGAAGCGGAATTCAGAAATCACCCCGACAAGGCACGTCTTCAGCGCGAATTACAGAATCAGTACGGCATCAAAGACGATACGATCAAGCAGTTGCACCACGCCTACATCAATTGCGTGGAGGGTGGGGACGAGCCTACGATCATCCTACATCCCAGTGAGCATGTTGATCTGGCCATCGTTCGCTTCCGAAACTACGCCCGACCGCTGTACACCTCCTACGCTACGTTTCTAAAAGATAGTACCCGCATCCGGCCCGGCCGCACGCTGTGCCGACTGGGATTTCCTTTCCCGGAGTTTTCTAACTTTAAATACGACGGCTACACCGACGACGCGGTCTGGACCGACGAGCCACCCCGCTACATGTCGTTCCCAAGCGATGGTATGATTACGCGGCTGTTGCAAAACAAGGCCGGTATTACCGAGATCGAAATGAGTACGCCCGGTCTGGTGGGGCAAAGTGGCGGCCCGTTGTTCGATACCAATGGGCTGGTTTATGGCTTGCAGTCGGCGACCGATCAGTTGCATCTGGGTCTGGATATTGAAGACAAGGAGGTGCTGGTGAAGAATCGCCGGAGCCGGGTGTCGAACTATCCGTTCCTGCAAGTGGGCATCTGCGTGCACGTCGACCGAATCAAGGAATTCCTACGGGCCAGCGACGTGAAATTCTATCAGGCCTGACCCGTACGTCGCCCACACGTATCTTTACCCCCGTATTTACTAGCTAACCGCATGACTAGTCTGTTCACTACCGACGTCGATACGCTGGCGGCCGATGCGCTGACGCTGCTCAAACAGCTCATTGCGACGCCTTCGTTTAGCCGCGACGAAACCCACACCGCCGACCTGCTCGAAACGTTTTTTCGGGAGCGTGACGTGCCGACACAACGGCTGAAAAATAACGTTTGGGCCGTCAATCGCCAGTTCGATCCGGCCAAACCAACGCTGCTGCTCAACTCCCATCACGATACGGTAAAACCCAATACGTCCTGGACGCTGGACCCCTTCTCTCCACTGGAGCAGGACGGTAAGCTGTTTGGATTGGGAAGTAATGACGCGGGCGGTTGCCTGGTGTCGCTCATCGCAGCGTTCCTCCATTTCTACGACCGTACGGATCTGGCGTACAACATTCTGCTGATTGCCAGTGCGGAAGAAGAGATATCGGGTCGCGACGGGCTGGAACTGGTGTTGCCGAATGTCCCGACCATCGACTTCGCTATTGTGGGTGAACCAACGGAGATGCAGTTAGCCATCGCTGAGAAAGGCTTGCTGGTGCTCGACTGCACTGCCCACGGCATCAGTGGGCATGCCGCCCGCGACGAGGGAGACAATGCCATCTATCACGCCTTGCAGGACATCGACTGGTTGCGTACGTATCAGTTTCCGAACGTGTCGCCAACGCTGGGGCCTATCAAAATGTCGGTAACGATCATTCAGGCGGGCACACAGCATAACGTCGTTCCGGATGCCTGTACCTTTACCGTCGACGTGCGCGTCACGGAACAATATACGCTCGAAGACGTCATTGCCATTATCCGGGCCAACATTCGTTCCGACGTACAACCCCGGTCGATTCGGCTGACCCCGTCGAGCATCCCCGTCGAGCACCCTATCGTACAGGCCGGGTTGGCCCTGGGTCGGCATACGTACGGGTCGCCTACCACGTCCGATCAGGCGGTGCTCAGCTGCCCCTCGCTCAAATGTGGCCCCGGTCATTCCGGTCGGTCGCACTCGGCCAACGAATTTCTATACCTCCACGAACTGAGCGATGGCGTCCGGGGCTACATTCAAATGCTGGAAAAGGTGGTATAGACAGGATTACAGCCGGGCCGCCGGGCGGATTTGATGGCACGCGGATGACGCAGATGTTGGCGGATAAGCGCCGATTCGTTTTGTCCATCAAAATGATAAATCAGCGATCATCCGCTCCATCCGTGTCATCCGCGTGCCAGTAAATCCTGTCCATCCGCCCGGCGGCCCGGCTGTAATCCTGTCAATAGTATCTTGTGAGAAATGGGGGCGTTTCTGCTTTCTACCAAAAGCCACATACCTATGCCCTTTCGATTGACCCGCTCATGTCTGGTTGCGTCCGTAACCCTGTCACTCTTAATTAGTAAGGTGTTATCTGTTCGGGGGCAGACACCCGCCGAAAAGCCCTGGTCGGTGCGGATGGCGGACGCCGTCATCAAAAAATACCCCGACTCGATTGCGGTGAAAGAGAATA
>Ga0182229_1000219_pt1 | contig 15065 bp, 8 predicted proteins | sample G6R1MG_32_FD_129663 | JGI IMG/M metagenome (GOLD analysis project Ga0182229, IMG submission 129663) | Miscanthus phyllosphere microbial communities from Michigan, USA - G6R4_MAIN_07NOV2016_LD1 MG | ecosystem: Host-associated > Plants > Phyllosphere > Phylloplane/Leaf | place: USA: Michigan...
GCCGGCATCGTCAGCCGCCGTACCGCGCGCGTCGGCATCACCGCCTCGGCCGCCGCCGAGCCGCTGTTCCGGATGATCGCCCGTGGCGAGATCGAGCTGGAGGGCGAGGTCGTTGAGACCAAGCTTCCCCTCCTGCGCGAGGGACGGGCGGCCTGGATCGAGATCGGCGAGGGCGAGCGCATCCACGGCCATGTGCGCGCGGTCTACCCGGAGGTCGACAAGGCGAGCCGGCTCGGCAAGGTGCGCGTGCGCCTCGACGCCGACCCGCGCCTGCGCATCGGCACCTTCGCCCGCGGCGCGGTTGAGCTCGCCCGCACCCGCGGCGTGACCGTGCCGCAGGCCTCCGTGCTGTACGGCGGCGGACGGCGCAGCTCCGTCCTCGTGGCGATGAACGACCGGGTCGAGAGCCGCGAGGTCCGGACAGGCCTGTCCGACGACGACGACATCGAGATTCGCTCCGGCCTCGACGAGGGCGAGCGCGTGGTGGCGCGGGCGGGCAGCTTCCTGCGCGACGGCGACCGCATCCGCCCCATCGCGGTCGTCGCGGCGACGCCGGCGGTGGCGGATGCCGCCTCCCCGCAGGCGACGGCCCAGGCCGGCACGCCCTAAACCGACGCCGTCCGTCCGAGACTTCGTCCACGACCTCGAGGGAGCGGGTAGCCCGATGCGCCTGAATGTGTCCGCCTGGGCGATCCGCAAGCCGATCGGGCCGCTGGTCCTGTTCCTCGTGCTGATCGTGCTGGGGCTCGTCAGCTTCCGCGGGCTGGCGGTCACCAAGATGCCGAACGTCGACGTGCCGATCGTCTCGGTGGCGATCACGCAGGCGGGTGCGGCGCCCTCCGAACTCCAGACCCAGGTCACCAAGTGGGTCGAGGACTCGATCACGGGCGTGCGGGGCGTCAAGCACATCACCTCGGCGATCACCGAGGGCTCGTCGGTCACCACGGTCGAGTTTCGCCTGGAGGTGAACACCGATCGCGCCGTCAACGACGTCAAGGACGCGGTCTCCAAGATCCGCATCAACCTGCCCCGCACCATCGACGAGCCGGTGATCAGCCGCGTCGAGATCACCGGCCTGCCGATCCTGGTCTACGGTGTCAGGGCGCCCGCGATGACGCCCTCCGAGCTGTCGTGGCTCGTCGAGGACAGGATCGCCCGCACGCTCCAGGGCGTGAAGGGCGTGGGCGGCGTCGAGCGCGTGGGCGGCGTCGCCCGCGAGATGCGCGTGGTGCTCCAGCCCGATCGCCTGTTGGCCCTCGGCATCACCGCGGCGGACGTGAACCGGCAGCTTCGCCTGACCTCGGCCGACATGGCGGGCGGACGCGGCGAGGTGGGCGGGCGTGAGCAGTCAATCCGGACGCTCGCCGCCTCGCGCACGGTGCGCGACCTCAAGGCGACCTCGATCATCCTGCCGGCGGGCCGAAAGGTGCGCCTCGACGACCTGGCGACCGTGGAAGACGCGATCGAGGAGCCGCGCACCTTCGCCCGCTTCGACGGCGAGCCGGTGGTGGCCTTCACGGTCTCGCGCGGCTCGGGTGCCTCAGATGCCGAGGTTGCCGCCGGCGTGGAGAAGAAGATCGCCGAGTTCAGAACGGCCTACCCGGACCTGGTCTTCGAAAAGATCGACTCGTCGGTAGCCTCCACGATCGGCTCCTACGACTCCGCCATGCACACCCTGCTGGAGGGCGCGGGGCTCGCCGTGCTGGTGGTGTTCCTGTTCCTGCGCGACTGGCGCGCGACGCTGATCGCGGCGGTCGCGCTGCCGCTCTCGGTGTTCCCGACCTTCTGGGCGATGGACGCGCTCGGCTTCACGCTGAACGGCATCAGCCTGCTCGCGATCACCCTGGTGACCGGCATCCTGGTCGACGACGCCATCGTCGAGATCGAGAACATCGTCCGCCACATGCGGCTCGGCAAATCGGCCTACCGCGCGGCGATCGAGGGCGCCGACGAGATCGGGCTCGCGGTCATCGCGATCACCGCGACGCTGATCGCGGTGTTCGCGCCGGTCTCGTTCATGCCGGGGATCGCCGGGCGCTACTTCATCCAGTTCGGACTCACCATCGCCGTCTCGGTGTTCATGTCGCTGCTGGTGGCGCGCCTGATCACGCCGATGCTCGCCGCCTACTTCCTGCGCGACCACGCCCACCACGAGGAGCGCGAGGGACCGGTGATGCGCGCCTACGGCCGTCTCGTCGGCTGGTCGGTGCGCCACCGCATCGTCACCCTGATCATCGGACTGGCGCTGTTTGCCGGCTCGCTCGCCTCCACCGGACTGCTGCCGTCGGGCTTCGTGCCCAAGCAGGACAGCGCGCGCACGCTGGCCATGGTCGAGCTGGCGCCGGGCGCACGGCTCGCGGACACGATCGCGGTCTCCGACCGCGTCGTGGCGCGCATCCGCTCCCTGCCCGAGGTGACCTCGGTCTTCGTGGACGGCGGTCGGCAGGCCGGCGGCAAGAAGGAGACGCGGCTTGCCACGCTCACCATCAACCTCACGCCGAAGAACACGCGGGCCAAATCCCAGGGCGTGATCGAGGCCGAGATCGCCGACCTCATCGCGCAGGAGCCGGACATCCGTTCTTGGACGCTGCGGGACAACGGGCAGCGCGACCTCGCCCTGGTGGTCGGCGGACCGGACGTGGCCGTCGTCACCGAGGTGGCCGCCCGGCTCCAGCGCGAGATGACCGCGATCCCCCACCTCGTCTCGGTGATGTCCACCGCCCCCCTCAACCGGACCGAGGTGCGCATCCGCCCGAAGGAGGGCGCGGCCGCCGACCTCGGCGTCTCCACCGACGCCATCGCCGAGACGGTGCGGGTCGGAACCATCGGCGACATCGGCCTGAATCTGGCGAAGTTCAACGCCGCGGATCGGCAGATCCCGATCCGGGTACAGTTGCCCGAAAGCGCCCGCGGCGCGGTCTCGCGGCTGGAGAACCTGAAGGTGCCGGCCAAGAACGGCAGCGCCGTGCCGCTCGCGGCGGTGGCCGACATCGAACTCGACCAGGGGCCGGGCGCCATCGACCGCTACGACCGCGTCGTGCGGGTGGCGGTGGAGGGCAACATGCAGGGCACCGACGCCCTCGGCTCCCTCATCGCCCAGGCCATGCAGACGCCCACCGCCCGGAACCTGCCGCCCGGCGTCACCATCCGCCAGACGGGGGACGCCGAGATCATGGGCGAGGTGTTCTCGGGCTTCCTCATGGCGATGGGCGCGGGCATCATGATGGTCTACGCCGTGCTCGTGCTGCTGTTCGGCAACTTCCTGCAGCCGCTCACCATTCTGTTCTCGCTGCCGCTCTCCATCGGCGGGGCGATCCTCGGCCTGCTGATCCTGCATATGCCGATCTCGATGCCGGTGGTGATCGGCATTCTGATGCTGATGGGGCTGGTGACGAAGAACGCCATCATGCTGGTGGATTTCGCGGTCGAGGAAATGCGCATGGGCGTCGATCGCGTCACGGCGATCGTCGATGCCGGGCGCAAGCGGGCCCGTCCCATCGTGATGACGACGATCGCCATGGCCGCCGGGATGGTGCCCTCCGCGATGGCCCTCGGCGTCGGCGGCGAGTTCCGCGCGCCGATGGCGGTGGCAGTGATCTCCGGGCTGATCGTATCCACCCTGCTCTCGCTGGTCTTCGTGCCTGCCGTGTTCCTGCTGATGGACAGCCTCGGCAATCTCGTTGGACGGATCTTCGGCCGCTTCATCGGCGCGCGCGACGAGGCTGGCGAGCCAGCGACGCACCGAACGGCGTTGGCGTCCGTCGCCCACCCCCATCGAGGAGTCTGAATGACGTCGATCGTCACCCGTGTCGCCTCGCCCGCCCTCCTGGGTCTGGCGGCGCTTGCCCCGTTCGGTCCGGGTCGAGCAGCGGCGGCCGAACCCATCGGGACGTGGCTCACCGAGGACGGCCGCGCCCGGGTGCGCACGGAGTTCTGCGGGCCGAAGGGCGATCGTCTCTGCGGCTACGTGGTCTGGGGCACGAAGCCCCTGGACGAGGAGACCGGCCAGCCTCGCCTCGACAAGCACAACCCCGACCCGGCCCGGCGCACGCGTCCGCTGCACGGGCACCAGATGATCCTGGGACTGAAGCCCGACGAGGAGGGCCGGTACGGCGGCAAGATCTACAACGGCGACAACGGCAAGTCCTACGACGTCAGGATCTGGAGCGAGGCACCCGCCGAGCTGTCGGTGAAGGGTTGCCTCGTCTCGATCCTGTGCAGCACGCAGACCTGGACGCGGGTGAGCGACGTCCTGCCCGGCCAGCTCCAGGCGGCGACCGACATGCCCGGCGGCCCCCGGTCCGACCCCGAATGGTCGGCGAGACCCGCAGCCGGTGCGGGCCCTGGACAGAAGGTCCGGCCTGCGCCCACCCCGACACGGTAGCGGGTCGGCCGGTATAACGGGGTCCCTACCGGCTTCCCATCGCCCCCGTGGGCAGGGCGACCGCTCGGCTCGTCGCATGCTCGCGCCCATCGGGTGCCCGTGGGCGGGTACGATGGACAGGTCCCGATGATCGCATCGAAAGTGTAGGCAACCTTCGTGGTCCCGGCTCGTTCGACCGCATGGTATGCCGGTGCGGCTGCGCAGGACCGCTGCCCTGGAGCCCCAAGACGGACCCGTCCCATTTCAACGATCGTGCTTTCTTCGACGCGTCCGGACTTGGCCGAGCCGACCCGGCTCGACGCTCTGGACGGCTACGGCATTCTCGACAGCCCTGCCGAGCCCGGGTTCGACGATCTCGTCCACCTAGCCGGCCTGATCTGCCGAGCGCCCGTCGCCCTGGTCAGCCTCGTGGCCGAGGACCGGCAGTGGTTCAAGGCCAGGGTCGGCTTCGACCGCTGCCAGACGCCCCTCGATCAGTCGATCTGCGCTCATGCCTTGAAGCAGCCGGGCCTGCTCGTGATCCCCGACCTGACGGAGGACCCGCGCACGCGCTCCAACGCGCTGGTGACGGGGGAGCCGCATCTGCGCTTCTACGCTGGCGTCCGTCTCCAATCCCCGGAAGGGGCGGCGCTCGGCACGCTCTGCGTCATGGATACGGCGCCCCGCCTCGGCGGGCTCGACCCGGTCCAGGCCGACGCGCTCGAACGGCTCGGCCGCCAGGTCATGACGCAGATGGAGCTGCGCCGGACGGTTGCCGCCCGCGACAGCCTCGCCTCCAGCGCGCGAGAGAGCGCCCTGCGGCACCGCCAGATCCTCGACAGCGCCATCGACTACGCGATCGTCACCACCGACCTCGACGGCCTCGTAACCGAGTGGAACACGGGCGCTCAGGCCGTCCTCGGCTGGTCCGAGACCGAGATGCGCGGGCACTCCGCTGCCCTCATGTTCACGCCGGAGGACCGCGCCGACGGCGTACCGGAGGGAGAAATGGCGGCCGCGCGCGATCTGGGCTTCGGCAGCGGCGAGCGCTGGCACCTGCGCCGGGACGGATCGCGCGTTTTCGCGCACAGCGAGACGATGCCGCTGCTCGCCGAGGACGGCGCCCATGTCGGCTATCTCACGATCCTGCGCGACCGAACTGAGCAGCGCGGCGCCGACGAGCGTTCGGCCAGTCGCGAACGGGCGCTCGCCGTCGCCGAGGAGCGTCAACGGCTGGCGGTCGATGCCACGGGCATCGGCATCTTCGATTTCGATCCCGGTTCGGACGACTTGAACTGGGACGAGCGGGTGCGCGAGCTGTTCTGGGTCGCGCCCGACGAGCCGATCTCCTACGCGGGCACCTTCCTGCTCAAGCTTCACCCCGAAGATCGGGACGCGACCGACCGGGCGGTGCAGGCGGCGCTGGAGCCGGGAGGGCCGGGCAGCTTCGACATCGAGTACCGGGTGGTCGATCCCGTGAGCGGCGGCGAGCGCTGGCTCGCCGCCCGCGGTCGCAGCGTGTTCCGCGACGGCCGGGCGGTCCGCTTCGTCGGAACCGTGCGAGACGTCACGGTCCGCAAGCGGGCGGGACTCGCGGTCCGCGCCACGGAGGAGCGCTACCGCCTCGTCACGCAGGCGACCAACGACGCGATCTGGGACTGGGACCTCGTCAGCGATCACGTGCTCTGGAACGAGGCGCTGCGCACCGCCTACGGCTACGAACTCGATCAGGTCGAGCCCACCGGCGCGTGGTGGCTGGACCGGATCCATCCCGACGATCGCGTCCGCGTGGAGGACGACATCCACGCCACCATCCAAGGGTCCCCGAACGAATGGAACCACGAGTACCGGTTCCGACGCTCCGACGGCAGCTACGCCGAGGTGCTCGACCGCGGCTACATGGTCCGGGGCAAGCGGGGCGAGCCGATCCGGATGATCGGCGCCATGCTCGACCTGACCGAGCGCAAGCGCGACGAGCGGCGGTTGCGTGCCATGAACGCGATGCTGGAGGAGCGCGTCGAGGAGCGCACGCGCGAGCGCGACCGGACCTGGAGCGTCTCGCAGGACCTGATGTGCGTCATCGACGCGAGCGGGGTGTTCCGCGCCGTCAGCCCGGCGGCCACGACCATCCTCGGCTGGGAGCCGGAGGGGATGCTGGGCGCCACCGTCTTCGACTTCATCCACCCCGATGACCAGGCCGCGACGGCGCGGGCGCATGTCCTCGCCACGCTCGACAAGCTCCCGATCTTCGAGAACCGCTACCGGCACCGCGACGGTGGCTATCGCTGGATGGCCTGGGTCGCCGCCCCCGACCGCGACCTCGTCTTCGCTACGGGTCGGGACGTCACCGCGGAAAAGGCGCAAGCCGAGGCGCTGCTCAAGGTGGAGGAGGCCCTGCGCCAGTCCCAGAAGATGGAGGCGGTGGGCCAGCTCACAGGCGGCATCGCCCACGACTTCAACAACCTGCTCACCGGCATCTCCGGCAGCCTCGAACTGCTGCAGACGCGAGTGAGCCAGGGCCGGCTCACCGAGATCGACCGGTATATCACCGCGGCGCAGGGCGCCTCGAAGCGCGCCGCGGCGCTCACTCACCGTTTGCTCGCCTTCTCGCGTCGCCAGACGCTCGATCCCCGACCCACGGACGTGAACCGTCTTGTCGCCGGGATGGAAGACCTGATCCGCCGCACCATCGGTCCGGAGATCGCCCTGGACGTCATCGACGCCCCCGGCCTGTGGCCGGCGCTCGTCGATCAGAGCCAACTCGAGAACGCCCTGCTCAACCTGTGCATCAACGCCCGCGATGCGATGCCGACGGGGGGCCGCATCACCGTCGAGACCGGCAACCGGTGGCTCGACGCACGGGCCGCCCGCGAGCGCGATCTCGAACCGGGGCCTTATCTGGCGCTGAGCGTGACCGATACCGGCACCGGAATGCCTGCGGACGTGATCGCCAAGGCCTTCGAGCCGTTCTTCACGACGAAGCCGATCGGCCAGGGCACGGGGCTGGGCCTCTCGATGATCTACGGCTTCGTGCGCCAGTCCGGGGGACAGGTCCAGATCACCTCAATCGTCGGTGAGGGCACCACGCTTGTCCTCTACCTTCCACGTCACCACGGCCCGGCCGAAGCCGGGGAGGCGCACGCCGATCTGACGGGTGCGCTCCGCGCCGAGCAGGGCCAGACGGTGCTGATCGTCGACGACGAGCCCACCGTGCGCATGCTGGTCACCGAGGTACTGGAAGACCTCGGCTACACCGCCATCGAGGCCGCCGACGGCGCGGGCGGCCTGAAGGTGCTGCGCTCGGACGCGCGCATCGACCTGCTGGTCACCGATGTCGGCCTGCCCGGGGGCATGAACGGCCGCCAGGTGGCCGATGCCGGCCGGGTGGTGCGGCCGGACTTGAAGGTGCTGTTCATTACCGGCTACGCCGAGAACGCTGCGGTCGGCGGCACCGACCTCGATGCAGGCATGCAGGTGCTGACCAAGCCGTTCGTCATGGAAGCCCTTGCGTCGCGCATCCGCGATCTGATCGCGGGGTCGTAGCACTATCTCCGGTCGCGGGCATGGCCGGGATGCGGGCGGCGTGGCGGCCCACGGTGCGCATCGGCCTGTGTGCACGGCCGGAGATCGTACGACCCTATCCGGTCGAGGGCGATACGGCGCGGTGGGGCGACGGACAGGCACGCAAGGGTCAGGACGACGGGATGGACGGCGGGCGTGGTCCTGGCGGGCTGCCGCCTGCCGGGGGGGGCACGGACGTCGCGCCGACCTGATTGTGGAAGCTCGTGTCCTCCAAGGTCGAAGTCCGGTCCGACGGACGCAAGGAGCCGGTGATGGGCCGTCATCCCACCGGCTACGTCTGCTTCACGCACGGCGGACGCGTCTTCCTCAATCTCACGGGCGAGGGCCGCGAGCCGGCGCAGACCGACGCCGGGCGGGCCACGCTGCCGGAGACCCAGGTCTCCGATACCGGCCGATACACCCTCGACGGCGAGCGCCTGCGCGTCCCGACCCCGTGGCGGGTGATGCCGAACCGGGCCGCCCGAGGCGAGCCCCGCAGCATCGTCACCTTCGCGCGCGCTCACGACGAGTGAGGCCGCCCACCCCGGATGTCTCCGAGCGATCCGTCCGAGGCGTCAGGCGCGCAACCGATTCATCACGGCGGCGAGGGAGTAGGTCGCCTGATCGCGGGCGAATTCGAGGTTGATCTTGGCGATGCGGGCCTCGGCCAGCTCGTTGACGGTGTTGAGCACGTCCACGATCGTCATGGAGCCGATGCGCAGCTCCATGTTGCGGGCCTCCACGGCGCGGGAGATGCGGCGCACCCGCTGCTCGGCCTGCGCCACCTGCGTGAGGAACGAGCGGCGCTGCTTGAACGCCACCGTCGCCTTGGCGACGAGGGTCCGCTCCAGATCCAGGGACTCGTAGTGCTTCTGGCGCGCGTTGGCATGCGCCAGCGCCACGTTGCCGAACTCGCCGGGCTGGTAGATCGGGATGATGGCCTGGACCATCGTCGAAGTCTCACGCACCCGGTACGGCGTCAGCGAGACCGGACCCCGGCGGCCGTGGGCGAAGGTCAGGTTCACCTGGGGCAGGAACTGTGCGTAGGACGCTTTGGCGAGGTAGTCCGACGATTCCGCGTCGAGGCGCGCGGCGAGCAGCGTCGGGTTGGCCCGGAGCAGGATGGCCTGAAGCTCGTCGAGCGTGCCCGGCAGCAGAGCGTTGGGCACCCGCGGCAGCGCGGTCGGGTTCGCGTCGATCCCGGCCAGCCGGATCAGCTCGGCCTCGGAGGCGATAAGGGCGGCCCTGGCTTGCTCGAGTTGGGTGTTGGCGTCGATCACGCGCGAGTCGGCCAGCGCCAGCTCGGCGTTGGTCGCGTCGAACACCTCCCGCTTCATGGCGACGCTCTTGGCGACCTTGGTGACGTCGGCGATCGCCGCCTCGCGCAGGTGGATGATCGCCCGGTCGCGCAATACCGCGAGATAGGCGCTGGCGGTGTCGAACAGGATCTGCTGAGCTTTGGCGTCCCGCAGGCCGCGACCGGCTTCCGCCGAGCTGCGCGCGGCCTGGAGTTCGTTCCAGCGCTTGAACCCGTCGAACAGCGGCATGGTGAGCAGGAAACCGTCCTCGTTGGGCTGGCGCCGCTGGAGGAAGTCGCCGCCCCCTGGGATGGTCGGATCGGTGATGAACTCGGGCGAGTAGGTCAGCTTGCTGTCGATGCGCCGGTTGATGGCGTAGCCGACGGTGGGCAGGAACGCCTCGTAGGTACCGAGCAGCCGGGCTTCGGCCCCGGCCTGCCGCTCGTCGTCCGCCTTGACGTCGTAGCTCGAGCGCAGGGCCCAGTGCATGGATTCGCCGATGCTCTCGGCCCGCGCAGCACCGCACAGAAGGCAGAGGGTCATCAGGACGCCGGCCAGCCCTGCGCTCGCACCGTCACGGTGCCCGGAACGACGACGCGACGCCGCCCCACCGCCCGCGACGCTCCCATCCGAACGCACGCGCCCCCCTGCCGATGCGATCCTCATCCATCAAGTCCAGTCGATCCGACACACGCGATGGCTGGAGGCAGAAATGCCCGGAGATGGTTAAGGTGGTGTCAACGTCGAGTTACGAAGCCTGGGGTGGTAGACTTGATGAAACGCAGCGCGGAGGCGGCCTACTCCAGTGAACGGCCTTCGGGATCACCGCCCCGGCCGGTGCGGAGATAGCATCAGAGGGGGTCGTCCGGCCCCGCCGCATCGAGGCCGTCCGCCATGACCAGCATCAGGGTCAGTTCGGCCCGGAGCGCCGGTCGTGCGGCCTCGGTGTCGGCCCGCGCGACCTCGACCGTCGCCCCCAGCCGCAGCGCGGCCCTGTTCTCCGGCAGTGCGCTGACACCGTTGAGGCAGAAGTGGGCGCGCACTCGTGCCCCGGACGGCACCGGCGCCAGGAAGCGCACCTTGTCCGCCCCGAGGTTCAGCACGGCCCGCACGGCGGGATGGGGCGGCATGACATCGCCGACCGCCCCGCCCAGCATCGACAGGGTCAGGTAGCCGTGCGCAACGGTCCCTCCGAACGGGGTCTCGGCGGCAGCCCGGACCGGATCGACGTGCACGAACTGGTGGTCGCCGGTGGCGTGCGCGAACCCATCGATCCGTGCCTGATCCACCACGGTCCAGTCGGAACTGCCGATCCGCTCGCCGATGCGGCCCCGCAGTTCGGCCAGGAACGCGTCGCGCGGGTCGGGCGGCGGGCAGGCGCCTGGGCCGATCGTGGTCAAGGGAGACGCGGTCATCGTCTTGCACTCCGTCGGTCGGGGGACCCGAGGCTGGCCGATCAGGTCACGTGGCGCAGGATCAGGCTGGCATTCAGCCCGCCGAAGGCGAACGAGTTCGACATGGCGGCCCGGATCGGCATCGCCCGCGCGACGAGGGGGATCGCGTCGATGTCGAGATCGGGGTCCGGATCGGCCAGGCCGGCGGTGGGCGGGGCCAGCGAATGGCGCATCGCCAGCACGGTCGCGACCGCTTCGAGGCCGCCCGCCGCGCCGAGCGCGTGACCGGTGGTTCCCTTGGTCGATGAGAGCGGCGGGATCGCGCCGGTCCCGTACAGCTCGCGCAGGGCTTGGACCTCGGTGAGGTCGTTGGCCCGCGTACCGGTGCCGTGCGCGTTGATGTAGGCGATGTCGCGCTCGGACAGGTCGGCGTCCTTGAGCGCGGCCCGCATGGCCCGGGCCATGCCCTCCGAGGTCGGCGCCACGATGTCCCCGGCATCGGCGCCCGAGCCGAAGCCCGCCACAGCGACCTGCGGGACGAGGCCGCGCGCCCGCGCATGCTCCTCGCGCTCGAGAACCAGGATGCCCGCGCCCTCACCGACGACCAGCCCGTCGCGGTCGCGCGAGAACGGCCGGCAGCCCGAGCGGCTCATGATCTTCATCGAATTCCAGGCCTTGAGGGTGCCGTTGGAGAGCGGCGCCTCGGTCCCCCCGGTGATCGCGACATCGACGAGCCCGCTGCGCACGAGCCCGGCCGCGACGCCGATGGCGTGAGTCGCCGAGGCGCAGGCACTCGTCACCACGAAGCAGGGACCCTGCGCGCCGTAGGCGATCGAGACCCAGCTCGCCGAGGAGGACCCCATCGCACGCACCACCGAGAACGGGTGGGGGCGCTTGTTGTCCAGAACGAGCCGATGGTACTGCTCATCGAGGCTGACGAGGCCGCCGCCGCCGTTGCCGAGGATGACCGCCACCCGCTCCGGCGCCACCGAGCCGGGGGTGAGGCCGGCATCCGCCAGAGCCTGGCCGGCGGCGGCCACCGCCAGCAGGGCGTTGCGGTCGCAGGCCGCCGGGACCGGAATCGGAAGCTTTGAAAAGTCCGTCGCCTCGTCGATCTCGGCTGCGATGACGCCCGAACCCGGCAACGCCCGAGCCGGCGTGAAGCCGGATCGCCCGGAGGCCACGTTCGCCCAGAAGGTCTCCAGATCGAGACCGCTCGACGAAGTGACGCCGAGCCCTGAGACGACGACGGTACTCATGCCGCCTGGACCTTGCTGGCGAGGGCGGAGCGGATCAGGGCGACGACATCGCCGAAGGTGGTCTCCTCGGCGGGCTTGGTGTTCGCGTTGAAGTTGATCTCGACCCCGAAGTGATCCTCGATCTCGAACACCACCTCGACCAGGTCGAGGGAGTCGATCTGCGCCTCGGCCATGGTGGTCTCGGAGTTCCAGTTCGCGTCCTGCACCTTGAGGTGCTTGCGCACGATCTCAAACAAGCCGGCCTCGACGTCGTCGATGGCGATGGGAGCGGGCTGGAGCGGGAGCGCGGTTGCAGCAGAGAGAGCCATGTGAGCCTCCGGTTGTTCGATGCTCCAGTTGTACAGCAAGACATTCCAAGCTCAAGTCTTGATCAGACCATTAACTCTGGCTGTACGTATGATGGTAAATACCGCTATGCAAGACTAGTAGCCGTGGAGCATTGCCGAAGCCTTGGTTCATCCGGAGAACGTGCGCGACCGCCGTCTCTGCGAGAGACGATTGTGTGCCCGTTCGGTGCTGCCACGCCAGGATCTGCCGGCCAGTGCATTCGGACCGGGGCAATCGGCTTGGCGTCGGCATGACGGCAGCTGCAACACCGTCCGAGAGACGCCCGTCGTCGTGGCGCGAGGCGGCGATTGATCGGCTTGGTCGCGCCGATGCGGCGCGCGCGCCGGGTCACACGATCTCCGACCGATCGCGTCGGTTCGGCGGCCCCCCTCTCCTCCCCATCGGGGGCGGTGGCGGCGGAGCGGACGGAGGGGCCACGCCATCCTCGGGCTCGGTGCAGTTCGCGCCACTGCCCTGCGCGCGGTCACTCTCGCCCGGGGGGCGAAGGCAAGGCACGCGCTTCCTTCGACTTGGCGCGGCGACGTCCGTGCGCGAAGCGGTTCACGGACGGCGTCGAGCCTCCCGTGTCCGGGACATCACACGTCGAGGTTGGCCACGCTCAACGCGTTGTCCTGGATGAACTCGCGGCGGGGCTCCACCACGTCGCCCATCAGCTTCACGAACAGGTCGTCGGCGTCCTGCGTGTCCTTGACCTTGACCTGGAGGAGAGAACGCACGTCGCGGTCCAGCGTCGTTTCCCACAACTGGGTGGCAGTCATCTCGCCCAGACCCTTGTAGCGCTGAAGTTGCAGCCCCTTACGGCCGAAGGCCATCACAGCCTCGAACAGGCCGACGGGGCCGTGCAGCACGGTCTCGTCGCCCTTGCGGGCATACGTCACCGGCTCGTCGTAGATCTCCTGCAGCGCGGGGGCTCGCTCGCTGAGGCGGCGCGCCTCCTGCGAGGCGATCAGCGAGGCGTCGAGGGTCGCCACCTGCTTCACGCTGCGTAGGGTGCGGCTCAGAACGTAACCGCCCTCGGAAGCCTCGCCGACCCAACCCTGCTCGACCTCGTCGGCGATGGCGTCGAGGCGCTTGGCGGTGCGGTCTGCCAGCACCTCGGCCTCGCCCACGTTCTCGGCGGCCTCCCGGGCGAAGGCGCCGGCCAGCACCGCCTGCTCCACCACGGAGCGGTCGTAGCGGGTGTGCAGCCCCTGCAGGATGCCGCGAAAGGCGCGGGCCTCCTCCACCAGCGTCTTGAGCTGGGCGCCGCCGAACTCGACGCCCGAGGCGAGGCGCAACACGGCCCCGTCGACGCCCTGATCGATCAGGTAGTCTTCGAGCGCCCGCTCGTCCTTCAGGTAGAGTACCTTGCGCCCGCGCTCTGCTTTGTAGAGGGGCGGCTGGGCGATGTAGAGATGGCCGCGCTCGATCAGTTCGGGCATCTGCCTGAAGAAGAACGTCAGCAGAAGCGTGCGGATGTGCGAGCCGTCTACGTCCGCGTCGGTCATGATGATGATGCGGTGGTAGCGCAGCTTGTCCGGGTTGAAGCCCTCGCGGTCCGTGCTGGATCGGCCGATCCCTGCGCCGAGCGCGGTGATCAGCGTGCCGATCTCGGCCGACGACAGCATCCGGTCGGCGCGCACCCGCTCGACGTTGAGGATCTTGCCGCGCAACGGAAGGACCGCCTGGAAGGCGCGGTCGCGACCCTGCTTGGCCGATCCGCCGGCGGAATCGCCCTCCACCAGCAGGATCTCGCACTTGGACGGGTCGCGCTCCTGGCAGTCGGCGAGCTTGCCGGGGAGCGAGGCGATGTCGAGCGCGCCCTTGCGGGTGATGGTCTCGCGGGCCTTGCGCGCCGCCTCGCGGGCGGCGGCCGCCAGCACGACCTTACTCATCACGGACTTGGCCTGGGTAGGGTTCTCCTCGAGCCAGGTCGAGAGGCCCTCGTTGAGCACGTTCTCCACCGCCGGGCGCACCTCGGAGGAGACGAGCTTGTCCTTGGTCTGGGAGGAGAACTTCGGGTCGGGCACCTGCACCGAGACGATCGCGGTCAGGCCCTCGCGGCAATCCTCTCCGGTGAGCGACACCTTCTCGCGCTTGGCCACGCCCGAGGACTCCGCGTAACCGGTGAGCTGGCGGGTCATGGCGGCGCGGAACCCCGCCATGTGGGTGCCGCCGTCGCGCTGCGGGATGTTGTTGGTGAACGGCAGCACCGTTTCATTGAACGAGTCGTTCCACCAGAAGGCGCACTCGACCCGGATGCCGTCGCGCTCCGAGCGCACGGTCACAGGCTTGACCATGCCGTCGATGGGTTTGCGCGAGCGGTCGAGGTAGCGCACGAACTCCTCGACGCCGCCCTCGTAGCAGAGTTCCTCGCGCTTGTGCTCGGCGTGGCGCGCGTCGGTGAGCACGATGCGCACGCCCGAGTTCAGGAAGGCGAGTTCGCGCAGGCGCTTCTCCAGCGTCGCGAAGTCGAACTCGATCATGGTGAAGGTGTCGGTGGAGGGCAGGAAGCTGACCTCGGTCCCCTTGCGCCCGTTGCCGGGGCCGAGCACCGAGAGCGGGGCCACGGCATCGCCGTGGCGGAACTCCATCGTGTGCTCCTTGTCGTTGCGCCAGATGCGCAGGCGCAGCCACTGCGACAGCGCGTTGACCACCGAGACGCCGACGCCGTGCAGGCCGCCCGAGACCTTGTAGGAGTTCTGGTCGAACTTACCGCCCGCGTGCAGCTGGGTCATGATGACCTCGGCCGCCGACACGCCTTCCTCCTTGTGGATGTCCACCGGGATGCCGCGGCCGTTGTCCGAGACGGTTACCGACCCGTCGGCGTTCAGCGTCACGGTGACGAGGTCGGCGTGCCCCC
>Ga0182229_1000220_pt1 | contig 15036 bp, 17 predicted proteins | sample G6R1MG_32_FD_129663 | JGI IMG/M metagenome (GOLD analysis project Ga0182229, IMG submission 129663) | Miscanthus phyllosphere microbial communities from Michigan, USA - G6R4_MAIN_07NOV2016_LD1 MG | ecosystem: Host-associated > Plants > Phyllosphere > Phylloplane/Leaf | place: USA: Michigan...
CCACGCGATCCCCTGGTTCGCCCTGCCGGTGCTCGGCGCCGCCTGCCTCGTGGCCGGGGCGAGCTGGCTCGCCTTCGCCCGCGCCCACCCGGAGCGGGCCTTCGGTCTCGCGATCCTCGCCTCCTGCCTGCTCGGTCCGGCGGTGCTCGGCCTCGCGCAGCGGCAATTGCCGGCGCTGAAGGTCTCGCCGCGCCTCGCCGCCCTGAAGGACACGCTGCCCTGCCGCGACCCGCTGGTCGCGAGCCTCGGCTACCGTGAGCCGAGCCTCGTCTTCCTCACCGGAACCGACCTCGACCTCCTGCCCGACGCCGACGCGGCCAAAGCCTTCCTGCAGGGGGGCGGCTGCCGGCTGCTCTTCGTGGAGGGCAGGGAGCGCGATGCGTTCAACTTCGCCTGGCCCGTGGGCCGCCCCGCTCCGCCGCCGGTCGGCGTGGTCGAGGGCTTCAACCTCAACACCGGCCGCCGCGTGTTCGTGACGGCCTATGCGGCAACCCCATGATGTCCCCGGACGCCCCCCGCCTCACCGTCGTCGTCCCCGTCAAGAACGAGGCCGGCAACATCGCCCCGCTGGTCGCGGAGATCGAGCAGGCCTGCGCCGGCCTGCCCTTCGAGGTGATCTACGTCGATGACGGCTCGACCGACGCCACCCCCGCCGCCCTGGAGGCCGCCCGTGCCGGCCGCCCCTGGCTGCGGGTGCTGTGGCATCAGGCCAGCGCCGGCCAGTCGGCGGCGGTGCGCAGCGGCGTGCTGGCCGCGCGCGGCGCCATCGTCGCCACCCTCGATGGCGACGGCCAGAACGACCCCGCCTTCATCCCGGCGCTGCTGGAGGCCCTGGAACAGGCCGGGGAGGGCGCCGGCCTCGCGCAGGGCCAGCGGCGCGGCCGCAAGGACGGGCGCTTCAAGATGATCCAGTCGCGCATCGCCAACGGGGTGCGCGGGCGGATCCTCAAGGATTCCACCCGCGACACCGGCTGCGGGCTGAAGCTGTTCCGGCGGCACGTCTACCTGCGCCTGCCCTATTTCGATGCGCTCCACCGCTTCATGCCGGCCCTCGTCGCCCGCGAGGGCTACACGGTCGTCCACCGGGACGTGATCGACCGGCCGCGCCTCACCGGCATCTCGAATTACGGGCTGTTCGACCGCCTCTGGGTCGGGCTCCTCGATCTCGCCGGGGTGTGGTGGCTCATCCGGCGCAAGCGCGCCACGCCGCGCGCCGTCGAGACGGCGGCGCGGGAGGCGGATGCCACGAGGGACGAAGACGTCGGATGCTGATTCAACTCGCGCACGACCTGCCGGACTACTTCTACGACGTGTTCGTCACGCGCTTCGATTTCTGGCTCGTGTTCGGCATCCTGGCGCAGCTGATCTTCGGCTCCCGCTTCATCCTGCAATGGATCGCCAGCGAGCGGGCGGGGAAGAGCGTGATGCCGCTCTCCTTCTGGTTCCTCTCCATCGTCGGGGGCTTGATGACCCTGGTCTACGGCTTCGTGCGCAAGGAGCCGGTGATCATCATCGGCCAGGGGCTCTCGACGGGCATCTATGTCCGCAACCTCGCGCTGATCTTCCGGGAGCGGCAGCGCAAGCGCGGCGCGGCGGCATGAGCCCGCTGCCTTCCTTCTACGACGACCTCGACGCCACCCTGGCGGAGCTCTGGCGGCTCCTCGCGGACGGGGCCGCGCACGGGCGCAGCGGCTTCCACCTGCCGACCCTCGCGACCGTGGCGGGGGAGGGACCACGCCTGCGCACGGTGGTGCTGCGCGAGGCGGACGCCGCCGCCGGGACCCTGCGGTTCCACTGCGACCGCCGCTCGGACAAGGCGTTCGAGCTGGCCGAGAACCCGGCCTGCGCGCTCGCCGTCTACGATGGCGCGGCGAAGATCCAGATCCGCATCGAGGGCCGGGCGATCCTGCACACGGACGACGCATTGGCCGAGGCAGCCTGGGCCGGCTCCCGGGCGATGAGCCGGGTCTGCTACGCCGCCGAGCCGCCCCCCGGCACGGCGCTGACCGCCGGCAACGCCTACACCCTCCCCGACGAAGCCATTGCGGCCATTGCGGGTCGCCGCCATTTCTGTGCGGTGGTGGTGCGGGCCCAGCGCCTCGACTTCCTCTACCTCGACCGAAGGGGCCACCGCCGCGCGGCGTGGTGCCGGGACGGGTCCGATTGGGAGGGAGGCTGGGTGGCGCCGTGAGTCTTGCGGGGGTGCCGCACGGCTCTTAATGTAGGCAATCTCACTAGATTGGGGTTGCCCATGGAGAAGACCATATCGGCGGCGGAGGCCAACCGTGGATTCTCCGAGATCCTGCGCGGCGTGCGCGACGGTCACAGCTACGTCGTGACCAACCACGGGCGCCCCGTCGCGCGCATCGTCCCCGCCGAACGGGAGGACGCCGCGCGCGACGCCAAGAAGGAGGCTTTGCTCGAGCGCCTGAGACGTCAGCCGATCACGAACGCAGGCCGTTGGACCAGGGACGAACTCTACGAGGACGAACCGTGAAGGTCGCCTTCGACACCAACGTCCTGATGTATGCCGAAGGTATCGACACCCTGGAGAAGCGTGACATCGCGATCGGCGTGATCGCCGAGATCCCGAGGGACAACGCCGTCATCCCCCTCCAGGCGCTCGGAGAGTCGTTTCACGTTCTGATCCGGAAGGGAAAGCGGACGCGGAGCGAGGCCCAGACCACGATCCTCGGTTGGCTCGACGCCTACACCACGGTTCCGACCACGGCCGAGGTGCTAGCGGCGGCGGCCGACCTCGCCGCCGAGCATCGCCTTGCGATCTGGGACGCGGTGATCCTCGCGGCCTCATCCCAGGCCGGATGCCGGCTGCTCCTCACGGAGGATCTTCAGGACGGCTTCCGGTGGGGCGGCGTCACCGTCGCCAACCCGTTCGCGTCCCCGCGCCATCCTCTGCTCGCGGCCGCTCTCGCCAAATCCGGCCCGCTGTCCTGACGAAGCGGGCCGGCGAAGGAGCGATCAGGCGAACATATCGGGCTGCGTCGCCGCGATGTGGTTGTAGATCGTCTGGAAGTGGAGCCAGCCGATATAGTCGCTGCCGACATGCTCGCGGCTGTAGCGGGCGGTCTTCTCGGAGAGCAGCTGCGGCGTGATGCCGGTGGCCTCGACCATCAGCTGTTGTTTGCAGGCGCGCTCCAGGGCGATGAACCAGAAGGCCGCGTCGTCGATGCTGTGCTGCGAGCAGGTCAGCAGGCCGTGGTTCTGGTGCAGCACGCCGCGGTTGCGGCCGATCTGCTGGGCCACCGACATCCCGCTGCCCTTCTCCACCGCCACCGCGCCGGCGGAGGCGCCGATCACCGCGTGGCTGTTGTAGAAGGCGGCGGCGTCCTGGCTGATCATGTCCAGCGGACGGCCCGTGGCGCACCACGCGGTGCCGTAGGTGGTGTGCGCGTGGCACATCGCCATCACCTCGGGATACTCCTCGTGCACGGCGGCGTGCAGCACAAAGCCGGCCCGGTTGATCGCGTAGCGGCCCTCGACCACCCGGCCGTTATGGTCGGCGAGGATGAGGTTCGACAGGTTCACCTGCGAGAAGTGAACGCACATCGGGTTGGTCCAGTACAGCTCCGGACGCTCCGGATCGCGGATCGTCAGGTGTCCGGCGAAGCCGTAATCGAAGCCGTGCATCGCGAAGGCGCGGCAGGCAGCGACAAGGTGCTTCTTGCGGTACTCGCGCTCCTCGGCGTGGTTGGCGAAGTCCGGCATCTCCGGGAAGATCAGGCCGGCCTGCTCGGGCTGGTAGATCGAGGTCCGCTTGCGGCCGGAATCGTCGTTCGGCAGATCGATGGCGACGCTGTCGTGATGGTCGTGTTCGTCGAGCATGGCGTATCCTTTCGGTGAGGGTGAGGGGTCGAGGGGGGGTGACGCGCCGTCAGCGGTTGACGAGGCGCTTGGGCATGGTGAGCGCGAGCACGCTGCCGATCACGAGGCAGGCGGCCAGGGTGTAGACACCGAGGCTCGTCGACTTCGTCGCGTCGATGATCCAGCCGATCAGGTAGGGGCTGACGAAGCCCGCAAGGTTGCCGACCGAATTGATCACCGCGATCCCGGTGGCCGCCGCCGCGCCGGCGAGCACCGCGGTCGGCAGGCACCAGAACTGTGCGAGGGTGACGAGCACGCCGATGGTGGCGACGGTAAGCGCGGCCTCGGCGATGACCAGGTCCCGGCTGAACCAGATGCTCACCAGCCAGCCGGTGGCGCCGACGAGGCCGGGGACCACGATGTGCCAGCGCCGCTCGCGGGCCGCGTCCGACATCCGGCCGACCGCGATCATCGCCGCCGCCGCCGCACCGTAGGGGAGCATGGTGAGCAGGCCGATCTGCAAGGGGTCGGAGACGCCCGCGCCCTTGATCAGGGTCGGCAGCCAGAAGCCGACGCCGTAGAGGCCCATGATGAAGAAGAAATAGATCCCGCTCAGCAGCCACACCCAGCCGCTGGTGAAGCCGTCGCGAAAGCGATGCGCGGCCACGGTCGAGGCGTCGGCGGCGATGTTGCGCTGAAGCAGCGCCTTCTCGTCGGCGCTGAGCCACTTGGCCGTGGCGATGCCGTTGTCGAGGTAGGCGAGCACGCAGAAGCCGAGGACGAGCGAGGGCAGGGCCTCGATCAGGAACAGCCACTGCCAGCCGGCGAGCCCGTGCATCCCGTTGAACACGTTCATGATCCAGCCCGAGAGCGGGCCGCCGATCAGGCCGGCGATCGGGATGCCGGTCATGAACAGGGCGATGATGCCGCCCCGGCGCTCGGACGGGTACCAGTAGGTCAGGTACAGGATCACGCCGGGGAACAGGCCGGCTTCCGCCACGCCGAGCAGGAAGCGCAGGACGTAGAAGACGGTCGGGCTCGTCACGAACATCATCGCGGCCGAGATGATCGCCCAGCTGATCATCACGCGGGCGATCCACACCCGCGCGCCGACCTTATGCAGGATCATGTTGCTCGGCACTTCGAACAGGAAGTAGCCGATGAAGAAGATACCCGCGCCGAGGCCGTAGATGGTCTCGCTGAACTGAAGATCGTTCAGCATCTGCAGCTTGGCGAAGCCGACGTTGACGCGGTCGAGATAGGCCGCGACGTAACACGCGAACAGGAACGGCACGAGGCGCCACGTTACCTTTCGGTAGACCCGCGTCGCCTCGTCGATGACCGGTCCGGCAAGAGTTGCGACCCCCTGCGCCATTGCTGTTATCCTCCCAAGATCGTTTGTTGTGTGTCTGCCGTCTGCGCGGCATGGGAATTATTGTTCTACTTCTCGCCGCCCTTTGACAAACGACGATTTTTCACCGACAGGTGAATTTCATTCACGGATTGGGCGATGCGGCGGATCCCGAGCTTTCCGGCGCTTCGCGCCTTCGAGGCGGCGGCGCGGCTCGGCAGTTTCGCGCGGGCGAGCGAGGAACTGTGCCTCACGCCCTCGGCGATCAGCCATCAGGTGCGGGCGCTCGAACGGCAGTTCGGCCGGGCCCTGTTCCGGCGGGAGAACCGGCAGGCGAGCCTCACCGCCGACGGGGAACGCCTCCTCGCCGGCCTGTCGCGGGCCTTCGACGGGATCGAGGCGGCCTGCGCGGAGCTGATGCCGGCCACGGGTCAGGCGCTCGCCGTCCATTGCACCCCGAGCTTCGCCACGAAATGGCTCGGCCCCCGCCTGCCGGGCTTCGTGGCGGCCAACCCGGCCGTCGCGATCCGCCTGTCCTCCGGGGCCGAGCCCGTGGACATGCTGCGCCACGCCGAGATCGACGTGCTGATCGCCTACGGAGCGCCGCCGCGCGGGGCGGGCCTGCGGGTCGAGCCCCTGGGGCCGGAGGAGATCGCCGCCCTGTGCCGGCCGGATCTCGCCCGCGAGGCCGCCGACCTCTCGCCCGCCGCCATCGCCCGGCTGACCTGGCTCGATTCCTCGTTCAGCCCCGTGCGCTGGGCGGATTGGTTCGCGCAGAACGGCCTCGCGCCGCCGAGAGCGCGGGGCGGCCCGGCCTTCGACCGGGGCTCCCTCGTCATCTCGGCGGCGGTGCAGGGGCTGGGCGTCGCCCTGGAAACCCTGCGCTTCGCGGAGGACGAGATCGCCTCCGGCGCCCTGGTGCGGCTCGGCGAGGGCCGATGCACGGGGATCCGGCGCGACCTGCACTTCCTCTGCTGGCGCGCCCGCGACGACGACGCCCCCGGCATCCGCCGCTTCCGGGACTGGATCCTGGCGGAGGAGCGCCGCCGGGGTGACACCCGGATGCCAGCTTTGCATCCAGGCGCCTGACGGCACGGCCCCGTCTCGGTTAGAGACGCCCAGCCGGTTCCTGGAACGCGAGCCGGGTTGAGGGAAACGCCGTGGGCCTCGTCTACGCGCTCGCCGCCTATCTGAGCTGGGGCCTCGTGGTCCCGCTGCATTTCCGGCTGCTCGGCGGGTTCAGCCCCTGGTACATCCTGGCCGAGCGCATCGTGTGGTCGACCGTCTTCGCCGGGTGCCTCGCGCTCGCCTGGCGCAACCGCATGCGGCTGCCGATCCCGCTGACGCGCAAGCACGGGCTCCTCGTGCTCTCGGCGCTGTTCATCGGCGTGAACTGGCTGCTCTACCTCATCGCCATCGACCGGGGGCACCTGCTCGATGCGAGCCTCGGCTATTACATCAACCCGCTGATGAACGTGGCGCTCGGCCGGCTCATCCTCGGGGAGCGGTTGCGGCCGGTGCAGGCGGTCGCCATCGGCATCGCGGCGGCCGGGGTGCTGGTGGCGGTGATCTGGGCGGGCGACCTGCCGCTGATGTCGCTGGCGCTCGCCACCTCCTTCGCCCTCTACGGGCTGGTGCGGAAGATCGTGGCGGTGGATTCCCTCGTCGGCTTCCTGGCCGAGACGCTGCTCCTCCTGCCCATCGCCATCGTCTGGCTGGTGCTCACGCCGGAGCCGTTCCTGCCCGCCGACCCGCACAAGCTCGGGCTGCTCCTGCTCACCGGCCTCACCACGGCGCTGCCGCTGATCTGGTTCGCGGCGGCCGCCGTGCGCCTGCGCCTGACGACGCTCGGCCTCCTGCAGTACGTCGCCCCGACTTGCCTGCTCGCCTTGAGCGTGATGGTCTTCGGCGAGCATGTGGAGCCGCACCGGGCGGCGATGTTCGGGCTGATCTGGCTCGGGCTCGCCCTCTACACCGTCGATGCCCTGCGCGGCCGGCGGGCCGAGGTGAAGGCGGCTCCGTTGCGCGCGTAGGCCGCGCGGATACCTTTCGCGGGCACGCGCCCTACCTCTTGCGCAACCCAGCACCGGCGGGACCGATGAGCGAACCAGCGGGCGGCGATGCCGTCACCGACGACGATTTCCGCAACCTCGCGGACGCCCTGCCGCAGCTCGCCTGGATCGCCAGGGCCGACGGGCACATCGTCTGGTACAATGCCCGCTGGTACGATTACACGGGCACCACCCTCGAAGAGATGCAGGGGTGGGGCTGGCGCAACATCCACCACCCGGACCACATCGCCGCCGTGGAGGTGCGCTACCGCCTGTCCATCGAGGCGGGGGTGCCGTGGGAGGACACGTTCCCCCTCAAGGGTGCCGACGGCGATTACCGCTGGTTCCTGTCCCAGGCGATGCCGCACCGGGCGCCGGACGGGACGATCCTGCGCTGGTACGGCACCAACACCGACATCTCCCGCCGCCGCGTCACCGAGGAGCGGCTACGCCATTCCGAGGAGCGGTTCCGCGCGCTGGTCGATGCCTCGGCGGCGGTGATCTGGAACACCAACGCGGAGGGCGAATTGCTGCCGCCGCAGCCGCGCTGGGGCGCCTATACCGGCCAGACCGAGGAAGGCTACCAGGGCTGGGGCTGGATCGACGCGGTCCATCCCGACGACCGGGGGGAGATCGCCGAGGCCTGGGCGCGCTCCGTCGAGGAGCGGGTGCCCTACGCGGTGACGCACCGCCTGCTCCGGCACGACGGCGTGTGGCGGGACATGGAGGCCCGCGGCGTGCCGGTCTTCGCCACGGACGGGTCGCTGCGGGAATGGGTCGGCACCCATACCGACATCACCGCCCGCAAGGAGGCCGAGGCCGAGGCCGAGCGGGCGCGGCAGGCCGCCGAGGCGGCGAACCGGGCGAAGAGCCAGTTCATCGCCAACATGAGCCACGAATTGCGCACGCCGCTCTCGGCGGTGATCGGCTATTCGGAGATGCTGGGCGAGGAACTGGAGGATATCGGCCAGGCGGCGCTGCTGCCGGACCTGCGCAAGATCGAGTCGGCCGCGCGCCACCTGCTCTCGCTGATCAACGACGTCCTCGACATCTCGAAGATCGAGGCCGGGCGCGTCACCGCCTCGGCCGAGACCTTCACGGTCGCCGACCTGCTGCAGGACGTGACCGACGCCACCGGCTCCCTCGTGGAGAAGAAGGCGAACCGCTTCGTCCTCGATGCCGGGCCGGACCTCGGCGCCATGCACCAGGACCAGACCAAGATCCGCCAGTGCCTGCTGAACCTCGTCGGCAACGCGGCGAAGTTCACCGAGAACGGCACGATCACCCTCACCGCGCGCCGCCACCGGGAGGACGGCGCCGACTGGCTCTCCTTCGCGGTGACCGATACCGGCATCGGCCTGACGAAGGAGCAGATCGGCCGCCTGTTCCAGCGCTTCGTGCAAGCCGACGATTCGACCACGCGGCAATTCGGCGGCACCGGCCTCGGGCTCGCCATCACCCGCGCCTTCTGCATCACCATGGGCGGCGAGATCGGCGTCGAGAGCCAACCGGGCCAGGGCGCGACCTTCACCATGCGCCTGCCCTCCATCCTCGTCACGGAGGACGAGCCGGCGGAAGAGCTGCCCGCCGTGGAGGCGCACGAGCAGCACGACACGGTGCTCCTCGTGGACGACGACCCGGCCGCGCGGGAATTGCTCCAGCGCTTCCTCGAACGGGAGGGCTTCCATGTCCGCACCGCCGCGGACGGGCGCGCGGGCCTCACCCTGGCGCGGGCGCTGCGGCCGCGGGCGATCCTCCTCGACGTCGAGATGCCGCGCATGGACGGCTGGGCGGTGCTCCACGCGGTGCGCAACGACGCGGACCTCGCCGGCACTCCCGTCATCATGACCTCGGTGGTGGCCGAGCAGGGGCTCGGGCAGGCGCTCGGCGCCACGGATTACTTCGTGAAGCCCATCGATTGGGACCGGCTGAAGGGGCTGATGGAGCATTACCGGCCCCAGGCGCCCAACGAGGCGCGGGTGCTGGTGGTGGACGACGACGCGGACGGCCGTGAGCGCCTGCGCCGCTCCCTCTCCCGCGAGGGCTGGACCGTGGACGAGGCCGCCAACGGGCGCCTCGCCCTGGAGCATTACGACCGCTCGCGGCCGAACCTGATCCTCCTCGACCTGATGATGCCGGAGATGGACGGGTTCGGCTTCCTGCGCGCCCTGCGCTCGCGGCCGGACGGCGACGTAGCGGTGGTGGTGCTGACGGCGAAGGAGATCACCCCCGCCGAGAAGGCGAGCCTCGGCGCCCAGGCCGACCGGGTGATCTCGAAGGGCTCGCTGAGCCTCGCGGAGATCGGCCGGCAATTGCGGGTGCTCTATTCCCGTTCGGCCAACGAGACCGTCCCCGGGCGGATCCAGGGCCTCATCGAACAACTGGCGGAGAAGGACGGATGAGCGACACGGTCGATCCCGACAAGGCGGTGGCGATCCGCCTGCGTGCGCGCCTCGCGGTGGTGGAGCGGGCCGCATGGTTCGGCCTCGTCCACGCCATGCGCACCCGCCCCGAGGAGACGGAGGCCTTCATCGCCTCCGAGCGCGCCCGCTGCGCCGAAGGGTTCGGCGGCCCGGCCTGGGCGAGGGACCTGACCGACGCCGAGCGTGCCCTGCTCGGCGCCGAGGTCGACAAGGGTCTCGCGGAGTTGCTGGCGGACGCCAAGGACGCGGTCTGACCGGTTCCGGGCGCCCTTGCGGAATCGCCGCCTCCGTTTGTATATCCCATTGGGATATGCGGAGGTGCCGGCGGTGGCCAGCTCAACGGTGTTCACGAGCAATCGCAGCCAAGCGGTTCGCCTGCCCAAAGCGGTTGCGTTCCCCGACGACGTGCATCAGGTCGACATCCTGAGGATAGGGCGGAGCCGCCTGATCGTTCCCCGGGGCGCGCGCTGGGATGATTTCTTCGCGGAGGAAAGTCGTCTCAGCGACGATTTCCTGGCCGAGCGTGAACAGCCGCCGGTTGAGGAGCGCGAGGCGCTCTGATGCTGACCTACATGCTCGATACGAACATCTGCATCTACGTGATGAAGGCTCAGCCGCCGGGGTTGCGCGAGACGTTCAATCTCAACGCCGAACGGCTTTGTATTTCGAGCATTACCCTGGGTGAACTGCATTACGGCGCGGAGAAATCGGCGCGGCGTGCGGACAACCTCGCCAAGATCGAGCAGTTCGTCGCACGCCTCGAGGTCCTGCCTTTCGGAGAGAGGGCCGCTGCCCATTACGGACAAGTGAGGGCGGAACTGGCACGGGCCGGGACACCCTGCGGGCCCCACGACATGCAGATCGGCGGGCATGCCCGCAGCGAGGGTCTTATCGTTGTGACAAACAACCTGCGGGAATTCGAGCGGATGCCCGGCGTCCGAACCGAGAACTGGGTCTGACCGGTTCCGGGCGCCCCGGTGCAGGGCGCCCGGTGTGTCGGCTAGCGGCGGCAGAGGCCGCGCGGGGTGCGGTAGAGGCCGGGCGGGCAGCCGCGCGGGGCGCCGGTGATCGCCCGGCGGATGTCACCGCGCGGGCCGCGGTTCAGGCGGCAGCCGCCCATCGGGCCGCGATGGGCGCCGAAACCGCAGCCGCCGCGCACGAGCACCACGGAGGCCTCGCCGTCGGAAAGGGGGGTGGGGGCGAAGGGCGCCGCCTGAGCGGCACCGCCCGCGAACAGGGCCACGGAAGCGGCCAGGATCATCCCGGACAGTCGCATGGGTCTTTTCTCCCTTATGGGGCGGGAACCCATGACGCGGGTCCGCCCATGGCTGCCCCTCTGGTCCGGGCAGCGGAACGCAACGGTCAAGCTCGCCAGTCCGTTCCGGTCTCAGGGACGCCCGTGGAGATCGCGCCACGCGGGCGGCAGGCCCTCGTAGCGCCCCTCGCCGGGCGGCGTCGGGGCCACGCCGGGCAGGCTCGTCGCCGTGTGGACGCCGAGGGCGATGGCTCGCGCCAGCACCCGCGCCGCCGCGTGGCCGAGCCGGGCCGTGTCGGCGATGGGGTCGGCGAGGGGCCGCTCACCCGTGGCGGCGGCGAAGACGAGGTCGCCGTCCAGCGGCGTATGGGCGGGCACCAGGGCCCGAGCGAGGCCGTCCTGCGCGGCCACCGCGAGGCGGCGGCACTGCGCCTTGGTGAGGAGGGCGTCGGTCGCCACCACGGCCAGCGTCGTCGCGGAGCCGGCGGCGACGCGGGCGGGGAAGGCATGGACCTCCTCCGGCACCGGCACGGGCAGGCCGAGCCCGCCGAACTCGTCCCCCACCTCGAAGGGCGCCGCCCAGAAATGCGGGCCGTTCCCCACCACGGCGCTGCCGAAGGCGTTCACCGCCACCAGCGCGCCGACCTGGAACGGCGTGCCCGGCACCGCCGCCGAGGCCGAGCCGAGGCCGCCCTTCAGGGTGGCGGTGCGCGCCCCCGTGCCGGCCCCCACCGAGCCGAGGGCGAAGTCCCGCGCCGCCGCCTCGGCGGCTCGCCGGCCGAGGTCGCGATAGGGTGGATCGGCGCCCCAGCCCTTGTCGCCGCCGTTGAGGAGATCGAACAGGATCGCCGCCGGCACGATGGGCACGCGCATCCCGCCGACCGGAAAGCCCCGTCCATGCTCTGCGAGCCAGCCCGTCACCCCGGCGGCGGCGTCGAGGCCGAACGCGGACCCGCCCGAGAGGACCAGCGCGTCGATGGCCTCCACCGTGCGCTCGGGATCGAGCAGGTCGGTCTCGCGGGTGCCCGGTCCGCCGCCGCGCACGTCGACGGAGGCCACCGCCGGCCGGTCGAACAGGATCGCGGTGACGCCGCTGCGCACCGCCAGATCCTGGGCGTGGCCGACCGTGATGCCGGGGATGTCGGTGAGAAGGCCGCTCCGGCGGGAATCGCTCATGGCCGGATTCTGCCACGGGCCGGAACGGGCGGCCAATGCGCCGCAGCACTTTCCGGGCGCCGGACGGTTTCCCTCCTGGCGACCATCTTTGAAGGAGACGCACATGGATGTCGGGTTCATCGGAATGGGGCGCATGGGCCGTGGCATGGCGGCCCGCCTCGCGGAGCAGGGGCACGCTGTGCGCGCCTGGAACCGCTCGCCGGAGGCGGCGCGGGGCCTTCCGGGCGTGACCGCCGTCGCCAGCGCGGCGGAGGCGTTCCGGGGCGACGCCGTGATCACCATGCTCGCCGACGACGCGGCGCTGGAATCGGTGCTCGTCCAGGGCGGGCTCCTCGACGGCGCCGGTCGGCCGGGCGTCCATCTCGGCATGAGCACGATCTCGGTGGCGTTGGCCGAGCGGCTGACCGCGATCCACGGGCGGGCGGGCATCCCCTACGTCTCCGCGCCGGTCTTCGGCCGGCCCGACGTGGCCGAGGCGGGCAAGCTCAACATCGTCGCCGCCGGCCCCGGCGCGGCGATCGAGGCCGCCGGGCCGCTCCTCGACGCGATGGGCGCGAAGACCTGGCGCTACGGCGAAGAGCCGACGCGCGCCAATGCTGTGAAGCTCGCGGGCAACTTCATGCTGATCGCGGCCATCGAAGCCATGGGCGAGGCCTGCGCCTTCACCGAGGGCCACGGCGTCACCGGAGCCGAGTTCCTCGACCTGATGACGAACACGATCTTCGCCTCGCCGGTCTACAAGAACTACGGCGCGGCCATCGCCGCCCGCCGCTACGAGCCGCCGGGCTTCGGCCTGCGCCTCGGTGCAAAGGACGTGCGCCTCGCCCTCCAGGCGGGGGAGGCGGCCGGCGTGCCGATGCCCTTCGCCAGCGTGCTCCGCGACGGGCTGATCGAGGCGGTGAGCCACGGCGACGGCGGGAAGGATCTCTCCGCCCTCGCGGAAGTGTCGCGGCGGCGCGGCGGCCGGCGCTGACTGCGACATTTCCTGTGACATTGCGCACGGGATGACATTCGCGTGATCGAATCCAGTCGATTTTAATCGAACGTTGATTTGCGCAAGCGAAGTACGGGTTCTCGATATCCGGGGACTCGTCATGCTTTCATTTGTCCGCCGCAAGTCTCGAGCGCTCACGCTCTCGGCCAAAGTCATCCTCCTCGCAATGCTTGCCGTGACTCTGACCACGGGCGCGATCTGGGCATCGGTCTCGCGCCAAACCTGGTCGCAGATGGAGGATCGTCAGCGGATGAACGGCGAGCGCAACCTGCGGACGCTGGCCCTCGTCCTCGCCGGACGCCTGCTGGGGGCGAAGACGGACCTCGACGGCACCCGCGTCTCCCGCGTGACCTCGCCCGACCTCGCGGGCTTCGCGGACACTTCCGTGGTGGACGATGCGGTCGCCTATACCGGCGGCGTCGCCACGATCTTCTCCTACGATGCGGGCAAGGACGCCTTCGTCCGCCGGCAGACCACGGTCCGCAAGGAGGACGGCTCCCGCGCGGTCGGCACGGCGCTCGCCGCCGACAGCCCGGCCCAGTCCGCCCTGCGTGCCGGCAAGACCTACGAGGGATCGACGGTGCTGTTCGGGCGCCGCTTCTTCACCGTCTACCAGCCGGTCTTCGACGGTGCCGGCACGGTGAACGGCGTCCTCTTCGTCGGCCTGCCCATCGAGACGTATTACGACGCCCACGCGGAGACGATGCGCCAATTGAGCGTCGCCGCCCTGATCATCGCCATCGTCGCCTGCGCCCTGGTGGGCATCGCCGCCTCGCGGCTGTTCCGCCCCTTCGCCGCCATGTCGAGCCGGATCGAGGCCCTGGCGGCGGGCGACACCGACAGCCCGGTCGGCCACACGCAGCGGGGCGACGAGATCGGCGCCGTGGCGCGCTCCCTGGAGACCCTGCGCGAGGCCGTGCGCCGGACCCACGAACTCGAAGGCCTGCAGAGCAGCGACGCGGAGAAGGCCGCCCGCCGCCGGATGATGCTCGACCAGACCATCGCCGCCTTCCGCGGCCGGGTCGATGCCCTCAAGGGCACGCTCACTGCCAGCACCGGCGACATGCGCGGCCGCGCCGAGGAGATGCGCCTGCGCGCCGGAGAAGCCGAGGCGGCCGTGGCCGGCACGGCGCGGGCCTCGCAGGAAACCTCGTCGAGCGTGCAGACGGTGGCGAGCGCCGCCGAGGAGTTGCACGCCTCCATCGCCGAGATCGGCGGCCAACTCGGGCAGGCCGAGACCCTGGTCTCGTCGGCGGCGGGGGAATCCTCCGCCATGGAGCAGCAGATCGGCGGCCTCGCCGAGGCGGCCTCGCGGATCGGCACCGTGGTCGGCCTCATCCGCACCATCGCGGAGCAGACCAACCTGCTCGCCCTCAACGCCACGATCGAGGCGGCCCGCGCCGGCGAGGCGGGGCGCGGCTTCTCCGTCGTCGCCGCCGAGGTAAAGCAACTGGCCGCGCAGACCGCCCGCGCCACGGAGGAGATCGCGGATCAGATCGGCGCGGTCCAGGCCGCCACCGGCACGACGGTCGCCGCCATCGGCCGGATGGGCGAGCAGATGCGCGCCGTCCAGGCAACGACCGCCGGCATCGCGGTCGCGGTCTCGGCCCAGGGCGACGCCACCGCCGAGATCTCGCGCAACGTCGCCGAGACGGCCCAGGCCACGGGCGCCATCGCCCACGGCATGAGCGTGGTGAGCGACGCGACCCAGCGCTCGGCGCGTCTGGCCGAGACGGTCACGGCCGCCGCCGGCTCGGTGGACAGCGTCGCCTCGGAACTGGAAAGCGAGATCGGCCAGTTCCTCGCCCAGGTCGCGGCCTAGTGCATCGATCCAGACGAAAGCGTCAGCCGTGTCTGGAAAAATTGATGCAAAAACAAGAAGCTAGGGCAGAGACGCATGAACGGAGTGAGTGCGTCACTGCACTAGTGCATCGTCACTGCACTAGAGGCCGAACCGTGCGAAG
>Ga0182229_1000221_pt1 | contig 14965 bp, 14 predicted proteins | sample G6R1MG_32_FD_129663 | JGI IMG/M metagenome (GOLD analysis project Ga0182229, IMG submission 129663) | Miscanthus phyllosphere microbial communities from Michigan, USA - G6R4_MAIN_07NOV2016_LD1 MG | ecosystem: Host-associated > Plants > Phyllosphere > Phylloplane/Leaf | place: USA: Michigan...
ATCCGGTACAATCTGGTCTGCGAGGCCGCGCACGGCTTCGAATGCTGGTTTCCCTCCTCGGACTCGTACGAGACCCAGGTCGCGCGGGGGCTCGTCACCTGTCCGCATTGCGGCACCGCGTCGGTTTCCAAGGCCATCATGGCGCCTATGATCGCGCGCAAGGACCGCGCCGCGGTGCCCGTCCCGGCGCCGACGCCCGAAACGCCGATGCGGATGATCGCCGAGCCGGAGCGCAAGCTGCGCGAGATGATCAAGGCGCTGCACGACCATGTGGCGGCCCATTCCGAGCATGTCGGCGAGCGTTTCGCCGAGGAGGCGCGGAAGATCCATTACGGCGAGGCCGAGGGCCGCTCGATCCACGGGCAGGCGAGCCTCGACGAGGCCCGCGCCCTGATCGACGAGGGGATCGAGGTCGCCCCGATCCCGATGCTGCCGGACGACCGAAACTAGCGCGGCTGTCCGCGAGGCTTGTCACCCTACGCCTCATCCTGAGGTGCCCGCCTCGGCGGGCCTCGAAGGAGGGCTCCAGGGATCATGGAGTTCTTTGGAGCCCGCCTTCGAGGCAGTTCCCGCCGCATCTCAGGATGAGAGAAGTGCTCGGGGGTACGGTCGCTAAATCAGCACGTTCGATTACGGCTCAAGTACCGCGGAATTGACTGACGAAGCCAGCAGGTGCGCTTACGCGAGGGCATACTGCAATATAGTCGGGGGGCGTGACTTCGCGGTCGTCCATCTGCGCAACTTTGCTGGGGGGGACTCTCGGATCACGCTGATCTCGGCTTTCCGCCGAAGGGCGGATCGAAAACGAGAGGCGTAGCGCGCGCCCCAAACGGCAAGAAAAACTTCGCCCGTGTCATCGTTAATGTAGACCTGATAGCCGCCAAAGGCGCGGTATAGGCCTTCACCACCATCACCGCCGCCGCCAAAGACGTCGGCGACGAGATCTGCCTGCGCGGCACAGACAACAGTTCCGCTATCGCCATGCCACGGTCGACGAAACAGGTAGACCAGTCGCGTCGCAGGTGACGCCACACCACCGTGTGCAGCGGCCTCTTGCATCATCGCCGCAGCGCCGTCGTCCCCGCGAAGGACGCCAGGACGAAGGAAACGAGCGCGCTCCATCCGGCGAGCGAGACGCCGAGGACGCGCAGGGCCGCCACCGAACAATCCACGACGCGCACGCTCTGGAGCGAGTTCATGAAGTCGCTGACGGCGGCGGGGTTGGCGCCCGAGCCGCCGCCGCAATCGGTCGGCCCCGGCCAGAAGCCCCACTCGGCGCCCGCATGATAAATCCCGACGCCCGCGCCATAGAGCAGGCCAAGGGCCGCGAGGCCGAGGGCGAGTCGGGCGAGCCGCTCCGGCGCGAACAGGGCCACGAGGCCGAGCGGCACCGCCGCGTAATAGGGCAGGCGCTCGGTCAGGCAGAGCTTACACGGCACGTAGCCGTAGCCGTATTGCAGCACGAGCGCGGTGCCGACCGTGACCGCCGCGACGAGGGCGAGCCAGAGGCCGGCTGTCTTGAGGCGGACGGCAGCACGCGTATCCATCGCTACAAAATCACCTTGAACAGGACGAAGCCGAGGACGATCACCGCCACGGAGATGGCGGCCACCGCGTTGAGATGCCGATCGAGCACGCCACGGATCTGCACGCCGTAGCGGCCGAGCAGGGCGGCGAGGATGAAGAACCGCGCGCCACGGGTGATGATCGACAGCACCGTGAACCAGAACAGGCTGTAATGGGCCAGCCCCGACGTGATGGTCACGAGCTTGTAGGGGATCGGCGTGAGGCCCTTCAGCAGGATCACCCAATGGCCGTACTCGGCATAGGAGCGCTGGAAGGCATCCGCCGAGTTCTGCAGGCCGTAGAGCTTGATGACCCATTCGCCGAGGGAATCGAACAGCAGCGCGCCGATGGCGTAGCCGACCAGACCGCCGAGCACCGAGCAGACCGTCGCGATGGTCGCGTAGAACCACACCCGGTCCGGGCGGCTCACCGCCATGGGCACCAGCATGGCATCCGGGGGCACGGGGAAGAACGAACTTTCCGCGAACGCCACCGCCCCGAGGACGTAGGGCGCTGAAGGGCGGTCGCTCAGGGCGAGGATCCAGGCGTAGAGCCGCCGCAGCATCAAGTCGTCCGGGGAGTGCGAGGAAAGCGGCGTCCCTTCAAGCACAGCCCAATGCGTAACGCCAGAGAGGCGGATGGCGGGAGAAAACTCTTGGCCGCACGGGGCGACCTGTGCGATGAGCGCCACCGCGCGGGTATGGCGGAATTGGTAGACGCGGGCGACTCAAAATCGCCAGCCGCAAGGCGTGGGGGTTCGATTCCCTCTACCCGCACCACAGGCAGGCTCAGTCCTCCTCGGACAGGTCGCGGAACTCGATCTGCACGCTGCTGTAGAGCCGCTTCAGCCACATCTGCGCCTCCGCGAGCTTGGCCCGGTTCAGCTCCGTCTCCTCCTCCGCGCGCCGCGCGCGGGCATCGGCCATCTGCGCCGCGAGTTCGGCCCGCTCGGCGCGCAGATGCGCGTCCCGCGCCGCCGATTCCGCGAGGCGCAGGCGGCGCTCCGTCTCTTCCAGGCGGTGCATGGTGCCGTCGAGGACGGCTTGCGAATGCTGCACCACGTCCTGCGCGAAGCGGCGTGCCTGACGCATCCGCGAGCCGACATCGCGGATCAGCTCGATGGCGGCGGGCCAGTTCAGCTCGTCGTCCGATTCCTCCGCGCGAGGCGGCTCGCGGAAGAGCTGCACCACGCCGCTTCCGTGTCCCGGCGCCAGAAGCTGGCGCAGGGTCGGGCGGTTCTCCCCATCGTTGTCGGACAAGGCGTCCCCGTCGGTGTCCGGACGATCATGGAGGCGGCGCGACATCAGCGCGGGCCCTCGTCGAGGACGGTGAACTCGTTGAAGATCGCATCGTGGATCTGCTTGAGCCACGCTTCCGAGACCCGGGCCCGCTCCTCGGCCTGGGCGGCACGCTCCTCGGCGGCGCGCACCCGCTCCATCGCGGCGACCTGCAAATCGGAGGCCTGCGCCTCCGCCGCCCGGACGCGCTCCTCCGCCATCCTCATGTCGGCGCGGGCGCGTTCCAGCAATTCCTCGACATGTGATTCCCGTTCACGGGATTGCGCCTCGACCTCGCGGATGCGGGAGGCCGTCGAGCGGATGCGGTCGATGAGGGCGGACCAGTCCGTATTGGGCTCGCGCATCGTGGACCTCGGCAAGTCATCGTCGATGGAAGACCCGAAGGCCCTCAGGATCGTCGCAATGCTGCCCGTCGGCTGCGCGGCTGCGGGGGCTGTCACGGCCGGTGTCTCGAAGTCTTCGCTTCGTTCGAACCGCAATCTCTTCACCGGATGGATGGTCGGAAACATGGTGGACGTTGCCCGCAGGAAGGCAAGACTCGACGTTGAGCCTTGTCGTTAATTTTGTCTGAATTGGCTTGCGACTCAAGTCCCGAAGCCGCGGAACGGCCAAGTTTTCCCTCTTTACGAGGCCGTTCCGCGCGATCATTCTCAATGACAGTTAATGTCCATCGGCTCGCGAGAACTTCGCTCTAAAGCCCCGCGACAATCGCTACGGTAATCTCCCTAGAGTTGTACAATTGAGGATGCGCAGCGCTGCCCAGCCCACGGTTGTGGAAACTGACTGCGCGCAACCTTTTCAGCGAAAACGAAAAATGTGATCAATCCCCTGCGCGAGACGGGCGAGAGCGGCCAATTCCGTCACCGCAGGCTTGGATGGGATGAACACCTACGCCGTCGGCGATATTCATGGTTGCGTCGATGGCCTTCGTCTCGTCCTGGAGCGGATCGCGGCGCATGCGGGCGACGAGCCGCACCGGATCGTCTTGCTTGGCGACTACGTCAACATCGGCCCGGATTCGCGCAAGGTGCTCGATCTCCTGATCGACAGGCCCGCGATCATGGCGCTGCGCGGGCACCATGACATGATGCTGCTGGCCGCCTCTCGGGGCGATGCGCGCTCCATCTGGAACTTCGACTATCACGGCGGCGGCGCGACCCTGCGCAGCTTCGGCGTGGTCAAGGCCGCCGAGATCCCGAGCCGCTACATCGATTTCCTGCGGCGGAAGCTGCTGCGCTACGTGGAGGATACGGGGCGCGTCTTCGTCCACGCCTCCATCGACCCGGCGGTGGGGAACATGGAAGACCAGGACGATACGATGCTGCTCGGCGCGCGGGCCCCGCTCGCCCCCGCGGCGGATCTGGGGGCGCCATACCTTGTCCACGGCCATTTCCCGCAGGCCGACGGGTTGCCGGAGATCCTGCGGCACCGCTGCAACCTCGACACGGACGGATGCCGCACGGGCGTGTTCACCTGTGGCATCTTCGACGACACCCAGCCCGATCCTGTGGACATCATCCAGGTGCGTTAGCCCGGCTTACTTTTGCCGGGAATGCCGCCGAAAGGATCGCTGAAGGTTGCAAATATGCAACAAACAGAAAAACCTCTACCTTGGAGTGTTTTCTCAGACAATCCGCTCTCGCGGAAATTGCGATCCGTCTGGGATAACCCGAATTGACTGGTGCCGGGGGCAGAAGTTAAGCGACGAGAACGGCTCGGTGGGCCGGCGCAACCTCGCAGAACGCCCCTTGGGCTGTTCACGGCGGGTGGCGCCGCTCTGGTCTTGATGCCTGTTAATCAATAGGGTCTCTCAACCGCGCGATACGAGGGGTGGCCGGGTTGTGGCTGAGCGCGGAGGAGATCGGGCAATGGCATGGATGCCGATCAAACGCCTGCTGGGGCAGGGATCGGGATCGTCGGATTCGTCGCGGAACTCGGACTCCGCGTGGCTGCCGGAACTGGAACTTGAGTCCCTGAGGCCGGAGCCGAAGCGCCAGCAGCCTCCGCCGCAGCAGCGGCAACCGCAGCCTCCGCGTCAGCAGCAGCCGCCGCGTCAGCAGCAGCCCGCCCCGCCGCCGCGCGAGCGCGACTCCGAAGAGTATGAAGAGATGCGGCAGGCGCCGCGTGAGCAGCCGCGCCAGCAGCAGGAGGCGCCGGCGGCGCATCCCTACAGCGCGTTCGACGCCATCGGCCAGCGCAACGAGATGGTGCGCGTGCGCATCAGCCAGATGATGGAGCGGCTGGACGACCTGAAGTCCCTTCAGGCGGATTTCGCGCAGATCCTCGAACCCCTGGCCGGCGTCGCGGACGAGCTTCCGCAGGCGAAGATCAAGATCGCCGAACTGGAAGTCCTGCTCGCCCGCGAGCAGGAGCACATGCGCAACCTGCACCGCGAGTTGAACGAGGTGAACGGCCGGGCCGCGTCCTCGTCCAACGAGCTCGCGGCGGTCTCGACGGATTTGCAGCGCCTCGAAACGCAATTGCGCGAGCGCGATGCCGAGAACGAGGAGTTGCGGGTGCGCGTCCGCGACCGGACGGTCGCGGTCGAGAACATGGAGCGCCAGCTCTTCGCGGAGACCGAGCAGGTCCGCGCGCTGACCGGCGAGAACAAGTCGCTGCGGATCGAGGCGCAGGCCGCCGACCAGGCGATGACCCGCGCCGAGCGCGAGTTGAACGACCTGGGCGAGCGCCTGTCGCTCAGCGAGCAGGATGCCCGGCGTCTGCAGACCCTGGCCGGCGAGCAGGCGGTGCGCCTGTCCGAGGCCGAGGCGCGGGTGGTCGAGCTGACCCAGCAGATCGAGGTGCTGCGCCAGCGCGCCCGCGATCTCGAAATGCAGCTTGGCACCGAGATTTCCGCGCGCGAGCGGGCCGAGGGTCAGTTCGAAACCGAGATGGCGGCGATCCGCGCCGACCGCGCGAACCTCGCCATGAAGCTGGACGCGTCCCTCGGCCGGGCCGCGACGCTGGAACAGCTTCTCGCCCAGGTTCGCAGCCAGTTGCGCGAGCGGGAGGAGAATGCCCGCACCGCCGACCGGACGCTCAAGGAGCTTCAGATCGAGCGGACGACCCTCGACCGGCGCCTGGAAGGCTTGCAGGCCGAGCTTCAGCGGCAGACGGAGCGCGTCTCCGAGATCCAGCGCCTGCGCGCGGAGGCCGATGGCCGCGCCGACATGCTCACCAAGGCGCTGGCGGCCAAGGAAGCCGCCATGGAGCAGTCGCAGACCCGCGTCGCCGCCCTGGCCGACCGGATGGAGCAGCTGGGCCGTCGGCACGAGGCCGAGAAGGCCGAATTGCAGGCCGCCAACCGGCGGCTCGTGGAGGAACTTCAGAACGAGCGCTCCGAGCGGGCCCTCGCTCAGGGTGCCCTCGACATCGCCCGCGAGACTCGCGCCTCGCTGCAGAAGCAGCATGAGGGCCTGAAGCGCGCCGTCCGCAACCTCCACGGGGTCGATCCGGCCACGCTGCTCGGGCTCTCGATGCCCGAGGCGCGGACCGAGCGCGTTGAGGAGAGCAATGTCACCCCGTTCGCGCCGCCGGAGCGCGAGGGGCGTGACACGAAGCCCAATAACGACATGAATGCGTGAGTGAAGTCACCATGATGGAACAGGTTCGCATGCCCATCGAGGACGACGCCGACGCGGCGGCCTATGCCGCGCTCAAGGCTCATGCCGCCGCTGCCGCCGCCGCGGCCGAAGCCGTGCAGAATTTCGAGCCGGTGCCGCTGCCGGGCAACGTCTCGTTCTTCCCGTCGCAGCCGCAGCCGAGCGAGGGCGGCCCTGTCCGTGACTTCAAGTCCGCCATCGACCTCATCAAGGAAGCGAGCGAGGCGATCCGCTTCTCCGAGGAGCGCGCCTCGGAGTTGGAGCAGCAGCTCCATCAGGTGTCCGGCCGCGCGGCCGAGCAGGTGAAGGCCCTCGAACTTCAGGTCGCCGCGCTGGAGCGCCGGCTGATCAAGTCCGAGGAGCGCGCCCGCGCCGCCGAGGTCCGCGCCAACGATGCGGAGACGTGGCTGTCGCGCCTGCACGACACGATCATCACCAGCTTCCGCCGCCCGCTCCACCCCGGTGAGGGCGAGTCGCACTGAGGTTCACCCGCGCGCAGGTCGTGGCGGGTCCGGCGCCGGGAGGCGCCGTGAAGAAAACCGTTCGGGCGTTCCTCGGTCTCTGAGCCGCGCGGAGGCCCTGTCGGGGTCATGCTGAGGGGACCGGCCGTCGCGTGGCCCGGTCTCTCCGTGGGCGGCGTTGCGATCTGAAACGGGGCGGGGCGATGGCTGAGGGCAACCGGGTGGTCGAGACGCGGGACAGGACGCTGGATGCCGCGCCGCTCCTGATGACGCCGACCATGCGAAAGGAATTGAAGGCACTCAGCCCCATCGAGCGCGGCGGCGAGATCGCCAAATCGGGCTCGGACCTGCCGAAGCCGATCAAGCGGTTCGGCCAGGAGGAATGGGCCGCCGTCTGCGAGCGAATCCAGGATGCGGCCGAGTACATCCAGGAGATCGAGGCGAGCCGGCATCAGCAGGAGATGCAGGCCCAGAAGATCTTCGCCAACATGCAGGATGAGATCGCCGCCGCCAATGCCCGTGCGCTGGCGGCCGAGCGGATACTGCACGATGTGCAGCACCGGGCGACCAATGTGGTGAAGACCCTCGAAGAGAAGCTTCAGGCGGCCGAAGACCGCGCCCGTGAGGCCGAGGATTGGCTCAACCGCATCTCCGAGGCGGTGCGCTCCAACCTGAACTTCCCTTAGGCCGCGCGCCTCAGGCGGTTCGGATCCGCCCCGGTTTCGTCTCGATGGCCATGGCATTGCCGCGCCAGACGACGCCGCTGCGCATCCAGGCGCGGGTCCAGACGAAGGGGATGAGCAGGTCGCGGGCGATGAAGGCCGCGATCAGGGCCGGCGAGCGCAGCCACCCGGCCCGGATGGCGAGGGCGTATTCGCCCGCATAGATCAGGGCGACCAGCGCACCGAGGCCGAGGGCGGCCTCCGCCGCATTGGCATAGAGTGCGGCCAGCAGGCAGGGGACGAGCATCCCGCTGGCGATCTCCGGGGCGAAGAACAGCGGGAACGTCACCCGGCGCAGGCGCGCCCAGCGGACCTGGCGGGACCAGATCTCGGCGAAGCTGCGCTGGCCGAGAGGCTGCGAGAACGGCGCGGCGACGAGGTTCACCCGCCGCCCGGCCGCCCGCACGATCTTCGTGGCGGCGGCGTCCTCCGCGATCTCGGCGGCGAGGGCGCGGATGCCCCCCACGCTATCGAGGAAGGGGCGGTGCCAGAGCATGCTCTTGCCCTGGGCGAAGCCGAGGCCCACCGCCTCGCCGGCATATTGCCAGCGCGCCTGGAGGGTGTTCAGGAAGGCGCATTCCACCAGGGCCCAGAACCCATCCGGCCGGGCGCCGATGGGTGTCGCGCAGACGAGGCCGGTGTTCGGCCGCCACGCGGCCTGAAGGGTCTGCAGGTAATCGGGCGGCATCAGCACGTTGGAATCGGCCAGCACGATCCAATCGTGTTCCGCCGCGTCCCAGCCGCGCACGCAATTGTTGAGCTTGGGATTGTCGCTGACCCGCTCCTCGCCGACGATGAGCCGCGAGCGGATCCGCGGATGCCGGGCCATCAGCCGCCGCACCAGGGGCAGGACGGGATCGCCCGCGTCGGCGACGCAGAAGATCAGTTCGTAGTCGCGGTAGGCGAGGCGGAAGCCGCTCTCCAGCGTCTCCTCGCTGAACCGCTCAAGCCCGCAAACCGGGCGGACGAGGGACACGGCCGCGCCGTCCGGAAAGGTCGAGCGGGGCATGCGGCGCCTGAGGCGGAAGCCGGCCAGGGCGAGGCTCGCGAGGTTCACCAGAGCCATCGCGAGGCAGGCCGCGAGCGCAAGAAAGACGCCGTCCAGCGCGCTGATCATGCGGGAGAGCCGTCGGGCGCCGAGCCGGGCGCGTCGTGGGGGCGCACCTGCGCCCGTGGCGTCCGGCTAACAGCCGCAGCATATCAGTTGTGTGACGCGGTGCAGCTCCCTCCGGCGTCCCCCTTCGGCACGTTGCGAGAGGCATGCGACCCCCCATCTGCTTTCACCCGGCCTACGAAGCGCCGCTTCCCGATGGCCACCGGTTTCCCATGCGCAAATACGGGCTCCTCGCGGAGACGCTGAGGGCGCGCGGGCTCGTGCCCGACGGGTTCGTCGAGCCGGAGCCGGCGAGCGCGGCCATGCTCGAACGGGCGCACGACCCGGCCTATGTCGCGTCCATCCTCGCCTGCGACGTACCGAGGGCCGTCGAGCGGGAGATCGGATTGCCCGTGAGCGAAGCGCTGGTCCGCCGCTCGCGGGCGAGTGTCGGCGGCACGGTGCTGGCGGGCCGGCTCGCACTCCAGCATGGGTTCGCGGGAAGCGCGGCCGGCGGAAGCCACCATGCGCGGCGGGCGCAGGGCGCGGGCTTCTGCGTGCTGAACGATGTGGCGGTGGCGGCGCTGACCCTGCGGGAGGAGGGCCTGATCGGCCGGGCGATGGTGGTCGATCTCGACGTGCATCAGGGCGACGGCACCGCCGATTGCCTGAGCCGCGAGCCCGACCTGTTCACCCTCTCGGTCCATTGCGAGCGGAACTACCCGTCGCAGAAGATACCGGGCGATCTGGATATCGGCCTGCCCGATGGGCTCGACGACGGCGCGTATCTCTCGGTGCTGGACGCGCGCCTGCCGCCGCTGCTCGATGCGTTCCGGCCGGACATCGTCTTCTACAATGCGGGGGTGGACCCGCACCGGGACGACAGGCTCGGCCGGCTAAACCTGTCGAACGAGGGCTTGCGGGCACGCGACCGCTTCGTGGTCCGCTCGGCCCGGGTGAGGGGCATCCCCATCGTGGGGGTGATCGGCGGCGGCTACTCGACCGATGTCGAGGCCCTGGCCGGGCGGCACGCCCTGGTCTTCGAAGCCCTGGCGGCCGAGGCGGAGCTGGGTTGAGGCTTCCCGGCCACGGGGCTTGTGCAATGCGGTGAAATCGTTCCGTCGTAAGGTTTTGAGAAGGTGCGGACCCGAGGATCACGGTTACGACGCCCGGTGCCGATGGACGGCCTGGGTGAAATCAACCGGGGCGCCGTCGAGGTTCGACCATGTTCGCGCGGAGCTGGGAAGCGATCAAAGCGACACTCGCGGTCGCGGCATTGATCGCGGCCGCCCTGATCTCGGCGGACAAGCTCGACCGCCAGAAGGCGTCGCCCTCGCGGGACGCCGCCCTGGTCGAGCCCATCGTGACGGGGGCGATTCCGTCCGCGCGGTGATCAGCCCGGTGGGATGCGGCCGACCGAGCAGAGGGTCCGCATGGTGCTGCTCGTCGGGTCGGCGTAGCAGCTCGCGGACCAGCCGTTCTGCTGGATGAAGGATTTGCGCCCGTCCGAAACGGCGGTGCGGTAGGCCTTCGCGATGATCGGCTCCACCGTCCCGGCCGATTCCCCGGTCAGGATTTCGGACGCCGTCGAGAGTTCGCGGAAGAACGTGGCCGAGGGCTGCGGCTCCGCCGAGATCGCCTGCACGATGGGCTCGGCCCGGCAGGTCACGTCGAACCGGTTCGGCCCCGGCAGGCGGATGTCGATGCTCGGGCCGGAGCGTTTGCCGACCTTGCCGCCGATCGCCGCCGCGATCTGTCGGGTGAGGTCGTCGCATTCGTCGGCATGGGCCGCGAGGGGCGCCAGGGCGAGGCAGGCGGCGAGGACGATCGGCAGGCGCGGCATGGGGTGTTGGTCCCTTCGGTCTGGCGCCGTTCTGGCGTGGGAAACAGCCGCTGTCGAGGGCTCGCGGCAGCCGCCAGACCCTTGAAACGATGGGCCTCTTTTGCCAAATCACCCCTCCCGCCACAGGAGTGATATATGGCCGAGCAGACCACCGAACAGACGTTTTACGGGCTCACCCTCGCGCAGCACCGCGAGCGCATCAAGAAGCTCGGGGCCGAGAAGGGTCTTCAGGGCGAGCATCTCGAGCGGATCACCGCGAAGGCCCTCGAAATGCTCCCGACGATCCGGCTGGACGAGTCGGCCCAGCGTTGATGTTTAGTGGAAGTCGCGGCTGCGATAGGGTTGCCGGTCTGTCGGCGCCCCGAAATCGGTGGTCTCCGCCGGTAGCCGTAGCCCGGCTTCCCGCAGGTCCCGCAGGGACTCGGTGAGATCGCGAAACCCCTCGGCGACGAGGTGGACCACCTCTCCGGCCCGCTGGACCCGACCCCGAACCGCCAGGAACCGCGCCTGCATGGCGATCCGGCGGTTCGCCTCGAACACCTTCTTCCACACGATGATGTTGGCGATGCCGGTCTCGTCCTCGATGGTGAGGAAGACCACGCCCTTGGCCGTGCCCGGCCGCTGACGCACCAGCACGATCCCCGCAACCATGGCCCGCGTTCCCTGGGGCAGGGCGGGGTCGAGATGGGCGCGGGCGGTGATGGCGCCGATCCGCGCCAGACGCTCCCGGAAGAACGCCACCGGATGGCCGCGTAGCGACAGGCTGCTCGTTGCGTAATCGTCGGCGACGGTCTCCGAGGGGGCCATCGCCGGCAGGTCCGCCGCAGGCTCGTGCCGGAACAGGCCGTCATCGGCGTGCCATGCGAAGAGCGGCAGCGGCGCGTCCAGCAATTCGGCCCTTCGCCCATTCTCCGCATGCGCCGCCGAGGCCCGGCGCGACAGCCCTTCCAGCGCCCGCACCGCCCAGAGCGCATCCCGCCGCGAGAGGCCGAGCGCCCGGAACGCATCCGCCTCCGCGAGCCGTTCCAGCACGTTGCGGGGCAGGGCGAGGGAGGCCTGCAACCCTTCGATGCTGGCATAGCCGTTGGCCCGCAGCCGCACGAGGCGGCGCATCGCGCCCTCGGGCAGGCCGCTGACGAGGCGCAGCCCGAGGCGGACGGCGTGGAGGCGCGGCGTCTCGGCGGGCTCCAAGGTGCAATCCCACTCGCTGGCGTTCACGCAGACTTGGCGCACCTCGACGCCGTGGGCGCGGGCGTCGCGGACGAGCTGCGCCGGCTGGTAGAAGCCCATCGGCTGCGCGTTGAGGATCGCGGCCAGGAACACATCCGGGTGGGCGCATTTCATCCAGGCCGAGGCGTAGACGAGGAGCGCGAAGCTCGCCGCGTGGCTCTCGGGGAAGCCGTAGGTGGAGAAGCCGCGGATCTGCGCGAAGCAGCGCTCCGCGAAGGCCTGCGGGTAGCCGCGCCGCGTCATCCCGCCGACGAACTTCTCCGCGAAGCCGCCGATGGAGCCGACATGGCGGAAGGTCGCCATGGCCCGGCGCAGGCCATCGGCTTCAGCCGGGGAGAAGCCCGCCGCCGTGATGGCGATCTGCATGGCGTGCTCCTGGAAGAGCGGCACGCCGTAGGTCTTCTTCAGCACCTCCTCCAGTTCGTTCGCCGGCCCGTGGTCCGGGTGCGGGGCCGGGTATTCCACCGGCTCTTCTCCGCAGCGACGCTTCAGGTAGGGGTGGACCATGTCCCCCTGGATCGGACCGGGGCGGACGATGGCGACCTGCACCACGAGGTCGTAGAACTCCTTCGGTTTCAGCCTCGGCAGCATCGACATCTGCGCCCGGCTCTCGACCTGGAACACGCCGACGGAATCGGCCTTCGACAGCATCGCGTAGGTGGCCGGGTCCTCCGAGGGCAGGTCGGCGAGCGTCGGGTAGTCGACGCCGTGGTCGCGCTTCAGGAAGTCGAGCCCGCGCTTGAGGCAGGTGAGCATCCCGAGTGCCAGCACATCGACCTTCATCAGGCCGAGGACGTCGATGTCGTCCTTGTCCCATTCGATGAAGGTCCGGTCGGGCATCGCGGCGTTGCCCACGGGGACGGTCTCGTCCAGGCGCCCGCGCGTGAGGACGAACCCGCCGACATGCTGCGACAGGTGCCGGGGGAAGCCGATCAGTTGCAGGGCGAGGTTCAGGGCCTGCCGCAGGGCCGGGTTGGCGGGGTCGAGCCCGGCCTGCATGACATGGGCGTCGGGCAGGTCCTTGCCCCAGGACCCCCAGACCGTATCGGCGACGGAGGCGGCCACGTCCTCCGACAGGCCGAGCACCTTGGCGACCTCGCGGATTGCCATGCGCGGCCGGTAATGGATCACCGTCGAGCACAGGGCCGCGCGTTCGCGGCCGTAGCGCTCGTAGAGGTGCTGGATCACCTCTTCCCGGCGTTCGTGCTCGAAATCGACGTCGATGTCGGGCGGCTCGCCCCGGTTCTCGGAGATGAAGCGCGCGAAGAGCAGCCGGTGCTTCGACGGATCGACGGCGGTGATGCCGAGGCAGAAGCACACGGCGGAATTGGCCGCCGAGCCGCGCCCCTGGCAGAGGATGCCCTTGTCGCGGGCGAAATCCACGATCTGGCTGATCGTGAGGAAGTAATGGGCGAACTTCATCTTCGCGATGAAGGCGAGTTCCGTCGCGAGGGTCGTCTCGACGGAGGCTGGGATGCCGTCCGGGTAGCGCCAGTAGCGGGCGCGGTGCCACGTCTTCTCCGCCAGATACTCCTGGGCCTGCCGGCCGGGGGGCACGGGCTCGTCCGGGTATTCATAGTGGAGTTGCGACAACTCGAAATCGCAATGGGCGGCGATCTCGGCGGTGCGCGCCAGGGCCTTGGGATGGTCGTGGAACAGCCGGGCCATCTCGGCCTCGGGCTTCAGATGCCGCTCGGCGTTGGCTTCGAGGCGATAGCCCGCCGCGTCGAGGGTGCAGCCCTCACGGATGCAGGTCAGCACGTCCTGCAGCGGGCGCCTGTCCGGGTGGTGGTAGAGGGCGTCGGCCACGGCGACCATCGGCGTGCCCAAGCGGCGGCCGATCTCGTCGAGGAGCCGCAGGCGCAGGCGCTCGTCCCCCCGGCGGCGATGGCTGGCGCCGAGCCAGACTCGGCCCCTCGCGGCGGCGGCCAGGGCTTCGAGGCGGGCGAGGAAGCCGGCTTGCGGCTCCGGCCGGCGCCCGGTCGGGAGGGCGATGAACACCTGGCCCTCGGCGGCATCCAGCATCTCGGTGAAGGAGAAGCGGCACTCGCCCTTGCGGACGCGGCGGTTGCCGGCGGTGAGCAGGCGGCAGAGCCGACCCCAGGCCTCCCGGTCCATCGGGTAAGTCAGGGCATCGAACCCGTCTTCCGTGACGAGGCGCACCCCCGGCAGGAAGCGGATCGGCGTGCCGTCCTGCGCCATCTGCAGGGCGGCGGAATGCGCCCGCACCAGCCCGGCGACGGTGTTGCGGTCGGCGATGCCGATCCCCGCGAGCCCGTAAGCTGCCGCCTGGACCACGTATTCCTGCGGGTGCGAGGCGCCGCGCAGGAACGAGAAATTGGTGGTGGCGCCGAGTTCGACATAGCCGCTCACGGGAACATCCCGTGGACGAACCACGCGGCCGGGCGCTCCGGCCCGTGCGGCCCATCCCGGTAGAGCCACAGGCGGCGACCGGCCTCGCACTCGATGCGGTAATAGTCGCGCGGCTCGGCCTGCTCGCGCCACCATTCGGGGGCGATGCGCTCCGGCCCCTCGGCGCGGGCGACCCGGTATTCCCGCGCCCGCCAGCGGAAGCGGTGGGGCGGCCCGTCCGGCGCCGTGGCGAAGACGTCCTGCGCGGCCTCGCTGCGGGCGAAGAGCACGAGCGGCCGCGCCGGGAGGATGGCCGGGTAGGGCAGGGGCGGGGCGACCCACGAGACGATGCCCTCGGCCCGTTCGGGGACATGGCTCTCGCGCGGGGCGAGGCGCTGAAGCCGCCGGCCGATGCGCTGGGCGATGGTGTCGGCGAGGTTCGCCACACGCTCCCCCGCGCCCGATCCGCCGAGACTGGCCTGTTTCGCGGCCATCGGCTCGGCGGAGGTGACGGCGAGGTCCACCGTCTCGAAGCCGAACCCGGCATCGAGGCCGGCGCCGAGCCGTTCGAGCCGCAGCCCGATCAGGCCGGCGATGCGCTCCGGGCTGCGCTCCGGCCGCGAAAGGCCGATCTCCAGACTCCGCAACGCCCCATCGACCCGGTGCAGGGTGAGCCGCAGGGCGCAGGCGCCGAGCCCGGCCTGTTCGAGCCGGGGGGCGATCTCCTCCATGAGGGCGCGCGCGGCGGCGATCACGTCCGATTGCCGGCCGATTGGATCGAGGAAGCCGCGCGCGGCC
>Ga0182229_1000222_pt1 | contig 14921 bp, 21 predicted proteins | sample G6R1MG_32_FD_129663 | JGI IMG/M metagenome (GOLD analysis project Ga0182229, IMG submission 129663) | Miscanthus phyllosphere microbial communities from Michigan, USA - G6R4_MAIN_07NOV2016_LD1 MG | ecosystem: Host-associated > Plants > Phyllosphere > Phylloplane/Leaf | place: USA: Michigan...
AGATGGAAGCCGTCAAGCAGGCAGTCGCCGAAGCCATCGCTCCGATCATGGAGACGATGGACGGTCTGCGCGGCCGGATGGACGCCTTCGACGCCAAGTTCAAGGATGAGGACAAGGACGACGAGGACGACGAGGACAAAAAGAAGAAGACTGACGACGCTGATGGCGACGACGAGGATGAGGACGACGACAAGAAGAAAAAGAAGACCGACGACGCCCTCCCGGCCGAGCTGACCACGGACGCCGCCCTGCGGGATACCGCGGCACGCGCTGAGATCCTGTCGCCCGGCCTTCGCATGGCGACCGCCGACAGCCTCACCAACGACAAGGCGCGCGGGTCGGCCATCATCGCGCACAAGCGCGCTGCTCTCACCGCTTACTATCGCGACCACGCCGAGATGGCCCCTGTGCTGCTCGGCATGAAGACCGCCCCCGATTTCGGCGGCATGGCTCCAGCCTCCGTCCACCTCGCCTTCATGGGAGCCTCTGAGGTCGCCAAGGCCCAGAACAACAATCGCGTCACGAAGCGTGTCCTCGTGAGCGACAGCCAGTCGGAAGGTCGCCTCAGCCCGGCTGATCGCAACAAGGCCAACCGCGAGTTCTGGGCGTCGAAGGGCGCCTAACCTCAACCAGCCTCTGGACCGCAGTGATGCGGCCCGTCCCTTTGATGGAGCCTACTATGGTCGCCTACACCTACCGCCTTCCGGCCGGCATCCCCGGCACGGTGCACCGCATCGAGTCTGCGACGATCGAGCCGCAGGAGATCGACCCCACCAACCCGCCGGCTGCTTACGGTGTGCCGGTCAAGGTCATCTCGGGTCGTATGCAGCCATTGGCTGCGAGCGATGCTGTCGGCGTGATCTACGGCATCAACGTCCGCGACTTCCCGGGCGTCGCCAGCCAGGATCCGCTGGGCGTCTCGACCCCGCCGGTTCGTGGCGGCATGAGCGTGCTGAAGCGCGGCTACATCAACGTGCTGCTCGCGGGCGCCACTGCCGCGGTCAAGGGCGGCACCGTCTACGTGCGCGTCGCCACCCCCTCGTCCGGCAAGCCGATCGGCGGGTTCGAGGCGGCTGCGGACGGTGCCAACACCGTGGCGCTGCCGGCCAACTCGTACTTCATGGGTCCGGCCGACGCCTACGGCAACACCGAAATCGCTTACAACATCTGAGTTCAGGGAGACGCGGTCCTCGCGCAGCCCTTCGCCCTTAAAGCCACCTGGGCAGTGGCCTTGGCCCGCAGAGATTGCGCGCCCGTCCCCCTGATGGAGCCTTAAATGCTGACCTTCGACCAGTACACGATCGACTCGACCGGCAACTTCCTCATCGGCCAGCTTGAAAAGCTGGACCCGAAGCTGAACAAGCCGCTGATGACCTTCACGTGGTCGCGCGACATCGACCTGCGCGAGGACATCACGATCGCGAACGACACTGCGTCGTTCCTGCTCGCGGGCTACGCCGAGACCGGCGGCATGTCCCCCAACGGCATCTCCTGGATCAGCCAGGGCACTGATGCCATCTCTGGCGTCGCGGTCGATGTGGGCAAGACCCCTCAGCCGCTGCACCTCTGGGGCAAGGAACTGAAGTGGACGGTCGTCGATCTGGCGAAGTCGCAGGCCCTCGGTGAGGGCGTGGACGTCACCTACTACGACGTGATGCAGAAGGCCTACAATCAGAACGTCGATCAGGTCGTCTACACCGGCGATACCCTGAAGGGCTTCACCGGCCTCCTCAACAGCTCCTACGTCTCGAACGTCTCGAACGTCGTGGTGGCCGGCTCGCAGAGCCCGACCAGCCAGGCGGCCTCGACCAAGTGGCAGGACAAGACCCCCGTTCAGATCCTCGCGGACGTGAACGAGATCCTGAACTCGGCGTGGCAGGCTTCGGCGTGGTCGGTGTTCCCGAACAGGCTCCTGCTGCCGCCGGGCGCGATGTCCTACCTCACCGCCACCATCATCTCGGTCAACGGCCAGGCTGGCGGCATGTCGCTCCTGCGCTTCCTGCGCGAGAACAACATCGCCAACGAGCAGGGCGAGGATCTGCAGATCCTGCCGTGCAAGTGGCTGAACGGCCGCGGCACTGGCGGCACCGCTGGCGATCCGACCACCGTCAACCGGATGGTCGCCTACCACAAGTCGCCGGATTACGTCCGCTACCCGCTGACCGACCTTCAGCGCACGCCTCTGGAGTACCGCTCCATCTACCAGGCCGTGACCTACTACGGTCGCCTCGGCCAGATGGAGTTCATCTACCCCGAGACGTTCGCGTACCGCGACGGGATCTAAGCCGATGGCTACCCTGCACGTCGTCAAGCCGTTCAACCTGCTTCTTAGCCCTGAGGAACAGCAGGCGGCCGGTGTCTCCAAGCCCATGCTGAGCTTCGGCGTTGGCCGGCACGAGGACGTGCACGCGGTCGTTGCTGATCACCCTTACACGGCCTTGCACCTCGGCGACGAGAATGCGGCTGTGGCGGCTGCGAAGCCTGTGACCGGCAATGCCATGGCCGTGGACCTCGACGCCGCTGTGCGGCGCGCTGAGGCCGCGGAAAAGGCATTGGATGTCGAGAAGGCAGCTCACGCCAAGACACGAGCGAAGCTGGAGCAGTCCGGTGACGCCGATGGCGATGAAGCTGATCAGCCCACCGGCACCTTCACCATCCGCCGCAAGGGCCGCGGCTTGTTCGCCGTGTTCAAGGGCGACGAGCAACTGACCGACCCAATGCCGAAGGTCGATGCTGAGGCGCGTCGGCTCTCCGAACAGCAAGCCGACGACCTCGCCGCACAGGGCCGATGACCGTCACGCTCGCCAGCTTTCGTCAGGCCTTTCCGGAGTTCGCTCCTGAAAAATACCCAGACGCCACCGTCACCTACAATCTGGGCCTCTCGGCGCGGCTGCTGGATGAGGTGCGCTGGGGTGAGCTTTATGATGACGGCATCATGCTCCTGACGGCGCACAACCTCGCGCTTTCGCCCCCAGTCAGTGCATTCAGCGCGGCGGGCGGTTCTGTCGGGATTGGCGCTCCAACTGGCATTGTCGCCAGCAAATCGGTCGGCCCAGTTTCGAAGACCATCGACACGTCGGTCGGGCTTCAGGACGGCGCCGGGCTCTACGGGGCTACGAGCTATGGCCGGCGCTATTACCAGCTTCTGAACATGTTCGGGGCTGGCGGAATTCAGCTCTGATGCCCGTCGTCGTCGTCAAGAACGATCTTGGTCTCATAGCCAAGGGCGTGTTGGCTCTCACCAAAAGCCAGCTTCTGATCGGCATCCCCGCCGAGGGATCGGATCGCCGCCCTGAGAAGGGCGAGCCGCCACCGCCGTCAAATGCCGTGATTGCGTACCGGCTCGAAACTGGAGATCCCGAAAAAAATCTCCCCGCTCGACCGTTTCTCGTTCCTGGCGTTGAGAGCATCGCGGCGGAGGCTGGGGCTCGGCTGCGCAAGGCCGGCAAAGACGCGTTGTTCGGTGGCGGGGCGGCTGCGGTCGATAAAGCGTTCCACGCCATCGGCCTCATCGCTCAGAATGCGGTGCGCAATAGGATCACAGAAGGCCCCTTCGCGCCGCTCTCAAAGCGGACTTTGGCTGAGCGCAAAGCTCGGGGCCGAACGGGCGAGAAGCCATTGCTGGACACCGGGCAACTCCGGAACAGCGTTACGTACACGATCACGAAGAAGGGCGGCTGACGTGGCCCTCCTCAACGTCTCCGACGTCATCGACGACCCTGACTTCTGGTCCGAGGCCGTCCTGATCCAAGCGATCGTAGAGGTGAACAGCGTCGGTATCGCCAGCGCCTTGCAGACCGGTCAGCCGTTCACCGGCGTCATCTGGCCCGGCAACGGCCTCGGCCTCGTGCAGTCTGGCGAAGGCGACATGGTCGAGGGCGATCTGATGATCGTCACCCGCTACCCGATCGACATCGGCAAGCGCGAGATCGCGGCGGACGGCGTCATCTTCGCTGGGCTTCCCTACAAGATCACGAACGCCTCGCTCTGGCCCTTCGGCGATCAGTTCACGCAAGCCGTGTGCAAGCTCGCCACCCTGAACCCATCCCAGACGGGGCAGCAATCCAGTGACGGCTTCCTCGGGTAACACATCAGCGTCAGGCGGCCCGCTGGGTCCGACCTCGCTCCCGCCGCCGGACGACCTCGACCTCGACACCATCATCGGCACGCTTGTCGCAGGCGTGACCGGACTACCCGGCAACATGGTCCTCCCGCGCTGGCAGGAGACGCAGCCGCGGATACCCGATGTCGGCGAGACGTGGGTCGCAGTCGGCGTCACCGCCACGATGCCCGACGATACGCCTGTGCAGACCCACCACGGCGAAGGCGACGGCTACACCATCCTGCGCACGTTCTACCGCTTGGACGTGCTGGCGAGCTTCTACGGTCCTCGGGGCGACGCCTACGCCAAGCTGACCCGTGATGCCTTCTACGTCGGCCAGAACCGCGAGGCTATGCGCTCCTACGGCCTCAACCTCATCGGCTTCGACACCATCCGCCGCGTACCTGAGATCGCCGCCACGCAAGCCCGCCGTCGCTCTGATCTGCCCTTCCGGCTGACCCAGACGATCGAGCGCCGGTTCGAGATCCAGAACGTCCTTCAGGCTGACGGCACCATTCGGGCCGACGCCTCTCGGCTTCAGAACACGCCGTTCCTGTCGCCGCTTCCGCCGGCCTGACGCCGCGCACCAGCGCCCCAATCCACCGAAGCACTCACCAGGGACGCCGGACTTCGGCGGCATGCAATGGCTACTGGCCTCAACGTCGCTGACTTCGTCTCGGTCTCGGTCACGATCTCCGCGAAGGCCGCGCAGTATCGCAACTTCGGCGTCGGGCTCGTCCTCGGCTCGACCTCGGGCGTGATCGACACCGCTGAGCGGCTTCGGCTGTACACGTCGCTGGACGGCATCACGCAGGATTTCGGCACCACCGCGCCGGAATACCTCGCCGCTAAGGACTATTACAGCCAGTCGCCGCAGCCCTCGCTGCTCTACGTCGGCCGCTGGGCTCAGACGGCCACCAAAGGGCATATCCGCGGCGCCTCGCTGTCGCCGACGCAGCGCCTGCTGACGAACTTCACAAGCGTCACCACAGGCGCGCTGAGCATCAGCATTGACGGCACGGCCCGCAACATCACCGGCATCAACCTGTCGGGTGCGCTGAACCTCAACGGCGTCGCGCAGATCATTCAGACCGCCCTGGCCGCTGTCGTCCCGAACGCGGTGGTGAAGTGGGACGCCGTCTACAACCGCTTCGACATCGCGTCGGGCACGACCGGCACCGGTTCCTCGGTCGGTTATGCCACCACCGCTCCGAGCGGTACGGATCTTGGCCCGCTGCTGCATCTGACCAGCGTCGATGCCTCCGCACCCGTCGTCGGCATCGCGGCAGAGAGCCTCGTGTCGGCTGTGGCCACGCTCGCCGATACGTCCGGCGCTTGGTACTCGCTCCAAGTTGCCACCGCGACCCCGCCGGCCGATGCCGATCACCTCGCGGTTGCCGCCCTGATCGAGGGCCTGAGCACATCGCAGAGCCGCATCTACGGCGTGACGATCCAGAACGCCAACGCCATGGACGGCACGACCAGCGCGGATCTCGCATCCCTGCTGAAGCCGTATTCGCGCACCTTCGACCAGTTCAGCCGCAACGATCCCTACGCGGCCGAGAGCCTGTTCGGTCGTTTCGCCACCGTCGATTACAGCGGCAGCAACACCACCATCACGGGCGCCTACAAGCAGGAGCCCGGCGTCGCCCCCGAGGTGATCGCCGAGAGCCAGTTCGCGACGCTGAAGGCGAAGAACTGCAACGTCTTCGTCTCCGTCCAGAACGGCACGCAGATCATCTTCCCCGGCGTCATGGCCAACGGGGACTACATCGACGAGCGCATCGGCGCGGACTGGCTGCAGAACCGGATCCAGACCGACTGCTACAACCTGCTCTACACCACCGCCACGAAGGTCCCGCAGACCGACGCGGGCATGAACCTGATCAAGACGGTCATCGCCAACGCCTGCACCGTCGCAGTTCAGAACGGCTTCGTCGCCCCCGGCGTCTGGCTCGGCCCGAACGTCGGCACGCTGCGCACCTTCGATGTCCTGACCAGCGGCTTCTACGTCTTCGCCCCGCCCGTCTCGACTCAGTCGCAGGCCGATCGCGCCGCCCGCAAGTCCGTGCCGTTCCAGGTCTGCTGCAAGCTGGCCGGCGCCGTCCACGTCATCTCCATCAGCGTCCTTCTGGACCGCTAAGCCTGAGGACCAGATATGGCCGCGCCCATCGCCTACAGCTTTGCCGACATCGTCTGCTCGATCACCGGCCCCGGTGGGTCGTTCACGATCTCGGAGGCCGGTGTTGCCGATGAGGGCATCACCATCGCCATGACCGACGACAAGACCTCCATGGTCACGGGCGCGGACGGAAGCTGGATGCACAATTTGCATGCGGCCAAAGCCGGGCGCGTCACGATCCGGTTGCTCAAGAACAGCCCGCTCAACCGCGCGATGATGGACCTCTACAACTACCAGCAGACCTCCAGCGCCTACACAGGCCAGAACGTGCTGGTTCTGTCCAACCCCCAGTGGGGCGAAGATCACCAGTGCGTCGGCGGCGCGTTCGTGAAGCTGCCCGACAACGTCAACGCTAAGGACGGCGGCACGATGGAGTGGCCGATGAACTTCGGCGCCATCGACAGCAAGCTCGGCGACGGCAACCTGGCGCTGTGAGGCTGATCCGTGGCTGAGTTCGACATTAAGGGCGTCACCTACCGTTCCAACAAGATGGTGGGCCTGACGCAGATCCACGTGCTGCGCCGAGCCTCGCCGATCATCGCCCCGCTGTTCAAGGGCCTGCGCGGCGGCATGACGCCTGAGGTTGCGTCCGGCGTGATCGAAGGCCTCAGCGGCCTGGAAGACGAGAAGTTGAATTACATCCTCGACAAGACGCTCGGCGTTGTCGAGATGAAGCAGGACGGCCAGCGGTGGGCGCCAATCAAGGCGAGCAGCGGCTTGACGTTCATGTTTGAGGATATTCGAGACAACGGCCTTCTGATGCTGCGCATCAGCTCCGAAGTCCTGTACGATAACTACTACCCGCTTTTTCTCGAAGCCCCCTTACTTTTCAGCGGCGGGGGCAGCTTCCAACTGCCGAACTAGTCGCGATGCCCGATCAGGAGGAGTGGTATCTCCACCCGATCGAACTGGGCTACTACACCTACACCGACCTGAAGAACGGCAGCATCCTCGTCGAGGACATCGCCGAGATCAACGACATGATGCGGGTCAACGCCGAGAACCGTTGGCGGCTGAGGGAGCAGAGCTAGGCGTCAGGGTGTGCGTCCCTCGACCCGAGTGTTGCGCTCAATCTTCTCCAGCAAGCCGATGACCCGAGCGAACCCAAGCAGTGGCGCGCCAGCGAGGAAGAAGCCAGATCCGAGCGCGATGCCCAAAAGGGCGACGGTGACTTCCTGCTGCTGCAGTCCTGCGACGATGAGCAGGATGCCGGGCAGGATCGTCAGAAACCCAAAGATCTGAAGCGTAAGTTTCGCCATAGCCCTCACCTTGACGGCGAGTATGATGCGCGAAGCGCGGATTGGCGTCGAGTGGCACGGATGCTACTCAAGTCGAATGCCTAGCGCGAAGCGCCACCCTGATCGCCGATCAGCCGACGAGCTCGTCAGCGAACTGCGCGACGAGGCGATGGATCTGGAGCCCGATCTGAAGGGCATTCCAGCACACGAGACCATCTACGGCGAAGCCGCTCACACGCTTGAGGAATACGGCGCAGCGCTGAGCCAGATCGCAGCCGGCGCGGCAGATCCGAAGGCGGTCGCCGCCGAAGCGCTGTCCCTTGCCAAGCCCCTGCTGCCGATCGGCGACGAGCCCGATGCGCTCCGCGCTCTACTGAAGCCACGACGAACCTGACGCATCCGGCCGGGGAGGGCGGTGTATGTCCCTTCTCGGCGAGATCTCCTACGCGCTGATCCAACCCAGCGCCCGCGCCATCGGCATGATCTTCGCCGACGTGACGGTCGAGGAGAACCACCGGGACGAGGTCATCATCACGCAGCACCCGGTCGAGGGCGGCGGGGTGATCACGGACCACGCATACAAGCGCCCGGCCGAGGTCGAGATCCGCTGCGGCTTCTCCAACTCGTCGGCCGGCTATGTCGGCTACGTGCAGGAGCAGTATCGCGCGCTCCTGGCGCTGCAGCTCGCCCGTCAGCCGTTCAGCGTCTACACGGGCAAGCGTCGCTACCGGAACATGCTGATCCGCGGCATCTCGGTCGTCACGGATCCTCATTCCGAAAACGTCCTGATGGCGACCGTCGCCTTGCAGGAGATCATCATCGTCTCGACCCAGACCACGGGTGGGACGGCGACGGGCTCTAGCACGGCTGCAGCGGGCACCAGCGGCAACCAAGCCGATCCAGCGTCAACTGGTTCTGTGACGAATGCCGGGAACGTCGAAGCACAGGGCGTCGGTTCTCAGGCCTTCGCAGGAGCTTACAATGCTGGCAGCGCCAGCCCGGTCGGGCCAGGCGCCTACACCGTGGACGGGTCGCCTGCGACCGGGCAGGGATTTGGCCTCAATACGCCTGGCGCTGACCTGACACCTCAGACCCCGCAATTGAGCGGCATCAGCCCGCCGATGTCGATTACGCTTCCTGAGATTAGCGTCACGACCGCCCCGTCAGTCGGCGGCCTGCAGGGCGCTGGCCCCGATCAATACAACATGTTCGGCGGCGGTCCGTGAGTGCAATCACTGAAATCCCGCTGACCCCGTCGCGGGCGGCGATCTTCACGATCACGCTTGCCGGCGCGCTCTACAACATGCGTCTGACCTACGACATCGCGCAGGATAGCTGCTGGATCCTTGATATAGGCGACGCCAATCAGGTGCCGCTGGTCGCCGGCATCCCGCTCGTGACCGGCGTCGATCTGCTAGCGCAGTACGCCTACCTCGGGTTCGGTGGCGCGCTCGTCGTGACCACAGATCGCGGAGCCGGCGAGGTTCCGACCTTCGACGGCCTCGGCGTCACATCGCACCTCTATTTCATCGCCGATTGACCCATGGGCGAGCAGTACCTGCGGACCGTCTCGGTCGCGATCGAAAGCGGTAAGACCTTCACCTACACAGGCGATGACAACGGAGGCCAAGGCTTCCGCATCACGTTCGAGACCACCCAGAAGGACGCCAGCACGCCGAACGTCCTGCGGGTCGGGATCTTCAACCTCGCGGACAGCAGCACGCAACCCGCGTTCTTCGTCGGGAAAAACGTGACGCTAAGTGCCGGATATGTCGGCGGCCCGATCTACGTGCTGTTCAAGGGGCAGATCCGGCAGGCTCGCAACCTGCGGGCCGATGTGACCGACAAGGTGCTGGCGATCCTCGCTACGGACGGTAGCGAGCCCCGCAACTACGCCGTTGTGAACAAGACGCTGTCGGCCGGGCATACCTACTACGACCGGGTCATGGCGTGCTATGAGCCGATGAAAGCGCTCGGGGCCACACTCGGCTACATCGACAAGGACGCGCTGTCGAAGGTCAAATTTCCTCGTGGCTGCGCCCTGTTTGGCAACGCCAAGGACTGGCTTCGGCAGACCGCTGCCGCGACCAAAACCTCATGGTCGATCCAGAACGGCAAGCTGCAGATCCTCGCAAACGACAAGCCGCTTCCGGGTGGCGCCATCGTCCTAAACAGCAAAACCGGCCTCGTCGGGCTGCCCATCCAGACGATCCAGGGTATTGAGGGCGTCGCCCTGCTCAACGGCCAGATCGTGCCAGGTTGCACTGTCGCCATCGATCAGAAGTCAATCCAACAGGCCGAGTTCGACCCGAGCAACACCGGCGCACCTAACAACGCGCAGCTTGAGCGGTTCGGGATCTCGGCGGACGGCACCTACAAGGTGTTCTACGTCGGGCATCTCGGCGACACGCGCGGCGAGCCGTTCTTCACCAACTTCGTCGCGGTGGCGACTTCGGCCGGCTCCATTACGCCAGCCATGGCCGCGCGAGGCATAGGCACGCCGAATGGATAGCGTTCTCGCAGCCTTTCAAGTCGCCCTCGGGTTCGAGGTTAATCAAGGCTCGCTCAACACCGCCAAGAAGTCGGTCGCTGATTACGAGAAGGCTGTCCGCGAGGCTGAGCAGCGGATTGAGGATGCCCGCTGGGAAGGCGCCAAGACCGCCGACGAGATCGCCAAGCTGACGCGCGAGGCGAACCTCAAGGAGGCTCGTGCCGCGCTCGCCACCGCGCAGGAAAAGGAAAAGGCCGAGAAGGAGACGGCCCAGAAGCGGCAGGAGCGCAACAAGGAGTTCATGGCCGGCATGAGCCGCCTGGCCCTGGCTGCCACCGCCGCCGCGACTGCGATAAGCTACGCCGTCAACCGCGTCACGCAGGCCTTCGACAACCTCGGCTTTGTGTCCGCGCGAACCGGTGCCTCGGTGCAAAGCCTTAACTCGCTCGGCTACGCGTTCAAACAGGTGGGCGGCTCGTCTCAGCAGGCCGTTAGTGCCGTCGAGAAGTTCGCCCAAGCACTGCGCACGAACGATGGCTTGAAGAGCTACGTGAAGGGCCTTGGCGTCGATACGACCAAGGACATGGCCGATCAGCTCCTCGACACGGTCGATGCGCTGTCCAAGCACGAGTATCAGGTCGGCAGCCGCGAAGCCGGCATGCTCGGCATCTCGGAGGAGGACTACAAGCTCCTGACGCAGTACGCGGCGAAGGTGAAGGAGTACCGCGCCGAGTACGATGCCACGACCAAATCGCTGGGGGTCAACAGCAAGGAAGCCGCCGACGCCTCAATGGCGTTCCAGCGCACGCTAACGCGCCTGCAGGCCACTGTTTCCGCGCTCGGCGATAAGCTGATGGTCAGCCTTGCCCCAGCGTTGGAAGCCATCGTTAAGCGGTTTCAGGAGTGGATCTCGGCGAACCCCGAAAAAGTCGAGCATATCATGCGCGGCATCTCGGATGCTGTCGTCTGGCTCGCTGAAAAGCTCGGCGCCATGGTGACGTGGTTCGCCGGGAACGAAGGCGACGCGTTTATGAAGCGGTGGGACGCGTTCGCGGACCGCGTCAAAGCCATCGCAAGCGCTTTTGAGACCATCTTCGGAGTGCTCAAGAAGATCGCTGGGGTCACGCACCTTTCGACGATACTCGGCGCCTACGACAAGACCATAGGCGGCATTTTGGCCGGCCCCGCTGCCTTTGAACGGGCCAACGGTGGCGGCCCCGGCGTCGTCGTTGCGCCAGGCGGCCCTGCTGGGCCGGTAGTGGACAACCGCTCAATCTATCAGCGCTACGCGCCGACGATCTTGGGCGGCAAGCCGGATCCGAATGCCCCTGAGGGCGGGCGCCGAGGCGGTATCTTCCGTCGCGGTGAGCGGTCTGCTGAGGAGTTTGGTCGCCTTAACGCTCAGGAGCCGGAAGGGCCGGGCCGCTACCGCAAGCAGTACAAGGTGGGAGAAGCCGACCTCGACCAACGCGTCATCAACACGATCGCCGGTGAGGTCAGCACCAAGAACCCGGCCGGTGTCGACGCCGTCATCAATAACATGCTGAACCGGGTCGGCGCGAAGGGGTGGGGGCCGAGCGGCAACCTCCTAGAAGTCGCGCGCGCCCCAGGGCAGTATGCGGGCTATCGGAAGGCCGGCCCGAGCGAGAGCGAGTTCGTCCGCCAGCGGATCCAAGCCATCGCTTCGGGCGGCATCCCTGACAATACGAACGGCTCCAACTCCTACCGAGCTGAGAGCTACTATCGAGGAGAAGGCGCAGGCAAGACCTGGGCTCGCACCTCCGTCATGGGGCCGAACGTCGGCGGAAACCGGTACGGTTTCGTGCCGGGCGTGGCGAATGGGCCTTATGCTCCTTACGCCACACCGAAGGACGTGCCTCCCCCGAAGGTTGGGGCCTCAACCGGCGACGGAACTTCAAGCAATCCGACCGTGAATATCACTTCGCCGAAAATCGAAGTGAAGGGGGGCGACAATGGCTCTGGCGCCGCCCCCGAGATCCATCTCCCCGGCGTACCGCGCATGATGCAGATGCCGGGCTTCGACGCCAAGGACTACATGAAGCCGACACCGGAAGCGGCTCCTTCGGTCGTTAACAACGGCGGCACCAGCAAGTCGGTGAGCCAGACCATCCATAATCAGACGACGATCCACGGCGCGGAAAACCCGCGTCAGGCGGCGTCGATCATGGAGAGTGCCTTCGGCCGGATGCACAATCTGGCCTTGGCCAACGCCCAGTCTGCCACCGTGTAGGCACCCGGCGTCAGTCCTGGTTGAAGTAGACGCTGGACCGCGAGCAACCGTCTCGGTCGCACACATAGGCGCCAGTTTCGGTCTTCATCCAGCACGGCCTCTTGGGCGTCTGGTTCTGCTCAACGACAGCGACTTTGTCGGCCTGCCAGCGAGCCACGAAGTCGGCTGAACACTCAGCGGTCGGCTTTTCCCTCGCAAAAGCGGGGATGGCCGAAACGGTGATGATGACAGCGGCGAGAGCGTAGCGCATCGCGCCAAGATAGCGATGCGCGCGCGTCTGCCAAGAGGACGACGATGGCCGATCGCTCAATCGACATCCGCGAACGGTTCGAGGACCAGACCGAACTGCTGGAAACGGTGGTCGATGGCGTCCTGTCCCGGCTCCCCAAGGCTGGCCCTGTCACGCTGGCCGAGGACAGCAAGGACGGCCACACCGCCAAGCTGCAGCCGACGACAAAGGCGGTCATTCGCAAGCCGGACGGTACGACCGAGGAAGTGACCCTGCCGGTCATCCCTGACGTGCCGGTTCACTTCATGGGTGGCGGCGGGATCACCACCACGTTCGGTCTCAAGTCCGGCAACGAGGGGTTTAGTGTCCCGGCCGCTCTCGGCATTGATGGCTGGCATCAGCAGGGCGGCGTGCAGTCGGCGGGTGACACCCGGCAGCATGCGATGTGGGATGCCGTCTTCATCCCCGGCGTCCGCTCAGATCCGAACAAGCTCAAAGGTGTCTCGCCCGACAGCACCCAGACCCGCACCGACGACAAGCAGACCCTTCACGACGTGAGCCACACTGCGATCACGACGATCCGCGAGAGCGCTGCTCATCAAGTGAACGGCATGGCGATCCAGTCCGAGAAGGGCGGGTCTCAGCACGCCGTTGATGCCCAAGGCGTTCAGCAGCGCGGCGGCAAGTTCCTCTGGAACTGCTGATGGCCGGGGGGATCGCACTACCGCAGGCGCTGCAGCTCATCAGCGGCGTGCCCCTCATGAAGGTGGGTACGGCGTTCTTTGAAAAGCTGTCGATACCCAAACGGCTCGACGGCGGCGCTGGCCTTCAGGGGCTAATGCAGAAGGTGTTGCAGGACGGCAATCTGTCGTCGGTGATGCAGAACCCGATGGCTTCCCTCACGCAGGGTATCCAAGGGCAGTTGCCCGGCCTCGTTTCTCAGCTTCAGGGCATGGCTGGCGGCGGACCCGCCGGACTGATCTCGGCCCTCGCCGGTAGTTCCGGTCTCGGCAACGCCATGGGCGCGCTTCAGGCATCGGGCGACAACCTCGCCGGCCTGACCAATGGCGCGCAAGGGTTCTTCGCCATGCTTGGCCACGCCAACACAGCCGACATGGCTGGGTCTGGTCTGCCGGCCTCAGCGGCGATGAGCGCTGTCACGGCGCCGCTCACACAAGGCGGCTTCCTCGGCGGCATCACTCAGACGCTCCCACAGGTGGTGTCTCAGGTAGTGTCCGGCGCAATGGCTCCGGGCGATGCCACCAACTATGTCCTCGGTCAGATCGCGGTGGTTGGCAGCGTCACTGCCGGTTCTGCTGGCGCTCTCGCCTACGGGGCGCAGATGCACCCGCTAATCGCCACGGTGTCGAGCGTCGCTGGCGCACTGGCTATCCCGCCCACCTTCGATGCCGATGGATATCGCCAGGAAGGGGTCGCCAGCGGCTTCCAGGGGGTTCTGGCCTCCATCGTTCAGCCGGGGCCGTCCGCAGCCATAGCGGCCTCTTTGGCGGCTCAGATCGCCCATACCGTGCACGATGTGGTGGACACGGCCGCGATGACCTCGCTCGGGGACGATTGATGCGCGTGCGGAAAGTCGATGCGCAGGGCGACATGGTTTTCGGCGGTAATCAAGCCTCCATCTGGCGCGATGTGCCGGAAGCGGTCGGGCAGGTCGTCGAGAGCCGCATGAACCTCTGGCAGGGGCAATTCTGGCTCGATGCCTCCGAGGGCACGCCCTACGAGCAGGAAGTGCTCGGCCGACGCACCGAAGGCCTCCGCGACCCCGCCCTACAGGCCCGCATCCTCGACACCCCCGGCGTCGTCGAGATTGAGGCTTACAGCAGCGTGCTCGACCGCCAGACCCGAGCCTTGACCGTCGCGGCCACGATCCAGACCGTCTATTCGCGCTCCTACCTCGCGGGCGCTGGGGCGAACCTCGCCAACATCACCGTGAAGGTGGAGAATGGTCGCTAAATCAGGCCACTGCGTCAGGATATTTCGCCAGCAAGGCGGACAGGGTGTCTCTTTCTTTACGTCGTTCCTGATCTGCCTTTTCCCGTTCTAGCTTTTGGCGAAACTTCAATTCTTCCGGTGTTTCCGGTCTCGTGTAATACACGCTCATGCAAACCGCGCGTGCGGATGTTCTGTGCTTTTCCGGCACGGCCATCAGCGCATCATATGCGGCCTGCCAAGAATAGTCCGGCTCTGGCCACAGCTTCACCGATCTTAGATCGGGGCTACCCAAAACAACCTCGGCAACTTCAAGTGGCTTGGTCATTGCGATCTCGCGGGCGAGTAATTGAAAACAAATTATGGCGGATTGAGCATGAAAAACAATCTGCTTCATAGCGAGAACGGTCGCTAGCATGGGCTCCACCCCCGTCTGCCAGATCACGGCTGCTGGCTGCGTCCGCCCGACGTTCGCGGA
>Ga0182229_1000223_pt1 | contig 14907 bp, 11 predicted proteins | sample G6R1MG_32_FD_129663 | JGI IMG/M metagenome (GOLD analysis project Ga0182229, IMG submission 129663) | Miscanthus phyllosphere microbial communities from Michigan, USA - G6R4_MAIN_07NOV2016_LD1 MG | ecosystem: Host-associated > Plants > Phyllosphere > Phylloplane/Leaf | place: USA: Michigan...
AGGTCGAGAGGTAGTCGCGCGGGGCGAGCAGCAGCCACACGGGCAGGATCGAGGCGACGAACCCGTAGCCGATGAGCAGCCAGCACAGCTGGGTGCCGGTGAAGGTGAAGGCCGGGCCCCAGACCGCGTCCTCGGCGACGTTCTGGCCGAACACGATCGCCGCCATCAGCAGCACGAAGCCGAGGATCGAGACCTCGCCGACCTTGCCCGGACGGACGTAGCGCGCGTAGAGGCCCATCAGGATGGCGATCGGGATGGTCGCCGCCACGGTGAAGGTGCCCCAGGGGCTGCCGGCCAGCGCCTTGACCACGATCAGCGCCAGCACCGCCAGCAGGATCACCATGATCATGAAGGTGCCGAACAGCGCGATCACGCCGGGGATCACGCCGAGTTCGGCCCGGATCAGCTCGCCGAGCGAGCGCCCGTCGCGGCGCATCGACACGAACAGGATCATGAAGTCCTGCACCGCGCCCGCGAGCACCACGCCCGCCAGGATCCAGAGCAGGCCGGGCAGGTAGCCCATCTGCGCGGCGAGCACCGGGCCGACCAGCGGGCCCGCTCCGGCGATGGCCGCGAAGTGATGGCCGAACAGCACGGTCTTGTTGGTGGGGACGTAGTCGAGCCCGTCGTTGTGCCGGTGGGCCGGAGTCTGGCGGCTGGGGTCGAGCCGCATCACCTTGTCGGCGATGAACAGCGAGTAGTAGCGGTAGGCGATCAGGTAGACGCAGACCGCGGCGACCACGACCCAGAGGGCGTTGATGGTCTCGCCCCTCTGCGTGGCGACGATGGCGAGCGAGGCCGCGCCCAGCGCTCCGACCAGGGCCCATGGCCCGTGCTTCTGTACCGCGCCCATCGACGCTTCTCTCCGCTACGACCGCATTCTTGATTCAGGCGGCTTTCAGAAGACGTTCTACCCCATTCGTTTGCGAATGCCAGTTGCGCGAGGGACTCATACCCAAACAGCGTGGCCGGGGTTGAAACCCACGGATCGCCTTCTCAGTCGAGAACGATGACCCGGTTGGGCAACTCGTCGACGCACTCGCGGCCGGGCAGTTCGGCGGCGAGCACGGTGCCCACGGCCCCGACGGCGGCCACGAGCCCTCCGGCGAGGTCGCCCCGACCCGCGGCCGCCAGCAGATCCGCGACCGTGGCGCACCATGCCCCGTCCGGGACGCGCGCCCGCACGCCCTTGTCCGCGACGATCTCGGCGTAGCGCTCGGCCAAGGCCACGTAGATCAGCACGCCGGTGCGCGCCCGGGTCCGGGTCAGGCCGCGGGTGAGGAACTCGCGCGCGGCCGCCTCGTGCGCCCGCTGCCGCCTCATGGCGCGCGGCACCAGCCTCGTGCGCAGGCGCTCGTCGAGGGTGGCGAGCAGCGCGGCGAGCACCACGGCCGCCTGGATCAGGGCGATCGAGGCGGCGCTCAGCGCGGTCAGCGCGATCAACGGCCAGGGCAGGACGAGCCCGACGACCAGGGCGAGCGACAGGCCGAGCGAGCGGTAGAGGCCGGCACGGGCGGCCACCAGCACCACGATCTCGCAGCGGGTGCCGGCCTCGGCCCGACCGATCGCCTCGGCGATCCGCTCGCGCTCGGCTCGCGAGAGGGCACTACCAGTCACCGGACGCCCCTCCCCCGCCGGACGAGCCGCCCCCTCCCGAGAACCCGCCGCCGAACCCGCCGCCGTCCGAGAAGCCGCCGCTCCATCCGCCGCCGGCGCCCGGCACGACGATGAAGCCGCCGCCCCGGCCCACCCGTCCCCGGCCCGACCCGCCGCTCATCCGCCAGACCACGAACACCAGCACCAGGATGACGATCAGCCAGATCACGACCTGACCCGGATCGGCCGAGTCCTCGCGCACCGTCGCCCGGCGCTGCCACGCGTCCGCGTCGCGATCGAGGACCGCGAGCATCGCGTCGATCCCGGCCCCGATCCCGCCCGCGAAGTCGCCCGCCTTGAACTTCGGGATGATTGCGGTGGTGATGATGACCTTGGTGAGCGCGTCGGTGAGCGCGCCTTCGAGCCCGTAGCCGACCTCGATGCGGACCTTGCGCTCGGCGGGCGCGACCAGCAGCAGCGCGCCGTTGTTCTTCGCCTTGTCGCCCAGACCCCAGGCCCGGAACAGGCGGTTGGCGTAATCCTCCACCGTGAGGCCCTGGAGGGTCGGTACGGTGGCGACCACGACCTGATCGGTGGTCTTGTCCTCGTGCGCCTTGAGCCGAGCCTCGATGCCGCCGCGCGCCTCGGCGGAGAGGAGGCCGGCCGCGTCGGTCACGCGCCCCGTAAGCTTGGGGAGATCCGGTTCGGCGGCCCCGGCCTGCGCAGCGGCGAACACCGCCAGCAGAACGACCAGCGTCGCGATCGGCCGCAGCAGGACGGCGGACGCACCGGCTCCGCGCCGTCGGGCCTCCCCCGACCCCATCCGACGCGCCTGCGGGATCACGACCGTGCCGCTAGAACTTCACGCTCGGCGGACGCTCGGACTCGGGCGTCGCCGTGAACGTCTCCATCGGCTTGGCGTCGGGATAGAAGACGGCCGCGATCCAGCGGCCGGGGATGGTGCGGACCTCGGTGTTGTAGGCGCGGACCGCCCCGATGTAGTCGCGGCGCGCCACGGTGATGCGGTTCTCGGTACCCTCCAGCTGCGATTGCAGGGCGAGGAAGTTCTGGTTCGACTTGAGGTCCGGATAGGCCTCCACCGTGGAGAGCAGCCGCCCCAGCGCACCGCTGAGCTGGTTCTGGGCGTCCTGGTACTGACGGAACTTCTCGGGGTCCGTGATCGTGGAGGCGTCGATCGTGACGCTGGTGGCCTTGGCGCGCGCCTCGACGACCCGGGTCAGCGTCTCCTGCTCCTGCTTGGCGTAGCCCTTCACCGTCTCGACGAGGTTGGGGATCAGGTCGGCCCGGCGCTGGTACTGGTTCTGGACCTCGCTCCAGGAGGATTTCGCCTGCTCCTCCAGGGTCGGCACGCGGTTGATGGCGCCGCAGCCCGAGAGGCAGCCCGCCACCAGCATCGCGGCGAGCGCGGTGAGCACCCGGCCGAGGAATGAGGGACGGAGCCGGGGGCCGGACATCGCGGAGGCGGACATCGTTCAGGTCTCCTCGCCGCCCGGCCCGGGGCGAGCTTGGCGGTTGGCAGTCGCGGATGAGATAGGCGGCGCGGGACGGGAGGGAAGGGTCGAGCCCCGAGGTTGACATTGCGGGGGGATCGGGGCGCACTTGCGCGCCATGGACGAGACGCTCCCCAAACCGCGGATCGCGATCACCTATTGCACGCAATGCAATTGGCTGCTGCGCTCGGCCTGGATGGCGCAGGAACTGCTCTCCACCTTCCGCGACGACCTCGGCGAGGTCGCGCTGATCCCGGGCCATGGCGGCGTCTTCCTGATCGAGGTCGGAGCGGAGACGATCTGGGAGCGCACCCGCGACGGCGGCTTCCCCGACGTGAAGGCCCTCAAGCAGCGGGTGCGCGACCGCCTCGATCCGGGGCGCGACCTCGGGCATGTGGACCGCCCGGCGCGCGCGTGAGGCCCGTCCCACCCCCGTCGCGCAAGCCCGGAGAACCGCCCGCAGCCACGGCCCCGCTTTGCCGCGGGGCGCATCGTGGGTCATGATGCGGGCGAGCGGGTCCCGATTTCTCAAACGCGCGAGCCGCGTCATCCCTTGATCCGACCGATCCTCCGTCGCCTCGGCCAGCGTGGCTTCTCCACGCAATTCTACCTCGTGATGCTGGTGATCGCCCTGATCGGGCCGGGCCTGATCTTCACGGGAATCCTGCTGGCGCGCTACGCGGCCACCGAGCGCGCCCGCTTCGAGCAGGACGCCCGGGAGATCGTGCGCGGCATCGCGCTGGCCATCGACCGCGACACCGCCGGACTGGTCTCGGTCCTGCAGACGCTCGCCACCTCGCCGCGCCTGCGGGACGGGGACCTCGCCAACTTCGACACCCAGGCCCGGCTGGTGCGCGACGCCACCGGCCTGGAGATCCTGCTGCGGCGACCGGACGGCCAGCAGCTCGTCAACACCGCCCTGAAACCCGGCGCGCCGCTGCCGGCGAGCACCCTGCCCTTCGACCGCGACCTCGCGGGCGGCGGGCCGCGCTCCATGGTCTCCGGCCTCATCCCGGCCACGGACCCGGCCCGGGCGAGCTACGCCGTCGCCGTCCCCGTGCGGATCGAGGACGCGATCGCCTACCTCCTGAGCTTCACGGTGCCGGTGAGCCGGCTCTCGGCGATCCTGGAGCGCGAGCAGGTTCCGGACTGGGTCACCGGGGTCTCGGACCGCGACGAGATCGTGCTCTCCCGCCTGCCCCACCTCGCCGGCGTGATCGGCAAGCCGAGACTGGCGACCCTGCGGCAGAAGCCGTCCGGGACGGCCGGCGTCTGGGAAGGGGTGGACCGCTCACGAAGGCCCGTGGTGGTGGTCGAGGCGCGCTCGCGGTTGAACGGCTGGACCGCGGTGGCGAGCATCCCGCGCGACCTCGTGGACGCGCGCACCCACCGCTGGACCTGGGCCTTCGGCGGCTTCGGCCTGCTCGTGCTCGCGACCTCCTCGGCGCTCGCGGTCCATCTCTGGTCGCGGGTCTCGCAGCCCCTGCGCCAGCTCGCCGCCTCGGGCCCGGCGCTCGCGCGGGGCCAGGCGATCCCCCGCATCGCCTCGCCGATCCACGAGATCCGCCGGCTCGGCGACGTGCTGTCCGACGCCTCGCAGCGCCTGCGCACCAAGGGCGAGGAACGCGACCTGGCGCTCGCCGAGACCCGGCGCGGCCTCTCGGCGTTGAGCGAGAGCGAGGCGCGCTTCCGCCACATGGCCGATTCCGCTCCCGCTCTGATCTGGATGACGGACGAGAACGCCCAGATCGTCTTCGCCAACATGCATTTCGACCATCTCTTCGGCCGCCCGGCGGCGGACCTCTCGGGCCAGGGCTGGCACGGGATCGTGCATCCGCCGGACTTGCCCGGCTTCACTGCTGTGTTCGAGGAGGCGTTCCGCAACCGGGAACCGTTCCGCGCCGAAACGCGCGCCGTCGACCGCGACGGCGACATCCGCTGGCTGCGCTGCGAGGGCGTACCCCGGCTCGACGATCACGGCACCTTCCTGGGCTATACCGGCTGCAACATCGACGTCACCGACGCCAAGCGTGCGGAGGAGCACCTGCTGCTCCTGATCCACGAGCTGAACCACCGGGTGAAGAACACGCTGGCCACGGTGCAGTCGATCGCCACGCAATCCCTGCGCGGGCTCGACGGCCCGGAGGCGGACGCGGGGCGCGCCGCCTTCGAGGCCCGGCTGATCGCCCTGGCGCGCGCCCACGACATCCTGACCCGCGAGAGCTGGGAGGGCGCCGAACTGCGCGCGGTGGTGGCCGACGCCGTGCGCCCGCTGGAATCGGCAGACGGCCAGCGCTCGCGCTTCGTCCTGTCCGGGCCGCCCCTGCGCTTGGCACCCCGGCTCGCCCTGTCCATCGCCATGGCGCTGCACGAACTCGGCACCAACGCGGTCAAGTACGGCGCGCTTTCGAAGGAGGGCGGGCACGTCGCCATCGCCTGGACCGTCGAGCGCGGCGCGGAGCTCCGGCTCTCCCTGCGCTGGAGCGAGAGCGGCGGCCCGCCCGTGACGCCGCCGACGCGCACCGGCTTCGGCTCGCGCCTGATCGAGCGCAGCCTCGCCCGCGAACTCGCGGGAGAGGTCCAGTTGCGCTACGAGCCCGGCGGCGTGGTCTGCACCATCGACGCGCCGGTGCCCGCGCCGGGCCTGCTGGAGCGCAAGGGCGGCACCGCCCTGCCGCCCCAGCCCGAACCGATGCCGCTGGCGGGGTAGTCGAGGATTCGAACGAACGAGACCTTTCGCGGGGTCCGGGGCAAGGCCCCGAGACACCTCGGGCTCGGCCCGAACCCGCCGAAGGGCTCGGCCCTTCGGAATCCCAGGACTCGGGATCAGGAGAAGGTCAGCGGGTCGGGGCCGATGCGTCCGTCGGCGCGGTCCAGACCGGCGATCGCCGCGTGGTCCTCCGCCGTCAGGCGGAACCCGAACAGGTCGATGTTCTCGGCGATGCGCGCGGGATTGGCCGATTTCGGGATGGCCACGCAACCGGTCTCCACGTGCCACCGCAGGATCACCTGTGCGACCGAGCGCCCGTGGCGTGCGGCGACGGCCATGAGCGTCGGATCGTCCAGGGCCTTGGCCTGCCCCAGCGGACTCCACGCCTCGGTGACGATGCCGAACCGGGCGTGGACCTGGCGCAAACGCCGTTGCTGGAAGCGAGGATGCAGCTCGATCTGGTTGACCGCGGGCACGACGCCGGTCTCCTCGACGATCCGCTCGAGATGCTCGGCCGCGAAGTTCGACACGCCGATCGACCCGGCCCGGCCGTCCGCCTTGAGCCGGATCAGGGCCCGCCACGTGTCGACGTAGGCGTCCCTGTCGGGGCAGGGCCAGTGGATGAGGTAGAGATCGACCCCGTCGAGGCCGAGCCGCTCCAGGCTCTCGTCGAAGGCGCGCAGCGTCGTGTCGAAGCCCTGGCGGTCGTTCCAGAGCTTGGTGGTCAGGAACACGTCCTGGCGCGGGACAGGGCCGGACCGCAGGGCCCGGCCGACGCCGGCCTCGTTGCCGTAGATCGCGGCGGTGTCGACGGAGCGGTAGCCCGCCGCCAGCGCCGCCCCGACGACCTCCGGGGACTGCCCATCGTCGAGACGCCAGACGCCGAAGCCGATCTGCGGGATGGCCCTCCCGTCGTTGAGGACGATGTCGGGGACGCCGGTCGGATCGGTCATGGATCTCTCCTTCTCGCGGAGTCCCGAACCTGTGGCGCGGGACCGGTCCGTCGAGAGGGCTCGGCCGAGAGGGTTCGACGCAGTCAGATCAGCGCGACGCGCGCCGTGAACGGCAGATCGAGGGTGCAGCGAAAGCCGCGGGCGGGGAACGCGATGGCGGCACGCGCGCCCAACTCGCTGGGGAGCTGTCGCTCCAGCATATCGAAGCCGAAGCCCCGGTGCGTCGGCCGGGTCCCGGCCTCGCCCCCCGTCTCCGACCAGACGAGGACGAGGCGGTCGTCCTCCGGGGATGCCACGATCTCCCACTTCACGCCGATCCGGCCGCGGGATCCGGACAACGCACCGTGCTCGACGGCGTTCATGGCCAGTTCGTGCAGGGCCAGCGCGAGGATGTCGGCGGCGTCCGGGCACAGACGGACGGGGGGCCCGTGCAGGGAGGCCCGCTCGCCCTCCCGGGCCTGATGGGCCAGCAATTCGTTGGCGACGAGTTCGTGGAGATCGACGCCGGCATGGGGATCGCGGGTCACCGGCCCCTGGGCGCGCGTGAGCGCATCGAGGCGCCCATCGAGGCGCATCACGTAGTCCTCCAGGTCTTCCCCGGAGGCGGAGGTCCCCCGCAGAATGGCGCGCAGCCGCGACAGCGTCCGGCGGACCCGGTGCTGCAGTTCCGTCAGCAGCGTGCGTTGATGCTCCTGGAGGCGGCGCAGGCCGTCGATGTCCGTGTTCGTCCCGAACCACTCGGGCTCGGCTCCGTCGAGGGCGGGCCCCGGCCGGGCCCGCACCTGGAACCAGCGGTAGCGTGCCTCGGGGGCGCACCAGATGCGGCACTCGGCTTCGAGGATGCCCGTGATATCGGCCCGCTCCCAGCTCTCCTTGAGCGCCTCCAGGTCGTCGGGGTGGACGGTCGCCTGCCAGTGCTTGCCCTGTCCCTGGTCCGGTGCGGCGCCGGTGAAGGCGAACCATTGCGGACTGTGCCAGGTCGCGTGACCGTCGCGCGTCGACCGCCAGACGAGTTGCGGAATCTCCTCGATCACGGTGCGCAGACGGTGTTCGCTCGCCTTCAGCGCTTCCTGCGCGCGCCGCGCGCCGATCAGGTCCGCCATCTGGGCCGCGTAGAGATCGATCACGCGCATGCTGCGCTCGGACGCCGCGGCGGGCGTCCGGCGGTAGGTCGCGAGGATGCCCACGCAGGTCCCGCTCCGGTCGAGGAGCGGCGTGGATTGCGCGCCCAGGAAGCCCGCATCCTGGGCCGACGCGGCGAGGTGTCCGAAATCCGGATCGACGCGGATGTCCTCGACGATGATGCGTCGTCCGCTCCGGAACGCGCGCGCGCACATGGAATTCATGTCGTCCGGATCGACCGTGTCGAAGCGCTCCAGGAAGTCCGGATCGAAGCCGTGCTGGGCCATGATCTTGAGAGCGTTCGTCTCGGGCTCGTGCATCCGAACGATCCCGAAATCGGCGCCGAGGATCGCGAGCGTGTCCCGCAGCATGTCCTGGAGAACCGGCTGCAACGCCGTGACGCCGACGGAGCGCACCGCCCATTCGTGCAGCCTCTTCGAGACGGCGAGGTCGGCCGCGACCGTGCGGCGCGCCTCCTCGCGCTCCATCTCGGCCTGCTTGCGCCGGGTCACGTCCCAGACCAGCCCGCTGAAGCCGAGGACCCCCGTCACGGGATCGCGATGCGGGGAGGCCCGCTCCTGAAGCCACGTGATCCCCCCGTCCCGCGGACGCACGATGCGGAACTCGCTCTCGTAGAACTCGCCCGCCGCGGCGGCGCGATTTACCGTGGCGCGATGCCGGTCCCGATCGTCGGGATGCAGCAGCTCGAACCCGCTTTCGCTGGTGGCGATCGCATCCCCGGGCCGCAGACCGAACACCTCGACGATGGTGTCCGTGGCCGTGACGCGATCCAGTTCGGGATCCCAGTCCCAGACGGCCATGCGCCCCGCTACCAGGGCCGCCTCAAGGCGGTGCCGGCTCTCGCGCAGGGCCGCCTCGGCGCGCACCCGTTCCAGGGTGTCCCAGGTGCGCTCGGCCACCTCGGCGACGAGGCTGATCTCGTCCTCCGTCCAGCGGCGCGGCTGCGCGGCTGCGACGCTGAGCGCGTTGACCCAGCGTCCGTCGCGGATCAGGGGCGCCACCAGGATCGCGCCGATCCTGAACGGCCGGTAGATAGTCCCGTCGATGGTGAGGGGATCGCGGGCGACGTCGTCCACGGCGGTCGTCCGCCCCGCCGCCAGCGCGTCGATGAACGGCGCGCCGAACTCGCGCAGGACGTAGGTGCCCGGGCGATCGAGTCCCTCGGTGCTGGTCCAGCCCGGCCCGATCCGTGCGATGCCGCCGTCCCGATCGATCTCCGCGTAGCCGACCCGGTCCGCGCCGAGATGGAGGCCGAGGCCTTCGCAGGTGACGGCCGCAGCCTGAGCCCCGTCGGTCAGCCTGCGCAGCCGGTCGCCGAGCCCGATCAGGAAATCCTGGCGCCGCTCCATGCGCACGCGGACCGTCGTCTCGATGAAGATCGTCTGGGCGGCGACGACCTCTCCGAACTCGTCGCGGATCGGGGCGCAGGAGAGGGTCCACCAGGACGGGTCGGGCTGGCCCGGGCGTCGGATCCCGAGGGAGACGTCCTCGAAACGGCGTCCCTGCCCGCTGAAGACGTCCTCGATCATGGGCCCGATCTGATCCCATACGTCGGCCCAGACCTCCCGGACGGATCGGCCGACGGGCTGCGGCCGGTCGCCGAGGACGGGTATGCAGGCGTCGTTGTAGAAGCCGATCCGTTCGGGACCCCAGGCCAGAGTGGCGGGAAACCGCGTCTCCAGCAGTGTCGCCACCGCCGACCGGAGCGCGTGAGGCCAGCCGCGGATGGGTCCCAGCGACGTGGCCGACCAATCGTGTCCCCGCACGAAGCAAGCCATCGCCCCTCCGGCGAAGGGCCACCCTACCGGATTCTCAGTCTGGCTCTCTCGCTTCGGTGTCACGTTCGGACCTTCGGGACATCGCGCCGACAAACGTCTCGACTGAGACGACAGGCGGGGCCGCTTAATCCTCGTTCGAGTCGAGATGCCGGCCCTCGCGATCAAGATGTAGGTAGTTCGGGTTGAACAGGGAGACCGCGCCGAGCGCCGCGAGATCGGGGATCGACAGATGGCGTCCGCGCAACGCGACGAGGCCGCTGGAGCGCAACTCCTGCAGCACCCGGTTGACGTGGACGTTGGACAGTCCGAGCGCGTCGGCGAGATCCACCTGCGTGATCGGCAGTTCGCAGGAATGGCCGGTGGTCAGGCCGACCGCCTGCATGCGCAGGAAGAGCTCGCACAGGAGATGGCCCAGCCGCTCCGTCGCGGTGCGCTGGCCGATGTTGACGGTCCATTCCCGCTGCACCGCGGTGGCGACCATCATCTCCCACCACAGCGCCTGCGTGATGCGCGGATGCTGCTCCGCGATGCCGGTGAGGGCGTCGCGACCGATCTCTGCCAGGGTGGCGGCGTTGAGCGAGCCGATCGAATGGTCCATCTCGCGCAGCATGAAGACGTGGGTGTCGACGAGATCCCCGGGCAGGAAGAAGGCGATGATCTGCCGGCGCCCGTCCTCCAGCTGCTTGTAGCGGCAGGCCCAGCCCTCGATGATCAGGTTCACCTGATCCGGGCTATCGCCCTCGCGGATGATGTCCTCGCGCGGACCGATGCGCCGGACCTTGAGCCGCACGGCGTCGTTCAACGACCTCTTGTCCTCGGCCGACAGGCGCACATAGCAGCCAAGTTTTCGGACCAGGGGATTGTCCATGAACCGTCACAACTCCGCATTCATCCTGTCATAGCTGCGCTGCGAGCGCTCCGAGTTAACCCAGGCTAATGAGCGGTCCGCGAATTGTTGACAACGAACGGTGCCTTCCCGCTCCGGTTGCAATGCCGACCCTCCCGTGCCTGGCGGGAAGCACCGCAGTTTAAAATTGTGATAAAGAAACCGGGGTGGCGCATGGATCGCACCGCCGTTCCCCGTGTTTTCACTGACGTCACACCCGGTTCCCGGTCGGACGCTCTGCGTGCTGCCGGGACGAGCGCGGATCTTCCGCCGTTCGACGCGAACCTATGGAATCTCCGATGAGAGACGGACGATCCGATCCCACCCGCCGTGCCGTGATGGAGGGCTGCGCCGTCATGGCCACGCTCGGCCTCGCCGGCGGCGCGCTGACCGGGCGCGCCGTCGCGGCGCCCTCCCCCGCCGCGGACCCGGCGGCGCAGACGATGCCGGTCAAGCTGTCGGTGAACGGCAAGGACTACGACCTCGTGCTCGACACCCGCACGACGCTGCTCGACACCCTGCGCGAGCATCTCGATCTCACCGGCTCGAAGAAGGGCTGCGACCACGGTCAGTGCGGCGCCTGCACGGTGCTGGTGGACGGCCGGCGCATCAATTCCTGCCTGACGCTCGCGGCCATGCACGAGGGCGACGCGATCACCACGATCGAGGGGCTGGCGGACGGCGAGACCCTGCACCCGCTCCAGGCCGCCTTCCTGCACCGGGACGGCTACCAGTGCGGCTACTGCACGCCGGGCCAGATCTGCTCGGCCGCCGGCATGCTCGCGGAGGTCGAGGCGGGCTGGCCGAGCCACGTCACAGAAGACATCGCCGCCGGGGGCGCGCTCACCAAGGCCTCGCTCTCCGACGCGGAGATTCGCGAGCGGATGAGCGGCAACGTCTGTCGATGCAGCGCCTACCCCAACATCGTCGCCGCGATCCGCGATGCGGCGGGATCCTCCTCCGGCACCGAACTCTGAGGCGGCGGACATGAAGGCCTTCGCATACGAGCGTCCCGCCACGGTGCAGGACGCGGCCCGCCTCGCGGCGGAGCGTCCGGACGCCCGCTTCATCGCGGGCGGCACCAATCTCCTCGACCTGATGAAGCTTCAGGTCGAGACGCCCGCGACCCTGATCGACGTGAACCGGTTGCCGCTGGCCCAGGTCGAGGACACGAAGGACGGCGGCCTGCGCATCGGCGCGCTGGTGCGCAATTCGGAGCTTGCCGCCCACCCGCGCGTGCGCCGGGACTACGCGGTGCTGTCGAAGGCCCTGCTCGCGGGCGCCTCGGGCCAGTTGCGCAACAAGGCGACGACCGCGGGCAACCTGCTCCAGCGCACCCGCTGCTACTACTTCTACGACACCACGAAACCCTGCAACAAGCGCGAGCCGGGCTCGGGCTGCGCGGCCATCGGCGGCTTCAACCGCATCATGGCGGTGCTGGGGGCGAGTGAGTCCTGCATCGCCACCAACCCCTCCGACATGAACGTCGCCATGCGTGTCCTGGACGCCCGCATCGAGACCGTCGATCCCAAGGGCACGGTGCGGACCATCGCCATGGCCGACTTCCACCGTCTGCCCGGCGAGACTCCGCAGGTCGAGACGACCCTGCGGCCGGCCGAGCTGATCACCGCCGTGACGCTCCCGAAGCCCGTGGAGGGCGTCCACCTCTACCGCAAGGTGCGCGACCGCGCCTCCTACGCCTTCGCCACCGTGTCGGTCGCCGCGGTGATCGCCAAGGGCGCGGACGGCCGGCCCGCCGCCGCGCGGCTCGCCTTCGGCGGTCTCGCGCACAAGCCCTGGCGGGTGGAGGCGGCCGAGGAGGCCCTGGTCCGCACCGGCTCGGCGGACGAGGCCGCCGACCGCGTGCTCTCGGGCGCCCGCGGCCAGGGCACCAACGACTTCAAGATCCCGCTGACGCGCCGCACCCTGCGCGCCGTGGTGACGGACGCCACCCGCGCCTGACCCGGCCGCATCCCGCTCAGGACCCGCCCCCATGGACATGAACCATCCGATCGGCCCGACGCCGCTCGACGGCCCATCCGACGGCCTCGTCGGCAAGCCCCTCGACCGCATCGACGGCCGCCTCAAGGTCACCGGCGCCGCGCGCTACGCCTACGAGACCCGCGACCTGACGCGGCCCGCCTACGGCTTCATCGTCACGGCCGGCATCGCCAAGGGCCGCATTCTCAAGCTCGACACGTCGGCCGCGAAGGCCTCCCCTGGTGTGCTCCTGGTGATGACGCACGAGAACGTGCCCGAGCAGGGGGAGAAGCGCGAGCAGGTCTGGCCGCAGCTCCAGGGCACCGAGATCCGCTTCCGCGGGCAGCCGGTCGCCCTCGTGGTGGCCGAGACCTTCGAGCAGGCCCGTGCCGGCGCCGCGCTGGTCAAGCCGGACTACGCGAGCGAGACGCCCGCCGTGTCGCTGCGCGCCGGCAAGGACGACGCCTACGAGCCCAGGCCCATGACGACCTCGCCGGGCGTGAAGCCCGACTCGTCGCTGGGCGATTTCGAGGGCGCCTTCGCCGCCGCCGAGGTGAAGCTCGACCTCGAATACACCACGCCCTCGCAGATCCACGCTCAGATGGAGCCGCACGCCACCATTGCCTCGTGGCAGAGTGACCCTCGGGAGGGCGACGGGGTGGTGCTCTACACCGCCAACCAGATGCTCAACCGCGGCCAGCAATCGCTCGCCTCGGTGCTGAAGCTCCCCTTGGAGAAGGTGCGGCTGGTCTCGCGCTACATCGGAGGCGGCTTCGGCGCGAAGCTGCAGGTGCTGCCGGAGGCCACCCTCGCCGCGCTGGCCTCGAAGAGCCTGCGCCGCCCGGTCAAGGTCGCGCTGACCCGCCAGCAGGAGTTCGACGTCGCCACGCACCGCCCCGACACGATCCAGCGCGTCCGGCTCGGTGCCGACGAATCCGGCCGCCTGAGCGCGATCGGCCACGAATCCTGGTCCGATACCACGCCGGGCGACGGTTTCTACGAATCGGCCGCCAACGTCACCCGTTCGCTCTACGCCGCGCCGAACCGGCTGACGCGTCACCGGCTGGTCAACCTCAACCTGCCGTTCGCCTCCTCCATGCGTGCGCCCGGCGAGGCGGTGGGCCAGCTCGCCTTCGAATGCGCGATGGACGAGTTGGCCGAGCGGCTGAACCTCGATCCGATCGAACTGCGCATCCGCAACGAGCCGGAGCAGGACCCGGAGAAGGGAGTGCCTTTCTCGACCCGCCAGCTCGTCGCATGCATGAAGGCGGGCGCGGAGCGCTTCGGCTGGGACAAGCGGGGCCGCACCGCGACCGTGCGCGACGGGCGCTGGATGGTCGGAATGGGCATGTCGGCCGCCTCCCGCCTCAACCCGTTGAAGCCCTCCGCGGCGCTCGTGCGGCTCGGGTCGGACGGCGTGCTGACCGTGCGGATGGCGATGACCGACATCGGCACCGGCACCTACACCATCCTGGCCCAGATCGCGGGCGAGATGACGGGATTGCCCATCGAGCGCATCCGGGTGGAGCTCGGCGACACGGACTTCCCCAAGGCTGCGGGCTCGGGCGGCTCCTTCGGCGCGGGCTCGGCCGGCTCGGCGCTCTACGTCGCCTGCGAGACCCTGCGCGAGAGGCTGGCGGCCGCCGCCGGTTTCGATTCGGCCGACGCCGTCTTCGCCGACGGCCGGATCACGGCGGGCAACCGCTGGCGCGCGTTGAAGGACCTCGCCGGCCCGCAGGGGCTGGAGGCCAAGGGCGAGATCAAGCCCGGCGAGATGGAGAAGCGGTTCGCGCAGTACTCCTACGGCGCGCATTTCGCGGAAGTCGGCGTCGACGCCGATACCGGCGAGATCCGCCTGCGGCGCATGCTCGGCGCCTTCACGGGCGGACGCATCCTCAACGAGAAGACCGCGCACAGCCAAGCGATCGGCGGCATGATCTTCGGCGTCGGCGCGGCGCTGATGGAGGATGCCGTGATCGACCAGCGCTTCGGCTCCTTCGTCAACCACGATCTGGCCGAGTACCACGTGCCGGTCCACGCCGACGTGCCGAACGTCGACGCGTTCTTCCTGCCTGAGCTCGACGACAAGGCCAATCCGCTGAAAAGCAAGGGGTTGGGCGAACTCGGCATCTGCGGCGCGGGCGCGGCGCTCGCCAACGCGGTCTACAACGCCACGGGCGTGCGCATCCGCGACTACCCGCTGACGCTGGACAAGGTGCTCGACGGTTTTGCCGAGCAGGAGAAGGCCCAGGGTCGGACCTGATGGGCTCTACCGGGAGCCGGTCGGCAGGACGTGCTCGGCGGTACCGAGCGCGTCCGCCAGCCGCGCCCTGGCGCTGCCCGGCCGCAG
>Ga0182229_1000224_pt1 | contig 14882 bp, 14 predicted proteins | sample G6R1MG_32_FD_129663 | JGI IMG/M metagenome (GOLD analysis project Ga0182229, IMG submission 129663) | Miscanthus phyllosphere microbial communities from Michigan, USA - G6R4_MAIN_07NOV2016_LD1 MG | ecosystem: Host-associated > Plants > Phyllosphere > Phylloplane/Leaf | place: USA: Michigan...
GCTGATGGCCGAGATCGAGCTTCGCACGGCCGTGGAACTGGCGAAGCTGGAGATGCGGCGAGGGGTGTGAGGCCACACTACCCCAATCGCCGCCGCAGCCCGCCGGCTGCCGGTTGCGGGGCGCAGGGGGCGGTTTCCGCGCCGAGATCCGGCACGGCGATGATCGGTGCGCCGCGCAGGTCGCGGCGGGTGACGATGGCGCCGCGTTCTTCGAGGAAGGCGAGCATCCGCCGCGCCCGGCCGCCCGAACTCGTGCCGTAAGCCTCCGCCAGCGCCGCATCCGTCGGGCAGGGCGCGCCCTCGATGGCCGCGCGGGCGACCACGAGGAACAGCCCGGCGAGGTCGTCGGGCAGCCCGGCGGCGATCTCTTGCGCCTTCTCCCAGCCCGAGCCGTCGCTCACCTCGCTCCCGCCCTCGGCCCGCGCCACGGCGAGGCGGCGCTTGAACTCGGGCAGCGACAGGGCCTCTCCCCGGATGCGGCGGATGCGGCAGCGGACGGTGAAGTCCTGGTAGAGGGTCGCGGGCGTGCAGGTGCCCGCATCCGCGTCGGTGATGACCGAGTGCATCACCTCGGCGATGATCGCGTCGCGCTCGGCCGGATCGAGGGCGTCCTCCTCCGGCTCCTCGGAGGGGACCGGCGGACGGTAGGAGGCGAGCTGCGACAGCACGTCCTGCACCGGGGCGGGCTTGGGCTGGCGGCGCACGGGCGGCGCCTCGCCGCGGGGCTCCGGCGTCAGGATCAGGGCGCGGGCATCCTCGATGTCGCTGGGGAGCGGAAGCAGGCCCGGCGCGGCGGCGCGGCTCACCGTCTCCGTCGCCCCCACCGCAATGGTCATCGGGCGGCGGGAGAGGGCGGGCCCGAGCCCGACGAACTGGCCGCGCGGCAGGTCGCGGAACGTTTCGGCCTGCCGCCGCTCCATGCCGAGGAGGTCGGCGGCGCGCGCCATGTCGATGTCGAGGAAGGTGCGGCCCATCAGGAAGTTCGAGGCTTCCGCCGCGACGTTCTTGGCGAGCTTGGCGAGACGCTGGGTGGCGATCACCCCCGCCAGCCCGCGCTTGCGCCCGCGACACATCAGATTCGTCATGGCGCCGAGCGAGAGGCGGCGCGCCTCGTCCGAGACCTCGCCGGCCGCCGCCGGGGCGAAGAGCTGCGCCTCGTCCACCGCCACCAGCACCGGGTACCAATGCTCGCGGTCGGCATCGAACAGCCCGCCGAGGAAGGCGGCGGCGGCGCGCATCTGGCCGTCCGCGTCGAGGTTGTCGAGGGTCAGCACCACGGACACCCGGTGGACGCGGACCCGCGCCGCCACGCGCTGAAGCGTGGCGTCGTCGCCATCCGCCTCCACCACGACATGGCCGTAGCGCTCCGCGAGGCTCGCGAAATCGCCCTCCGGGTCGATGATGGCCTGCTGGACGTAGCCCGCGCTCTGTTCGAGCAGCCGGCGCAGCAGGTGCGACTTCCCGGAACCGGAATTGCCCTGCACCAGCAAACGCGTGGCGAGCAGTTCGGTCAGGTCGAGGAGAGCCGGGCGGTCGCCCGTCAGTCCGAGATCGATGTCGCAGCGCATGCCGCCCCTTTACCACGCCTTGTGCCCGAGAGGCGGGTCCGCCATGCGCCTGTCCACGGCTTCGCGCCTGGACCGGCGGCACAGGGCCGGGTAATCGCCACGCCCCACCCCACACGAACCGATCGGATTGCCCCGATGGCGGCCTGCGGCCTCGACTTCGGCACGTCGAACACGACCCTCGGCCACCGCGCGCACGGCGGCCCGGCCCTCCTGCCGCTGGAGGGGAGCCATGTGACGGTGCCGAGCGCGATCTTCTTCGAGCCGCGCCGGGATCCGCTGATCGGCCGCGCGGCGACGGCCGCCTATGTCGCGGGCAAGCCCGGACGGCTGATGCGCGGGCTGAAATCGGTGCTCGGCACGCCGCTCATCGAGGAAGCCACGCCGGTCGGCCGCGAGCGGCTGCGGCTGCGTGACGTCATCGCCCGTTACATCGCCATCGTGAAGGCCCGCGCCGAGGAGCAGGCCGGCACGACGTTCGACGCGGTGGTCCACGGGCGCCCGGTCCATTTCGTGGACGGCGACCCGGAGGGCGACCGCCGGGCGGAGAACGTCCTGCGCGAGATCGCCCGCGAGGTCGGGTTCCGCGACATCGCGTTCCAGTACGAGCCCATCGCCGCCGCCCTCGACTACGAGCGGCAGGTGGAACGGGAAGAGATCGCCCTGATCGCGGATATCGGCGGCGGCACCTCGGACTTCTCCATCGTGCGGCTCTCGCCCGAGCGGCGGCGTCAGGCCGACCGGGCGGCGGACATCCTCGCCAACGACGGCGTGCGCATCGGCGGCACGGATTTCGACCGGCAGCTCAGCCTCGCGACGGTGATGCCGCTCCTGGGCTTCGGCAGCCCGATGAAGCGCGGCGACCTCGACGTGCCGGGGGCCTATTACCACGACCTCGCCACCTGGTCGGCGATCAACCGCCTGTATGACGGGCGCACCCTGCGCGAGATCGACGACGTGCTCCGCGACTGCGCCCGGCCGGACCTCGTCGGGCGCCTGCGCACGGCGGTGGAGGAGGAGCGCGGCCACGCCCTCGCCGGGACGGTGGAAGCCGCCAAGATCGCGGCCTCCGAGACCGGCGATGCCGCCATCGACCTCGGTCCCATCGAGCGCGGCCTCTCGGCCTCCCTCGACCGGAGTGGTCTCGCCACGCAGACGGACGGGCTCGCCCGCGCCGTCGCCGCGCGGATCGGCACTTGCCTGCGGCAGGCCAACCTGCCCGCCGAGCGGATCGACGCCCTGTTCCTCACCGGCGGCTCGACGGGGCTGCCGCATCTGCGCGCCGCCCTGGCCGGCTGCCTGCCGGAGGCGCGGATCGTGGCCGGCGACACGTTCGGGTCGGTGGGGCTCGGCCTCACCATCGCGGCCGAGACCCTCGCCGGGCGGTCGCGCGCCGACGCCTAAGCCGTATTGCGGGCAATTCAGTTGCCGGCGATACTTAAAGGCGTCGCACGTTCGCGGGAAATGTCGCGACATAAACCATCTTCGTCGGGATGGCGGAAGACCTGGCGTAAATTCGCCGGGTCACCCCTAATCCCTAGATTGCATTAGTCCTTGATCAACGATTTGTGATTAGGTTTTGTCCTGTCCAAAGGGGTCAAAGGCCATGCAGAAGATCTTTTCCGCATTCGTGAAGGATGAGGGCGGCGCCACCGCCATCGAGTATGGCATGATCGCCGCGCTGATCGCGGTGGTGATCATCGGGACGCTGCAGGTCATCGGAACCCAGCTGAACGCCAAGTTCGGCTCTATCTCCGCCCAGCTGCAGTAACCTGACCGGCCTGGGGCAGCGCCGCATGTTGACGCGGCTGCCCCGATTTCCGAAAAGGCGCGCCGCTTAGGGGAGTCAGGCGGCCCGGCCGCGCCGCTGAATGCTATTCAACTCCTACGTCTTCCTGCTTGCCTTTCTGCCCGCCGCCCTCGTGCTGCACGGGCTGGTCGCGCGGGCCGCGCCGAAATGGCGGCTGTCGCTCCTCGTCCTGCTGTCGTTCGTCTTCTACGGATGGTGGGACCTGCGCTTCGTGCCGCTGCTCGGCGGCTCGATCCTCGTCAACTGGCTGGTCGCCCGCGCCTTCGGCCGGCGCCCGCTGGCGTGGCTGATTCCGGCCGCCATCGCCGGCAATCTCGCCCTGCTGGGCCTGTTCAAATACGCGGACTTCCTCGCGGACCTCGCGAACCGGATTCCGGGGCTCGACGCGCCGCGGCTCGGGCTCGCCCTGCCGCTGGGCATCTCGTTCTTCACCTTCCACCACATCATGTACCTCGCGGACCTGCGGGCAGGCCGCGCGCCGTCCTTCGGGCTGGTGAAGTACGCGCTCTACATCTCCTTCTTCCCGCAGGTCCTGGCGGGGCCGCTGGTGCGCTGGTCGGAGATCATGCACCAGTTCGAGGAGCGCCCCTACGCGCGCCCCGATGCCGCCGAGCGGTTCGGGCGGGGGCTGATCCTCCTCGCCGTGGGCCTCGCCAAGAAGGTGTTCCTGGGCGATCCGCTGGCGGCCTACGTCAACCCGGTGTTCCAGGCGGCGGCGCAGGGCAAGGCCATCGCGCTGGGTGAGGCGTGGCAGGCGACCCTCGGCTTCACCTTCCAGATCTATTTCGACTTCTCCGGCTACACCGACATGGCGCTCGGCATCGCGCTGATGTTCGGCCTCGTCCTGCCGCAGAACTTCGACGTGCCCTACCGCGCGACCTCCCTCCAGGATTTCTGGCGGCGCTGGCACATGACCCTGTCGCGCTTCCTGCGCGACTACCTCTACATCCCCCTCGGCGGGAACCGGCACGGGCTGCCCCGTCAGGTCGGGGCGCTGTTCGCCACCATGGCGCTGGGCGGGCTGTGGCACGGCGCCGGCCTCACCTTCCTCGCCTGGGGCGCGCTGCACGGGGCGGGGCTCGGCGCCGGCCTGCTGACCCGTCGCGCCGGCTGGCGCATCCCCGCGCCCCTCGGCTGGCTGATGACCGGAGTGTTCGTCGCCCTGACCTGGGTGCTGTTCCGCGCGACCTCGTTCGACGCGGCGCTCGCCATCTACAGGGGCCTCCTCGGGTTCACCCCCGGCGTCTCCGAGTTCAAATGGCGGGCCATCGCCGTGGCGGGCCTCGTCGCGACCCTCGGGCCGACCGCCTGGAACGCGGTCCACCGCCTGCCGCCCCGGCGCAGCCTCGCCCTGGCCGTCGCGCTGCTGTTCGTGCTCGTCCTGCTCAAGATCGGCGACGACGCGAACTACGAATTCATCTACTTCCAGTTCTGAGGATGGCGGGCGGCCTTCCCACCATCGCGCGGCGCTGGCGTGGGTTCGCCGTGGCCGTGCTGCTCGGCACCGCCGGCCTGCTGGCGAGCTACCTGGCCCTCGCCGTGATCGTCGATCCCTACGAGACGGGGCGGGTGAGGCTTCTGTCGCGCGGGGCGATCCGGCCGCAGGGGCCGCGCACCGCCATCGCGTGGCGCGGCCGCGACCCGGCCTTCGAAGGCGCGCTGATCGGCAACTCGCACCTGCAACTGATCGAGCCCTCGGTCCTGACCGAGCGGACGGGCATCCCGTTCGTGCAGCTCACGATCCCGGCCACGGGCGCGGCCGAGCATTTCGCCGTGCTCCGCTGGTTTCTGCGCAATCACCCGCAGCCGGCGGCCATCGTGCTCGGCGCCGACGCCTTCTGGTGCGCCGACGACCCCGCCTTCCCGAACCCGAACCCCTTCCCGTTCTGGCTGATCGGCGACTGGCCCGATTATCTCTCCGGCCTCCTACGCCTGCCCGCCGCCGAGGAGGTGGCGAGCCGCATCGGCTGGCTGCTCTCGGCCAAGCGCCCGCAAGCCCCCGCCGATGGCTGGTGGAATTATGAGCCGGATTACCTCGCCCTTGGCTTCGGGCGCGATCCCGTGCTGATCGCGCGGCTCGACAAGCCCGTCGGCGCGGAGCCGGAGCCGCACCGGGGCGGGCCGTTCCCCATCGCCGAGGCGTTCCGCGCCGCGCTCGCCGCGATCCCGGAGGCGACGCCGGTCGTGCTGCTGATGCCGCCGGTCTACGCGGCCGGCGAGCCCCCCGCCGGCTCGCCCCGCGCGAAGGCCGAGGCCGCCTGCCGGGCGACGATCCGCGCGGAACTCGCCCGCCACCGCCTCAGCGCGGTGGTGGATTGGCGGGACGGACGCCCTCCGCTGAGGGACCCGAGCCTGTTCTTGGACCAGACCCATTACCGCCTGCCGGTGGCACGGGAGATCGGCGCTGAGATCGCCAATGCGATCATTCGGTTGCGGGCGAAGGACGCGGAGTGAGGCGCGCGACCGTGGCAACCAAGCCGCACGCAACGACGCAGTGCGGCCGAGGCCGGATGGAACGCCGCCCCCGCGTTGTGGTGGCTTCGAGCCTCGACTATACGGCACTCGAATTATCGCCGCATACCGGCCACCCTATTCGGAAGAGGGCGACGCATGGCGAAGGTGACTCTGGAGGACGGCTACGTTCCGTCCGAGGCCGAGCCCTTCATGAATGAAAGGCAGCGCGAGTATTTCCGCCGCAAGCTACTGAATTGGAAAAGCGAGATCCTGCGCGAAGCCCAGGATACGCTGACGGCGCTGCAGAGCGAGAACGAGAACCACCCCGACCTCGCCGACCGCGCCTCGTCCGAGACCGACCGCTCCATCGAGCTGCGCGCCCGCGACCGGCAGCGCAAGCTGACCGGCAAGATCGACGCCGCCCTGGCGCGTCTCGAAGACGGGTCCTACGGCTATTGCGAGGAGACCGGCGAGCCGATCTCCCTCAAGCGCCTCGACGCGCGGCCCATCGCGACCCTGTCGCTGGAAGCGCAGGAGCGACACGAGCGCCGCGAGCGCGTCTATCGCGACGATTGATCGGCCCTCCGGCGACCCTATCCTCGATGGGCGCGATGGCGCGCCTTTCGGAGCATCCATGAGATCCCTGCTGGCCGTCGCGCTGATCCTCGCCCTGGGCGCCTGCGGGGAATCGAAGCCCGGCCCCGCCGGCCCACCCGGCCCGAAGGGGGACCAGGGCCCCGCCGGCCCGCAGGGGCCCGCCGGCCTCAACGGCGCGACCGGCGCCAGCGGCCCCGCCGGCCCCCAGGGTCCGAAGGGCGAGCAGGGGCAAGCCGGTCCCTCGCCCAACAGCCAGATCCGCCTCGACGTCGCCTGCCGCAAGGACGAGGAGCTGATCGGCGCCTATTGCCGGGGCATGTCGGTACTGCCCTCGGTGAGCGTCACCGAGGGGATCGCGACGGTGGCCTGCATCGATCTCGCCTCGAAGCCCGCCAAGGACGCCACGCCCGTGGCCGTGTGCATGAGGAAGCCGTGAGACGCGCCCCGATCCTCCTCGCCGCCCTGCTCGCGACGTCGCCCGCCCTCGCCGAGCCCTTCGTGCCGGGCGACCAACGGGCGGTCGAACTGGTGAAGGCCCACGTCACAGACGGCTACGTCACCGTGGGGCGGACCATCGCCCACGCGGAACGGATCAGCCGGGGCGCCTTCGCGCTGACAGGCTATCAGGTGGAGCAGCGGCCGAACGAGCCGTTCAAGCATGTCCGCATCTGCTACCGCCTCGGCATCGATGTGCCGGCCTGCCCGGTGGAATATCTGGTCGGCACCAACCCGCCGCATGTCGAGCCGTCCGACCGCTATGACGGGATCGGCCGCGATCTCGAACACGGGCCGCGCGCCTTTCTGAGGGCGCTTGCCCGCGAGGCCGCATTGCAGCGCCAGCCGGAGATGCTGCGCCGGGTCCAGGCGGCCCTCGACCCATACAACCCCTACGACTGGCGCTAGCGCCCGCTCAGAGCAGGCGCGGGAGGCCGAGCAGCCGCTGGGGCGCGAAGGGGGCGATCGGCACCGCCGGCTCCCGCCCCGTGGCGAGATCGGCGACGATCTCCCCCGTGATCGGGCCGGTGGAGAGCCCGATATGCCCGTGGCCGAAGGCGAAGATCAGGCCGGTGTGGCGGGGGGCATGGCCGATCACCGGCATCCCATCCGGGGTCGCGGGGCGCGAGCCGAGCCAGGGCTCGTTGTCGAGGGGGCCGCCGAGACGCAGGGTTTCCGCCGCCTCGCGGCTCGCCGCCTCGATCTGCGAATGGTCGGGCTTGGCGTGGCGTGCGTTCAGTTCGACGCCCGAGAGCACCCGCACCCGATCCGGCCCCATCGGGGCGATGATCGAGGCCGCCCCGGTATCGAGGACGGGGCAGGTGAGGGGCGGGCTGTCCGGGTGCAGCGCGTAATGCCGGTGGTAGCCGCGCTCGGCGGCGATCGCGAAACGATAGCCGAGGTCCTTCGTGAGGGTGCCCGAGGCGGCCCCGGCGGCGAGCACGACCTGCTTCGCCGCGAGCGTCCCGCTGTCATGCGTCACGCTCCAGCCGTCGCTCCCCGGGGTGAGGCGCGTGACGCTGCCCCGGATGCGCCGGCCGCCGCCCTGGGCGAACAGGGCCTCGCAGGCCTCGACGAGCCGGCCGGGCTCACGCACGGAGCCGGTCTCGGTGAGGAGCATCCCCCGCGCGTAGCGCCGCACGAGGGCGGGTTCGCACTCGCGCAGGGCGTCGCCATCCAGGATCTCGAAGGCGACGCCGTGGCGTTGGAGGATGTCGCGTTCGAGCGCCGCGCCGGCAAACGCCTCCTCGGTGCGGTAGGCCTTGATCCAGCCGGTGCGGGCGAGGCGATCCGTGGTGCCGGCCTTGGCCGCGAGCCGTTCGTGGGCGGCGTAGGCGGCGCTGGTGAGCGGCAGGAGCGCGGCGGCGGCTTGGCGCCAGCGCGATTCCCGCGCGTTCGCCAGGAAATGCGTAAGGTAGGGCAGGATGCGCGGCAGGTGCGGATAGTCGAGGCGGAGCGCCCGGTCGGCGTTGAGGAGATAGGACGGGAGCTTGCCCCACAGGGCGGGGCTCGCCATCGGCAGGATCGAACCCCGGCTCACCACGCCGGCATTGCCGTAGGAGGTGCGCGCCCGCGCCTCGCCGGGATCGCATAGGACGACGTCGAGGCCGCGCTCGCGTAGCGCCAGGGCGCAGGCGAGGCCGACCATGCCGCCGCCGATGACTGCGATTTCCGCACGCTCAACCATTCCGCCACCGCTGCCAAGCCGCCCGAACGCCGCCTTGTGGCGGATTCGGGCGGGCCCGAACAGGTGCGCTGGCGGAATGGCTCAGCTGTCAGGAGCCGCCGCCGGACGCGCCGCCGGCCCCTTGCTGCGGGACCGCGCGGCTCGGCTGCTCCGCATTGCCGCCCACAGCGGTGTCGGTGGTGATCGTGTCCGCGCCCGTGCCCGAGCGGGCGATCGTGGTGTTGGCGCCGGGGCCGCTGTTCTGCACGTCCGGCGCCACGACGACGGTGCTGTTCGGCGGGGTGGTCGGCGCCACCGCCCTGGGCGGACCGATGTCGCGCGGGGGCGCAGGCTTGTTGCCGGCCTCCTGCGCCATGGCCCCGCCCGCCGCGAGGGAGAGAATCAGAATCAACGCTATCCGCATCGTTCACCCCGTCAGTTGGAGGCCGCAGGAACGGCCGGGCACCCGCCCTGTCGGCGGGGTCGCGTGCCCTCGGGATGGCTCACGCTCCCGTGAACACGGGCAGTCAACGTGAAGAACCGCGTTGTGTTTCACCCTTAGCCGGCGCGATCCGGGCTGGGAGTTTCGCGGGGGTTTGCTAAGGAGCGGCCATGACTTTCGTGCGCTTCGCCCCGTCCCCGACCGGCTATCTCCACATCGGCAATGCCCGGCCGGCGCTGCTCAACGCGCTGTTCGCCCGGCGGAATGGCGGGAAGTTCCTGCTCCGCCTGGACGACACCGACCTCGCCCGGTCCACCGAGGCGTTCGCCCAGGCCGCGCGCGAGGATCTCGCGTGGCTCGGCATCGTGCCGGACCTGTTCGCCCGGCAGAGCGACCGCAAGGCCGAGCACGATGCCGCCGCCGAGCGGCTGAAGGCGGCCGGACGGCTCTACCCTTGCTACGAGACCCCGGAGGAGTTGGACCGCCGCCGCAAGCGCCAGCTTGGCCGAGGCCAGCCGCCGATCTACGACCGGGCGGCCCTCAAGCTGACGGCGGAGGAGCGCGCGGCCTTCGAGGCCGAGGGACGGCGCCCGCATTGGCGCTTCCTGCTCGATGCCCGCACCGTGTCCTGGGACGACCTCGTGCGCGGGCCGGCGCATATCGACTGCGCCTCGCTCTCCGACCCGGTGCTGATCCGCGAGGACGGCACCTACCTCTACACGCTGCCCTCCGTGGTGGACGACATCGACTTCGGCATCACCCATGTGATCCGGGGTGAGGACCACGTCACCAATACCGGCGTGCAGGTGCAGATCTTCGAGGCGCTGGGCGCCCCCGTGCCGGTCTTCGGGCACCACAACCTGCTGACCACGGCGGACGGGGAGGGGCTGTCGAAGCGGCTCGGCCACCTCTCCCTGCGCGGCCTGCGCGAGGCGGGCTACGAGCCCGCCGCCGTGCGCTCCCTGGCCGTGCTCACCGGCTCGGCGGAATCGGTGAGGGCGGTGGAGGGGTTCGATGACCTCGCCGGGCTCATCGACCTGTCCGAGATCTCCCGCGCCCCGGCGAAGTTCGACGAGGGCGATCTCGACGGGCTCAACGCCCGCCTCGTCCACGCCATGCCCTACGCGGAGGCCGCCGAGCGGCTGCGCGCGATGGGCGTGCCGGATGCGCAGGCCGAAGCCTTCTGGCTCGCCGTGCGCGCGAACCTCGGCAAGGTCGCGGAGGCCGCCGAATGGTGGCGCGTGGTCGAGGGCCCCGTCGCGTCGCGCATCGAGGACGCCGCCCTGATCGCCGCCGCCCGCGAGACCCTGCCGGAGGGGCCCTTCGACGGCGAGACGTGGAAGGCTTGGACCGGCGCGGTGAAGGCCCGCACGGGGGCGAAGGGGCGGGGGCTGTTCATGCCCCTGCGCCTCGCGCTGACGGGGCTCGAACACGGGCCGGACCTCGCCGGCCTGCTGCCGCTGATCGGCCGGGAGCGGGCGCTCGAACGACTGTCGGTTTAGGGAAAGGTCGCTTTAACCATCCGGGCGCGAAATTCGGCCGGCCGGAAGGGAGCGATTCACGCATGACCGAACTGACGCACGAGAACGCGCACGCCGTCGACCGGCTGACCCTGAACCTATTGCAGGATGCCTATTTCGATGTGGTCGCCGTCCTGCGCGGCGCCCAGCCGAAGGCCGCCGCCGCGATCCTGGCGGTGATGGAGCAGCGCGTGGCCAACACCCTCACCCGCATCGAACGGGACGAGGACGCATCGGGCGTCGTGACCGCCGTGAGCGCGCGGCTCGATGCCATCATGAAGCAGGCGCACGGCCCGGTGGCCACGGCGCAAGCCGCCTGAGCAGAGCTGCGGCGGGCAGGAGGGCGGCCGGTCGGTGACAGGACCGCCCACCCTTGCTATGCGGCTGACGCGTCCGGTACCCCACCGACCGATCCCCCATCGCGGTCTCCGCGAGTCGGCCGTGACGCGGCGGGGACGGGCCGGACCGAAGCTCTGAGACCATCCGAATGAACATCTTCGCCCAGTTCGAGGCGCGTGTGCGCGAGGCCCTCGAGGCGCTGACCCGGAACGGGACGCTGCCGGAGGGGCTCGATTTCGGCCGCGTGGTCGTCGAGCCGCCGCGCGATCCGTCTCACGGCGACCTCGCCACCAACGCCGCCCTGGTGCTGGCTAAAGAAGCGAAGACCAACCCGAAGGTGCTGGGCGAGGCGCTGGCGCAGGAGCTGCGCGCCGATCCCCGCGTGGCCGAGGTGTCCCTGGCCGGGCCGGGCTTCATCAACCTGCGCCTGCAGCCGGGCGTGTTCCACGAGGTGGTCCGCGCCGTTCTCGCCGATCCCGCCGGCTTCGGCCGGGTGCGCCTGCCGGGCGGACCGGTGAATGTCGAGTACGTCTCCGCGAACCCGACGGGGCCGATGCATGTCGGCCACGGGCGCGGCGCGGTGTTCGGCGATGCCCTGGCGAGCCTGCTCGTCGCCGCCGGGCGGGATGTGACGCGCGAATACTACATCAACGACGCGGGCGCGCAGGTCGATGTGCTGGCCCGCTCGGCCTTTCAGCGCTACCGCGAGGCTTTGGGCGAGCCCTTCACCATCGGGGAGGGGCTGTATCCGGGCGATTACCTGAAGCCGGTGGGCGAGGCCCTGGCGCAGAGCCACGGCCGTGCGCTCCTCGACAGGCCGGAGGCCGAGTGGCTGCCGGCGGTGCGCGACGTCTCCGTGTCGATGATGATGGACATGATCCGGCTGGATCTCGCGGCCATCGGAATCAAGCACGACGTGTTCTTCTCCGAGCGGCAGCTTCACGAGAGCGGCGCCGTGGGCGCCCTGCTGAACGATCTGCGCCAGCGCGGCCTCGTCTACGAGGGCCGGCTTCCCCCGCCCAAGGGCCAGTTGCCCGAGGATTGGGAGGACCGCGAGCAGACCCTGTTCCGCACGAAGGATTTCGGCGACGACACGGACCGGCCGCTGCTGAAGTCGGACGGCAGCTTCACCTACTTCGCCGCCGACATCGCCTATCACCGCGAGAAGGTGCTGCGCGGCGCCGAAGAGATCATCGACGTGCTCGGCGCCGACCATGGCGGCTACGTGAAGCGCATGCAGGCGGCGGTGAAGGCGGTGAGCGACGGCAAGGCCGTGCTCGACGTGAAGCTGTGCCAGCTCGTGCGGCTTCTGCGCGCGGGCGAGCCCGTGAAGATGAGCAAGCGGGCCGGCGAGTTCGTGACGCTGCGCGACGTGATCGATGAGGTCGGCCGCGACGCGATCCGCTTCATGATGCTGTTTCGCAAGAACGACGCGACCCTCGACTTCGACCTCGCCAAAGTGGTCGAGCAATCGAAGGACAACCCCGTCTTCTACGTGCAATACGCCCATGCCCGCGTCCGCTCGGTGCAGCGGCAGGCGCGCGAGGCGTTTCCGGGCGCCGACCTCGCGCCCGCTTCGCTGCTCGCAGAGGCCGACCTGTCGCCGCTCAGCGATTCGGGCGAGGCCGAGATGATGCGGCTGATCGCCCAGTACCCACGGGTCATCGAATCGGCTGCGATGGCTCACGAGCCCCACAGAATCGCGTTTCATTTGTATGAGATGGCAGCTTCGCTGCACGGTTTCTGGAACAAGGGCAAAGACTTGCCGCAATTACGGTTTGTTAATGCAACGGATCGAAAGTCCACATGGGCGAGGTTGGCGCTCGTCGAGGCCGTTCGATCGGTGTTGGCCGACGGTCTCAGCCTCCTCGGAGTGAGCGCGCCGGACGAGATGCGCTAGCCCAAATCGTACCGGTGAGGCACCGGTCCGCCACTGGTTGAGGAAGCTGCCATGACGAACGCGTCGCGCGCTCAGATCGATCTGGAAGCACTCGCGCGCGATCTGCGTCACGAAGAGGGTGCGGCGCGGGCGGCGGCGAAGGCCGACCCGTTGGCCGAACTCGCGAAGATCGTCGGGCAGGACGACCCGTTCCGCGCGCTGTTGGCCGCCCGCAACGGCACCCGCCCCGCGCCGGAGGAGGAGCTGGCCCCGGAGGCCGCGTGGCCCCTGCGGACGGACACCCGCTTCGCGCCGGAGGAAGCGCCCCGCGCGACCCCGGCCGACGCCTTCGACCAGTATCTCGCCTCCGTCGAGCGCGACATGCAGGCCTATCCGGCCGCCGACCATTCGGCCGAGAGCGGGCCTGAGCCCGAGCTTGACGATTCCTACGACGACACCCGCTCCCTGCGCCGGGCCGCCCCGCGCCGCCGCTTCGCCTCCGTGGGCGCCGGCCTCGCCGTGGTCGCCATCGCGGTGACGGGCGCGCTGACCTACAAGGGCATGCACGGCAAGGGTGACGGCAGCGTGCCGGTGATCCAGGCCGACACGACCCCCCTCAAGGTCGCCCCGAAGGTGGCCGACGGCGTCGAGATCCCCGATCAGAACCGCCAGATCTACGACCGCAACGCGACCTCGAAGGACAGCAGCGGCCAGATCAAGGTCGTGAACCGCGAGGAGCAGCCCCTCGACGTGTCGGAGGCCGCCCGCGCCGCCGGGGGCACCTCCGCCGCGCAGGGCACCACGCCGGGCAACGGCCCGTTCGAGGCGTTCGGCGAGCCGCGCCGGGTGCGCACCGTCTCGGTGAAGCCGGAAGCCCCGCCCGCGCCCCCGGCGCAGGCCGAGGCGGCGCCCGCGGCGGTCCCGGTGCCGACCATGGTTCTGCCGGGCAACGACACGGCCTCCGCGCCGCCCGCGCCCGTCGCCGCCAAGCCGGTGAAGCCGGTCGTCGTCCGCTCGGCCGACGCGACCCCCGCCGCCGCGCCGACCACTCCCGAGCAGCCCGTCGCCGCCGCGCCGAAGCCGGTCGCCGCGCCGAAGAAGGCGCCCCAGCGCGTGGCCTCGGTCTCGCCGGACCAGATGCCGGCCGCGAGCCCCGAGACGACGCAGGCCACCTCGGCGGTCGACACGACCACGCCGGTCAGCGGCTTCTCCGTGCAGCTCGGCGTCCGCAGCTCGGCCGGCGATGCCCATGCCGCCTTCCGGCAGCTGCAGTCGAAGTACAGCCAGCTCGCCGGCAAGCCCGAGCTGATCCGTCAGGCCGAAGTGAACGGGAAGACCATCTTCCGCGTCCGCGTCGGGCCGCTGTCGAAGGACGAGGCGTCGAGCCTCTGCTCCTCGCTGCAGGGCGGCGGCGGCCAGTGCTTCGTGGCGAAGAACTGACCACGGCCGACTGATCCGGCCGACCGGACCGAGTCCCCCCGGCCACACCGATCCGCGCACGCACGGAACCGGCCCTCGCGGCCGGGTTCCCGCCTTGCGCGGCGGCGGGGGCGGCCCGATTCTCCACAGCTCGATTCGCTCCCCCGGCCCCTTTGCCCCGGAACGCCGCACGATGACCTCCCGCGCCCTGATTCTCGGCTGCGCCGGCAAGACGCTCCTCCCCGAGGAGGCGTCCTTCTTCCGGGAGGCGCAGCCCTGGGGCTTCATCCTGTTCAAGCGCAACATCGGCACCCCCGACGAGGTGCGCGCCCTCACCGCCGCCCTGCGCGACTGCGTCGGCCGGGCCGAGGCGCCGATCCTCATCGACCAAGAGGGCGGCCGGGTGCAGCGCATGGGCCCGCCGCACTGGCCGAAATACCCGGCCGGCGGCAGCTACGGTCGCCTGAACGGCTCGGCCGAGACCATCGCCCGCCTCGGCGCCCGGCTCATCGCCCACGACCTCGCGGAGGTCGGCATCAACGTCGATTGCGCGCCGGTCCTCGACGTGCCCTCGCCGGGCTCGCACGACATCATCGGCGACCGCGCCTATGGCGACAGCCCCGAGGCGGTGGCCGCCATCGGCCGGGCCGTCGCGGAGGGGCTGATGGCGGGCGGCGTGCTGCCCGTGGTGAAGCA
>Ga0182229_1000225_pt1 | contig 14875 bp, 16 predicted proteins | sample G6R1MG_32_FD_129663 | JGI IMG/M metagenome (GOLD analysis project Ga0182229, IMG submission 129663) | Miscanthus phyllosphere microbial communities from Michigan, USA - G6R4_MAIN_07NOV2016_LD1 MG | ecosystem: Host-associated > Plants > Phyllosphere > Phylloplane/Leaf | place: USA: Michigan...
CTCTCCGCCCTGGAGCGGATGGGCCACGAGATCGAGCCGGTGGGCCAGGCCTACAGCGACACCCTCGGCCATGCCGGGATGCTGGTGCGCCATTCCCGCGACGGGCGCATCGCCGCCACGCACGATCCGCGCTCCGATGGTGGGGCGTTGGGGCTGTAGCCCGGTAACGTCCGGCCGGTATCATCCGGCCGCGCCCGATCTCTCGCCTCCTACCAGACGCCGCCGCCATGCTTGTCCATGAAGGGTCCACCCGGACGTACAGGATCGACGAACGCCTCGGCTGGACGTTCGCCGCCATCGCGGGGGCCCTGAACGTCGCCGGCTTCTACGCCTTCGGCACCTTCTCCTCGAACATGACCGGCAACGTCTCGGCGCTCGCCGACCATCTCGGCCTCGGCGAGGTGCGGATGGCGCTGTTCGGCCTGCTCCTCGTGCTGGCCTTTGTCGCGGGGGCGATGGCCGCGACCCTGCTCATCGATGCCGGGCGCACGCGGCACCTGCCGGGGGTCTACGCCTACGGAATCCTCGGCGAGGCGGCGATGCTGCTCGTCCTCGGCTGCGCCGCCCCGTTCCTGCCGGAGGACGTGCGCGGCGCGGTGCTGGCGCTCGGCCTCAGCTTCCTCCTCGGGTTGCAGAACGCCACCGTCACGCAGATCACCAACGCGAGGGTCCGCACCACCCACGTCACCGGCATGGTGACGGATATCGGGATCGGGCTCGCCAACCTCCTCGAACGCCGTCCCGACGTCGACCGGGACAAGCTGCGCCTGCATCTCGTGACCGTGGCGGCCTTCCTCGGCGGGGGCATCCTCGGCGTGGTGCTGTTCCAGGTGATGGGCACCGCGCTCCTCGTCGTGGCGGCCTGTGTCCTCGCCGCCCTGGCCATCCCCGGTATCACCACGGCCCGGCGGATGCGGGCCTATGCGGGGTCGGTGGAATCCCGCTCGGCGTGATGCCGCCGCAAGCTGAACGATTGCTGCCAGACGGCTTCAGGGCCGGTGCAGGCGGTACACGGCATTCTCTCTCCATGGCCGGAACAGCCGGCCGAAGACATCGAGAGGGTTGGGCCATGAAGACGTTCGCTACCCTGGCCGCCGCCACCCTGGTCATGGTCGGGTCCCTCGGCGCTCCGCAGGCGCAGGCCCGGGGCGGCGGTGCCGTCGCCGCCGGCGTGATCGGCGGCCTCGCCGCGGGTGCCCTCCTCGGGGCCGCCATCTCCGAAGCCCATGCCGAGCCCGCCTACGGATACGGCTACGCCCGGCCCGCCCCGGCCTACGGCTACGGTTATGCGCCGGCCCCGCGTGTCCGCGCCTACGAGGTCGATGAGGGGCCGGTCTACCGCACCGAGCGCGTCGTGCGCCGCTACGACGTCGATCCCGACGACGGCTACCGCTACGCCGGTTACGGCTACGGCCACCGCCGCCATTGCGACCGCCCCTACGGCTACGGCGGCTGGTGATCGCCCCGGCCCCGCAGCGATCCATGCATCGCTGCGGGGCGCTAAAATATATCGCTGTCTGCAATTTAGGCAGCGATTGGATGATGTTTATACAATCTTCAATATGTATTTTTATGCATGGCAGCAGTGTTCTTTTGACTGGCCGTTCACCATGCATGTCTCCATCAAGGCGGCCCTCGGGGGCATGTTCGGCTTGTCGGCCCTCGTCGCGGCGGGGCAAGGTTACATCGCCGTCGAAAGCCTTTCCGAGATGAAGCGGAACGTCGGCGAGATCGGCCGCGTGAAGTTACCGGCGGTCAACGTCGTCAACCAGATCAACACCGCGATCCGCGACCATCGCGTGAAGCTCTACAGGCTGGTTCTGTCGTCGGAGACGGCCAAGAATCTTGCGGAGAACCGGAAGGCGGTCGATGCCGTCGGCAAGGCCATCGACACGCTGCGCCACGACTACGAAGCCATGGACAAGACCGCCGAGGAGCGTGCCCTCTACGAGCGGTTCTCGACCCTGTGGGCCATGTATCTCACGCAGCAGGCGACGGTGGTCGACACCCTGGCGGCGGGCAACCGAAGCGACGCCGTGGCGATCCTGCTCGGGCCGGACCTGCTGCAACTGGCGACCAACGCCTCCGACACGCTGAAGAAGAACGTCGCGGTGAACAAGCAGGCCGCCGAGGTCGCGGTGAACGGCACCATCGCGGATGCCGAATCGGCGATCCGTACGGCGGGCCTCGCCGCCGGCCTCGTCGTGGTGCTGTCGCTGCTGGCGGCCCTGTTCAGCTTCCTGCGCATCTCGCGGCCGATCCATCGCATGACCGGCGCGATGGAAATGTTGGCAGCCGGCGACACCACGGTCGCCATCCCCGGCGCGGGCCGCAGGGACGAGATCGGCGCCATGGCCGCGACCGTGCTGGTGTTCCGCGACAACCTCATCCGCGAGCGGCAGCTCGAGGAGGAGACCCGCGTGGCCCGCCTTTCGGCCGAGGAGCAGCGCCAGGCCGCCATGCGCCAGATGGCCGACGGGTTCGAGGCCGCCATCGGCGGCATCGCCACCCTGGTCTCGTCCTCCGCGACGCAGTTGCAGGCGACGGCGCAGGCGATGTCCGGCACGGCCTCCCGCACCGCCGCGCAATCCACCACGGTCGCGGTCGCGGCCGAGGAGGCGGCGGTGAACGTCACCACGGTGGCGGCTTCCGCCGAGGAACTGGGTTCGTCGGTTCAGGAGATCGGCCGGCAGGTCGCGGGTTCGGCCGATCTGGCACGCCGGGCCGTGGACGAGGCCGGCGAGACCGCGTCCTCCGTGCAGGAGTTGAACGAGGCCGTCGCGCGGATCGGCGACGTGGTGACGATGATCGCCCACATCGCCGGGCAGACCAACCTGCTGGCCCTCAACGCGACCATCGAGGCGGCCCGAGCCGGTGAGGCGGGACGGGGATTCGCCGTGGTGGCCTCCGAGGTCAAGGAACTGGCGGGCCAGACGGCGCGGGCGACCGAAGACATCGCGACCCAGATCGCCCGGATCCAGGCCTCGACCGGCCAAGCGGTGCGCGCCATCGATTCGATCGGCGGGCGCATCCGCGAGATCAGCGGCGTGGCGACGGCCATCGCGGCGGCGGTGGAGGAGCAGGGCGCGGCGACGCAGGAAATCGTCCGCAACGTCGCCCAGGCGGCGACGGGCACAGGCGAGGTGACGAACACCATCGCCGATGTGGCGGAGGCGGCCGAGGAGACCGGCGCGGCGGCGAGCCAAGTGCTCGACGCGGCGTCCGAACTCTCGCGCCATTCCGAGCGCCTTCAGGCCGAGATGACCCGCTTCGTGGCGACGGTCCGCGCGGCGTGAGGCTGGGCCGAACCGGCACGGATGGCGCGCGGCGCCTCCGTGCCGGCATCGCTCAGGGCAGTTTCCAATTCGCCTTGTGCGGCACGAGCACCATCGGCCGCGCGCCCTCCGGCACCTTCATCGCCTGGAAGGTGTAGTCCGCCGAACCGGTTATGCCCTGATACTTCCCGGTCCCGCCGACGAATTCATGCCGGCCGGTCTTGGCGTCGGCGAGGTAGGTCGAGAAGACCTGATCGCCGTCCTTGTCGGTGTCGATGCAGCTGCCGCGATTGACGACATCGTTGCCGTTGGCTTCGCGCAGACCCAGGCACCGTGTTCCCATGTTGTTGAATGGTCCCTCGCCGGCATCGTTGCGGGTGATGCCTGCGCTTTCGTAGATGGACGCAAGCCTGTCGCCCATTTTCATCGGCGTCGCGGAGATATTCACATAGTGCGTCGTGTAAGACGCTGAACCTTCTTTCGGGAAATTCTGTGCCGAAGCGCCCGAGCAAACGGAGATGACAAGTAGAGATATCGAAACTATGCGCAACATCGTCCCCTCCCATCGTTGAAGGTATTATTTGCCGTTCACTCGAAGTTTCGAGAATCGGCAATCGACGATGATGCGCAGGTTCTGATCGCGCTTAATATCATAGAAACGGTTTCAAAGAACACGATAAAGTGATCAGCCGCTGCTGCCCGCAGATTTCGTCGTGCGAATTGGGCGTCTGGTTTGATGATGGCGGCGACGACTTAGTGCGGACGGCGGGAATCGAACCCGCACGGCCTTGCGGCCGCAAGATTTTAAGTCTCGTGCGTCTACCGGTTCCGCCACGTCCGCTCGAGGCGCAGCGGTAAACGCCGCGCCCTCCGGGATCAAGCCGGAGGCGTCCATCCATAGACCCAGGCGTAACGGTCCCGCATGCCTGTCGGTCCCAAACGGCTCATCACGGCGTTGCGCACGAGGCCGACCATGCCGCTCGCATGGTAGCTGCGCCCGTTGGCGCGGGCGGCGCGCTGCACCTGCCGCACGCGTGTCTCTCGCGCCTGCGCATAGGCATCGAGCGCATCCGGCACCGTAGGCGCGTCGGCGAGGGAGCGGGTCAGCACCGCCGCGTCCTCGATGGCGAGCGCCGCACCCTGCGCGAGGAACGGCAGGACCGGATGGCCTGCATCACCGAGCAGCGCGATCCGCCCCCGCGCCATTGGGCGCGGCGCGGGACGATCGGCCAGGGACCAGACGAGCCATGAATCGGGCAGGGCGAGCACCTCCCGCAGGGGCTCGGCGCAACGGCGGAAATGGGCGCGCAGCACGGCCGGCTCGCCGAGCCGTCCCCACCCCTTTTCGCCCACCGCCTCCGGTACGACCGCCACGACGTTGAGCAGGCTGCCGCCCCGCACCGGGTAATGCACCACATGCCGCCCGCGCCCGAGCCACAGGCCCGTCGCCTCGCCCTGGAGCGAAACCGGCACGGCCTCGCGCGGGACCAGGGCACGCCATGCCGCCGCCCGTCCCGGCCGCAGCGGCGCATCGTCGAAATGCTTGCGGAGCGCTGAGCGCAGGCCATCCGCCCCGATCAGCAGGTCGAACTCCAGCTCTTGCGTGCCCGTGCCGGTATCGGCGGTGAGAAGCACCCGCTCCGACCCTTCCCGCGCCTTCGTGGCCGAGCGGCCCATCAGCAGGCGAATCCGCGGCCGTGCCCGCACCGCGTCGAGCAGCAGCGTCTGCAGGTCGGCCCGGTGGATCACGTAATAGGGCGCGCCGAAGCTCTCCCGCGCCGAAACGCCGAGGGCGACGCCGCCGATTCGCCGCCCGCTTTCCAGGGCGCGCACCTCGACCCCCGGCGGCTCGCTCGCCGCCCGGCGCAGGGCGGCGGACAGGCCGAGCCCGGCCAGCACCCGGCTGGCGTTGGGGGAGATCTGGATACCCGCTCCGACTTCGCTGAAACCGGTGCGCCGCTCGATCAGCGTGACCGCGTGGCCCGCATCTGAAAGCGCGAGCGCCGCCGTCAGGCCGCCGATGCCGGCGCCGACGATCCCGATGTCGAGTTGGATGGCGGGAGGGGTCGGTTCGGGCGACACCGCTCTCGGGCGCCCCCTCAGGCCGCCGCTGCCGCCGAATCGTCGTGCCAGACGCACTCGGCCGGTTCGGCCGCGCCGGCACCCAGCGACGGCTGGTAGCGGTAGAGCGTCGAGCAATACTGGCAGATGATCTCGTTGTCCGCGCCCATGTCGAGGAACACGTGCGGGTGGTCGAACGGCGGCAGCGCGCCGATGCACATGAACTCCTTCGCGCCGACCGCGATGGCCGGGACGCCGGGTTCGTTGTGGAAATGCGGTACCGACTTGCCTGCCATCCGGCCCTCGCCTGCCCCGCCCGTGGGGCATGTCCGCCTGCGCTTATGCCGCCCCGGCCCCCGGCCGCGCAAGGGAGGCGGCGCGCGAGCCTCGCGGACAGGACATGCCGTTTGCGCATCGCCCGTCGCGCGGGGCGCTTGGCCTGCCGGCTGGCGCACCGTACATAGACACGAACGGCAGCAAGACGATCCTACCAGAAACCTCTGATCATGATGCAGGAACAGGCGAGCGCTCAGGCGCGCCGGGCGCCGGAGCCGCCGATCCACGGCCCGGAGGATTTCGCGGGGATGCGGCGGGCGGGGCACCTGACCGCCCAGGCCCTCGACCTCCTGATGGAGGCGACCCAGCCCGGCGTGACGACCGATGCCCTCGACAAGCTCGCCTTCGAATTCGCCATGGACAACAAGGCCTATCCGGCCTCGCTGTTCTATCGCGGCTATCCGAAGTCGATCTGCACCTCGATCAACCACGTCGTCTGCCACGGCATCCCCAACGACAAGCCGTTGCGCGAGGGCGACATCATCAACCTCGACATCTGCCTCATCCTCGACGGGTGGCACGGCGATTCGAGCCGCATGGCCTTCGTCGGGGAGGTGCCGCGCAAGGCGCAGCGCCTGTGCGAGATCACCTACGAGGCGCTGATGCGCGGCATCGCGGCGGTGAAGCCCGGCGGCTCCACCAACGATATCGGCCGGGCGATCCAGAGCTTCGCCGAGTCCGAGCGCTGCTCAGTGGTGCGCGACTTCTGCGGCCATGGCCTCGGGCGCAGCTACCACGATGCACCGACCATCCTGCACTACGTCGAGGCGAGCTACGACGTGCCGCTCAAGCCCGGCCAATTCTTCACCATCGAGCCGATGATCAATCTCGGCCGCCCGGCGGTGAAGGTGCTGGGCGACGGCTGGACCGCCGTGACCCGCGACCGCTCCCTCTCCGCGCAGTTCGAGCACACGGTCGCCGTGACCGACACGGGCGTCGAGATCTTCACGGTCTCACCCAAGGGCCTCCACCAGCCGGTCAACCCGGCGGCCTGAGGACGGGCGTGGAATCCGCGCCGCCGCCGGCTCCCCTCGCGGAGGAGCCCCACTATCTCGGCCACCGGGACCGCCTGCGCGACAAGTTCGCGGAGGCCGGGGGCGACACCCTCCCCGATTACGAACTCCTCGAATTGCTGCTGTTCCGGGCGATTCCCCGCCGGGACGTGAAGCCCCTTGCCAAGGCGCTGATTCGCCGCTTCGGCAGCCTCGCGGAGGTGCTGGGCGCCGAGCGCGCCCGGCTCCTCGAAGTCGAGGGGATCGGGCCGGGCGTCGTCACCGATCTGAAGCTCGTGGAGGCCGCAGGCCGCCGCCTCGCCCGCGGCGCGATCCGCGAGCGCGACGTGCTCGCCTCGTGGAGCGCCCTCTCCGAATACCTGCGCGCGACCATGGCCTTCGCCCCGCGCGAAGAATTCCGCATCCTCTTCCTCGACAAGCGCAACCATCTGATCGCCGACGAGGTTCAGGGGCGGGGCACGGTGGACCACACCCCCGTCTATCCCCGCGAGGTCGCGCGGCGGGCGCTCGAACTCTCGGCGACGGCGATCATCCTCGCCCACAACCACCCTTCGGGCAATCCGAAACCCTCGGCGGCGGATGTCAGCATGACCCGCGAAATCGTTTCAGTCCTGGCGCCGCTGAACATCGTGGTGCACGATCACGTCATCATGGCCCGTAACGGTCATGTGAGCCTGAAAGGGCTCAAGCTCATCTAGAAGTGGCGCCCCCCTGGTAAGCCGGCTCGGGACCGCTACGCTAACGGCCATGGCGCGCCTCTTGCCTCTTGAGCTTGAGCGCTTGGGAGAGAGCACAGCATGGCTGCCGCAGCCTTCGACGAAATGACTGGCCTGGGCGGCTCTGCCGATCCGAGCACCCTCCGCGAGGCCTATGGTCGGTTGAAGGCGTGGCTCGATTCGACGCCCGCCGACCATTTCAACACCCGCCGCTCCCAGGCCGAATTGCTGTTTCGGCGCATCGGCATCACCTTCGCCGTCTATGGCGACACCGAATCGACCGAGCGCCTGATCCCCTTCGACATCATTCCCCGGGTCATCACCCGGCCGGAATGGGACTTCCTGGAACGGGGGCTGAAGCAGCGCGTCACGGCCCTGAACATGTTCCTGAAGGACATCTACGGCGCGCAGGAATGCATCAAGGCCGGCATCATCCCCGCCGACCTCGTCTACCGGAACGCCCATTACCGGATGGAGATGCGCAACTTCCGGGTGCCGCACGATCTCTACGTGCATATCGCCGGCATCGACATCGTCCGCACCGGCGAGAAGGACTTCTTCGTCCTCGAGGACAATGCCAGGATCCCCTCCGGGGTCTCTTACATGTTGGAAAACCGCGAGGTGATGCTCCGGCTCTTCCCGGACCTGTTCTCGAAGCATCGCGTCGCCCCGGTCGAAAACTATCCCGACGCCCTTCTCGCGACGTTGCGCAGCCTCGCCCCGACCTCGGCCACCCGCGATCCGACCGTCGTGCTGCTCACCCCCGGCCGCTTCAATTCGGCCTTCTACGAGCACTCGTTCCTGGCCGACAAACTCGGCGTCGAACTGGTGGAGGCGTCCGACCTCTTCACCAAGGACGACGTGGTCTACATGCGCACCACCGAGGGACCACGGAAGGTCGACGTGATCTACCGTCGCCTGGACGACGACTTCCTCGATCCACTGGTGTTCCGGTCGGATTCGGTGCTCGGCGTGCCGGGCATCATGAACGCCTACGAGCGGGGCTCGGTGACGCTGGCCAACGCCGTCGGCACCGGCATCTCCGACGACAAGGCGGTCTACAGCTACATGCCGGAGATCGTGAAGTTCTTCACGGGCGAGGAGCCGATCCTGCACAACGTGCCGACCTTCCGCTGCCGCGAGAAGGAGGCCTTCTCCTACGTGATGGACAACCTGTCCGAACTGGTGGTGAAGGAAGTGAACGGATCGGGCGGCTACGGGATGCTCGTCGGCCCCCATGCCAGCAAGCGCGAGATCGACGACTTCGCGAAGAAGCTGCGCCACGCGCCGGACGGGTTCATCGCCCAGCCGACCCTCTCGCTCTCCACCTGCCCGACCTTCGTCGCCTCCGGCATCGCCCCGCGCCACGTCGACCTTCGGCCCTTCGTGCTATGCGGGGCGGACGAAATCCGAATCGTGCCCGGCGGTCTGACGCGCGTCGCCCTCAAGGAAGGATCCCTCGTGGTGAATTCGAGCCAGGGCGGGGGCACGAAGGACACCTGGGTGCTCGACGCCTGAGAATCCGAACCCGTTCAAGACCGCGTAAGCCCTCCGGGGCCGGGACGATCGAGCCGCAACATGCTCTCCAGGACTGCCGACAACCTCTACTGGCTCTCGCGCTACGTCGAACGCGCCGACTTCGTCGCGCGCATCCTCGACGCCGCCCACCGCCTCGCCGCCCTCCCCTCCAGTTACGGGGAGAGCAACGAGTGGGAATCGGCTTTGGCCTCGGCCGGCGACCCGGAGCTGTTCAAGCCGCATTACAGCGTCGTGAACGCCGACACGGTGTGCGACTTCCTCGCCTTCAGCCCGCACAACCCGTCCTCGATCCGCTCCTGCATCGAGGCGGCGCGCGAGAATGCCCGTTCCGTGCGCACCGCCCTCACCACCGAGATGTGGGACGCGATCAACGGCGCGTGGCTCGAACTGCGCTCCTATGCCGGGCGCGAACTGAACCGCGACGAGTTCGGCCGCTTCCTCGATTGGGTGAAGACCGTCTCGCTCACCTATGACGGCTCGGCGTTCCGCACGATGCTGCGCAACGACGCCTTCTGGTTCACGCGGCTCGGCACGGCGATCGAGCGGGCCGACAACACCGCTCGCATCCTCGACGTGAAGTACCAGATCCTCCTGCCGCACGACGAGAAGATCGGCGGCAGCCTCGACTACTTCCAGTGGACGACGATCCTGCGGGAAGTGTCGGCCCTGACGGCCTATCACTGGGTCTACCGCGAGAGCGTGAAGCCCCTGCTGGTGGCGGACCTGCTGATGCTGAACAAGCAGATGCCGCGCTCCTTCGCCAACTGTTACGGCGTGATCGTGGAATACCTCGACCTCATCGCCGACGCCTACGGACGGCGCGGGCCGAGCCAGCGGCTGGCGGGCAACCTGCTCGCCAAGCTGGAGAGCGACAACATCGACCGCATCTTCAACGCCGGCCTCCATGAGTTCGTGGAGGCGTTCATCGTCGAGAACAACGGGGTGGGCGAAGCGATCGCCAAGCAGTATCTCGTCGGCTGAGTCCGGCCGGGGGCCGGGCATCTGTCGATCATCACAGGCGGGAAAGGCGCATGCGCATCCGCGTGGTCCATGAGACCAGCTACACCTACGAGCAGCCGGCACGGGGTCTGATCCAGATCCTGCGCCTGACGCCGCGCGACCATGACGGGCAATACATCCGCCGCTGGCGCATCGACACCTCCGTGGACGGTCGCCTGACCGCCCGCGAGGACGGGTTCGGCAACATCGTCCACTGGTTCACTCCGGACGAGGCGGCCGACGCCCTGATGATCCGCGTGACCGGCGAGGCCGATACCGACGACACGCACGGCGTCGTGCGCGGCTCGGTCGAGCGGCTGCCCGACCTGTTCTACCTGCGCGATACGGATTTCTGCGCCACCAGCGCCGAACTGCACGACCTCGCCGAGGAGGCCGCGCGCGGCGCCGAGGACCCGCTCGCCGTCCTCCACCGGCTCATGGAGGCGGTGCACGATGCGGTGACGTTCGAATCGGGCCCGGCGAACGCCGCCGTCCCGGCCGCCAAGGCCCTGGCGGCGGGCAGCGGAAATTCGCAGGACATCGCCCATGTCTTCATCGCGGGCGCGCGGCACCTGAACATCCCGGCGCGCTACGTGGCGGGCTACCGCGCGCGCGACGACGGCGAGGCCGAGGTCGAGGCTCCCCACGGCTGGGCCGAGGCGTTGGTGCCAAATCTCGGTTGGGTCGCTTTCGACGCGGTCCACAAGATCAGCCCGTCCGAGCAGTACATCCGCCTCGCCATGGGGCTGGACTATCTCGGCGCGGCCCCGATCCGCGGCAGCCGCATGGGTGGTGGCACCGAGACGCTGGACGTGAAGCTTCGCGTCGAGCAAGGCAGGTCGGCCGTCCAGTGCTGACGCATCCCACGCCGGAACCGTGAACCCATGACCTACTGCGTCGGTGTCCTCGTCGAGGAGGGTCTCGTGATGGTCGCCGATACCCGCACCAATGCGGGGCTCGACGACATCTCGACCTACCGCAAGCTGCACCATTTCAACGTGCCGGGCGAGCGCGTGATGATGCTGGCCTCGGCCGGCAACCTCTCGATCACCCAATCGGTGCTGAGCATGCTGCAGGAGGGGGTGCCGGGCGACGAGGGCGAGCCCGCCCAACGCCTGATCGACGCGCCCACCATGTTCCAGGCGGCGCAGCTGGTCGGCCGGGCGATCCGCACGGTGCGGACCATCGAGCAGAAGGGATTCGAGGCCGCGAGCATCCGCTTCTCGATCTCGCTGCTGTTCGGCGGGCAGATCGGCAACGAGCCGATGCGGCTGTTCCTGATCTACTCGGCCGGCAATTTCATCGAGTGCAGCACCGACGCGCCGTTCCTGCAGATCGGCGAGCACAAATACGGCAAGCCGATCCTCGACCGGGCGGTGAAGTTCGAGACCGATCTCTACGACGCCCTCAAGGTGGGCCTCGTCTCGATGGATTCGACCATGCGCTCGAATCTCGGCGTCGGCCTGCCCATCGACATCGCCGTGGCCCGGCGCGGGGTGCTGACCCTCGAAGTGAACCACCGTATCGAGGCGGGCGAGGGCTATTTCCACGACCTGCGCGAGCGCTGGTCCGCCGCCCTGCGGGCCGCTCACCGGGCCATCCCGCGCCCGCCCTATGGGCCCTCGCCGCAGGGTTGAGCGGACCACGCGGCCAGGAGGCGGCGCGCGGCTTTGGCCGGATCGGGCGCCCGCATCAGCCCGCCCATGACGGCGAACCCCGACGCCTGCGCCGCGCGGCAGGGGACCAGCGTGTCCTCCGTAAGTCCCCCGAGGGCGACGACGGGCAGGCCGATGCGTCGCGCGGCGGTGATCGCCTCCGGCCCGAGAGCCGGTCCGTAGCCGGGCTTGCTGGCGGTGGGAAAGATCGGGCTGAGCGTCACGTAATCGGCGCCCGCCTCGGCCGCCGCCGCGACATCGCGCACCGAATGCGCGGAGAGGCCGACCAGCAGCGTCGGCCCGGCTCGCTCTCGCAATCCCGGTAGGGCGGACATCGGCAGGTGAACCCCGTCCGCGCGGAGCGCATGGGCAAGGTCGAGATCGCCGCCGACGCTCAGGAAGCCCCCGGCCGCCCGCATCGCCTCCGCCACTGCCTCCCCGAGGCCGCGCCGTTCGTCCGTCGGCAGGTCGCGGTCGCGGAACCAGATCCAGCGCCCTCCCCCGGAAAGCACCGCCCGCACCGTCTCGGCGAGGGGGCGGGACTGGCCGTGCCGGTCCGTCACCGCGAGCAGCGGCGACGGCAGGCTCACGAGCCGACGAGGCCGAGCTGCGGACTCGACGGATCGGCCCGGCCCCGGCGCGGGATGCGCCCGGCGAGGTAGGCGTCGCGCCCTGCCTCGACGGCTCGGGCCATGGCGCGGGCCATCCGCACGGGATCGTCGGCCTTGGCGACGGCGGTGTTCACGAGGCAGGCGGCGGCACCGAGTTCCATGGCGATCACGGCATCGGACGCCGTGCCGATCCCCGCATCGACGATCACCGGCACGCCCGCCCGGCGGCAGATCAACTCGATGTTGGCCGGGTTGGCGACGCCCATGCCGGAGCCGATCAGCGAGCCCATCGGCATCACGGCGGCGCAGCCGATGTCCTCCAGCCGGCGGCAGACGATGGGATCGTCGTTGCAATAGGGCAGGACGGTGAAGCCCTCGTCCACGAGGTGGCGACAGGCCTCGATCAGTTCGGCGACGTCCGGGTACAGGGTCTCGCGGTCGCCGATCACCTCGACCTTGATCCAGGTGGTGTCGAGCGCTTCGCGGGCGAGTTCTGCCGTCATGATCGCGTCGCGGGCGGTCTCGCAGCCGGCGGTGTTGGGCAGGAAGCGGCGGCCCTTGAGCAGGCTCACCGTGTCCGAGCCGTGTCCGCGGAGGGAGACCCGGCGGATCGAGGCGGTGACGACCTCGGCGTCGGACGCCTCGACCGCGTCGCGCATGATCGCCTGGGTCGGATAGCCGGCGGTACCGAGGAACAGGCGCGAGCCCAGGCGCACCCCGGCGATGACCAGGGCGTCGTCCTCTTCGGGGCGCAGCGGCGTGACGATGCTGTCCATGCTCTAGCCTCCCTGCATGGCGCGGACGATCTCGATGCGGTCGCCCGGCGTGATGGTGGTGTCCGCCCAGTCCTTCCGGCGCAGGACGCGGCCGTTGAGGGCGATGGCGACGCCCTGCGGCCCCTCGATCCCGGCTTCTTCCGCCTCGGCGGTGAACAGGGCCTCGACGGTGGCGGCCTCGCTCTCGCGGGGCTCGCCGTTGACGAAGAGCTTCATCGCGCGGCCCTCCTGGGCTCCGGTCGCGCGAAGCGCGCCAGGGTGAAAGCTTGGGCCACGGCCGGTAATTCGCCCGAGGCCACGAGGTCGGCCACGGCATCGGCGGTGACGGGTGCCAGCAGATAGCCGTTGCGATGGTGGCCGGTGGCGACGACCAGCCCCGGTGCGATGGCATTGATGATCGGCGCGTCATCGTCGGAGGTCGGGCGATAGCCGCTCCACACGGCCTCGACCTCCATCTCCTCGATGCCCGGCAGCACCCGCCGCGCGCCTTCGAGCAGGGCGTAGAGTCCGCCCGCCGTCACGCCCTCGCGAAACCCGCAATCCTCCACCGTCGCGCCGACGATGAGGTGGCCATCGCTCTTCGGGGCCATGTGGACCTGCTCGGTCCAGACCATGCGCGACAGCGTGCCGGTCTGGCGCGTGGTCCGCAGGGCCAGGGCCTGCCCCTTCAGGGGGCGCACCGGCAGGGCGAGGCTCTCGGGCAGGAGCCCGCCCTCCCCGCTCCAGGCGCCGGCCGCGAGCACGATCGTCTCGGCGGAGAGGCGCCCGGCTTCCGTCAGCACGCCGGTCACGCGGCCGCCCGACCAGTCGAGGCCGGTGACGGCCATGCGCTCGATGATCGTCACGCCCGCCGCCTCGCAGGCGCGCACCAGCGCCGCCATGACGAGGCGCGGATCGACCTGATGGTCGAGGGGGCATTGCACGCCCGCCGTCACCGAGGGGCGCAGCACGGGCTCAAGCCGGCGGATCTCGGTGCCGTTCAGCCACGTCGCGTCGAGGCCGGAGCGGCGCTGCAGATCGTAGCGGAAGCGCAGGCGCTCCACCTCGTCGCGGCCGACGGCGAGCACCAGCGTGCCGTCCGGCCGGTAGTCGATGGAAAGACCGGAGGCGGCTTCGAGGTCCTCGCGGAAGCCGGGCCAGCGGGCGAGCGAATCCATGGCGAGGGGCAGGAGCGGGTCTGAGCCGGGCTCATGCTCGGCGGCCGGCGCCAGCATGCCCGTGGCGGCGAGGCTCGCGCCGGAGCCGACGCTTCCCCGCTCGATCACCGTGACGGAGAGCCCCCTGGACGCGAGGCGCCACGCGCTGGCGAGGCCGATCAGCCCGCCGCCGATGACGGCGACATCCGCGCGCGCGGGCAGGCCCGAGGTCCGGGCGTCGAGCCCCGGATCCCGGCGCTGTCCGATGGGTGAAACGGGCCTCGGAAGCCCCATGGCGACACTCCGCTTATCGGGCGGAGGGATGGGGCCGGGTGCTTCGTGAAAAGCGATGGCCTGTCAGGACGACGGCCGCGGTCCAATCCCTACGCCGGTGTGAACCGGATCAGGTTCGAAGGATTTCCGCGCCGCAGGCCCGGTTAAGGGCATGCCATCGGTTTCTCAGCCCCTTGCCGGGGATCTCCCTGGAACAGAGGCAGATGTGGGCCCTCGCGCCGCCGGGGTCAATCCCGTTTGCGCGGCCGCAGGAACTTCGGCTTGAACACCGCCATCGGCTCCTCGAAGCCGTGGAGCGTGTGGACGCCCACCGGCACCGGATCGCCCCACAGGAAGTCCACGAACGGCTTCGACATCAGAAGCTCCTCACCGAGGCCCCGGTTGAGCTTGGCGAGGCGGCTCGCGAGGTTCACGTCGCGGCCGATCACCGTGAAGTCGAGGCGCGAGCCGGAGCCGACATTGCC
>Ga0182229_1000226_pt1 | contig 14819 bp, 8 predicted proteins | sample G6R1MG_32_FD_129663 | JGI IMG/M metagenome (GOLD analysis project Ga0182229, IMG submission 129663) | Miscanthus phyllosphere microbial communities from Michigan, USA - G6R4_MAIN_07NOV2016_LD1 MG | ecosystem: Host-associated > Plants > Phyllosphere > Phylloplane/Leaf | place: USA: Michigan...
CATGTGCAGCTCGAAGTGGAAGCGGTAGAGGAAGTCGCCCCCCCTGGTGTCGCGCACCGCGAGCGGCGCGCCGGTGCGCGGATCGAGCAGGGCGTGCCCCGGCGGCTCGCCCGGCCGGGTGCGCCAGAACAGGTCGAGGCCGGGCGCCTCGGCCCGCGGCAGGCCGATGAACCACGTCCGCGCACGGCCCGCATGGGCCTCGAGATGATCGACGCCGATCTGCGCCGCCCGGGCGAGCTCCGCCCCCTCCGGTTCGGCCTGCCGATGCAACTCCGGACGCATCCAGCGGGAGATCTCGGGCCGGACATAGCTCGCGGTCCCGGTCACGAACACCGCGAACAGGATCCAGCCCACCACCAGCCCGGCCCAGCCGTGAAGCCACGCCATCGATTGCCGGATGCCGGTCTTCATGCCGTCCATTCCTCGCCTGCACGTCGCGGCGGCATTCGAGGATAACGGAATCCCCCGGCGACCGAAGTCAGGATCACGATCCGGACTTCGCGAGGCAGCTATCAATCATCGACGGTCGAGATCAATGGAAAACGGTCGAACGTGCTGCGATCTTAAATGGAACAACTATAAAGAAACAGGTGCCGGGCGGCGCGATCGCGGGCGAAGATCATCGTGATCTCAGGTTTGGGCCCCCAAGACGCTCGTCATGATCGTGCCCCAGTGGCACGCGGTCGCGGCGAGCACGAAGCCGTGCCAGATCGCGTTCTGGAACGGCAGGCTGCGCCAGACGTGGAAGACCACGCCGAAGGAGTAGAGCAGGCCGCCGATCCCGAGCAGCCACAGGGCGGTCGGCGAGAGCCCGGCGATGACCGACTCGTAGGCGAGCACGCCGCTCCAGCCGAGCATGAGGTACAGGGCGATCGAGACCCGGTCGAAGCGGCCGGGCATGGTCAGCTTGATCACGATGCCGACGATCGCCACGGTCCAGATCAGGGCGAGCAGGCTCCAGGCCATCGTGCCCGAGCCGACGATGGCGACGAGCGGCGTGTAGGTGCCCGCGATCATCAGGTAGATCAGGGCGTGGTCGAAGCGGCGCAGGAACCACTTGCGGGGCGAGACCGGCCACATGTTGTAGGCCGCCGAGACACCGAGCATCGACACCAGCGCCGCGGAATAGATCGCCAGCGACGCCCGCTCGATCCAGCCGAGATGCGTCAGCGCCGCCGTCACGGCGAGCATGACCGCCCCCGCGAGACCGAGGGCGACGCCCATCAGGTGGACCGCCCCGTCCGCCGCGAGTTCGCGGCGGGTGTAGTTCCAGGTGAGTGACACCGGCCTTCCGTCATCGGCCACGAACATCGCGTACGTCCCCGTCGGCGTGCGTCAAGCTAAGCCGATTCCCACCGGGACGTTCCATGGACGGACTACCGATACGCCCTGAACGGTACGGGCGTCGGGGATTAAGGTGAACGGTATCCGGCCACGGTCTCATGGATCGGCGAACGCGGATATCCGCCGGCTACAGCGACTTCCCGTCGTGCCACACGCAGTTGCGCGCCAGGATCTCGAGGTTGACGTCGGACTTCTGCGGCTGCGGCAGGGTCTTGCCGTCCATGGCGAGGTCGATCTTGATCTCGACCTGCCCCTTCGCCTCGTTCGAGCGGCGGGAGAAGTAGCAGTATTGCTGGAAGGGCTGCTCGTCGTTGGCCTTGAAGTTCCAGCCGCTGACGATCTGGCCGTCGAGATAGGGCACCTGCTTGAACACGGTGAAGGTGGTGTTCACCGGGGCCTTCGAGGCCGGCGCCGCGTCGTTGCCGAGCTGGGCCTTCGTCGGCGTCGGTGCCCCGCCGGCGGCCTTGGGCAGGCCTTCGAGCTTCAGGGTGTTGTCGGTGAGCGTGACCTCGCCCTTGGTCTTGAGGGTGACGTCGGAGAGCGCGGCCTGCATCGCGGCGGCGATCTTCTCGGCGGCCGAGTCGAACTGGTTCATGTACGCGTAGCCGTAGGAGGCCGCGCCGATGCCGATGCCGGTGAGCATCGCGAAGGCGCCGGCGCCGATCGCCCGCATCAGGAAGGAGCGCGCGAAGGCGAGGCGCGATTCCGCCCGCAGGCGTCCGTTCAGGTTCTGCGCGAGCGCGATGTTCTCGTGCGCGCCGGGCGTGTGGATGCTCATGCGGTCGCTCCGACGCTCGGCGGGACGTTCGACTGGAGGGGTGGCGACTGCACCGCCTGACGCCGGTCCATCGGGATGATCGCCCCGGAGACCGCGGCGGGCTGTGCGGCGGGGGGCGCCGCCTCGGGCACGGCGGGGGCCGTGGGCCGCCGCAGCTCCTCGTAGGCCGCGAGCAGATGGGGCAGCGCCGCCTCGTTGACCTCGGCGCCGAGGTCGTCCTCTTCCATGAAGGTCTTGCGCACCGAGACCGCCGACAGCGCCAGGATGGTGGAGGCGAAGGCCGCGCAGAGGGCGGGCACGAACACGAAGATGCGCAGGAAGGCGTGGACCTGCGCCTCGCTCACCTCGATCGGATCGACGCCGTAGACCATGGCGGTGAAGGAGTGCAGCTGCGAGCGGTTGACCGAGTTGCGGTAGGCCTGCTCCGCGTCCGCCACCTTGCGGTCGGCCGCGCCGCGGTCGAGCCCGGCCCGGGCCTTGCGGGCCTCCTCGAGTTCACGCGTGATCGCGCCGCGGTCGGCGCCGGCCTTGGCCACGGCGGCGTTGAGCGTCGCGGTGCGCGGGTCGGTGACGCATTTCAGGTTCGAGTAGCGCAGGCCCCGGCTGTTGGTGCCCGAGACGCGCTCGCAGCGCTGCGGCGGCAGGCCGGAGAGCTGCGCGGCGTTCTCGGCCGAGCGCTTCTCGATCTGATCGAGTTCCGTCGTGTACTGGGCCACGCGGGCGTCCGCCGCCCCGATGCGGCCGTCGAGGCTGTCGCGGTCGGCCTGCGCGTCCTTGAGCGCGGTCTTGGTCCGGTTGGCGTCCATCAGGCGGGGGTGGAACATCATCTCGCCGAGCTGCGAGATCGACTTGGTGGTCACGCCGGCCGCGAAGATGATGCCGATGATCGCCAGGCCCCGCACGAACCACGACCGCTGCGTGCGCGCCAGGATGCCGAGCGGCACCCGGCACAGCTCCACCGCCGCGTAGACGATCGGCGCCAGCAGCATGAAGTAGAAGGACCGGTCGTCCCCGTCGCTGTAGACCCCGGCGAACAGCCACGCGCCCGCGAGCGAGGCGCCGATCACCATGAACTCCACCAGATAGGCGATGGCGACGTAGCCCCACTTGATCCGGTAGCCCTTCTCGACATGGCGCGCATGGGTCCAGCGCTGCTGGTCCAGCGCCCATTCGCGGCGCTCGCGCTGCACGTCCCGGTTCCTGGGTTGCTGGGTCATGGTCTGCTCAAGCTCGGGAACGCGTCGGGCGCGGTCTTAACACTCCGTTAAGCCACGGCTTATGCGGTTATTGTGCCGAAGTTGTGCCGGGGCGCTCTCGACGGTGGACGGTGGCTTCGCTGCACCACCGGTCCGCCGCGGCGAGCCGCGCCAACGCCGGAGGGATGTGCGGTGGAGCACGTCCGCGCCGGTCAAGCTTCTCGTCCCGCATATGAATTCGGGTCGGTGGCCGGTTTCGGGTTGCCCCCGGCGGTGCCCGGCCTCCATGATGGCGACGGGCCGCCCCACCCGTCGCGCGGCCGCGCTCTCGACATCGTGAAAGGCGTCTCGGACCCGATGATTGATCCGACCCAGGTGGCCGCGGAATCCGGCACCCACCTCGGCTCCTACAAGGAAGCGATCATCTTCCTCGTCACCGCCGGGATCGTGGTGCCGCTGTTCCACCGGTTGAGGATCAGCCCCGTGCTCGGCTTCATCGGGGCGGGTGCCCTGCTCGGGCCGTTCGGCCTGGGGCGCTTGGCCGACGACCAGTCGTGGCTGAGTCCCTTCACCATCGCCAACCGGTCCGAGATCGCGCATCTGGCCGAGTTCGGCGTGATCTTCCTGATGTTCATGATCGGGATCGAGCTCTCGTGGGAGCGCCTGCGCACCCTGCGGCGCCTCGTCTTCGGCCTGGGCTCGATCCAGGTCGTGGCCTCGGCCGTGCTCCTCGCCGTGGTGCTGCTGGCTTTCGGCCGGACCACGGCCAGCGCGATCATCGTGGGGCTGGCGCTGGCCTTGTCCTCGACCGCCGTGGTGCTGCCGGTTCTGGCCGAGCAGAAGCGCCTGAACACGCCCGCCGGCCGCACCAGCTTCGCCGTGCTGCTGTTCCAGGATCTGGCGGTGGCGCCGATGCTGTTCGCGGTGGCCGTGATGAGCAGCAACGGCAGCGGCAATGCCGGGGTGGCGCTGGCGTTGGCGCTCGGTCAGGCAGCGGTCGCCCTCGTCGTCATCGTCGTGGCCGGCCGCCTCGCCCTGCGCCCGCTGTTCCAGCTCGTGGCCCGCACCAAGAGCCCCGAGCTGTTCATGGCGGCCTGCCTGCTCGTGATCATCGCGACCGCGCTCACCGCGGCGGCGAGCGGGCTGTCGATGACGCTGGGCGCCTTCGTCGCCGGCCTGCTGCTCGCCGAGACCGAGTACCGCCGCGCCATCGAGGCGACGATCGATCCGTTCAAGGGCCTCCTGCTCGGGGTGTTCTTCGTCTCGGTCGGGATGAACCTCGACCCGGCCCAGCTGGTGGCGGCCCCCGGCGCCATCCTCGGGCTCGCCGTCGGCCTCCTGGCGATCAAGGGGGCCGTGCTCGTCGCGGGCGCCCGCGTGATGGGGCTGTCCCGCTCGGTCGGGATCGAAACCGCGATGCTGCTGGGCCCCGGCGGCGAGTTCGCCTTCGTGCTGATCGGGGGAGCCATGGCGGGCGGCCTCGTCGAGGAGGCCGTCGGGCAGGCCGCCCTCATCGTGACGACCGTCACCATGATCGCGATCCCGGGCCTCGCCGCCCTGGCCCGGCGCGCCGGCCGTCGGGTCTCCCCCGACGCCCTCGGGCGTGCGCGGGCCGAGCCGCCGCCGGACAGGCAGCAGGACCGGGTGATCATCGCCGGCTACGGCCGGGTCGGGCGTCTCGTCGGCGACATGCTCAAGCGTCACCAGATTCCCTTCATCGCCGTCGATTCCGATGCCGCCCGCGTCGCCGAGCACCGGCGGCTGGGCAACCCCGTCTATTTCGGCGACTCGGGCAATCCCGACATGCTGCGCCGTTGCGACATCGCCACCGCCCGCGCCCTCGTCGTGACCCTCGACACGCCGAGCGGCGTCGAGGCCGTGGTCCAGGCCGCCCGCGCGGAGCGGGCCGACCTCACCATCGTGGCGCGGGCCCGCGACGCGCGCCACGCCACGCAGCTCTACGAGATGGGCGTGGACGACGCGGTGCCCGAGACCATCGAGGCCTCGCTCCAGCTCTCGGAAGCCGTGCTGGTGGATGTCGGCGTGCCGATGGGCAAGGTGATCGCCTCCATCCACGAGCGGCGCGACGAGTTCCGGACCATGCTCAGGCGCAGGGAGACCGAGGCCAGGCCGGTCTTCAGGGCGCGGCGTACGGTGGGCAAGGAGGCGGAGACGAGGGCGGCGGAGGGCGCGCGCGACGCGACCCGGGACGCGGCGGTCGCCCGTCCGGTCACCCGGAGCGCTTGAGCGTCTCCCCGGACCCCTCGGCCCGACCTCGGCCCTTGCCGGACCGGCGGGGTCGTGCGGGGTCCCCCTCGGGGAGGCTGCAGCGGTAGAGCACCTCGTCCGGTGCGCCGAGCGCCGCGTTGATCGGCACCGCCAGGGTATCCCCGGAGAAGCGCCAGCGGCGGGTGCCGCGGTCCCAGTACAGCCAGACCGTCGTCTCGTGGCCCGGGACGCCGAACACCGCCGCCTTCTTCGAGAGCGCGCGGACGGTGCGGGGCTCGTACATGCCCTTGCCGCGGTAGGCCGCCCGGGTCTGTTCGGGCTGACGCTCGATGAGGGTGTTGCGCACGATCTGGATCGTCGCGCCGGGCTTTCTCAGGAACCGCTTGAAATCGCCGAGTGAACGCAAGACCACGGGCATGGCAGCCCTCCGATCGACCGGTGTCGGACAGGCCGTGTCCGACCGTTCGTCCATATAGGGGGCGCGCGTGACGCTTCCCCGTCCCGGGCCGGGTTCGTCATCCGAGATGTCCACCGGAATCCGGCGCCGTCCACAGGTTCGGGGTCGTGCCCGACGAGGGCCGCCCGCTTGACCGACGGGCCGGGCTCGGGCGTTGTCCGCCGATGCTGCTCCAGTTCTTCACGGGCCTGCGCGAGGCCAAGCTGCCGGTGACGCTCCGGGAGTACCTGACCCTGCTGGAAGGGTTGGAGGCGGACCTCGCCGACAAGCGCGTCGAGGAGTTCTACTACCTCGCCCGCGCCGTGCTGGTGAAGGACGAGCGCCATCTCGACCGGTTCGACCGGGTCTTCTCGACCGTCTTCCGGGGACTGGAGACCGTGGGCGAGGCCGTGGAGCCCGCAGCGATCCCGGAGGAGTGGCTGAGGCGGCTCGCGGACAAGTACCTCACGCAGGACGAGAAGGCGGAGATGCGCGCGCTCGGCTGGGACAACCTGTTCGAGACCCTGAAACGGCGTCTCGCCGAGCAGCGGGAGCGCCACCAGGGCGGCTCCAAATGGATCGGCACCGGCGGTACCTCGCCGTTCGGCGCCTACGGCTACAACCCGGAAGGCATCCGCATCGGTCAGGACGGCAACCGGAACTTCCGCGCGGTGAAGGTCTGGGACAAGCGCGAGTTCCGCGATCTCGACGACGGGGTCGAGCTGGGCACCCGCAGCCTGAGGCTGGCGCTCCGGCGGCTACGCCGCTTCGCCCGCACCGGGGCGGCGGACGAACTCGACCTCGACGGCACCATCCGCTCGAGCGCGAAGGCCGGCTACCTCGACGTGAGGCTGCAGCCACAACGTCGCAACGCCGTGAAGGTGCTGCTCTTCCTCGACGTGGGCGGCTCGATGGACTGGCACGTGGCCCTGGCCGAGGAGCTGTTCTCGGCCGCGCGCTCCGAGTTCAAGCATTGCGCCCACTTCTACTTCCACAACTGCCTCTACGAGGCGGTGTGGACAAACAACCGCCGCCGCCACGACGAGCGCACGCCGCTCCTCGACGTGATCCGCACCTACTCGTCCGACTACCGCGTGGTCGTCGTGGGCGACGCCTCCATGAGCCCCTACGAGATCGCCATGGCCGGCGGTTCGGTCGAGCACTGGAACGAGGAGCCGGGCCAAGCTTGGGTCGGGCGCCTGCTCGACCACTTCCCGCACGCGGTCTGGCTGAATCCGGTGCCCGAGGCGCACTGGACCTACACGCCGTCGATCGGGATGATGCGGCGACTCTTCAGCGAGCGCATGTTCCCGTTGACGCTTGACGGGTTGGACACCGCTATGCGGTCGCTGCTGCGGTAAAGCCTCGTTCCGGAGGCAGGGCGGCCTTCGGACGAAGCCGTGTTTCCCGTGGCGTCAACCCTGGCGCGCGGGCGTCGTCACCGTCAGCCCGTCGAGCTCCGGCTTGATCCTGATCTGGCAGGACAGGCGCGAGGTCGCGCGTACGTCGGAGGCGAAGTCCAGCATGTCCTGCTCCATCGGCTCGGCCGGGCCGACGGCCTCGGCCCAGGCGTCGTCGACGTAGACGTGGCAGGTGGCGCAGGCGCAGGCTCCCCCGCACTCGGCGTCGATGCCGGGCACGTTGTTTCGGATCGCCGCCTCCATCACGGTCGATCCGACCTGACCGTCGATCGTGCGGGCCGTGCCTGCGTGATCGACGTAGGTGATCTTGGGCATTCGGCTGCTCCGGAAATCCTGGCCTGACGGCAGGCCTGCGTCGCGGGCTAGAGCCCGCCTATCGCGGCCTGATTGGAGGGGCTAGGCCGGGAATGCAAGGGCGACGGTGTCGCCACGCTCCTCCTGTGGGAGACTTCCCGCGGGTCTGCCTCCGGCCCCGATTGGTCAGCGCGAAGCTGCGATCTCGGCCAGCGTGGCGGCGACCGCATCCGCGAGCGCCTCGAGGAGCGCGGTCGACACCGTCCCTCGCGCCCGAAACGCGTCCTCGATCTGCGCGTTCAGGGCCGCGACCCGAGCGGCGCCGACGCCGAGGCCGGAACCCTTCAGGGTGTGGGCGAGGTCGGCCCGTTCGGCGGCCGGGCGCGCGGCGTCGAGCACGCCCGGGAGCAGGCGCCCGCACTGCTCGGCGAACAGGCCGAGCAGCTCCCGCGCGAGGGCCGCGTCGCCGAAGGTCTGCACGTCGAGATGGGCGCGGTCGAGGAGCGGCGGGGGCTTCGATGGGGGCATGGCACCGGCGTTAGGGTGGAATTGCCGAGGGGAATCCCGCTATCCACAGCCCGGTTCGGCGCGGTTCGGGACCGTTTAAGCCTTCCGGCCTCAGGGATTAAGGCGGCGGCGGCGTTCCGGCGGCGCGCGTGGTAACCATTCGGTTAAGGTTTTTCCTCGCCTCCGGACGGCTCGGGTATCCCGGCCCGACCCGGATGGCTAGAATTCCTTGGTAAACCGGTAAATCCGTCTTCCCTGCCGAGCCTCGGGCTCGCCGCGGAGGCTGGTGCGTAACGAGGCGTTGCATGGCCACGGAAAAGAAGCTGAAAGATCCGGCGGAGGCCGCCCTCTCCGCGATCGAGCAGGCTCTGAACCTGGACCTTCCGGAGACCGCGGACGGCGCCCGGGTTGAGCCTCGGCTTCCCGATGTCGGGGATGGCGACCCGCTGTCCGGCCAGGACGGCCGGCAGATGCCGCGCCTCGACTTCAATACCGCCATCGACGCCCTGCCGCCGCCCGAACGCAATCGTTCCCGCCGTGAGGGCGGCCTGCTGCCGCCCGATCGCTCGCTGGTGGCCAACGACGACCGCCAGAACATCGGTATCCTCCAGCAGACCCTTCGGGTGCGCCCCTCCCCGAAGCCTTACCTCTTCGCCGGCCTCGCCTCACTGGTCTGGCTCGCCGGCCTGGCGACCCTGGCCTGGATGCAGTCGGGCGGGAATCTCAGGGGCTACGCGCAGGGGCTCACCGCGCTCCAGACCGCCGTCGGCGCCACGGCCGTCGCCGGGCCGATCGTGCTGTTCCTGATCGCGGCGATGCTGGCGGTGCGCGCCCAGGAGATGCGCCTCGTCGCCCGCGCCGTGGGCGAGGTGGCGCTGCGGCTCGCCGAACCGGAGAGCTTCTCTACGGATGCGGTGCTCACCATGTCGCAGACCGTTCGGCGCGAGGTCGCGGCGGTGGGCGACGGCGTCGAGCGGGCGCTGGCACGCGCGGGCGAGCTGGAGACTTTGGTGCGCGGCGAGATCGCGACCCTGGAGCGAGCTTATTCCGAGAACGAGATCCGCATCCGCTCTCTGGTCGAGGAACTGGTCGTCCAGCGCGAGTCCATCGTCTCCAACGCCGACCGGGTGCGCGGCGCGATCACCGGGTCGCACGAGACCCTGACGCACGAACTCGATGGCGCCGCCGAGCGCATCGTCGGCGCCATCAATGCGGCGGGCGACCGAGTGACGACGGCGCTGGACGCCCGCGGCAACGAGATCACCCTGGCGCTGGGCGAGCGTGGCACCGCGATCACCACAGCTCTGGGCGAGGCGGGGGAACGCGTCGTCGGCATCGTCTCGGAGCGCGGCGAGGATCTGGTCCAACGCCTCAACGCCACCAGCGAGGGTGTGCGCGGCAACCTGACCGAGGTCGGGGATGCGCTGAGCCGTGCCCTGGAACAGCGCGCCGAGGAGGTGACCCGCTCCTTTGAGCGCACCGGCGGCATTCTCACCGCGACGCTGGCCGACAATGCCGGCTCCGTGGCCCGGACCCTGGCGGAAACCGGCTCGGACGTGATCGAGGCGTTGAACCGCCAGGGCGGGGAGGTCCGCGAGAGCTTCGAGCGCTCGGCGCACGGGCTGGAATCCAGCTTCCTCGCCCGCGGCGGCGAGTTGTCCGAGCGCTTTACCAGCACCGGCGGCGAGATCACCGCGCGCTTCGCCGAGACCGGCGAGGCGCTTCGGCGCCACTTCTCCGAGGCCGGCACTCAGCTCACAGACGACATCGCGGCCCGTGGCGCCACATTGCGCGGCGAGATCGAGACCGCGGGTACGGGCGTCTCCGACTTGATCGAGGCGCGCGGTCGCGACACCCAGGCCGCCCTGGCGCTCGCCGCCGCCGGTATCGTCGAAAGCTTCACCACCCGCGCGGAAAGCGTGCGCGGCGAACTGCTCGCCTCGGCCGAGCGTGCGGCGCAGACCGTGGGAGTTAGCGGCGCCGAGCTGACCGGCCGGATCGAGGCCGCCGCCGCGCAGCTTCACGACACCGTCACCGTCAGGGGGGACGAACTCGCCGTCGCCCTCGAGGCGACTGGCCAGACCATGGCGAACCTCGTCACGCTGCGTTCGCAGGAAGCGACCTCGGGCGTCGAGCAGTCACTGGCCCAACTCGGCCTTGCCTTCGAGCACACCACCGCAGGGACGGTGCAGGCGCTCCATGGCACCATCGATCAACTGGGTGGCATCCTGGCTGCCCGTTCCGGCGAGGTCGGCGAACTGTTCCGTCGGCACGCGGATGAGACCACGGCCGCGGTCGAGGCGAGCGCGGCCGAAACGGCCCGGCTCCTGCGTCGCTCGGCGGACGGTGTCGGTGGCGAGTTGCAGGCTCGGTCCGCCGAGGCGGTCGAGCTGTTCGAGCGCCGGATTGCGGCGACCACGACGGAGATTTCGGGTCAGCTCTCGGATCGTGCCGTCGACGTGGCGGAAGCTCTCCGTCTCGCCGCGCAGGCCGCAACGGGGGCCGTCGATGCCCGCACCGCCGAGATCGTGGACCGCTTCGGCTCGATCTCGGATATCGTGGGCAGGGCTGCCGCCGATGCTGCGGCTCTGGTGGAGGCACGCACGGCTGCGGCGTCCGTACGGTTCCGGGATAACGCGGATGGCGCTGCCGGCGCGCTGGATGCTCGCACCGCCGAGATCGTCGCTCGGTTCACTACGGCAGCCGAAACCCTTCGCCGTGCGGCTGACGAGGCCGCCGGACGCGTGGAGACCCGCAACGCCGACTTCCTCGGCCGGATCCAGCTTGCGACGGACGGCACCGCCGACGCCCTGGATGCCCGAGCTGCGGACGGCATCGCCCGCCTGACCGCCACCTCGGAGGCTCTCCGCGAGGCCGCCGTCGCGGCGGCCGGGACGGTCGAGGCCAGCACCGGCGAGATCGCCACCCGGTTCCAGCACGCGACAGACGAGGCTGTCGCCGCCGTCGTCGCCCGCGTCGCCGAGGTGGTGACGCGCTTGGTCGAAGGGTCGGACGCCCTCAAGCTCGCGGCCCTGGAGACTACCGCTGCAGTCGAGGCGAGCACCACCGACGTGGTGGCGCAGTTCCGCGGTGCGGCCGACGGTGCCGCCGCCGAGATCGGCACCCGTGCCGACGGTTCCGTGCAGGCACTGCGCGAGGCCGTGGCCCGCATCGGCGATGAACTCGCGGCCCGCGCCGAAGAGGCTCGAACGGTCCTCGCGGGCGCCGCGGAAGGGGTCGGCCACGATCTCTTCCGTCGCATCGGCGAGGTCGAGGTGGCCTTCGGCAACCACGGCCAGGGGCTCGGCGACCTGATCGCCGCACACGCGGACGAGGCTCAGGCCAAGCTCGCCGGCACCGGCCGAGAGATCGTGCTCGCCATGGCGGGTCAGGCGGCCCGGGTCAACGACACCCTCCAGCAGACCGGCGTCGCCTTCGCCGAGAGTACCGAGGGTCGCGCCCGCGCTCTGGATGAGGTGCTGGGCGGGCGGCTCGCCGCCCTGCAGGAGATCATCGCGCGCGGCGACATTCTGGCCGAGCGCATCTCCCGCGACACCCATGCCTTGAGCGACGCCGTCACCGGCCGCCTGGAGGAGATGGACCGGGTCATCTCCGTGCAGGGCAAGGCGGTGGCCGAAACCATCGCCGAGCGAGCACGCGAAGCGCGCGAGGTGGTCGAGACGCATCTCGGCACCCTGGAGGAGCGCTCCGCCCGTCACTCGGCCGAGATCGGCCGGACCTTCGCCGGCCTCGTCGGCGAGGTTGATGCCCAGCTCGGCGCCCGTGCCACGGCCCTCAACGAGGCCCTGGTCCTGCGCACTGCCGAAATCGCCCAGGCCATGGCCGAGGCCGAGCGTAGCATCGCACAGAGCCTCGACCTGCGCGCGGACGGCGTGTCCCGGGACGTGTCGGAGCGCGCCCGCACGCTGGGCGAGACCATATCGGCCCACGTCGCCGAGATCGGCGAACGTCTCGACCGGCAGACCTTCGACCTCGCGCGGCGCCTCGACGAGGGCGCGGGACGCTTCGACACCGGCGTAATCGCCCGCCTCGACGCGGTCGGCGCCGCCCTGGAGGAGCGCACCCGCGGGCTCGACGAGAGCTTCGGCGTCCAGGCCTTCGAAGCGATCCGCCTGATCGAGACGCGCACCCAAAGCCTCGACGAGGATCTGGCCCGCCGTGTGCAGGACCTCCTTGCCGTGGTGGAAACCCGCAGCCATGGCGCGGGCGACGTCATCGCCACGCAGGCCGAGGCGCTCCGTCTGGCCTTCGACGAGCGCGCCGCCAATCTCGGCCGGGTGATCGCGCAGGCCGCCGCCACCATGGCCGGTGAGTTCGACGCGCGAGGGCTCGCCGTCTCCGGCCAGTTCGAGGAGCGCACGACCGAGCTGGTGCGCCTGCTCGACCAGGGTGCGGGACGCGTTGGCGAGGCGTTCGACGCCCGCACCGACGAGATCCGCCAGTTGCTCGACACTCGGACCGAGGCCCTGCGCAGCCTTGTCGACGACAGCGCCGCCGTGGTCCAGGGCGGTCTCGATGCCGGGACGGAGGCCCTGCGCTCCACCCTCGACGGACGCGTGCGCACGGTCCAGGATCTCCTCGACAGCCGTACCGGCGAGATCCGCGCGCTGCTCGACGATCGGGCGCAGGCCCTCGACGAGAGCTTCGGCGGGCGCATCCAGATCCTCAACGAGGGGCTGTCGCAGCGGGTCGGCGAACTTGTCGCCTCCGTCGAGGCTGGGCTCGGCCACGCCACCGGCACTTTCGGGACCCGCGCCGATACCCTCGTCGGCCTGCTCGACGAGCACCTCGCCCGCCTCGGCGATCTAGTCGACGGCCGTGGCATCGATCTCGCCCGCACCGTCGAGGAACGCACGCAGACCCTGCGCGGTCTCTTCGACGAGATCCTGACCGCCATGAACGGTCTGGTCGAGGATCGCTCGGAGGCCCTGGCCGGACGGCTCGATACGAAGGTGCAGGCGCTGACGGCCCTGTTCGACGAGCGCCTGCGCGACCTCGACGCCCTCGTGGACGGGCGCGGTAGTGCGCTCGCCGGTTTGATTGAGTCGAAGGGGATTGCCCTGGTGCAGACCGTCGATGCCCGCTCCGACGCCTTCACCAGCCGCATCGACAGCCGCATGCGGACCTTCGCCACCCTCGTCGCCAACCGCGGCGATGCCCTGGCCGAAGCCTTCGACGATCGCCAGGAGGCCTACGCCACCTTGGTCGATCAGCGCACGGCCGCGTTGGTGGCAGCCATGGACGAACGCGTGGAGCGCCATGCCACTCTCGCCGAGGCCCACGCCGCGGCGCTTGCCGAGGCGCTCGACCGGCGCAACGAGGCTGTGTCGGGCCTGATCGACGGCAGCGGCACTGCCATGGTGGCGCGCTTCGAGCAGCGGTCGGAGGCGTTGGGCGACTTGATCGACGCCCGCGGCGAAGCCCTCGCCCGTCGTTTGGCCCAGAGTGCGGAGACGGTGACCCGCGCCATCGAAGGCGGCTCCGGCTCCCTCGCAACGGTCATCGACGGCCGCGGGGCGAGCCTTGTGGAGGCCCTAGGGCATCAGGCCGACCGCCTGCGGCAGACCCTGGACGGGCCGGCGGCCGAGCTGGCCGCGGCGCTCACCGCGCACGGCGGGTCCATTGAGCGCGCCCTGGCCGAGGTCGGCACGCCGATGATCGAGGCCCTGGGCCGGCAGACCGATGAACTCGTCGCCCGCGCCGCCCAATCGACGCAGGCCCTGCGGTCCGCCATCGACGAGGGCGCCGCCGGCAGCGTTGCCAGCCTGACCGAGGTCAACGCGCGGCTGGGACACGATCTCGGGCAGCTGCTGGCTCGCATCGACGAGACGAACCGGACCCTCGGAGGTCTGGTGGGCGGGGCCGAGGGGCGCCTTGGCGCGCTGCAGGAGGGGATGTCGGGCCGGATCGAGCAGATCCGGGACGCCCTCGGGGCGATCATGGCCGAGACCGGACGCGCCAGCGAAGGCGTGTCCGCGCAGATCGCCGCTTTGCGCGAGGTTTCCCTCGGCGCGCTGCAGCAGGCCAACGACCTCGCCGCGTCCCTCGACGGACAGGGCCGCTCCTTGAGCGAGCGGACGCAGGCCCACGTTCAGATCCTCACCGCCGCCGCTGGGACCCTGGAGAGTGTCGAGGCACGTCTCGCCGAGATCCTGTCGGGGCGCGAGGAAGCCGTCGAGGGCGCGCTTTCCCGCATCGAGGCTCGGACCGAGGCTTTCGACCAGCAGACCCGGCGCTTCGACGTCCACGTGGCAGAGACCCTCCAGGCGGCCGAGGCCCGCGCCCGGGAGATCGGCGAGTCGCTGGCCGAATCGGCCAAGCGTGCGGGCAGCGATGTCATCGGCGAATTCGAGCGGCTGCGCTCGGGTGCCGGTACGGAGGGCGAGCGTACCGCGGCTGCCGTGCGACAAGCGATCGAGACGGCGTCCGCCGAGATGACGGCCCTGTTCGGAAGCGCCGCCGAGCGCTTCTCCGAATCCGTGGCCGGCATGGGAGCCATGGCGGCCGAGGTCCGGCGCGAGCTCGACGCGACCCGCGCCGACCTCCAGCGGGGTGTGCTGGAGATCCCGCGCGATACCCAGGACGCCACCGGC
>Ga0182229_1000229_pt1 | contig 14755 bp, 10 predicted proteins | sample G6R1MG_32_FD_129663 | JGI IMG/M metagenome (GOLD analysis project Ga0182229, IMG submission 129663) | Miscanthus phyllosphere microbial communities from Michigan, USA - G6R4_MAIN_07NOV2016_LD1 MG | ecosystem: Host-associated > Plants > Phyllosphere > Phylloplane/Leaf | place: USA: Michigan...
GAAGGACAAATTGCGGGCCGGGCGGAAGCTAGCCGTAAACTTGTCAAGGGTGCGCTCAAACTGGGTATGGATGCCAAAACCATCGCCGATACGTTTGAGATGGACCTTGCCGAAGTTGTCTCGCTGATTGAACAGCTGCGGCAGGAGAAACCCTGACCGCCAGTTAGCCGCCCGCTTTCTTCGCTTTATAGCCTCTGCCGGTGAGCCACGTCAGTGCTTTGTCGCGGTGGTCGCCCTGAATCAGAATTTCGCCGTCTTTTACTGAGCCGCCTGTTCCGCAGGCGGCTTTTAGTTGTTTGCCTAAATCGGCCAGATCTGCGTCGGTGCCGATGAATTCCCGCACGGCCGTAACGACTTTGCTACCCCCCAGCTTGACCAGCCAGATTTTGAGGTGTTGCTGGGCCGGTGCCAGGGTGTCAACAGCCGGCGTATCATCGGCCTGATACTGAAAATCGGGATTCGTCGAGTAGACGACGCCCGACCGGTTTTTCTTGCTCATATTAGTAAAGGTATACGGTTTTCAGTTTACGGTATTCGGTGGTCCGCAAGTAATTTACCGTAAACCGACTCCTGAAAACCGTATACCGATTATAAGTCGAGCAACTGCCGTACGGTGTCGCTGTAGGTGGTGCCGGTGGTTAGGCGGGTGGCTTTTTTGTCGCCCATGACCAGTTGAAACTTGCCGTCGAAGTGCTTGTGGGCTTCGCTGATTTTCTGCCGGTTGATCATTGCTGAGCGGCTAATACGAACAAACGTATCGGGTAGTTTCTCGCTGAGTGTCGTTAGGGTGTAGGACGTCAAAAATTTCTGGCCGTCGGTCGTCGCGAGGAAAACGTACTTGTCTTCGGCTTCGAAAAAGGCGATATCGGATAAGGGAATAAGCCGGATTTTGTCGCCTATCTTCACAGAAATCGAGTAGATCTCTTTCTTCGGTTGCATCTGGGCCAGCAGGCGCATCACATTTTCGGTAGCCATGGGTAGCGCAGCTGGTTCGTTGATAGCACTGGGTGAGGTGGTACGGCGTTCGACCATAGACCGGATTTTTTGGGCTGTGCGGGCCAGCCGGTCGGCTTCGATTGGCTTGAGCAGGTAATCGACCGAATTTTCTTCGAAAGCGCGGATGGCGTATTGATCGAAAGCGGTGGCGAACACGACCAACGGCATCGTGTTGACGCGCGATAGCATTTCGAAGCCGTTCAGCAAGGGCATTTCAATATCCAGAAAGACCAGGTCGGGCTGCGTGGTTTCGATCATCGACAGGCCTTCTGCCCCGTTGGCGGCATCGCCGATAATGGTAAACACGTCGCGGTGTTTGTCGAGGAGTCGGCGTAGTCGGTTGATGGCGAGGGGTTCGTCGTCAATGAGGAGGGTCGTGAGCGGGAGGTTCATAGTACTAGGCCGGTGTTGGCCGGGTAGAGGATGCGGTACCGAAAGGGGGCGTATTGATGCGGTCCAGCCGAATTGAGATAAGGACTTGCTTGAGCGGAAAATTCTGAAACTCGACGCTGGCATCGTCGCCGTAGAGTAAGTTCAGTTTGTCCTGGATGCTGCGCAGGCCGTAGCCGCCCCCCATGTCGTCGGGGAAGGCGGGGCCGTTGTCGTGTACGCAGAGGTGCAGATAGTCGGCTTTTTCGTAAATCCTGACGTCGATCCGGCCCGACTCAGCCCGTTTGGCAATACCGTGCTTGATGGCGTTTTCGACAATGGGCTGAAGCAGGAACTGCGGTAGCCGCAACGAAGTCAACGCATCGTTGCTGATGTCGACGGTAAAGGTCAGCCGGTTGCCGAAGCGTACTTTTTCGACCTGCAAATACGTGCGGACCATTTCCAGTTCGTCGGCCAGCGACGCAAATAATTCGCCGTCGCGCCCGGTCGAGTACCGGAACAGTTTCGACAGCAGCAGTGTCATTTCCTCGGCCTTGTCGGGATCGTCGTGGACCAGACTGGCAATACTGTTGAGGGCATTGTACAAAAAGTGTGGGTTGATCTTCGCCTGTAGTGCGTCGAGTTCGGCGCGGGTTTTCAGCTGTTCCAGATTGAGCAACTGAAACTCCTGTTCGGACAGTTTGCGTGTCATTTGTCGACCCTGTTGCAGGATGTACAGGAAAAAGTTGGCAACCAGTAAATCACCAATTACATAGCAATACCATGGCGCATTGACGTAGGCTTCTTCGGAACGCTTTCGTAGTTCGTCGATACTGGGTTTGCCGATTAAGTAATAGATTCCGGAGTTAACGATAAAGAAACTGATGAGCACAACTACGGTGACGATCAGGTGTCGTTTCCAGGGTTTGGCCACGTTTCGCGCCAGCCAGATCGACAGTGCCCAGACGAGCAGGAACATGACTATGCCGTCGGACAGGTTTTGTATGATCAGGAAGCGGTACAAGCCAACCAGTACCGGATCTTTTGCCGTGACAATCAGATTGGTAAAAAAGACAACCGCGTTACAGCCGTAGATGAGCAGTGCGCCCAGCAGCGCCCCGATCATAAGGCCCCAGCCGGGCTTTTGCAGAATAGTGGTCAGCGTAATAGGCTCGGCGGGTAGCTTCTTCAGCGACTGATGCCCCTGGCCAACGGCATAATTTAGTGAAGCGCCTTCCATATTGGCCCCCGTGAGGTTGGTGTCCGACAAACCACAGAAGTTCAGATTCGCTCCGTACAGGTCGGCGTTGGTAAGATCGGCCCCGCTCAGATTGGCGTAGCGGAGGTCGGCCTGCCGTAAAATGGCACCCCGAAAATTGGCCCGTCGCAGGTCGGCGAACCGAAAATCAGCCTGCGTCAGGTCAAGCCCGCTAAAATCGAAGCCAACCAGTTCACCGGCTTTCATGGTCAGCCGCCGACCATTTTTGCCAAGCGTATCGATGAGTTGTTCGCGGGTCATGGGTCGGTATACGGTTTTCAGTTTACAGTTTTCGGTGAGTCTGGGTATAAGCGTAAGCGGAATACCGAGAACTGTAAACCGAAAATTATCTTGCCATTATTTACACTTCGCCAGCAGGGGTTCGACCTGCTGCTTGCCCCAGCCGGGCGCAAATTCACTGGCTGGCTTGAAGGTCGCGAATTTTTCCATCGCCTGCTTCAATACCGGACAGGCTTTGTCGGCACCACCGCCGAATTGGGCGGGCGTATACATCAGCGATGACCCTTCGAGTACATAGGGGCGCGGGTTGGCCGGGTTCATGGCTTTGGCCTGCTCGATGCCTGACTGAAAGAGGGGACCATACTGCTGCCAGCGATTCATCGGGTCAACGATCATACGGGCTTGGGCGACATAAGCCTTCAGAACCGCTAATTCATCGTTTTTGGGCGAGATCGCTTCGGCGGCTTTCAGGTTCACATCCGCCTGATCGAGGTACTTGTCTTTTTCAGCCTGATTGTTCCCCATAAACCCCAGATACACGTAGTTCAGACCGGCATAGTAACGGGGTAGCCATTCGCCGGACTCGACGGTGGCAATCCGTTCAAACTGGTTGGCTACGGTCAGCAGGTCGGTGGCCGAGGGTTGACCACGGAAACTATTCATGGTTGTCAAGGCGTCGGTCATGGCCTGTTTGTACTGGGGCGACTGGGCCAGCGTGGGGGCAGCTGTGCCCAACAGGGCAGCAAGGAGGGTGGTGATCAGGGTTTTCATTGGTTTGGCGAAGAAAGAAATAAGATGTGCGAAGAAAGAATGCATGTACGGTCGGCCGCTGCCGGGGGGCGAGGTGCGAAATCAATTACAATTGCCGCACGTCGACCTTGGCTTTGCGCGACAGCATGACAATGCCACCGACGAAAAAGCTGCGGTAGGCGGCTGGCCCGACGGCGTAGCGAGTCGGTGTGCTGCCATCGTTGCGATTGGGTGTGTACAGATAGGTGTAGACGTTGCGGGTGTTCAGGATATTGTCGACTGTCGCGTACAGAATCGTCAGGTTCTTGCCGATATGTGTCAGATGGCTGGCCGAAAAGCTCAGGTTCGTTACGGCTGGCGTACGGTCGGCGAGAAAGGTCGGGTTAGTCGGATTATAATACGGGCGGCCTGTGCTGATCGTGTAGGTAAGTCCCATGTTCGTGCTGATTTTCTCGAAATACCGTTTGCCAATCAGCGCGATGTTGTGGTTTGAGATGAACGACGGGGTAGCTAATGTCGGGAACTGCTGGAACAGCCGTTTTGAATCGACGAAGCTGTACGTAATCCAGTAGTCCAGCCCTTTGATGATTTGCTGATCGCGCCAGAATAGGTCGAAGCCCTTGGCTTAGCCGTAGCCCGTGTTATTGGTTTGGCCCCAGGGAAAGCGATAGGGGTTTGCGTCGTACGAACCGAGCGTACCGTTGGGACCGGTAAACTCCCGGACGAGCTGCGCGTAATTTTTGTAATACGTCTCGATGCGGAACGTGCGTTTGTTACGAATGATCTGGTAGTTCAAAATCAGATGATCGGCACGTTCGTAGTCCAGACTCGTGTTGCGGTACAGGTAGCGGGCGTCAGGCGTCTGATAGAACTGTCCGTAGGCCAGCGATACCTGACTGTACAAACCTGTTTTGTAGGCCATCGATACACGGGGTGCCAGGTTGAAGCGGTTCAGTGCCGACGAATATTCACCCCGAATACCCGACTGAATGGCCAGCTTTCGACCCGCGTATACCTGCGATTCGAAAAATACGGCTCCGTACGTATCGATCAGCGAGTAGGGTACATCCGCTACCGAATTGCGGTACGTTACCCGACTGCCTTCGGTGCCGAACAATAGCTGATTGCCCAGTTTGCCACCGAGTGACCGTGTCAGTACGGCCCGGCCCTGTAAGCGGTCGGTTCCCCGCCCGAAATCCAATGTGCCGTAGGTTGTTGCATCGACGTCATGGCTATACGACAGCCCCGATAGCAGTTGCCAGCTACCGTCGGCCCAGCTATCAGTGTAGGTGCTGGTGACGAAGACATTACTATTGCGCTGGTTGAAAGCTGTTTTTCCCGTTTCGCTGCTAGGGTCAACGAAGTTCATCCCGACCAGACTGTTAGAATACATACCGTAAAATTTGAGCATGCCCGTCTTGCTGGGTTGTAAGCGATAGGTCAGCGAGCCCCCGCCCAACTCCGGTACGTGCGTCCAGTCGATGTTTTGCGGGACCAGGGCGAACAGCGGTTTCAGATTGCCGTAGTAACCCGTTGCCGAGATGGATGCGTTGCGGGTAGCGTGGTCGTACGTTAAACCGGCGTTGGCCAGGTTCACACTGATACCCAGTCCCTCGTTCTGATTCTGATCGGTGGTGTTCAGCAGCAGTACGCTCGATAGCGCCTGCCCATACTGGGCCGAATAGCCGCCCGTGCTGAACGAGGTACCTTTGAACATGAACGGCTGAAACCGGCCCCGCGACTGAAGATTGGGCGACTGACTAAAGAACGGGTTCTGCACAATCAGCCCGTCGATTACGATCTTGGCTTCTTCCCCCGAACCGCCCCGTACGAACAGTCCGTTTTGCTCGCCGACCCGCTGGGCACCGGGGAGTAGGTTCATCACCGAGGTAATGTCGGCACCGCCCCCGGCCGTCGTGACGATGTCCATCGGCTTGAGCATCGTCATCCGTTTCGAGTCGGACGCTTCGAACACCCCGGCCGTTACGACGACCGTATTTAGTTCGTTGGCCAATTCGTTCAGGCGAATGTTGATCGGGTTTGGGCTGATGGCTATTTTCTGCCGGGTTGGTTCGTAGCCGATGTACGAAACAACGAGGGTGGCCGTATCTTTCCGGCTGGTACTGAACCGAAATGTACCGGTGCTGTCGGTACTGGTGCCGTCGTAGGTGCCGTGCAGCATAACGTTAGCACCGGGCAGGCCATGCCCTTTGAGGTCAGTGATACGGCCCGTCAGCACAGTTTGTGCCGAAGCGGAGATAGTGAGCAGACAGCTGGTAAGTAACGCAATCCAGTTCATCAGCGTAGGTGTTTTGCCTTGATGGATCAAAGGTGGCCTGTTGCTGTGCCGGACGCTCGTCTTTTCCGACCAACCCCGCCAGATGTGGTGTGAATGGCCGTATATTCCCGATGAAATTTTTCAGCGCCCGTTGGCGGGATATTGGTGCGCCGGCCGTCAACATTTACGAGCGATGATTGTTTAGTACGTATAGCCCAGACCTGACCTTGATCGCCATCTCGACCACCTTTCAACTAACCAACTGCCGCCTGCGCCCCTGGCGCGAAGGCGACGAAGACACGCTGTCCTACTATGCCAGCAACCGGCTAATCTGGAACAACGTCCGCGATTTCTTTCCGTATCCGTACACCCCCCGCGACGCGCACTCGTGGGTGCGGTCGAATAAATCGTATCAGCAACCCAACAACTTCGCGGTCGAGATCGATGGCAAAGCAGTAGGCAATATTGGGTTTACTGTAAAAGACGACATCTACCGCTATAATGCGGAGATTGGCTATTGGCTGGGCGAGCCGTTCTGGGGGCGGGGTATTATGAGCGAGGCCGTGCCGGTACTGACGCAGTACATCTTTGAAAACTTCCAGGTCAACCGGGTGTTTGCCTGCGTGCTGGAAGGCAATCGGGGATCGATGCGGGTACTGGAGTCGGCTGGGTTCTACCCGGAAGCCGTATTGCGTCAGGCAGCCGTGAAAAACAATCAGTACCTCGACGAACACATTTTCGCCATGACCAAAGCCGACTACCTGACCCGCCGGAACGGGTAGCTGGTTTGGCCTATCGGGTGTTTTGTGGTTATTTTGCCCTGGAAGCAGGTTCAACGTTTACCAGTCAATGGTGGTGAAAAGCCACGTCGAACTGAATAGCCTTGACCCTCAACCCTCAAACGCAACAATCTCCCGCTTCGGCGGATTAGTCTGTCATGCCGAAGATCGTAATTGCCATTGATGGCTACTCAAGCTGCGGAAAAAGTACGACCGCCAAAGCCGTAGCCGCCCGGATGGGATACGCGTATATCGACACCGGGGCCATGTACCGGGCCGTCAGCCTGTTTTTTAGCCGCGAGCACGTATCACTTTCCAACACGAATGAGGTATTGGCCGCGCTCGACCAAATTCATATCACGTTCAATTTCAACGCACGCACGGGTAAAAATGAAACCTGCCTGAACGGGCTGAACGTGGAAGAAGAAATCCGGACGATGTTTATTTCCAACATCGTCAGCGAGGTAAGCGCCATTCCCGAAGTGCGCTGGGCAATGGTCGCGCAGCAGCAGAAGATGGGCCGGAAACGGGGCGTTGTGATGGATGGTCGCGACATTGGTACCAAAGTATTCCCCGATGCCGAAGTCAAAGTGTTTATGACCGCCGACGTGGAAACCCGCGCCCGGCGTCGGCAGCAAGAACTGCTCAGTAAAGGTGAGATGGTTAATCTCAGCGCGATCATCGAAAACCTCGAAAAACGCGACCGCATCGATAGTACCCGTTCGGAGAGTCCACTGGTGCAGGCCCCCGATGCCGTACTGCTCGACACCTCACACATGGCCATCGAAGAGCAGATCGAATGGGTGATTGAACAGGCCGATAAGCGGCTGGCCCAGATCCACCGGCAGGGGCGGGGACACCGGAAAGCGGTAAACGGCTAATTCATGACCATCGATTACCTGATTGTCGGGCAGGGCGTAGCCGGGTCGGTGCTGGCCTGGACGCTCGATCAGCGCGGTTGCTCAGTCCTGTTGACCAACGACCCCGCCACACCGGCAGCCTCGGCCGTAGCCGCTGGTATCGTCAACCCGCTGACGGGGCGCAAGCTGGTGCAGACCTGGAAAGCGGCTGAGCTGTTCCCCTTTCTCCATCAGTTTTACAGCGGTATCGAAGACGAACTGGGTGTGCATTTCTTTCATCCCGGCACAATTTACCGGCCGTACCGCTCGGAAGCCGAGAAAAACAATTACCTGACGTATACCGCTGACCCCGCAATTCGCCCGTACATCGACCCGTCGATGAATGACGAATCCTACGCGCCGTACATTGAAAATCCGTTTGGTGGATTGACGGTGGGGCAGGCCGGCTGGGTCGATCTGACGGAGTTCGGTCGGCTGATCAAAGGCTATTTCATCCGCAAAAATCAGTATTACGAAGGGCGCGTGCCGGTCGATGAGTTGCTGCTAACGGAGTCGTCGGTGATCTGGAACGGCGTGCGTTTCGGTAAAGTCATTTTCTGCGATGGGGTACAGGCGACTGAAAACCCGCTCTTCAACTGGTTACCGTATAGCCCGGTGAAGGGGCAACTGCTGACGGCGATGGTCGAGAACTACCCCGTAAGGGCTATCGTTAATCAGGGTATATTCGTGCTGCCCGTGCGGCCCGGCCTGATCCGGATTGGCGCTACGTATAGCTGGGATGATCTCGACTGGCAAACAACCGCCGACGCTCGTACGTTTCTGGAAGAGAAAGCGCGGGCGTTGCTGAAAATTCCGTTCGAAGTCGTTGGGCAACAGGCCGGTATCCGACCGTCCAGTAACGATCGGCGGCCGTTTGTGGGTATCCATCCCGACCAACCTGCCGTCGGTATTTTTGGGGGGATGGGTACCAAAGGCGTGTCGCTCTCGCCCTATCTGGCCGAACAGTTTGCCCGTTACCTACTCGACGGCGAAGAAATCGACGCTGAAGCGAATATTACCCGCTGCGTTTCGTTATAATCACGTTACTTTGACTACGGTTTTTTTGACAGGATTACAGGATAAACAGGATCTGATTTTGCTGACGCGTAAGCGTTTCGTCAGAAGTACATAAATCCTGCTCATCCTGTAATCCTGTCAAAAAACCTGTTGGCTACTCGTTGTGTCGTATGCGAAATCACTACTTAGTACTGCTGAGCCTATGGCTGGGGACGGCGGTAATTGCGCTGGGCCAAAACTACCCGTCTCAGGAACGGTTCGGGAAAAACCGGATTCAATACCAGCATTTCGACTGGAAGATTGTCCGTACCTCGAACTTTGAGATCTATTATTATCAGGAAGGCACGCAGCTGGCTAACCTGACTGCGCAGTACGCAGAGTCGGAATTCGATCGCGTAACGGAACTGCTTGGTTACACACCCTACAATCGGGTGAAAATCTTCCTCTTCAATTCCCCCCAGGAACTGGCGCAGAGCAACATCGGCATCAACACGCAGGGGGGCCTGAGCAGTCGTGAGCTTAACCTGTCCAAGTCACGCATCGAGCTGGCGTTTACCGGCGATCAGGTCAGCTTCCGGCGGCAGGTCGTTCGTGACATCGCCATGCTGTTCGTGTACGACATGCTGTATGGCGGTAGTCTGAAGGACGCACTCCAGAATTCGTTGCTACTGACGTTACCCGACTGGTTTATGCCCGGCATTGCTGCGTATATAGCCGAAGGAAACAGTCTCGAACTCGACGATTACATGCGTAGCCTAAGCCAGACGCGGGCGGCCAGAAAACCGTCAAATCTGACAGGCTACGAAGCCGAACGGGTTGGGCAGTCGATCTGGAACTACATTGTGCAGCGGTATGGGCGCGATAACGTATCCAACATTCTGAACCTGACGCGGATCATCCGCAACGAGCAGCGTAGCATTTCCAGCACCCTGGGGATTCCGTACAACCGATTCCTGCGCGAATGGAATGAATACTACGCTGGCATGGCGACTACGGTTGGTCAGTCGTTCCGCCCGGCATCCGACGATTTTCAGGTGAAGGTCAGTTCCGATGCCGGAAATCCGGCGCTGCGTAGCCTGAAGCTGAGTAAAGACAAGCAGTACATTGCCTACTCGACCCTGCGTGATGGCAAATTTGCCGTAGAGGTTGTCAATACGGCCAACCGGAAAAAGACGACAATTCTCACCGGCGGCTACCGGCTCGACGGCCAATCCATAGCCCGCACGGCAACACCGCTGGTAGCCTGGCAGCGCGACAACAACCTGATCGTGCTGACGGAGGAAGAAGGGGAGACGCGTATCTATCGATTCAGTAATTTCGAGAAGAAGCCCAAGCGGGACTTTCGCCGGACGGTCAATGGCTTGTCACAGGTGGTGTCGGTCGATGCATCGGATGATGGCGGCAGCCTGATTCTGAGCGCTGACCGGCAAGGACAGAATGATCTCTTCCTGTACAGTATAAACCGGGGATCGTATCAGCAACTGACAAACGATCTGTACGACGATACGTATCCGACATTCATTGGCCGCACGGCCCGTCAGATCGTATTCAGTTCAAACCGGCGGCAGGATACACTGGGGGTAGACAAGGGGAGTTACCGCGATACCCGCGACCAACAGAGTTTGTTTACCCACGAGGGCAGTGCCCGTGACAAGTCGCTCACTCGCCTGACCGACTCGCTTATGAATGCAACGCAGCCCATCCCGGCCAGCGAAACGGTATTCTACTTTTTGAGTGATGCATCGGGCGTTCGTAACTTGTACCGACTCAATACCGAATCTGGCTCACCGGTGCAGCTGACGTCGTTGCCCGAGAGCATTCGCCTGTACGATCTTATTCCGGAAAACGGGGGACTTGTCTATAGTAGTCAGCGTAACGGACAGGAGTACATCGGGTATCGGGCTCAGGCCAATCTGACGCAAGCGGTCACGGCGGCAATCACACCGCGTGCTGCCAGCTTACGGGCCTTGCAGAATCGTACGGCAACTAACCGACCCACCACCGCTGTGCGGCAGGATACGACGGTTGCCCGACCCCCAGGGGCCGATACCGCTGTTGCCAGGGCCGATACGGCACGACCTGTGTCAACGACGGGCCTGGCACTGGGTCCTGGCGAAGTCGATACCGATAATTACAAATTTGACGCGGATGTCCTGAAAGCCGTGGAGTCCCGGCAACGGCGGTCAACAGGAATCGGTACTACGCTCGCACAAACAACGCCGACCCTCCGTACGCGACGCCGGGAAAACATTACTATCCGGGGGCCATTTCCGTACAAAGGAATTTTTGGCGTTACCGATGCGGTGTCCAACTGGCGCGTCGACCCGGTGCGGGGCTTCGGTTTCGAGCAGGACGTAACGCTCACCGACATGCTGGAAAACCACGTGTTGCGTGGCGGTATATTCATTACGACAACCTTGCGCAATAGCAACCTCTTTGCCGAGTACACCAACCTGACCAATCGTATCGACTACGGCGTTCGGGTTGACCGGCAGACGCTGGCTGTTGATGGTGGTGGGTTGAATCAGCGGAACCGCTACAACCGCGTTGCGCTGACGGCGTCGTACCCGATCTCGGTAACGACCCGCTTCACCGTATCGCCCTTCTATGCAATCACCCGCTTAATCGACCTGACCTCGTTTTCGGAAGGCGACCACACCTCCGATTTTGCCGGTCTGCGGGCGGAGGCCGTTTTTGACAATACGAAGTCGCTGGGTATGAATCTGCTGGTGGGTACGCGGGCCAAACTACGCTTCGAAGAGTATGCGGGTATTCGTTCGTCGGCGGAAGGCTTCCGTCGGCTGACCCTTGATCTCCGGCACTACCAGCGCATCCACCGGGACATGATTCTGGCCGCCCGTCTGTCGGTTAGCCAATCAGGAGGTCCGGCACCGAAGGCCAGTATCCTGGGCGGGATGGAAAACTGGATTGGTACGGCAGGGGCCATCAAAGAGCAAACGGCCAACAATCCCCTGCTGATTCCCAATCAGGTAGGCGCTACCATTCCGTACGACTATCGTAGTATTTTCTTCGCCGACTTTGCGGCACCGTTGCGGGGGTTCCGGCTGGGGAAACTGGTTGGTACGAGCCATATGTTGTTCAACGCCGAGCTACGGTTACCCTTGGTGAAGTACCTATATAAAGGAAACGTAACGTCGAACTTCCTGCGTAATCTGCAATTGGTCGCCTTTACCGACATTGGTACGGCCTGGACAGGGCCGGGGCCGTTCAGTCAGCAGAATAGTTTGAACACGGAAGTAGTAGGTGGGGGGACCATCCCGTTCCGGGCTACGGTAACCAACTTCAAAAATCCGTTCCTGATTGGCTATGGCGCGGGTGCCCGGACGGTGCTGTTTGGGTACTTCGTTAAATTCGATTATGCCTGGGGACTGGAGAACAAAGTGGTTGGTAGCCCGATTGCTTACCTCACCTTAGGATACGATTTTTAGCGCGTTCGCCTATCCGTATAAAAAAGCTACCCAGTCTGGGTAGCTTTTTTTGTGTCTAATAATTTAAGCCTGATGTATACAAGTTACTACACGCTCAGAAAGCTGGCATATTTTTCGCTCACTATGGCCCTTGCCATCAACAAGCGGGTCAACTGGACCCGGCCGTAACTAAACCTATACATGGGTTGCTGGTGGTTGCTAGTGGTCTGTGGGGAGCCGGGTGGGCCAAACAGTCATATCGTCATCCATAAATCATTGATCTAAGTCTTTGGCATAGTTTTCGATTATTCGAGCAGAGGGTAAAAAGCCGTTTTGCCAGCACGTGACAATTTACGAACCTGCTGGTCTGAATTAGCACCAGACAGGTTACCCAGGTTTCCGATGAGAGTAAACTGTACGCTACACCCTATAGCCTGCTGGAGTACCATTGCCCTGCTGGCAGACAAAACGCATATCTATACAAAACGAACTCCCTGCATTGTCAGGCCATTTGTTGTCGACGGTGCCCCGCCCAGGGGCCCATCGGCGGATAAACGGTCGACCAATGTCAAGACGATACCCACCACTCGCTTTCCAGAATCGATGAATGAACCAGGTTTACTGAACAGACTATACGCGCCAACCACTCCCCGACCAACCAATACGAATCATGGTCGGCCGATCGGCGGTACACGTATAATGGCGATGGGCCGGGCATTGGCAGCCTGGCTGCTGCGTTGGTTTACGACGCTCCACCCCACACGACGGCTGGTAATCAATTCGATTCAGGTAGGGGTACTGCTGCTTGGACTACTTGGTCTGAGTGTAGCGGGGTACGCGCAGGCAACGATCGACCTTAGCGTACACACGCACCTCGACAAGTCGAAACCAGCCCTGGGCGACGTGGTAACCTACACGGTCGTGGTTAGTAACGCGCCCAGTCTGTCAACAGCAACGGGGGTTGTGGTAAAAAATCAACTGCCCGATGGCGGAGTCACCTACCTGCCTTCGTCGGCAACGGTCGTACGCGGCAGCGGTAGCTACGATTCGGCAACCGGGAACTGGACCGTCGGTACGCTGGCTTCCGGCGACTCCGCCGTGCTGACGCTGAAAGCGACGGTACTACAGCGTGGTGTCTGGTTCAACATCGCGCAGGTAATAGCCGCTGATCAGGGCGATCTGGATTCGACGCCGAATAATAGTCAACTTTACGAAGACGACTACGAGGGGGTCTGCTTCTCCGTTCCGATCGAACTCTACCGGGGTGATGAATTCACCGTTATGGTACCCTCTGGTTATCGTCAGATCGTCTGGTACCGCAATGACGTCGATGTACGGACCATCTCGGCTGATTCCGCCGTCGTCAACAGCGATACGTCGCTGACGATCAAAAGTCCGGGAACGTACCGTTTCGTTACGTTCAACAACGGATGCCCATCATCCAACTGCTGTGATATCGAGGTAATCCAGGGACCATACGGTAGCCTGGGTAATCTTGTATTTGTCGACAACAACAAAGACGGTCTCTTTAACGCGGGCGATACGGGTCTTGACGGCGTCACGATCTACCTCTACGATCAGACCGGGACGACCAAGCTGGACTCGACTGTATCTGCCAATGGTGGTAAATACCTGTTTAATCGCTTGCGTAGCGGTACCTATAAACTACGATTCAGCGCACCCGGCGGGATGCAGTATACGCAACAGGCTCCCGCCGGTACGGCAATGGGTAGCGTGGCCGGGGCCGATGGATTCACTGGTCTGTATACGATTGATACCGAGAAGAGCGCAGGCGATCCGGGTCGTGACAACATGACCGTCAATGCCGGGTTTATCCCAAAGGTGGTACCAACCGCTACGCTGAACGGTATCGCGTTCGTCGACGCGAACGGGAATGGTATTCGTGACCCAGAAGACGGCGGTATGCCAACTATCGTCGTTACGCTATTTCAAAGCACTACGGCTGGTGTAACGCAGATTGCCAGTACGACTACCACGGCTAGCGGTACGTATAGCTTCACGGGTATCGTAGCAGGCTCGGGTTATTATGTCAAGTTTGACACGACAGGTTTAGGCGCACGTGGCTACGTCGTAACCAAACCCGGCGCTACGACAAATACCGCCCTCGATAGCGATGCCGGTCCGAATGGAGAAACGGCTCCGTTTAGCCTGACGGCGGGTGAAGTGAATACGACGATCAGTGCTGGATTTATACCGAAACCAGCGACGATCAATAGCCTCGTCTTCGTAGACGGAAATAGCAATGGGCAGCGGGATACCGGTGAAGGTACATTGCCTGGAATTGTCGTAAACCTCTACCAGACGGGTCAGTCGTCGCCAGTACAGAGCCTGACAACCGATGCAAACGGGAGCATTCAGTTTGCGGGATTGCAGTCTGGTATTGGGTACTACATGGTCTTCGATACGACGGGATTGCGGGCGAAAGGCTACGGGCTGACCCTCTATCAGCAGGGTAATCCCGCTACCGACAGCGATGCCGATCCGGTAACGGGTCGTACGGCTAGTTTCACGCTAACACCGGGTCAGGTGCTGACGACGATCAACGCTGGCGTTAAACCGCTTTGCCCGGCTAACCTTGGTCTGACGCTGGCAAGTGTCGCACCCGTTTGCCCCGGTGGAACGGCAAGTCTGGTTGCATCGACATCTGTGTCGGGTGCGAGCATCAATTGGTATACATCAACAGCCAGCAGTCAGCCGTTCGCTACGGTTAGTAGCGGCAC
>Ga0182229_1000230_pt1 | contig 14710 bp, 12 predicted proteins | sample G6R1MG_32_FD_129663 | JGI IMG/M metagenome (GOLD analysis project Ga0182229, IMG submission 129663) | Miscanthus phyllosphere microbial communities from Michigan, USA - G6R4_MAIN_07NOV2016_LD1 MG | ecosystem: Host-associated > Plants > Phyllosphere > Phylloplane/Leaf | place: USA: Michigan...
GGCCGAGCGGCGGCAATCGTAGGCCAGCGTCGCCACCGCCGAGAGCGTGTTGACGTTGCCGCGGACCGCCCCGAAGCCGGTCTCCATGCCCCAGATCGCCAGGAGCGGGCCGGGGGGCACGCCGTAGCGCTGACGGATCGAGGCGAACAACGCCGCGTTCGTGGCCTTGAGCTTGCGCCCGCGCGCCACGATGGTGGTGGCGCCGCGCTTGGCCAGGAACTGGTCGAGGGACAGCTTGAAGCTGCGCTGGCCCCGGTCGGCCGAGATCGTGGGCGTGGAGTACGAGGTCTGCTGGAGGGCCGCCAGGCTCGCCGCGCTCGCCCGGCCGCGGGCCTCGTCGGCGAACTCGCGCTTCCAGGCCTCGAACCCGCCTGCCGAGTTGCCGCATTGCGCGGCCTGCGCCCCCTGGACGAGGCTCGCGAGTGCCGCGCAGGCCGCGGCCGCCATCACCTTACGCCGCTTGTTCTCGCTCACGCGTCACTCCTCCCGAGCTGTCGCCATCACCGCGCAGGGTCTTCGACGAAGACCGCCGGTCGCGGTTCTGCGGGGCCGGCGCCCCATCTCGCGCGGGCTCGCCCAGGATCAAAGCGCAAGTATGGCGGAGGGGGCCGATCATCCCCAGAAGGATGCGGGCGGTCCCGGGCGAACCGGTCGCACGGGATCGCCTGGAACCGGCTCCCGACCAACGCCCCCCTTCACGGCGGGCCCGCGTTCGGGTCTAAGCGGGAGGCCGCCGGACGAGGCGGCCCTCACGCCCCGGAGGGCACGATTTCGGACGACAGCTGGTCTACGGCGCTGGGGCTGCTCTCGGTCCTCGTGCTCGTGCTCGCCAACGGCTTCTTCGTCGCGGCGGAGTTCTCCCTGGTGGCGGTCCGGCGCAGCCGGGTCTCGGAACTCGTCAACGAGCGCCGGATCAACGCCAGCGCCCTCCAGCGCGCCACCGACCGCCTCGACGCGCATCTGGCCGCGACGCAACTCGGCATCACCCTGTCCTCGCTGGCGCTGGGCTGGGTCGGCGAGCCGGCGCTGGCTCACCTGATCGAGCCCGCCTTCGCGTGGCTGCCCGATCCCGCCGCGGGCATCGGCGCGCACACGCTCGCGGTCGCCACGGCCTTCGCCGTGATCACCGCCCTGCACATCGTGCTCGGGGAACTGGCGCCGAAAAGCCTCGCCCTGCAGCGTAGCGAGCGCACCGCTCTCGCGGTGGTGCGTCCGCTGACCCTGTTCCTGACGATCTTCCGCCCCGTCATCCTGTTCCTGAACGGGCTGGGCAACGGCGTGCTGCGGCTGATGGGCCTGCAGCCGGGCACCGGCGAGGAGAACCTGCCCTCGCCCGCCGAACTCAGCCTGCTCGTCACCGCCAGCCACGAGGCCGGACTGCTGCACGAGGCGCAGGAGGACGCGGTGGCGCGCATCCTCGCCATCGGCGAGCGCCGCATCCGCGCCATCGTGACCCCGCGCAACGAGGTCGATTGGATCGACCTCGACGACAGCGAGCAGGAGATCGTGGCCGCCGTGCGCGCCTGCCGCCACGAGCAGATGGTGGTGAGCCGGGGGCAGGTGGACGACGTGGTGGGCGTGCTGCGCAAGCAGGACCTGCTCGACCAGCTCCTCGACGGCCGGCCGCTGGATGTCGCCGCCGCCACCCGCGACCCGATCGTGGTGCACGAGGGGCTCGCCATCCTCAAGGTGCTGGAGATGTTCCAGACCAAGCCCGTGCGCATGGCCCTGGTGGTGGACGAATACGGGAGCCTCGAGGGCATCGTCACCCAGACCGATCTGCTGGAGGCCATGGCCGGCGAGATTCCCGAGCCCGGCGACGAGCAGATGGTGGTGGAGCGCCCCGATGGCTCGCTGCTCGTCGACGGGATGATGCCGGTGGGCGATGCCTTCGACCGCCTCGGCTTCCCCGAGCGTCGCCACACCGACGACTACACCACGCTCGCGGGCTTCGTGATCACCGAACTCGGCCGCATCCCGGCCGAGGGCGACGCGGTGGAGGCGGAGGGCTGGCGCCTGGAGGTGATCGACATGGACGGACGGCGCATCGACAAGATCCTGGCGCAGCCGCTGGGCGGGGAGTAGCCTCTCCCCCGGAACTCCCCATGAGTCCGCCCACATGAACCTCAAGAGAATCTTCGTGCTGACGGGGGCCGGGGTCTCGGCCGAGAGCGGGCTCGGCACGTTTCGCGATCCGGGTGGGATCTGGAGCCGGTTCGACCCGATGCGGCTCGCCACGCCGGCGGCCTTCGCCGAAGACCCGGACGAGGTCCACGCCTTCTACAACCTGCGGCGCGCGGGCGTGATCGCGGCGGCCCCCAACGCGGCCCACCACGCGCTCGCGCGGCTGGAGACCGGGCTGCGGGCGCGCGGCGGAGACCTGTTCCTGTGCACGCAGAACGTCGACGACCTGCACGCGCGGGCGGGCTCGACGGGGCCCGCCCACATGCACGGCGAGATCCTGAAGGCGCGCTGCCTCGCCTGTGGAGCGGTGCATCCCTGGCGGGCGGATCTCGGCACGCGCACGCCCTGCCCGGCCTGCCGCCGCGATCACGCCCTACGGCCGGACATCGTCTGGTTCGGCGAGCAGCCCGAGCACCTGGAGGCCATCGACGCGGCCCTGCGCAGGGCCGACCTGTTCGTGGCGATCGGCACCTCGGGCGCCGTCTACCCGGCCGCCGGCCTCGCGGCGCAGGCGCGGCACCTCGGCATCCGCACCCACGAGCTGAATCTCGCGCCCGCCGACAACGCGGAGGCGTTCGACGAGGCCCGCTACGGCCCGGCGAGCGTCATCGTGCCGGAGTTCGTCCGCACGATCCTTGGGTGACGCCGTCCCGGGCCGGCCCCGCTGTCAGCCGTTCGATCGATGTCCGTCCTGCAGCCGGTTGGCGACGTAGATCGACAGGAACATCACCACGCCGAATGCGAGGAAGCCGTATCCGATCAGTTCGACGGACGCGTGAGCGGGATCATTGAAGAGCATCGTCAGTCCTCGTCTCGAACGAAGGGTCGAGCCTCGGAGAATGAGGAGATTGCCGGCCCGTCCGGTCGAACCGGCCGCGGGATGACGGATCTCCAGGCACATTTCCCCGAAGGGCGCGATCATCATAGGCACGATAGTGCGATCACGCCAGACCCGAATGCGGTATAAGTGCACACCATCCGGCGCCATCGACTGACATCGCGTCATATTGCACCGCAAAAGGCCCGTTCGGCGACCGCCAAGATTGCCGAAGCCAAGCATCGGAACAGTATCGCCACGGCACGGTGTCCGTGCCTCGACGCGCGGCACCCCGGGATCGGGAACGTCGCCCGGCGGCGGAACCTGCCCGCGATCATGGACGGGGCGGCGCTTCGGCGGGTACAACGGTCAAGCTTGGCCGAGTCGTCGCGCGGCCTCGGCCGGGCGTTCGATGCAAGCCAAGGGAATCCCCATGACCACGCAGAACCTCACCGTCTCCGCCCGCGAACGCGACACCCTGCTGGCGGCCCTGCGCTACTACCAGTTCTACCGGATGCAGGGGCATCCGTTCGACCCGGAGCAGGACCACCTCATCGACACCATCGCCGCCGCCGACGGCGAGGCCCTGGATCTCGCCGAGATCGACGACCTCTGCGCCGGCCTGAACGGCCATCCCCAGGCACTGCAGCGGACCGCCTGAGCCCGATCGACCCGGCGGGGCGGTCAGCGCCCGCCCGGTCCCCGCATCCCGGCCGCCGCCGCATCGAACGGGACGGCGGCGGCACGTGCCCCCGGAACCGATCGAGGCGCGGGCGGGGCACGGAGGACGTGCTCCACTTTTCCGCGGGCAAGGCTCGCCGTGCCGCGACGTCCGGCGGAACTGACGCAGTGGCGGGGCGTCGCGCCCCGGCAACCGCCGGACGCGGCGGGGCTTGCCCAGGCTCGTACCTGCCTGCGTCCACGGTTCTCCGGAGATCCACACCTTGCGAAGCGTCCTGCCCGGCCTCGCCCTCGCGGCCATCCTCCTGTCCTCCTCCCACGCCCTCGCGGAGGGCAAGCCGCTGCCGCCGCCCGCGAGCACCGCCGTGCCGACCGTGGAGCTCACGGTCACCATGGACGGGGACAAGCCGGTCTGCGCGCCGGCCGACCTCCGCCTGCCCGCCGACACCAACGTGACGCTCCACATCGTCAACCGGACGAAGGACACGATCACCCTGACCATGGCCGGGCAGTTCGAGAAGGGACGGGTGCTCCACACCGACGGGGCGCTGTTCCACGTCGCCAGCGAGAAGGGCTACTCGATCAAGGAGGGCAGCCAGGGCACCCTGAAGCTCCGGTCGATTCCGGCCGGCGAGGAGGAGTACGGCTGCACCAGCACCCGCAACCAGCAGGCCCCCTTCCGGGGCAAGCTGATCACGACGCCGGCCGCGGGCTAGGACACGCGACCCAAGCGGGTCGCCGGATTTCGGGAACGGGGATGCGCCGACGACAGCCCGGCGCATCGGATCGGCCCGGAACGATGACCGGTTCGGCACCCTCCGCGTTGTCTGCCGAACGAGGGGCCCTACCGGCCCCCCACCGATGAGGAACCGCGATGACCGACACACCCGAGCACGAGCCCAAGACCGTGAACCTGTCCCAGCCCTGGACCGCCGCCTACTGGGCGCGGCGGCTGGAGGTGCCGGTGGAGAAGCTCCAGGGGGCGGTCGATGCGGTGGGGGACGATCCTGCCCGGGTGGCTGAGCATCTGGGTCGGCCCTGGCCGTTCAACTCCACCGGCATCGTCTGACCAGGAGGAGTTCAGGACAAGCTGAACGGGGACTTCTGAAAAGATGATTTGCAGCAACGTCGTGGAATTCGGTTCGATCGGGGCGCATAGAACTGCGGCACGTTCAAGTTGCAGGTCTTTGTTACATGCTACCGATCGTCCTGGCATCTTTCGTGGGCGCCCCTCTGACCGCCGCGTCGTTGTGGTCGCACGGGGCGGTGATCGCCCTGGTTGCGGCACCGTTCGGTGCCAGCGCCGCCGGGCTCGCGGTCGGGTTGGCTGTGGCCGTAGGCCATCGCCCGGAGCGCGCACCCGCCGTCCGACGGTCCCGCCGGGCCGATGGACCGGCTCCGACGTGGCGCTGAAGACGTCGTATTCCGGATCCGGCGCCCGAGCCGGTTCGCCGCGGAGTCCGAAGTCTCGGCGCGATCCGCCATACCGGTTCGGGATGGCCCACCGTGAGCCCGATGTGCCGACGCGGCCGGAGACGGAGTTCCCGGTCCTCCGGCGGTTCGTGAGGCGCACTTAAGCGCTCCTTCACCCCGATCGGCGACACTGCCCTCCTGAATGTGGCGTAGCGGCCCTGCCAGGGGCGGGGCTGCGATGACGGGCGGGTGCGATGGGAGGGGCCGTGTCCGCGTTGCGCTCCCGGCGAAGCCGATCCGTGAGTGCGGCGCTGGCCCTGTGGCTCGCCCTGCCGCTCCTCGGCGCGCCCGCCCAAGCGGCCCGCCTCGTCACGGTGCAGGCGAGCCAGGCCGACCGGTTCGGCCGCATCGTGCTCACCTTCGACGCACCGGTCACGGTGAAGCCGAGCCTCTCGGGAACGGTGCTCGTGCTCGGCTTCGGCGAGCCGGTGCCGGGCGGTTCCGAGCGCATCGCCGCGAGCCTGCCGGACTACGTCTCCGCGGTGCGGCGCGATCCCGACGGCACCGGCCTGCGGCTCGCCCTGCTGCGGCCCTCTCGCGTCAGCGTCCAGGAGGCGGGCGAGCGGGTCTTCGTCGATCTCCTGCCCGAGTCCTGGACCGGCTTCCCGCCGCCGCTGCCGGCCGAGGTGGTGGCCGACCTCGCCCGCCGCGCCAAGGAGGCCGAGGCCGCCCTCAAGGCGAGAGCGCCCAAGGTCGCGCCCCGCACCGTGACCCTCGACCTCGCCCGCGTTCCGGGCCGCACGCGGCTGGGCCTCAAGTTGCCGCCGGAGATCGAGCCCGCCTTCGCGGAAGCCGCCGGCGCCACGCATCTGACGCTGGCCGGCCCGTGGCGGATCGACGAGCGCGGCGCCCGCGGGCGCCTCGACCCGGTGCTGGGGCACGTGGCCGTCGTGAACGGCCCGGACGGCGCCCGGCTGACCGCGACGCCGGCCGGGGGCATGAGCGTGGTCACCGGCCGCGACGGCGACGAGGCTTTCGTCGATTTCGTGCCCAAGGCCAGTCCGGATAAGGCGGCGGCAGACAAGCTCGAACCGGGCAAGCTTGAGCCCGCCAAACCCGTCGAGGCGGCCTCGCCGGCTCCCGCCGCCGTCCAGCCCCCCGTGCCGGAGGCACCGCGGCCCGACCCCGCCCGGACGGCCACCGAAGCCCCGCCCCGGCGGGCCGGCTCGGGGCTGGTGTTCCCCTTCGAGGCGATGCCGCCCGCCGCCCTGTTCGAGCGGGCGGGCGTCGTCACCGCGGTGTTCGAGACGGCCGAGGGCGTGGTGACGCCGCCCCCCGGCGCCACCGGGCTCGTGCCGATCGGGAGCCCGACCCGCACCGGCGGGGTCGTGGCTTTGCGCTTCACCGCGCCCCCCGGCCGCCTCGTCGATCTCGTACGGGTGGTGGAGCCGAACGGCTGGGAGCTGACGGCCGGCGACGACCTCGCCCCGAACGACAGCCTCGTCGCCCGGCGCCTGCCCGGCGCGCAAGGGGGCGTGACGGTCGGCCTGCCCCTGGCCCAGCCCGGCGGGACGGTCTGGCTCGACCTCGACGGGGAGCGGGTCGCGGTGACCACCGCCGGGGGCGGGCGCACGCGCGGCGGCGTCGACAAGCCCCAGCGCTTCGTGGACTTCGAGTTGCTGCGCAGCCGCCTCGGCGTGGCGGTGCTGGCGCTGGCCGACGATCTCATCGTGCGGCCCGATCTGGACGGCGTCACCATCGCCCGCGAGGCCGGCATGGCGATCTCCGGGCCCGAGCGTCCGGTCGAGCCGCCGGTCGGCGCGGTGGGCGACCTCGTGATCGAGCGCGACGCCTGGGACCGGGCCCGGCGCGGCGACGTCCGCGCGCTGCTGCGCGAGCGCTCCATGGCGGCGGTGGAGGCGCCGAGGGCGCAGCGCGGCCCGGCCCGGCTGGCGCTCGCCAAGGCCCTGATGGCCAACGACCTCGACGTGGACGCCGTCGGCGTGGTCGAGGCCGCCGCCAAGGACGATCCCGTCATCGAGGCCGACCCCGCCACCCCGCTGCTGCGCGGCATCCTCGCCGCCCGGATCGGGCGCATGGAGGAGGCCGCCCGCCTGCTCGCCTCGGACGCGCTCGCCAGCCATCCCGAGGCACGCCTGTGGCGCGGCGTGGCCGAGGGGGCGGCCGGGCACTGGAGCGCGGCGGATGCGGCCTTCCGGGCCGGCGATGCCGTGCTGGCGCGCTACCCCGAGAGCGTCGCCTCGACCCTGCACGCCGCCGCGGCTCAGGCGGCGGTCGAGCTCGGCGACTGGGAGGGCGCGGCGCGTCAGGCGGTCGCGGCGGCCCACGGCGCCTCCGGCGAAACCCGCGACGGACTGGCTCTGCTGCGAGCCCGCATCGACGAGGCCACGGGCCGCGGCGCCGCCGCCCTCGACGCCTACGAGGCGCTCGCCGCCGACGCCGTGCGGCCGGTGGCGGCGAGCGCCGCCCTGCGCGCGGGGCTGCTCGCCTACGGCCTCGGCCGGATCCCCCTGAAGGAGGCTCTCGACCGGCTGGAGATCGTGGGCCTGACCTGGCACGGCGGCCCCACCGAGATCGAGACCCTGGCCGCCTTGGGCCGCCTCTACACGGAGGCCGGGCGCTGGCGTCAGGTCTTCACCACGGTGCGGCGGGCCAACCTCCTGGCGCCGCAGGCCGCGAGCACCCGCGCCCTGCACGAATCGGCCCTGAGCCTGTTCGAGGATCTGTTCCTGGGCAGCCGCGCGGACCGGCTCGGGGGCATCGAGTCCCTGGCGCTCTACTTCGATTTCAAGGACTTCGCCCCCGCCGGGCGACGCGCCGACGAGATCGTGCGCCGGCTCGCCGACCGCCTCGTCGCCCTCGACCTGCTCGATTCGGCCGATGAGTTGCTGGAGCATCAGATCGCCCATCGCCTGAGCGGGCCGGCGCGGGCCTCCGTCTCGGCCCGGCTCGCCACGATCCGGCTGATGGAGGGCAAGCCGCTCGATGCGCTGCAGACGCTGGACACCACGCACCTGCCCGAACTGCCCGACGATTTGCGCCGGGCCCGCGCGTTGCTCCGCGCCCGCGCGCTCTCCGACCTCTCGCGCACCGACCTCGCCCTGGAAACCATCGAGGGAGAGACCGGGGCCGACGCCGAGCGCCTGCGCGCCGACATCCTGTGGGCGGCCCGGCGCTGGCGCGAGGCGGGCGAGGCGCACGAGGCGATCCTGGGCGAGGCATGGCGCTCCGGGCAGCCGCTGGACGACGCGGCCCGCGCCGACGTGATCCGCGCCGGCATCGCCTACGGGCTGGCGCGCGAGACCCTGGGGCTGGAGCGACTCAAGGCGAAGTTCGCCGGCCCCATGGCCGAGAGCGCGGACGCCCGCAGCTTCGCCCTGCTGACGCGCGCCGACGCGCCGCGCAACCCGGCCTTCCGCGAGATCGCCCAGCGCGCCACCACCGCCGAGACGCTGGCCGCCTTCCTGGCGGAGTACCGCAAGCGCTACCCCGACGCTGCCGTGCCGGAGCGCGGCAGGGGGGACGTCGTGCGGGGCGAGGCCGAGAGCCGGGCCGACGGGCAAGGTGCGGGCAACGCGCCCGGGTGAGGCGGCGGGGTCGGACGATCTCGCCGGCGGCGCGCAACGGTGCTGCACGGACACGAGATGGGACGCGGGAGCTTCGCAGGATCGCACGACCGGCCTCCCCGGCTCTGCCCCTGGTTCGGGCACCGCAGCGAACTCGCGGTGCCGCCCGGTATCCGTTGCGACGGTTGCGTTCCTGCGAGGGCGGCGTATCGGTCTGCGTCGGCACTCGAACGAATCGCGCTGACGAGTTCACATGTCCAATCCATCCGTCGTGTCCGGCACCACACCCGACCAAGTCCACGCTCTGTACCGTGCGATCCTGAGACGTGAACCCGAGAGCCAAGCCGTCATCGACCATAACACCGGTCTCGATCCCGTCGCCCTGGCCGTGGGTCTGGCGGACTCGCCCGAAGGGATGGCGAGAGAATCTCGGCGCGCCGACACGCCGCTCTGGTTCTCGAACGCACAGATCCCCATCGAAGAGATCGTTCGTTCCCACGAGGCCAAGGACCGATCCGCGCTGCCCGGCCGCCTCGTCAACTATCTCGGCGTCAGGATCGACCCGGCTTTTCTGCCCGCCGTGCTCTCAGGCACGGAAGGCCGGGTCGAAGACGTTCCGGTGCCGGCGAACTGGCATGCCGACATGGCCGAGTGGGCTGCGGCCCTGCGGGCCGTCGACCTCGCGCAGGGCGTATTCCGGGTGCTGGAGCTCGGCTGCGGCTGGGGCTGCTGGCTACTCAACACCGGCGTGGCCGCGCGCAATCGCGGCTTGGACGTCGAGTTGATCGGCGCCGAGGGCGACGAGGGGCATGTCGCCTTCGCCGAGCGCGGATGCGCCGAGAACGGCTTCTCGCCGGATCAGGCGCGCATCCACCGTGGCATCGTCGGCCCCACCCCCGGCACGGCCCTGTTCCCGAAGCAGGCCGAGGCAGGCATCTCCTGGGGGCTCGAACCGGTCTTCGACGCCACCCCCGATCAGGTGGCCGAGGCCGAGGCGGGCGAGCGTTACGACCTCCTGCCGGTGCTGACCCTCGACGCCCTGTCCGGTGGCAAGCCGCTCGATCTCGTGCACATCGACATTCAGGGCGGCGAGGCGGGCTTCGTCGAAGGATGCCTGTCGGAGCTGAACCGCCTCGTCGCCTACATCGTCGTCGGCACGCATTCCCGCGAGATCGAGGGGCGCATCATGACGATGCTGTTGGCCAATGGCTGGGTACTCGAGGTCGAGCGCCCCGCCTTGCTGCAGTTTCACTCGACCGGCGAACCGTACGTCTCCATCGATGGAGTCCAGGGCTGGCGGAACCCCAAGCTGCGACCCGGATAGGCTTCAGCTTCACCCACGCCGTATTGCAAGCGTTCAGCAGCGGCTCGTTATCGAGCACGCATGTCGGCGTGCTCCACGATCAGTCCGATGGTCTCCCGCATCTCAGCACGATAATCGAGATCCAATGCGAACCGTCGCCCGTTCTCGGCGATCTGCTGCGCGGCGTGCTCATTCGTACGGCACCATGCGACGATCTCGGCAAGATCGCTGAGATCATTTTTGACGGGCACGTAGTGCGTCCAGGGCCTTAGCATCGGGTTGTGCCATAGCAACCAGTCACTGTCGACGAGCAGCATACAGCATCCCAACTTGAGTTTTTTCACCAATTCCCACGAATTTCCATTGCCGTCGATCTGAACAAAATACTTATAATTTGCAAACTCTGACAGATTGATACGATCCCCCCATAAATCATTATCCTTAAAGAATTCTATAATTTTCAGGCGATCGTCTTCCGATCGGGTTTGTACAACGTGATAGAACTTGAAGTCCGTTTGGTCCCCGAGTGTCTTTCCGATCTTGCACAGTCGGTAACGAGGAACGTTGTCCAAACTCGCGAGAGTTGTATTCCAAGCTCCCGTCGTCGATCCGCGCCAGAGCACCGTATCGGACCGCGAGTTCCAGCTCGGAACGTCGTCCGGTAGAAACCGGACATACCCATCATGCTCGGTGTAGAAGAAGTCCGGCAGCAAGACCACGTTCTTGTAGAACCACTTTCTCTGCCAACTGACGCTGGGCGTATCGCGCGGGCAGTCTCCCCCTTCTAGCACGAAGGTGAACGGCTCATGTGGAAAGTCAGAGAAATACTCGCGTCCGAACTGCACGAAAAGATCCGTCACGAATTTTACGCATTGCCTCGTTCTATGATTATCCTCCAACATCAGAAATTTTATGTCGTCAATATTTTTCGGGTCGACCGTTACAATGATGGATAGCTCCGGATGGATATTGCTTCTCGACAGAGAGATGAACTGATTGCGAGTAATCAATAACGTATTTCTACCCACTTCGATCATTGTCCGCACGTCCTCCGATCCGCTAGGTTCGCAACTGCTTACTCGAATTTGTCTGAAAATCCAGTTCGCGGGGTCGGCTCCATGACTCGGTAGGCCGCTCGCTCCTGCACACCCCATGACCGCCCCCCGACATCGGCATCGATCCTCCGGGTCTTCTGAACCCGACCTCAGCGGCCCGGCGAACGCGTCCTGAAGGTCGAGACGCATCCGACGTCATCCGGCCCTTACTTGTTCGGACCGCGCACGCGCGATAGAGCGGGTCGCTCCCGGCCCATCCCGAAAACCGTGCTCCCACTCTCGATCTTCCTCATCGCCCGGAACGAGGCCGACCGCATCGGTGCGACGATCCGGGCGGTGCGCGATCTGACCGACGATCTCGTCGTGGTGGATTCCGGCTCCACCGACGGCACTCAGGCGCTGGCCGCATCCCTCGGCGCGCGGGTGATCCACAACGACTGGCCGGGCTACGGGCCCCAGAAGCGGTTCGCGGAAGAGGCCTGCCGCCACGTCTGGCTGCTCAACCTCGACGCGGACGAGGTGGTGCCGCCCGATCTCGTCGAGGGCATCCGCGCGCTGTTCGCGCGGGGTGAGCCGGCCCATCCGGCTTGGCGCATCGGCATCGCCGAGGTGTTTCCGGGCGAGAGCCGACCCCATCCCTGGGCCTACACACTCACCCCGGTCCGGCTCTACCGGCGGGATCGGGGGCGCTACTCCCCCTCCCCCGTGCACGACCGCGTGGTGCTCGATCCCGGCGTCACCACGGGGCGGCTCGGCGGCGTGATCCACCACTTCTCCGTGCGCTCGCTCGGCGACCAGCTGGACAAGCTCAACCGCTATTCCGACCAGCAGGCCGACGATCTGGAGGCACGCGGCAAGACGATCCCCGCCTGGCGGGTGTTCGTGGAACTGCCGGGCAACTTCCTGAAGGCCTATCTCGGGCGGCGGCACTGCGTGCGTGGGGTCTACGGCTTCCTCACCGCCATGAACTACGCGATCTCGCGTCACCTGCGCGTCGCCAAGCACTACGAGCGGCGCGTCACGGGAGGTTCACGCCGCCTGCCCTGAGCCGCCCGCGGGCGCCGGCCTATCGCGCCGCCGCCGGATCCTTGCCGGCGCTTACGTCCTTTCCGGCGTTCTTGCCCGCCCCTTCCGCGGCCCGGCCCCGGGCCTCGTTGCGCGTGCGCGCGCCCTCCAGCTCCGCTGCCAGCGCCCGCTGCCCTTCCGCCGAACGGGCGCGCACGGGACGGCGGGCCGCGTCCTCGCCCACCGGCATGTAGCCGATGTCGGCCCTGCGGGAGGTCTCCACGAAATCGGGGGCCTTGACCGCCCTGGGGCCGTAGCCCGCATCGACGAAGGCGGCCTTGATCGGATTCACGTCGCTCGAGCAGCCGCCCAGGGCGACGGTCGAGGCGACGGTCAGGAGGACGAGGGAGACGCGGGGCACGGACATCGGGTCGGCGGGCTGGAAATCGGCCGTGGCACGGGCGACATTCCCGGGTGACGCGTTAATTTGTCGGAAACGAGGCTCGCGTTCCGCCGTGCCGGCGGGGCAGCGCGCCCTCACGGGAGGAGTTGCACGTGGCGAGCGAGCGGACGACACCGGCCGTACCGGATCTCGAGGCGATCTCCCTGAACGCGAGCCGGCTGGCGGAGGAGTTCGGGCGCCTGTCGGCCACCGCGATGCAGCCGTTCGAGGCCGCGGCCACCGGCAAGGATCACGGCAAGGCCCAGGCCGCCTCCGGCCCGGTCGACGAGGTCGGCGACATCACCCGCACGCTGACCCGGGTCGCCGAAACCTGGATGAGCGATCCTCAGAAGGCGATGCAGGCGCAGGCCCGGCTGAGCGAAGCCTTCGTCGCGCTGTGGGGCTCGACCTGGGCGCGCATGCAGGGCGGGCCCGCGGCCCCGGTGGCGAGCCCCGAGCCGAAGGACAAGCGCTTCGCCCACGAGGAATGGACCACCAATCCGGTCTTCGACCTGATCAAGCAGAGCTACCTCATCACCTCGCGATGGGCGCAGGATCTGGTGCGCGAGGCCGACGGGATCGACGAGCACACCCGCCACAAGGCCCAGTTCTACCTGCGCCAGATCACGAGCGCGATGTCGCCCTCGAACTACGTGATGACCAACCCCGAACTCCTGCGCCATACCCTGGAGGAGAACGGGGCGAACCTCGTGCGCGGCATGCAGCTCCTCAAGGAGGACATCGAGGCCGGCGGCGGCCAGCTGCGCGTGCGCCAGACGGATGTCACCGCCTTCACCTTCGGCGAGGACGTGGCGGTGACGCCCGGCGAAGTGGTGTTCCGCAACGACCTGATGGAGCTGATCCAGTACGCGCCCAAGACCGAGACGGTGCTCAAGCGCCCGCTCCTGATCGTGCCGCCCTGGATCAACAAGTTCTACATCCTCGACCTCAACAGGCAGAAGAGCCTGATCGGCTGGATGGTCTCGCAGGGGCTCACGGTGTTCGTGATCTCCTGGGTGAACCCGGACGAGCGCCACCGCGACAAGGATTTCGAGTCCTACATGCGCGAGGGCATCGAGACGGCCATCGACATGATCGGGGTGGCCACCGGCGAGAGCGAGGTTGCGGCGGCCGGCTACTGCGTCGGCGGAACCCTGCTCGCGGTGACCCTCGCCATGCAGGCCGCCACCGGCAACCGACGCATCGGGAGCGCCACCTTCCTGACCACGCAGGTCGACTTCACCCACGCGGGCGATCTCAAGGTGTTCGCCGACGAGGAGCAGATCCGCACCATCGAGGCGCGGATGGAGGAGGTGGGATACCTCGACGGATCGCGCATGGCCAACGCCTTCAACATGCTGCGACCCAACGACCTGATCTGGTCCTACGTGGTCAACAACTACGTGAAGGGGAAGGCGCCGCTGCCCTTCGACCTGCTCTACTGGAACGCCGACGCCACCCGCATGCCGGCGGCCAACCACTCGTTCTACCTGCGCAACTGCTACCTCGACAACACGCTCGCCCGGGGCGAGATGGTGCTCGGCAACGTTCGGCTCGACCTCAACGCGGTGAGCGTGCCGATCTTCAACCTCGCCACGCAGGAGGACCACATCGCCCCGGCACTGTCGGTGTTCGAGGGCTCGAGCAAGTTCGGCGGCACGGTCGATTACGTGCTGGCGGGCTCGGGGCACATCGCGGGCGTGGTCAACCCGCCGGGCAAGAAGGCCAAGTACGGCTTCCGCACCGGCGGGCCGGCCGAGGGCGACTTCGACGCCTGGGTGGCCCGGGCCGAGCAGCACGAGGGCTCGTGGTGGCCCTACTGGTTCCGCTGGATCGAGGCGCAAGCCCCCGAGCGCGTCCCGGCGCGGGTTCCCGGCCAGGGCGCCCTGCCGTCGCTCGGCCCGGCGCCAGGCACCTACGTGCGGATGAAGGCGTGAGGGTGCATCACTCCTTGCGCACCAGGGGTACGGGTGCCGCGGCGGGCGCATCGAAGAGATAGCGAAAACTCACCGAGACGATGTCGGCGCTCGGGTTCAGCGTCGTGCCGGCAAACGCGATGTCGCCGACGTTGTAGTCGCGGCCCGGCCCCGCCAGGATGCGGTTGTCGTCCAGGAACAGGTGCGAGTAGGCGGCGGTCAGCGTGATCCGCTCGCTCCAGCGGTAGCTCGCGCCGATCGAGGCGACATAGTGGTCGCCGTCGGGCAGGCGCACCGAGCGGTTCGA
>Ga0182229_1000231_pt1 | contig 14701 bp, 12 predicted proteins | sample G6R1MG_32_FD_129663 | JGI IMG/M metagenome (GOLD analysis project Ga0182229, IMG submission 129663) | Miscanthus phyllosphere microbial communities from Michigan, USA - G6R4_MAIN_07NOV2016_LD1 MG | ecosystem: Host-associated > Plants > Phyllosphere > Phylloplane/Leaf | place: USA: Michigan...
GGGATAAGCGTTTGCTCAGCCCTTGTCAACATTCATTCCAAACGACGTTTACCGGCCCGGCACCGCCCCCTTTTTAATCCCATTTCTGTATTATACGGTATTTCCATACGAACGCACCTTTTCCTCAACTGCTTGAATATCTGCCAATTCATGAAAAGCACTGATCACAATTCGCGTGTTGGCCCGGTCGCTGGGCGTTGGATAGGCAAACGAATAAATCAGCATGTTGTGCTGAAGCAAAAACGGATAGAGCGCGTCCTGTTCGGTGTAGAACACAGGGTAGCCGTCGGCTTGTTGAAACAGGCCTGTTGGTAGTAGTACCGCGGCCGCTTTGTCGACGAGTTGTCGAAGCCGGTGGTACTGTGTCTCATACAGCGAACGAGTCTGCACGAAAGCGGCCAGATAAGCGGGCGGTATGGGCGAGCAGGCTCCGAAGAATGGTGTTTTCCGCAGCTGTTGCAGGCTATCGGCATCGCCCAGCACCACGCCCCCCGGCAGCCCTATCGCCTTGGCGAGTGATCCGGTGACCAGCAACCGTACGTTATCCCGCTGCGGTAGCTGCGACCAGATACCACGTCCACCGTTCAGTAGCCCTAATCCGTGTGAATCATCGACGACCAAGGTAATTAGCCGGTCGTCGGGCAGGTCGTCAACCCAGTCGAACGCGTACCGTTCCGACCGAACGGCATCCAGCGAATTCATGAGAAGGGCGACGGGTTGTGCCGGATTCAGCCTCCGAACCTGCGCAGCAATCTGTTGACTCCAGTCGCCAAACGATGTCTTTTGCAGGGCTGTCGACGGGCCATTCCAGAGGGCGGGATGCGTACCGGGCGCATAGAGCAGTTGCATCGATTGCTGTTGCAGCCATTGCACAACCACCTGCCCCGCCAACATACCCGACGAGAGGGTCAGGGCCGCCGGAGGCTGATTACCGACGGTTCCGACCAGCGCGGCCAGTTGCGCTTCGGCTTCCTCGTAGATCGTCAGCCGCAGGTTGCCGTTGCGTGAACTGCCGAACACGGTTCCGTACTGTTGTATCGCTTCGGCAAGCTGCTGCTGCATGACCGGGTGCTGCGGTATTCCCAGATAGGCCGTCCCACTGAAAAACAGATAGTCCTGCTCGTTGTGCCGAATCAGCCGATTGGGGAGCCGATCAATGGCGATCGTTGTGTTCATGGCTCAACCAGTTGCGCCCCCGTCCCCGGCCTGTCGGCATACTGTATTCGGCCGTCGTTGAACGTAACACCGGTTGCCGGATCGTTGGTGATGAGCAGCGCCCCGTCGAGATCGGCGTAATCGAGCAGGGGTAAGAGTTGCGCGATTGCCGAAATACCAACGCTCGACTCGGTCATACAGCCGACCATAACCCGCAGATTCAGGGCCCGCGCCCGGTCGATCATGCGCCGGGCGGGTGTCAGGCCACCGCACTTGGTCAGCTTGATATTCACGCCATGGAACAGCCCGGCACAACGATCGACGTCGCTTTCAATGATACAACTTTCATCGGCGATGATGGGCAATTTACTCTGATCAAACAGGCGCTTAACCCCGTCGCGGTCGCTGGCCGGCAGGGGCTGCTCGATAAATTCGACACCCAGGCGGGCGAGTTCGGGCGCGAAAGCAAGGGTCTGCTCGACCGTCCAGCCGCAGTTGGCATCGACCCGGAAGCGGGCTTCCGTGTGCTGCCGCAACGTCTCGATCGTTGCCAGGTCAGTGTCGGCCCGGCCCAGTTTAATCTTGTAGAGCGGCCACGGCCATTCTGCCAGCTTCGCCACCATGCGCGCGGGCGTATCGAGCCCGATGGTGTAGTTTGTCAGGGGCGCCCGGTCGGGATCGAGTTGCCAGAGTTGATAAAGCGGCTTTCCCTGCCGTTTGGCCCACAGGTCCCATGCCGCCTGATCGAGCGCACAGGCGGCAAACGGCTGATCGGCGAGGTAAGGTTGCAGCTGTGCCCAGAAGGCGGCCGGGTCGGTCAGGGCGTGGGCTTCGATAAGCGGACGAATCGCTTCCAGTGCCTGCGTCATCGACTCAATAGTCACGCCGTAGTAGCGGGTAGCCGTGGCCTCGCCCAGCCCGGTCGGCCCGCCGGGTCCATCGCTCAGCGCAACGATCAGGGTTGGCTGTACATCGCGGCTGTCGTGGGCAATGGTAAACGTATGACGCAGCCGCAAATCGACCGGGTGCAGGTGTAAACGCATACAAATCTGTTCAGACCAGCAAGATACAGCCGACAAGTACTACCAGAACGGTTTGGGCCGAATTTTCACCCCATACGCTGACAAGTTACCGGCCTTCGCGGAATGGCTACGCAATGACCGGTCCGTCAATGTCAGTCAGCGGGTTGTCTGCTGACCGAACCGGCAGGACCAGCGTCGCAAACGGGTTCTGTCCAGGCGGCTATATAGGTCAGGAATCGGTTGATCGACAGCTGATATGCCAGCCCGCCCACCAGACTACGGGTCACGATGCCCGCTTTTTCCTGCTGCCACTGCCGGGTAGCCGCATCGTAACTGAATAGCGGAATAGAATCGCCCGGCTGTAAGGGTCGGCCTGTCTGTACGTTAATCGTTGCCGGATTCAGGTCCAGGTAACAAACCATTGGCTGTGAACTGCTATACGCCAGTTGGTAGGCCGACGAGTAGCTTTCCAGCGTCACCGATCCTGCCATCGACAGTACGCGAAAGGTACCCAGATCGACCTGGTCATTGCGCGACCTGACACTAGATAGCCTACCGCCCCCCGGTACCTGACGGGTGGGCAATTCACGGGCGTTTGTGTACACTGTCGTCAATGTTATCGCACCGGCAACCGGCTTTCCGTCACGATCCAGCAGCCGTGTACCGGGTTCGAGCAGTACCGATGCTTTATCCGTCGATTGCGGGGGCGAGGGGGTTAGCAATGCTACCGGACCAGATGTTGCCCCATCGGCACCGGTACGTTTGTACACGCGCCCGGCGGCCAGCGTACGCGGTGCTCGGGCGGGGTCAATCCAGCGTAGTGTACGGGTCAGGCGGTTTCGACTGGTCACGGTGATGGGCTGCACAATGGTCAGATATCCGTCGGCTTCGACCACAAGCGTAAACTGAATCGGCTGTTCTCTCGACGGCGCCAGCGACGGTAAGACGGCAAGACGCAGTAACCCATCCGCGTTGACGCGGTAATTCGTCGTGCGCAGTGTTGTCACAATCTTACTAGCATCGGGGCCGGTCAAGGTTACCCGGCTGCTTTGGGGCAGCGGATTACCAGCCGGGTCCTGGAGACGAATATCGACGATACCCGTCGTGATCGGCGTTTTCGTTCGCAAGTCGACCCCCTCCAGCGGATTCCGGCAGGCTATTGTCAGTCCCAGTAGGGTTACCACCAATGTCAGCGTATGAAATACGCGCATAAACAGCATAAAAGCGTTGGTCGGCAAAGCCGGTATAAGTTGATTTTTCCTTACGATAACCGCCAATTAATCAGCGCATTACATTCAACAGCAGACGTTGATTACCGTTGATCTACGGGTCGGTTCAGTGTTCACAATGCCCCGGCAGCTTACGATCAGTACGTTGCCCACCATGAGCAGTGCTACAATTACGTACAAGCAGTACCTACTCAGTAGCGCATGAACCATACTGTAACTACTTTTTGTTACTCAAATATAAATATTTTATACTAATATATACTATAAAGAACTTATAATCATCTTTGATAGATAAATGGCGTGTATTTGTATACAATATAAATCTTCCTAACCATCAGTACGCCTGCCTAAAGGCGCATCGGCTGCCTGTCCTAATGGTATAATTCATAGATGTCGGTATATAAGTAAGTATGGCACAAAAATTGGTCGTTGTTTTACAAACAACGTATACTTTTAATTAACACTTTTAATATTTGGTAAACATAAAGCTCGTTATATTTGTCTGATTAACAACCGCAAACGCCCGTCAGACCGATAGATGAGTTGCAACCAACGCAACTATGGTAAAAACGTCCGTTTCCCTGATTGCTGCTTTATCTCTCTATACAGACTCGTTACCGTCCATGAAACAGCTTGTTACTCAACATTGCACTTTTCTACTACGAATTATCCTATTTGTCAGCATAGCCTGCCAACTCACCAGTTGTGCGTCAACGAAGGAACTATCTTATTTCCAGCACGGACAAAATGGTGCCGACCTGGTAGCCGCCACCGCGCGTTACACCCCGACCATACAGCCGGGCGACATCCTTTCCATTCAGATCAGCAGTCTGAACCCCGAAGCTTCGACGTTTTTCAATCCCTACACGTCGTTTGCCGTGGCCGACCGTGCCAGTCAGCCCATAGCAGCCAACTCGACTGCGCCCCTGCAACCCGTCAGCGGCTACATGGTCGATGCCGACGGAGCTGTTGAACTGCCCATGATCGGCAAGCTGTCAGTGAAAGGCCTAACGGTGGCACAGATTCGGGAGCGTGTGCGGGAACCCCTGCGTGAATACCTGAAGGAGCCAACTGTGAACGTACGCAACCTGACCTTCCGCATTTCGGTCATGGGGGAAGTCGCTCGTCCATCGCTCTTTACAGTACCCAACGAGCAGCTAACCCTGCTGGAAGCCTTGAGCCTGGCTGGTGACGTAACAATTTTCGGCCGCCGGACCGACGTGCTGGTAATTCGGGAAGAGAATGGCCAACGTAAATTCGGCCACGTCGACCTGACCCGCCGGGATCTGTTTAACTCGCCTTACTACTACCTGCACCCGAACGACGTCGTCTACGTCGAACCCAGCAAAGTGCGGGCTGCTACCGCCGACCGGACGATGCAAGTGGCCCCTATTGCCATCAGCGCGCTGTCGTTCCTGGCCATCATCGCCACCCGTTTTTAGCCGAATACTCCCTGCATACTTTATCCAATAAACGACTATGTCGACTCAGAACTCGTATTCTTACGCGCCGTATCAGCTCTATGAAGCGGAAAATAGTCCCAGCATGCGTCTGGTACTGATGCGCTACGTGCGGCAGTGGAAATGGTTTGTCCTATCGGTACTACTGGCCGGTATCGGCGCGTACGTTTACCTACAATTTCAGTCCCCCATCTACAAGACGCAGACCAGTCTGCTGATCAAGGACGAAAAGAAAGGATTAAGCGAAGAAAGCATTCTTAAGGAAATGGAGATTCTCGCACCAAAAAAGGTTGTCGAGAACGAAATGGAGATCCTGAAGTCGTACGCCCTAATGAACAAGGTTGTGGGCAAAATGGGACTCGACGTACAGTATTTTCGTCCGACCAGCACCGGCAACCGGGAAATCTATGATACAGCCCCTTTTCGGCTGATCGTTGAAAAGGCGGACCCCGTTATTTACGATACGAAGCTGGAAATACTGCCAGTTGGGGCAAGCCGGGTTCGGATTAACGACGAGTTGTACGCCACAAACCAAAGCGTACAAACGCCCTACGGTCGCTTGCGCATTACAACGCAAAAGCCGTTGCAGGCCAGCACCGACCCGATACTGGTATCCGTATTGCCCCGCACGGTTGCCGTCGACAATTACCTTGAAAACCTGACGGTAGAACCCAGCAGCAAAGCGTCGACCGTACTACAGATGACCCTGTTGGACGCCGTACCTCGTAAAAGCGAAGCCATTCTCAACAACCTGATCAGCGAGTACAATAAAGCCGCCGTTGTCGACAAGAACATCGTGGCGGCCAATACGCTGAACTTCATCGAAGAGCGGCTGCGCCTGATTGTAGGCGAACTGACGGCGGTCGAGAAAGGGGTTGAGTCGTTCAAAGCGTCGGAGGGCATCACGGACCTCAGCTCGCAGGCGCAGCTCTTCCTGGAAACCGTAAAAGAGAATGACACAGAGCTTAATCAGGCAACGATTCAGTTGAACACAATCAACGGTATCGAAGCGTACGTCGAAAGCAAGAGCAACAGCCGAGGAGCCGCACCAGCCACGCTTGGGTTGAGCGACCCGGTCCTGATTGGTTTGATCGGTAAGCTGAGCGAGCTAGAATTACAGCGCGACCAACTGAGCCGGACCACGGCGTCCAACAACCCAATGCTGCAAAGTCTGGAATCGCAGATCAAAGCGACCAAGACCAGCTTATCGGAAAACATCGCCGGTATCAAGCAGGGAATTGTCAGCGCGCAGAACCGGCTTAAGCAAACGAACCGGCGTCTGGAAAGCCAGATTCGCACGATTCCCGGTAAGGAACGGGCACTGGTTGACATCACCCGGCAGCAGTCGATCAAGAACAACCTGTATACCTACCTGCTCGAAAAGCGGGAGGAAACAGCCTTATCCTACGCGTCAACCGTTGCCGACAGCCGCACCATCGATCCACCCCGTACGGGCTTCGAACCCGTGAAACCCGTCAACAGTACGATATTCGTTCTGTTCGGTTTGCTGGGGCTGCTGTTGCCCGTAGGCGTCATTGCCGCCGGCGATGCTCTCAACGACCGGGTCAACCGCCGGGCCGACGTAGAATCCGTGTCGCAGGTACCCATTATCGGCGAAGTAGCGGCAACGCGAAACGTCGATCCGCTGGTTATGGTATCGGGTAAACGGTCCGTTATTGCGGAGCAGATTCGCGCATTACGCACCAACCTGCAATTCCTGCGTAGTCACCCCACCGATAGTCAGGTCATTCTGTTTACGTCGAGTATCGGCGGAGAAGGCAAATCGTTCATGTCCTTAAATTTAGGGGCTAGTCTGGCCCTGGTCGACCGTCCGACGGTGATTCTGGAGATGGATCTGCGTAAACCAAAGCTGCACTCGGTGCTAAAGTTGGAGAACACCATCGGTATCAGTAATTATCTGATCCAGGAAGCTACGCTGGATGATGTCATTCAGGAGATTCCGGGCTTCCCCAATTACCACATCATCACGAGCGGTCCTATTCCACCCAACCCATCGGAGTTGCTAAGCAGCCCCATGCTGGAGCAACTGATTGCCGAACTACGGACGCGCTATGCCTACGTTATCATCGACTCACCGCCTATTGGCCTGGTCACCGATGCGCAGCTGATTTCGCCCCACGTCGACGCGACCATGTTTATCGTCCGACACGAGCACACGCCCAAAACGTACCTGAAGATGATCGATACGCTGTACCGGGAGAATCGGTTCCAGCGCCTGAATCTGATTTTGAATGCTGTTGGCGAAGGTGCATCGTACCAGTACGGGTACGGATACGGAGGCTACTACGACGAAGCAGGCAAGCCCGACCGCCGGCAGAGCCGAACCATTCGATGACGGACGAATTGTTTTCTCCCTAGCTCCCCCTACCGTATGATTAATGTAACGCTACCTTCCTTCACTGAGCATCCGCTCAGACAACCCCCCATGCGGGTACCGCTAACCGGGCGGGCCGACTGGATCAAACGTACCTTTGACATTACCGTATCGCTGCTGCTGCTCCTTGTCATTTTAAGCTGGCTATTACCGCTAATCAGCCTGCTGGTCCGGCTTTCGTCGCCCGGCCCGGCCTTGTTCATGCAGCTTCGGATGGGCCGGGGTGGTATCCCCTTTCGGTGCCTGAAATTTCGCACGATGACGTATTCGAAAGATGCTGAATTCCGGCAGGCCGTCCGTAACGACCCACGGGTCACGAAGCTGGGGGCGTTTCTACGCCGAACCAGCCTCGACGAGTTACCGCAGATTATCAATGTGCTGCTCGGGCAGATGAGTCTGGTCGGTCCACGCCCGCATCCGCTCCGGCTCGACGCGCAACACTGGCACGCAATGCCGGGTTATGTCGACCGCTATGCCGTCAAACCCGGTATTACGGGGCTGGCACAGGCGCGGGGGTGCCGGGGCGAAACCGCGCTACCGATTCAGATGGAGCACCGCATTCGGTACGACCTGCTGTACATCCGCAAACAGTCAATCGGGCTTGACCTGCAAATCTGTTTATGGACACTCCTCAACATGGTCCGGGGCGACGAAAAAGCCTGGTAGTCTCAACGCTGACCACACATGAAGCTGACCTATAAAAATTCGCTCAGTGGTATCGGGCAACTGGTACTAACGGGCGTACTGACCTTCATCAGTATTCCGGTATTTATTCGAGTGCTGGGCGAAGAAGCCTACGGAGCGTTCTCCATCGTAACGCTGGCTGGCAATTTGAACATATTTGTCAATCTAGGACTGAATTCAGCCCTACTGAATTTTCTCTGCGTGCATGGGCGCTCGAAGGAATCGAACTACAACATTGCGGCTACGTTATTGCTTTTAGTAGTCATTGTTGTACCCCTGAGCGTATTAGCAATTACATTTCAACAGGCTATTCTTCAACAGTTTTTGGGCTTGTCGAATCGCTTGTACGAGCAAGTTAGCGTACTGTACCGCTGTGTTGTAGTTGCAAACCTATTACTATTGATCGGACAGACGTTCACGACGATACTGGACTCGCAGCAGCGTATCTATCTAACCAACCTGTACCAGTTTATCTACAGTTTGCTGTACTGGGGTGGTATGATTATCATCGTTAGTATGGGCTACGGCATGTCTGGTGGTGGCTGGGCCGTAATCGGGGCTGCTAGTGTCTGGTTGGTATTCGTTGTCACTACCGCTTTAACAGTCTGGGGTAAGCCCAACCTAACAGGGTTCTGGGCCGCGTTTCCTCGGATCGCCCGTCAACAGTTGACAATTGGTGCGAGCGTATACAGCGCGGGGTTAATGAACATGCTGTTCGAACCTATGACAAAGCTGTTAGTGTCTCGATTGATTGGGGTTACCGAAGTGGGCTATCTGGAAATAGCGCACAAGATTCGATCGCAGCTTTGGGCAATTATGCAAAAGCTTACGTACCCACTGTATCCTCAGATTTCGCATCTTACTGACGTTAGTTCCATTCATCGAATGATGACGGCTTTCCAACGCCGGATGCTGGTATTAATCGTACCATTCCTCCTGTTCTTTTTTCTAGCGTTGCCCACGGCATTATCCTTATGGCTACCAAAAGCAAATGACGTCACAATCTTAGCGACACTCTGCATTTCGTCGGCGTATATGCTCGGCACAATTTCTATCCCCCCTTACTATTTCATGATGAGTCATCAACATGGAAAGATGACGGTGTTTGTGCAGGCAGTCAACGTTACAGTGAACGGCCTGGTCATCTTTTTTACTTATCAATGGATGGGTTTTAACGGTGTCATTCTGGCTAACTCACTAGCAATCCTTAGCTCGCTGACAGTGTGCCTGTACTATCAGCAACGGTATATAGGCCCATTACAACTTGGTGTGCGCGACCAATGGCTGACCTGGCTGATTCTGTTCCTGCTGACTTTCCTCCTCAACTTTGTCGACCAGCAGTTTACCAACGCCTTCCTCCGTATCGGTTTCATCGGTATGACAGCAGCGATCACGTATGCGGTCTTACTTCGCCATGATATCCTCCGCTTTTCATCGCGATCAGGCGCTATAAATCAATAGCGCAGCTATATCTACTTTAATCGTTACAAACATGGTTGGCACCTTACTAACACTGGTGGCGATTGGGCTTTTCTTCTCCAGTCGATATTATAGTTCTCTACTCATTTTTATTGGCCTAGCGACGAAAGGTTTTCTAATCATCCCTCAGGAGTGGCTGACGGCTGGCTTACCTGTTGAAAAAACAAGTGACATGGCAGTTATGTACATTGTCGTCATTTGTGTACTCCGATTTGGTACCCTACAGCGTGCCATCAGGCATGATTCCATTCTGCGCTGGCTCGTTCTTTTCGTCGCCTTTGTATTTGTGGATGGTCTGTACAGCCGATTTGGGCTGGGTTACGAGTTAACCAGCGTCGTCCGAATTTTTCGCAACAACCTATTTTTGTTGAGTTTTTTTGTGTTCATGCTGGTGCCAGTACAAAGTCTTATCCGCGTCTGGCACGCCGTAGCGGTAATAACGCTTATACAGTGCGTTCTTTTTCTACTACAGATTCCAACAGGAACTGTGTTACTCGGCTATCAGGAGAGTACGCATATCAATAATATGGAGTCAATTGGTTGGATTCGTTATTACAATACGCCGACCTTTCTGATACCTACTTTATTCTACTATCTATTTGCGTATGAGTACCGTAGTAAGGTAGCAAAATGGCTTATAGTTGGGCTTCTTCTAGTTACCGTTATTGCCCCAATGCACCGGTCACTTATGCTCATTATAGCTTTGGTTTCCAGCGCCTACATTCTCTCTCAACAGACAACTAGTAAACGATTTTTATATATAGCCTTGCTGACCATAGTTGGTAACGGGGCAATGATGATCGAGTCAATTCAATCCCGCATGAACGACGGGCTAGCTGACATCAGTAAAATTCTGGCGCCGGGTCATGCCGTGACCTACCTCACCTACGACGCCAACGACACATTCACTTACCGCATTGCTCACTTGGCAGAACGGCTTGCCTACGTAACGGCCGAACCAATGCGGCTACTGTTTGGCATTGGTCTATTGACGGAAGACGCAAAGCAAGCTAGTAAATTAACGTTTGAAGCGGGATTATACAACAGGCACACCGGAGAAATCAGCCAGATTGAAACTGGTGATATAGCGTGGTCGTTGCTCATCTTGTACATCGGTGTCGTTGGTACTATTTTTTTTATTGTCCTACATGTCAGGCTGCTTCGCTGCTTCTTTCAGCATCGTGATGTTCCCATAAGCGTTGTTGGTGCGCTCACCATGATGACGGTATTTTTACTCTCATTTACAGGCGTAGAAATTCTATACGGATCATTCCAGATTAGCATGACGCTGATGCTGGGCGCTGCCATAAAAATAGCAGCAACTCCGATATTTCGAACGCACGAAACACGGCTGACCCGCCCCCCTAGCTCGCTGGTCGCTACATTATTTCCCGCATAGCTACACACTGACTGACACCAGCGCATTAGATTACCCTTACCTCCATTTTTTCGTGGTTCAAAACTGAATGCAAACGAATAGTACATATTGATCAGACTAAAGGCTGCTGCCCTTATGTTGTACGTCGTGTTTCGATCAGCATTAAAATAAGTAGTCAGTGTGCACAAAAGCTGGACTATCGATACGACGAACAGCAGACGGAGTACACCGGCAGTTGCCCGATATAACCAGTTATTCCGCGCATCAACATTCCGCTATCGTATGAACACCTGTCACCCCAAGGTCTCCATCATAACCCCCTCCTATAATCAGGGGAATTTCATTGGTGCTACGATCGAATCGGTACTGGCACAAACGTATCCCAATATTGAATACATCCTTATCGATGGCGGCTCGACAGACGATACGATGGCCGTGGTCGAGCAATACCGTGACCGAATTGATATCGTCGTTCATGAGCGCGACCGTGGTCAGTCCGATGCAATCAACAAAGGATTTCGGCTGGCAACGGGCGATCTGGTAGGCTGGATCAACTCCGACGATTTATTGTACCCAGATTGTGTAGAACGTATCGTCGAACTCTACAAAAATCACCCTGATGGCACGATTTTTTATAGTGCATCAAGTGATTGGATCGATGCCGATGGGCAAATTACGGGGACACGGTATCTTCCCATTCCTGATCGGGATTTTCTGCTCAACCGCTGCGCTGACATCGTTCAACAGGGCTCGTTCTATACCACTCAGTACGTGCGGGAAGTCGGTTACGTAGACGAAACCATTCATTACTGCATGGACCTTGACCTGTGGTTACGGCTATCAACGAAAGGCCCTATCTATCAGACCAACGGGCCTGCCCTGGCCGCTTTCCGTCGCTGGGAGGCCACTAAAACCAGCACCGGTGGCCGGCACTTTCAGGACGATATTCGCCGGGTTCTTCGTAGACATGGCGCATCGCCGATTGCCCGCACTATACGAAAAGCCTGGTACGGGGCTCTACGTGAATCAATCAAGTCGACGGCTTTTTTCGCTACTTAACCGGGCCCCTGCGCCCTTAGCTTTCTATTTCTGATGCGTATCGTTCATTGTCTGTTTACCCTCCGCACGGGCGGGGCACAGATTCTGGTCCTAAATCTGCTGAACGAGTTAGCGGCTGAACACGACGTATCGCTGATCGTGGTCAACGACCACTATATGACTTCGCTGCTGGCTGGTCTCGACAAACGGATACGGGTTTACTTTACCAATCGGCGGGAAGGCAGTCGAAACCCACTTCCTATTTTGCACCTGAACTGGCTGTTACGCAGGATTGACCCGGACGTTATTCACTGCCACGAACGAAAGATGGTAAAACTCCTGCTGAAAAGCCGGGCCAAGACTGTCTACACCGTGCATGACGTACACATTCCCTCCGATACGTTTTCGGACTATACGGCGCTGGCGGCTATCTCGGAATCGGTATTCAACGACGTGCAACACCGCACCGGCCTGCCAATCCATTTAATTCGTAACGGCGTTCCGGTTAATCGCTTCACCAAACGTACCAACCATACACTAGCGCCGGATACGCCCATGCAGTTGGTGCAAGTCAGCCGACTGGTACACGAAAAGAAAGGGCAGCACGTATTGCTTCACGCACTGGCCGACCTGGTACACCGCTATGGAATTACTGATGTGCGCGTCGACTTCGTTGGCGAGGGTGAATCAGCCGCTTACCTGACCCAATTGGCAGACACGTTGCAGATCAAGGCCTATGTCCGATTTCTGGGTGATCGTCATTGGACGTGGCTTCTGACGAATCTGTCAACCTATCACGCCCTCGTACAGCCATCAATCTACGAAGGTTTCGGCCTGACTGTTGTAGAGGGAATGGCAGCCGGTCTACCAGTTGCCGTGTCCGACAAAGGAGGTCCCGCCGAGATTGTCCAAGCGTTAAAGAGTGGAGTACTATTTGCTTCGGAAGATAGTGCAGCCTGCGCCGATGCATTGGCCAATCTGTACAGAGCCTATCGAACCCAGACCCTGCCTCAACTGGTGGGATCACTACAGCTTCCTGCCGACAATCCGTACTCTATCCAGACAATGGCGAACCAGTATATACACCTGTACCAGCGATTAGTGGCCACTGAGCATCCGTTGATGACTACGCCCACACCTCAACTTTCCGTATCGTAGTACCCGAAAATCCGCTTTTGCCAGCGTTTACCATGCTTGCTTCTAACTCTACCGCCCACTCATCACCCGTTTCTAACTGGCTGATTCCGCTCGACACCGCTGAACGTGTGCTGACAGTCGGGCCCGACCACATCAATTACCGGGGTGGTGTTGGTAGTGTAATGAATGTATACGCCCGGCATTTTGCCACGTTTAAGTGTGTCACCACGCACCGGGTCATGGGCAAGGGAAAGCTCATTTTCTTTTTCCTGCGGCAGTACTTACGCTTTGTTCAAACGCTACTCAACGATCCGGTCATCGCCATTGTCCACATCCAGGCGTCGACGCACGGCAGTTTTTACCGTAAACTGCTACTTTTTCTGACGGCTCGTTACCTCTTCCGGAAACGGGTAATTTACCACATGCACGGTTCCCGGTTCGTAGAATTTTACGAGAAAAGTGACCCCGTAAGCAAGCGGCTGATCCGGTTCCTGATCGAAAAATCCGACATTGTAATTGTCCTGTCGACATACTGGCGCGATTACTTCAACCGGCATTTTCGCGTCCGTCGGCTGGAAATTCTGAATAACATTATTCACCAGCGCGACAAATCAGCGGGTTTTCCAATCCGACCGGTTGGTAAGCTCCCCGTCAGACTACTCTTTCTGGGCGCTATCGGGCAACGCAAAGGCATCTTCGATCTGCTCGATGGCATTCGGCAGTACCGCGACTCGTTTGATGGGCGACTGGTACTCTACGTGGGCGGCAATGGTGAAACAAATCGTTTGCAGAGCTACATCGCCCAGCACCGGCTGGAGTCAATCGTCAAGTTTGAAGGTTGGGTTTCCGGCATTCGAAAGCATGAACTGCTCAGCACCTGCGACGTGTTTATCCTACCTTCCTATAACGAAGGGCTCCCCCTATCGATTCTGGAAGCAATGAACTACCATCTGCCGATTATTGCTACGCCTGTTGGCGGTACGGCCGAAGTCGTGCATGAGGAAATCAACGGTTTTTTGGTCACCCCCGGCGATCAGAAAGCCATGTGCCAACGTCTGATGCGCTTCATCGACAATCCGGAACTGATTACGCGAATGGGTAGTGAATCGGGGCGGCTTATCACCAATTACCAGCCAGCAGCTGTATTGCCGCAACTCCATCGCTTCTACAGCGATTTACTGGCGACTCGTCCGCAGTAACCGGTTTCGTAAACTTGATCACTAGGTACCCGGTGATCAGCAAAAGCCCTAAGTTATTCCAACGATAAGGATTGACTTAGGGCTTTTTCGTGCCGTCGTGCAGCGCCTGTATGATTAATTACCAAGTGGTGTAATCATTCACGGTACCCGTACTACCCTGACCGTAACGATAGAAATCGTCATTACTTGGTAAGCGGTGCCAGTTTCCACTGGCACCGCTTACTGTTTTTACCCTCCACTGCCACAGGTCGTATAGCTCCTGTTGGCTGACTAAACGGATTATGGTACAGCCAATTTATCGGAAACTGCTAGTGGAGTTAACCTAGCCCGATTAACGAAAATAACGAGTTTACTACTTTTCAAAAATCCGCCAATTTCTACCAAAAACCGGACGCTAACCGTCATCCATCGAATTAGCGCCCCCCACCCCTCCCCCAGATGCCAACTTTGGTCAAGCAAACGCAAAAAAGACCAAAGAAATGCAAACCACCAACCGCTCCGCCCCCAACATTATCACCACCACCA
>Ga0182229_1000233_pt1 | contig 14643 bp, 15 predicted proteins | sample G6R1MG_32_FD_129663 | JGI IMG/M metagenome (GOLD analysis project Ga0182229, IMG submission 129663) | Miscanthus phyllosphere microbial communities from Michigan, USA - G6R4_MAIN_07NOV2016_LD1 MG | ecosystem: Host-associated > Plants > Phyllosphere > Phylloplane/Leaf | place: USA: Michigan...
CGTCGATCATCTCGGCGCGCACGGCATCGGCCACGGATTGCAGCTCGCCTTCCGGCACCGTCCGCAGATCCGACGGCTCGTTCACACGATCCAGCAACGCTGATTGCTCAGGGGTGATCGCCAATGCTCGCACTCGCTTGTTCACTGTGCCGCCCGCCGCGCCGATCCGGACCGGACACCGCACGGGCCTTGAGCGGGGCGCGACCGTATGAAATCCGGGATGCCGCCGCTATCACGATATTTCCAGTTACGAACGATCGGCGCTTCGATCAATGACGGGATGACGCTTTTTTCCAGTTCAGTGCCCTTACCGCAACATGAGGTAATCCGTTGAGACCCGTTCGTCTCTGCAAGATCCTGCTGATCTCAGTCATCCCATACTGCAGCCAAGCTTTGGCCGATCCGCGTGTGCCGGACAGCAATCTGGACTTCGCCTGTAACTTTCTCGGCATTTGCCCCGTCCGCACAGTGCCGGGAGGGCCGGACCGGGATGTGCGCCCCTTCGTCGACAGCCTCGGGCGACCCTGCGCGCGGCGTGATCGGCCGACCCCGGAGGGCACGCGGCACGTCCGGGCCTGCTGGTGAGGGCTCTGCGTTTCACCGCCCTCGTCCTGCTCGCCGCGACGGCCGCGACGACGGCCAAGGCGCAGACCTGCCCCGCTCTGTTCGCAGGCGGTCAGGTGCCCGTGCTGGTCAATGCCAAGCTCACCGAGCGGACGACGGCGCTGTGCTTCGAAGCCTTCGCCGTTCTGCATTCCGGCGTGACCCGGACCCCGCTCTATTCGGCCGAGCATCTCACCCGGGAGAGCATCGCCGCCGCGCGAGCGGTCGCCCGGGACGACACGTTCCATGAGGAGACGCGCCTGCCGCCGGAGGGCCGCGCGCGGCTGGAGGATTACGTCCGCAGTGGCTTCGACCGGGGCCATCTGGCCCCCGCCGCCGACATGCCGACCCTCTCCGCGCAGGCGGAATCGTTCAGCCTCGCCAACGTCGTCCCGCAGGACAGGGCGATGAACCGGGGCATCTGGAGCGATATCGAGGAGAGCACCCGGCGTTTCGCGATGCGGCGCGGCTCGGTCTACGTCGTGACCGGGGTGGTTTTCGCGGGCGAGTCCCTGCGGGAGATCGGCGCGGGCGTCCTCGTGCCGACGCAATTGTACAAGGCGCTCTACGACCCGGCGACCGGGCAGGCCGGGGCCTATCTCGTGCCGAACGCGGCCGGGCGCGAGTGGAAGAGCCTGTCGCTCGACGAACTTCGCACGGCCACGGGCGTCGATGTGTTCCCCGCCCTGCCGCCCGCCGCCAAGGCGAGCGCGATGACATTGCCGGATCCGCAATCCGGCGGGCGCGGCGAGGCGCGGCGTCCGGACGGGTCGCAGGACCAGGTCTGGCGCGATTGGCTCTGGCGCGAGACGATGCGGGCGGTGAGAAAGGCCATCCGCGAATTGCTGCGCGAGATCTTCTGAGGCGACGATGACGAAGACGACGCCAGACCGTTTCGAGCCCTTCGCGGACGGGGCGACCGTGCGCAGCCTCGGCGGCCTGTCCATCGAGAACGGCACCGAGCGGATCGCCCTGCACGGCTCCCTCGACATCACCTGCGACAGGGCGGGGCTCGACGCGGCGCGGCGGCTGCGCGACACGGCCGAGGCCATCGTGAAGGCGCTGGAAGGACGGGACCTGCCGGCGCAGGTAGCCGAGGCGCCCGAGGCGCCGCCGCGCGAGGTGAAGAACCCCTTCGCGTGAGTAGGGAGGATGGGGCGATCCTTGCCGCTCTCCGGCCGTCCTGATACTCGGGTCGGATCATACGACACATCCTGACTCGCGCGACAGGGCCGGCTGAGATGCCCGCCGCCGTCCGCCGCGACTCGGACCCGATCCCGAACAAGGACGACCCGCGATGGCCCGCGAATTCATCTATCACATGAAGGGGCTGACCAAGGCCTATACCGGCGGCAAGAAGATCCTCGATAACGTCAACCTGTCGTTCTACCCCGATGCCAAGATCGGCGTGTTGGGCGTCAACGGCGCCGGCAAGTCGACCCTGCTCAAGATCATGGCCGGGATCGACACCGACTTCTCCGGCGACGGCTGGGTCGCGCAGGGCGCCCGCGTCGGCTACCTGCCGCAGGAGCCGCATCTCGATCCGAACAAGTCCGTCCGCGAGAACGTGATGGAGGGCGTCGCCGCCAAGCAGGCCATGCTCGACCGCTACAACGAGCTCGCGATGAACTACTCGGAGGAAACCGCCGACGAGATGACCGAGCTTCAGGACCGGATCGAGACGCTGGGCCTGTGGGAGCTGGATTCGAAGATCGATCAGGCGATGGAGGCCCTCGGCTGCCCAAGCGACGAGCAGCCCGTCGCCACCCTGTCGGGCGGTGAGCGCCGCCGCATCGCCCTGTGCCGCCTGCTGCTGTGGGAGCCGGAGCTTCTGCTCCTCGACGAGCCGACCAACCACCTCGACGCCGAGACGGTGAACTGGCTGGAAGGCCACCTGCGCCAGTATCCGGGCGCGATCCTGATCGTGACCCACGATCGCTACTTCCTCGACAACGTGACGAGCTGGATCCTCGAACTGGATCGCGGCAAGGGTATCCCCTACGAGGGCAACTACTCCTCCTGGCTGGTGCAGAAGCAGAAGCGCCTGGAGCAGGAGGGCCGCGAGGACATGGCCCGCCAGCGCTCCATCGCCCGCGAGCAGGAATGGATCTCGGCCTCGCCGAAGGCCCGCCAGACCAAGTCGAAGGCGCGCATCACCCGCTACGAGGAACTCGTGGCGAAGCAGCAGCAGAAGGTCGACGCCACGGCGCAGATCGTCATCCCGATCACCGAGCGGCTGGGCCAGAACGTCATCGAGTTCAATAAGCTCTCGAAGGCCTATGGCGAGCGTCTGCTGATCGAGGACCTGTCGTTCAAGCTGCCGCCGGGCGGCATCGTGGGGGTGATCGGCCCGAACGGCGCCGGCAAGACCACCCTGTTCAAGATGATCACCGGCAACGAGAAGCCGGACGACGGCGAGATCAAGATCGGCGAGAGCGTGCATCTCGGCTACGTCGATCAGAGCCGCGACGCCCTCGATCCCAACGCCACCGTCTGGCAGGAGATCTCGGGCGGCAACGACATCCTGTATTTCAACAAGCGCGAGATCAACTCGCGGGCCTATTGCGCGGCCTTCGCCTTCAAGGGGCCGGACCAGCAGAAGAAGGTCGGCACGCTCTCGGGCGGTGAGCGCAACCGCGTCCACCTCGCGGCGACCCTGCGCAAGGGCGGCAACGTGCTGCTCCTCGACGAGCCGACCAACGACCTCGACATGGAAACCCTCCGCGCCCTCGAAGAGGGTCTGGAGGATTACGCGGGCTGCGCGGTGATCATCAGCCACGATCGCTGGTTCCTGAACCGCATCGCGACCCACATCCTCGCCTTCGAGGGCGAGAGCCACGTCGAGTGGTTCGAGGGCAACTTCTCCGATTACGAGCAGGACAAGATGCGCCGTCTCGGCGCGGATTCTCTCATGCCCAAGAAGATCAAGTACAAGAAGTTCTCCCGGTAAGACGCCAAGTCCCGGCGGCGTCTCGCCGCCGGGATCACTTACCTTGGAACCTAACCCGCCCGTCTGTCTTGCTTGGCAGCGGCGGCGACGGGACACGGCGGCCGCGGGAACGCCGCATGCCGGATCGCCGCTCGCTCTTCCTCGGCCTCGCCGCCGCCCTCTCCGTCGCGCCCGCGCGGGCGGTCGGCGCGCCGGAACGCATCGCCCTCTGGCTCGCGATGCCGCCGGGCGGGGGAGGGCCGACGGGTCCGCTGCGCCGGGACGACAGCGGCGCCGTCAGCAACATCGCGACCCCCATCCTAGAAGCCTTCCTGCCGGATAAGCCGACCGGCGTCGCCGTGCTCGTCGCGGGCGGTGGCGGCTATGCCCGGATCGGCCTCGTGAAGGAGGCCTACCCGGCCGCGTACTGGCTCGCCGCCCAGGGCATCACCGCCTTCGTCCTCACCTACCGCCTGCCGCGCGAGGGCTGGAACGACGGGCCCGTCGTGGCCCTTCAGGACGTGCAGCGCGGGCTTCGACTGATCCGCGCCCAGGCCGACCGGTTCCGAATCGATCCCGCCCGGCTCGGCATCATGGGCTTCTCGGCCGGCGGCCACCTCGCCGGCATGGCCGCCTCGCGCTCGGCCTTCCAATCCTATGCGCCGGTCGATGCGGCGGACGAGAACTCGGCCCGGCCGGATTTCGCGAGCCTCATCTACCCGGTCGTTTCGGTCGAGGCGCCGTACGACAGGACCACCACACGCCGCTCCCTGGTGGGCGAGGCGCCGAGCCAAGCCGACAGCGCGGCGTGGTCGCTGCAGACCTACGTCCGGACGGGATGCCCGCCGATCTTCCTCGTCCAGACCGACGACGACCCGGTGATCGGCCCGGAGCACAGCCGCATCCTCGATGCCGCCTGCAAGGCGGCGCAGGTGCCGGTGGAGTATCACCGCTTCGCCGTAGGCGGTCACGGCTTCGGGATCGGCCAGTCGGAGACGCCGGTCGCCCTCTGGCCTCGTCTGTGCAGGCTGTGGCTTTCCAGCATTGCGCTGATGCGGTGAACGATGGACGCCCCAACCCCAGAGAGGACGGGCGGCGCGTGGACCGACGCGGCCGCCAAGCAGACCACGCGCAAGCGCGACCCACGGGTCGATGTGCTGCGCGGCCTCGCCCTGCTGATGATCTTCATCGATCACATCCCGCGCAACGCGCCGGCCGCCTTCACCCTGCACAATCTCGGCTTCTCGGATGCCGCCGAGATCTTCGTGCTGCTGGCGGGCTACTCGTCCATGGTCGCCTATGGCGGGATGTTCCGGCGCTCGGGCATCCCGACGACGCTGATGCGCATCGCGAAGCGCTGCCTGCGGATCTACCTGTTCCAGGCGGGGCTCCTCATTGCGACGCTGCTGATCGTGCGCGCCTGGATGGACATGACCGGGCTGGTGCCGCGCTTCGGCGTGAAGCCGCTTCTCGAAATGGGGCTGTGGCAGGGGATGCTGCGCGGCCTCTCCCTCAACGCCCTGCCGAACTACCTCGACATCCTGCCGCTCTACATCATCCTGCTGGCGCTGTTTCCCCTGGTCTATCTCGGGATCACGCGGGGGATGTGGGGGGCGCTCGCGCTGTCGGGGACCATCTGGCTCGCGGCCAATGTCGATCACCAGCTCAACCTGCCGAACGCCGCCGCCGTCGATGACGGCTGGTACTTCAACCCGTTCGCGTGGCAGTTCCTGTTCGTGATCGGCGCCTGCCTCGCCGTGGCGGTGCGCAACGGCGGGGGCTACCTGCCGCGCATCCCCGTGCTGACGGTGGCGGCGACCTGCTACCTGACCGTCTCGTTCTTCCAGGCCGGCTCCTGGGGCGAGTGGGGCCTGCCCGACCTGCGCCTCGTGGCGATGGACCAGCCGGACAAGGGCCATGTCGCGCCCCTGCGGCTCATCAACATCGTGGCGCTGGCCTACCTGCTGTTCAGCTCGCCCGCGATCCGCACGCTCTCCGAGAAGGCGTTCCTGCGCGCGGCCGAGGCCTGCGGGAAGCACTCGCTGGAGATCTTCGCGGCGGGCTGCCTCGCCGCCCTGATCGGCCGCATCCTCTACCGGACCTTCGAACCGCTCTGGTGGTTGCAGATCCTCGTCAACGCCAGCGGCCTCGCGCTCATGCTCGGCCTCGGCCTCTATTTCGATGCACGCGTGCGCCGCCGCGCCGCCAGGACGGAGAGGGCCTGATGCCGCCGATGCGCCGCAAGGGCGATCTGCCGACGAAGATCTGCGCGCAATGCGGCAAGCCGTTCGCGTGGCGCAAGAAGTGGGAGCGCGTTTGGGACGAGGTCCGCTATTGCTCCGACCGCTGCCGCAGCGAAGCCAAACGGGCGAAGTGATCCTCGGCCTGTGCCAGGGCATCGCGCGTATCGATGTCGAGGGCGGTCGAGGGATCGCCGTCGATCTCGATGACATCCGAACGCCCGGCGAGGAGCGGCCCGGCGCCCCGGTCGCCACTGAGCGAGGCGATCGCGGCCCCGAGCAGGCGCAGGTTGAGGAGCACGGGGTTGCCCCGCCGCCCGTCATGGACGGGCACGATGGCGGCTGGTTTCGGCGCGGCCCGCTGGAAGCTTTCCGCAAGGCGGTCGATCATCGCCGGGTCCACAAGGGGCATGTCGCCCAGCATCACGATGGCCGCGTCGCAATCCGGCAGGGCGGCAATGCCGGCCTTCAGGGAGGTGGAGAGCCCGTCCGCGTAGGCGCCGTTGCGCACGAAGGTGAGATCGAGGCCCGCGAGAGCCTGTCTCGCTGCCGCGTCGTTCGCGCCAAGCACCGCGACGACCGGCCGGCGGCGAGCGGCCAGCGCCGCCTCCGCCACGCGGCGCACCAGGGGAACGCCGTCGAGTGGAGCGAGGAGCTTCGGCGCCTCGCCGAACCGGGTGCCACGCCCGGCGGCGAGGAGGACGATGCCGATCCTACTCATCGTCGCCCGCCGTCGCGCCGCCCGCGCGGGGTTGCGGGCGGGACACGATCTCCATCAGCAACCCGCCGACGCCGAGAGCCACGATATCCGCTCGGCTCACCGGCACATCCGCGAGCAGGCGCTGCAGGATCCAATCGAACCCGTTCTCGCTGGGCGAGCGGGCGCAGCCCGGCGCCCCGATCACCGGCACATCGCCCCGCGCTCCCAGGAGCAGCAGGTTGCCGGGATCGACCGGCATGCCGAGATGATCCACCCGGCCTCCCGCCTGCTCGATCCCCGCCGGGATCACGTCGCGGCGGTCGGCGATGGCCGAGGCGCCGAACACCACCGTCAGGTCCGCACCCGCCGCATCGATGACCTCCGCGAGCCCCGACGCCACGCCCTCCGCCGTGTGGGGAACCCGCGTCTCGGCGACGATCTCCGCGCCGGTCGGCGCGAGACGTTCGGCCAGCACGCGGAGCGTCTTGTCGATGGTCGCATCCTTCAGGGAAGCGAGACGCGTCGAGACGACACCGACGCGCCGCCGCCGGTAGGGCGCCACCGCGATGGCGCCGGCTTCGCCCTCGGCGCAGGCGCGGGCCAGAGTCGCGCTGCCGACCGCGTAGGGAATGATCTTCACCGTGGCGACCATCTCGCCCTCCGTCACCGGCTTGAAGGCCGGCAGGGTCGCGACGGTCACGGCCTCGTCCACACCGTTCACGGAATCGATCCGGCCCCGGTCGATGAGCAGGATGCCCCGTGTCGTGGCGAACAGGTTGCAGCGGCCGGTGAACGGCTCTTCCACCCGCAGGTTCTCGCCGGCGAGGATCGCGGCGAGCCGGCTCGCGGCCGCGTCCTCGCCGACGTCGCCGGTTTCGAGGGAGACGGCCACCACCTCGCGCACGCCGTCCGCTTCGAGCGTCGCGGCCATGGCGGGGGTGATGATCGAGCCCTTGCGCAGGGTCTCGCCCCCGCTGCGCAGGGAATGCGCGGTAATGAGCCCGGGGGAGTCCGCCACCGGGACGGGCCCGAACCTCACGCGACCTCCGGCCTGGGGGCGCGACGCAACTCCGCGACGATCTCCGACAGGACGGAGAGGGCGATCTCGGCCGGACTCACCGCGCCGATGGGCAGGCCGATGGGCGCGTGGATGCGGCCGATCTCGGCCTCCGTGAAACCGGCCTGACCCAGCCGCGCCACGCGGGCGGCATGCGTCTTCCGCGAGCCGAGGGCGCCGATATAGAAGCACCCCGCCCGCAGACCCGCCGCCAGGGCCGGGTCGTCGATCTTCGGATCGTGGGTGAGGGCGGCCAGCGCGCAGTAGCGGTCGAGGGGCGGCACCGGCCCGGCGAAGGCCGCATCCGGCCATTTCGCCACGAGGTCGATGCCGGGGAAGCGCTCCGGCGTGGCGAAGGCGGTGCGCGGGTCGATCACCGTCAGGGCAAGGTCGAGGGCGGCGGCCATCGGCGCCATCGCCTGCGAGATATGCACCGCGCCGATCACCACGAGCCGCACCGGCGGCACCTGCACGGTGAGGAAGGCTTGGCCCTCGCCGGTCTCCACGAGACCGCTCTTGCCGGAGGCGAGGTGCTTGCGCAGCGTCTCGGCCAGGGGATCGGCCTCGATCTCGGATTCGCGCACGAGGCGCTGGGACCCATCGGGAATCGCGGTGACGAGGATCGCCGCCCGCCGCGCTTCGCGCTCCTCGTTGAGGGCGGCCAGGATATCCGCGCGCATCAGTCGATCCGTTCCACGAAGACGCGGATGCGCCCGCCGCACGAAAGCCCGGCTCGCCACGCCGTCTCGTCGGCCACGCCGAATTCGAGAACGCGGGGCTTTCCGTTCTCGATCACGTCGGCGGCCTCCACCATGACCTCGCCCTCGACGCATCCGCCGGAGACCGAGCCGAGGAAATTGCCGTCGCCGTCGATCACGAGATGGCTGCCGACCGGCCGGGGCGCCGAGCCCCAGGTCTCGATCACGGTGGCGAGGGCGACGTCGCGCCCCTCGCGCCGCCAGGTCTGGGCGGCGGTGAGAATGTCGGTATCGGTGCTGAGCATGGCCCCGCGCGCCTTGGTGGGAGGCGGGCCACGCCCGCTCGGGGAGAGGTATGGCTGCCGCGCCGCAGCGCAAGTCGCCCGACCTTGGCGCCTCATGCGCTGGCCGGTAGAAGGTGATCCCGCTTGGGGCCGGAGCCCATGCCGTCCATCGCGAAGATCACCCGCCGCCGAGGGCGCGGTTCGTGAACGCCGAGGATCCCGCCCTCGCGCGCATGCAGCGTGCGGCCGAGACGCCGGCCCGCGCCCTGTCGGCACCGCGCCGCCAGCTCAAGCGCCTGTCGCGGGCCATCGGCGACGTACTGCCCAAGGGCCTCTACGCGCGCTCGCTCATCATCATCATCGCGCCGATGGTGCTGCTGCAATCGGTGATCGCCTACACCTTCATGGAGCGGCACTGGCAGCTCGTGACGAAGCGGCTCTCCGCTTCCGTGGTGGCCGATGTCGCGGCCCTCATCGACATCTACGAGAGCTATCCGCAGGACAAGGACGCCGACACCCTCTCGCGGATCGCGGGGGAGCGCCTGAACCTCGACCTCGACATCCTGGAGAACGCCAAGCTGCCCCCGCCGGGGCCGCGGCCGTTCTTCTCGATCCTCGACGAAGCCCTCTCCGACGAGATCAAGCGGCAGATCCGGCGGCCGTTCTGGATCGACACGGTGGGCCGCTCGAACCTCATCGAGATCCGCGTCTCGATTCCCCAGGGGGTCATGCGCATCACCGCGCGGCGCTCACAGGCCTACGCCTCGAACTCGCACATCTTCCTCGTGTGGATGATGGGCTCCTCGCTGGTGCTGCTCGGCGTCGCGATCCTGTTCCTGCGCAACCAGATCAAGCCGATCCTGCGGCTCGCCGCCGTGGCGGAGGGGTTCGGCAAGGGCCGCGAGATCGAGTTCCGCCCGCGCGGCGCGCGTGAGGTGCGGCAGGCGGGCCATGCCTTCATCGAGATGAAGCGGCGCATCGAGCGAGCCATGGAGCAACGCACGACGATGCTCAACGGCGTCAGCCACGACCTGCGCACCATCCTCACGCGCTTCCGCCTCTCCCTGGCGCTCTTCGAGAGCAGCGACGAGATCGACGACCTGACCCGCGACGTCGATGAGATGAGCCGCATGCTCGAAGGCTACCTCGCCTTTGCGCGGGGCGATTCGGCCGAGACCGCCACGCAGACCGACATGCGCGCCCTCCTCGAAGACCTGCGCACCGATGTGGAACGCCTGGGCGCCCACGTCTCGGAAGTGGAGCTGGTGGGCCGCCCCTTCGTGACCGTGCGGCCGGATGCCTTCCGGCGCTGCCTGTTCAACTTGGCCTCGAACGCCGCCCGCTACGGCGAGACGGTGTCGATCACGGGCAAGCTGGAGACGCGCAGCTTCTTCGTCTCCATCGAGGACGATGGTCCGGGCGTGCCGCCGGAGAGCCGGGAGGACGTATTCAAACCCTTCGTGCGGCTGGACGACGCACGCCAGGATGCGGGCGGATCGGGCCTCGGCCTCGCCATCGCCCGCGACATCGCCCGCGCCCATGGCGGCGACATCACCCTGCACGACAGTTCGCTCGGCGGCCTGCGCGCCACCGTGCGGGTGCCGGCCTGATCGCTCAGGCGTCGGCGGGGCCGCGCAGCCGGATGTATTCGCTCTGGACGCTGCCGATCAGGTGATGGAGGCTCGTGCTGTCGAGCTTCGCCCGGGTCAGGCGGTCGAGGAGGCTCGCTTCGCCCTGCCACGCATAGCCGCAATCGAAGGGCAGATGGCGCAGCAGCAGCGGGCTCACCACACGGTTCCGCCGATAGGCAGGATGCCGCACGAGGCGCGCGATGTGGCGGACGAGAGAATCGAGGTCGCCCGTACCGATGGAAGTGCCCGACTGATTCGCGGACGTAAACTGCATATCGCTCCCCAAATCTCCTCGATAGTTGTTTTGCATGAGGTTCTGTAAATAAATCCCTCGCGCTCATGTGTTTGCGCCGGGATGCTTCCGCCCCGGCCAATCTCCCGCGCAACGGGGGGTGCCAACCGTCGCCGTGCGATGCTATGCAGGATACCTCACAGCCAAAGGCGCGATCCGCGCCAGTTACCGAGTGCCTTGCATGAACCCGCTCGTCCCGCTGTTCATCCTCATCTCGCTGCCGCTCGCCGCGATCGGCTTGGTGCTCTACACGGATACGGGGATCGAGCCGGCCCTGTTCTACGCCTCGGTGAAAACCTTCATCATCCTCGGTGTCGTCTCGATCGGCATGTCCTTTGCGGCGATGAAGCTGTCCGAGCGCACGAAGCCGTAAGGCGTCGCAGGCGGCTCGGCTTCCGTAGACGACGTTTCCGGCCCGGAGGCCGCCATGCTTCACGTTGTTCCGGCCTTCTCGCGCATCGGCGAGGAGAACGCCTTCGCCGTGCTCGCCCGCGCCCAGGCGCTGGCGGCCCAGGGGCGCGACATCATCAACCTTGGTATCGGCCAGCCCGACATGCCGACCCCGGCCCATGTGGTCGAGGCCGGCATCAAGGCCCTGCGCGACGGACACCACGGCTACACGCCGGCCACCGGCATCCTGCCCCTGCGCGAGGCGGTGTCCCGCGACATCCTCCGCCGCCACGGCGTCGAGGTCTCGCCCGAATCGGTGATGGTCGTGCCGGGCGGCAAAGTCACCATGTTCATGGCGATCCTGATGTTCGGCGAGCCGGGCGCCGAGATCCTGTATCCGGACCCCGGCTTCCCGATCTACCGCTCGATGATCGAGTACACGGGCGCGACCCCCGTGCCGGTGCCGATCCGCGAGGAGAACGGCTTCGCCTTCTCGGCGGCCGAAACGCTTTCGCTCATCACGCCGAAGACGCGGCTGCTCATCGTCAACTCGCCGGCCAATCCCTGCGGCGGCTTCAGCCCGAAATCCGAGATCGACGCCCTGGTGAAGGGCCTCGCCGACCACCCCGACGTGGCGGTGCTCTCGGACGAGATCTACGGCACCATGACCTATGACGGGGAGGTGCATCACTCCCTGCTCGCGTATCCCGAGATCCGCGACCGGCTGATCTATCTCGACGGCGCCTCGAAGACCTACGCCATGACCGGCTGGCGACTCGGCTGGTCGGTGTGGCCGAAGCCCCTCTACGAGAACGCCCGCAAGCTCGCGGTGAACGCCCATTCCTGCGTCAACGCCGCGACCCAATGGGCCGGCATCGCCGCCCTCGACGGCCCGCAGGATTGCGTGGCCGAGATGGTCGCGGAGTTTGACCGGCGCCGGTCCATCGTGGTGGACGGGCTCAACGCCCTGCCGGGTGTGTCCTGCATCGTGCCGAAGGGCGCCTTCTACGCCTTCCCGAACGTGTCCCGCACCGGCTGGAAGGCCAAGGCCCTGGCCTCGGCGCTCCTGGACGAGGCGGGCGTCGCGACGATCGGCGGCCCGGATTTCGGCGTCCACGGCGAAGGCTTCATCCGCCTGTCCTACGCGAACTCGGCCGAGAACATCCGCCGCGCCCTGGAGCGGATGAAGGATTTCCTGGAGAGCCGGACGGCGGGGTAGCGGCTATCCCACCACCCGCAGATCGTCCCCGGCGGCCAGCCCGCCCCCTGCGATGATCTCCATGTAGACGCCGAGGTCGCGGTGGCCGAGGCGTTTGTCGATGGTCCACGGGATGTCGAGGTCGCGGGCGCCGGTCTCCGGGTTGACGTTGGTGGCGGCGCAGCGCACCGTCCGCTTGGTCACCTTGAACCGCAAACCGCTCGGCGCCTCGATGACCTGCCCGAGCATGTCGAGTTCGGCGAAGGGGGCGAGCCCTTCCACCAGCAGGTTGCCGCGAAAGCGCAGCGGGTTCACCGGCACGCCGAGCTCGTCCTCCAGCATCTGCACGCTCGCCCGGTTGATGAGCGAGACGTAGCCGATCGGCGAGTCGGTGAAGCGGTGCTGCGGCGGCGCTTCCAGCACCTTCGGCTCGCCCTTCAGGGCGTCGGGCACGAAGCGGCGCAGGAAGTCTTCCAGGGCTTCGCGCCCTTCGGCCGTGTCGAGCCGCGCGGCGAGGGTTTCGCCGTCGCCCTCCACATGCAGCGTCGCGGTGGCGTCCTCGTAGCGGGTGCGCAGCCGGGCTAGGGCCTCGTCGCGCATCAGCATCAGGTACTTCGTCTTCGGCTGGTGGCGGTAGGCCACCGGGTTGAAGCCGGAGGGGCCGTTCTCGACGGCGTAGAGGCGGTCTCCGGGGAAGAAACCGCTCGTCTCCAGATCGACGCGGTCCACCCTTTCGGGGCTCAAGCCCTTCACCGGATAGCGGTAGAGGGCGGTGACGTGAATCAATGCGGTCATGCGCGGATCGTGGCCCTGAAGTGACATGTCGCGCAAGAGCGTCGCCGGGTCTTGTGGTGCGCATATGCAACACCACATCGGGTGTGTCGGCGGCCGTGAGGCGTCGATGCCCTCGCGCGGCAGAGTGCCGGAGGGCGACGTTTCGGTTACGCCGCGCCTCGCATGGGCGGCGGATGCCGGTACGGGAGAGGCGATCCATGAATTTCGAGAAGTACACCGAACGCGCCCGCGGCTTCGTGCAGGCGGCGCAGAACCTCGCCATGCGCGAGGGACATCCCCAGTTGCAGCCGGGCCACCTGCTGAAGGTGCTGCTCGACGATCCCGAGGGCCTGTGCGCGGGCCTCATCGACCGGGCCGGCGGCCAGTCCCGCGTGGCCCTCGCGCAGACCGAGCAGTGGCTCGCCAAGCAGCCGAAGGTGTCCGGCAACGCCGCCGCCCCGCAGGCGACGCGCGAACTCGTGCGCCTGTTCGACACCGCCGAGAGCGCCGCGCAGAAGGCCGGCGATTCCTATGTCACCGTCGAGCGGCTTCTCCTCGCCATCGCGGTGGAGAAGGAATCGGAAGCCGGCCGCGCCCTGCAGGCCGCCGGCGTCACGCCCGCGTCGCTGAACACGGCGATCAACACCCTGCGCAAGGGCCGCACCGCCGATAACGCCAGCGCCGAGAACAGCTACGACGCCCTGAAAAAGTATGCCCGCGACCTCACCGAGGCGGCGCGCACCGGCAAGCTCGACCCGGTCATCGGCCGCGACGAGGAGATCCGGCGCACCATCCAGGTCCTGTCCCGGCGCACCAAGAACAACCCGGTGCTCATCGGCGAGCCCGGCGTCGGCAAGACCGCCATCGTGGAGGGTCTGGCGCTGCGCATCGTCAACGGCGACGTGCCCGAATCCCTCAAGGAGAAGAGCCTGCTTGCCCTCGACATGGGCTCGCTGATCGCGGGCGCGAAGTATCGCGGCGAGTTCGAGGAGCGGCTGAAGGGCGTGCTCTCCGAGGTCACGGCGGCCGAGGGCGGGATCATCCTGTTCATCGACGAGATGCACACCCTCGTCGGCGCGGGGAAGGCGGACGGGGCGATGGACGCCTCGAACCTGCTGAAGCCCGCGCTCGCCCGTGGCGAACTGCACTGCGTCGGCGCGACGACCCTCGATGAATACCGCAAGCACGTCGAGAAGGACGCGGCGCTCGCCCGGCGCTTCCAGCCGGTCTTCGTCTCGGAACCCACCGTGGAGGACACGGTGTCGATCCTGCGCGGCCTGAAGGAGAAGTACGAGCAGCACCACGGCGTGCGCATCCAGGATTCGGCCCTGGTCGCGGCGGCGACGCTGTCGAACCGCTACATCACCGACCGCTTCCTGCCCGATAAGGCCATCGACCTCGTGGACGAGGCCGGCTCGCGGCTGCGGATGCAGGTCGATTCGAAGCCGGAGGAGCTGGACTCCGTCGACCGCGAGATCGTGCGCCTGAAGATCGAGGGCGAGGCCCTGAAGAAGGAAACCGATTCCGCCTCCCGCGACCGCCTCGTGCGGCTGGAGAAGGAACTCGGCGACCTTGAGGAGCGCTCGGCCGCGATCACGGCGCGCTGGAAGGCCGAGAAGGACAAGCTCGGCACGGCGGCCGATCTCAAGAAGAAGCTCGATGAGGCGCGCAACGAACTCGCCGCCGCCCAGCGGCAGGGGCAGTACCAGCGCGCGGGCGAACTCGCCTACGGCATCATCCCGGGGCTCGAAAAGCAGCTGGCGGATACCGAGAGCGAGGGCGGGGCGCTGATGGAGGAGGCGGTGACGCCGAGCCACATCGCCGGGGTCGTCTCCCGCTGGACCGGC
>Ga0182229_1000234_pt1 | contig 14633 bp, 10 predicted proteins | sample G6R1MG_32_FD_129663 | JGI IMG/M metagenome (GOLD analysis project Ga0182229, IMG submission 129663) | Miscanthus phyllosphere microbial communities from Michigan, USA - G6R4_MAIN_07NOV2016_LD1 MG | ecosystem: Host-associated > Plants > Phyllosphere > Phylloplane/Leaf | place: USA: Michigan...
GACCAACAAGATCGTCGGCATGGCCGGCGTGCTCGACTCGGCGCGCTTCCGCCATTTCCTCGCGGAAGAACTCAAGGTCTCCGTGGAGGACGTCACCGCCTTCGTGCTCGGCGGCCATGGCGACGACATGGTGCCGCTGACCCGCTACTCCACCGTGGCCGGCGTGCCGCTGACCGATCTGGTCAAGCTCGGCTGGACCACCCAGGAGCGCCTCGACGCCATGGTCGAGCGCACCCGCAAGGGCGGCGGAGAGATCGTCAACCTGCTCAAGACCGGCTCGGCTTTCTACGCCCCGGCGGCCTCCGCCATCGCCATGGCCGAGAGCTACCTCAAGGACAAGAAGCGGGTGCTGCCCTGCGCCGCCTACCTGTCCGGCGAGTACGGCATCGACGGGCTCTACGTCGGCGTGCCGGTGGTGATCGGCGAGGCGGGCGTCGAGCGGGTGCTCGAAGTGACCTTCAACGATGACGAGACCGCCATGTTCGAGAAGTCGGTCGGCGCCGTGAAGGGCCTGATCGAGGCCTGCAAGGGCGTGAACCCGGCTCTCGCCTGACGGCTCGGGCGAATGACGAGTGGCGAAGGGACGGTGCCCCCCGCCCTTCGCCACAGCCTCGACGCCCCCCACTCGCCATTCCCCATTCGCCCGCGGAGCGCACATGAACATCCACGAATACCAAGCCAAGGCGGTGCTCAAGGACTTCGGCCTGCCGGTCTCGCGCGGCGTTCCGATCTTCAAGGCGGAGGAGGCGGTAGCTGCCGCCGACCAACTCGGCGGGCCGGTCTGGGTGATGAAGTCGCAGATCCACGCGGGCGGGCGCGGCAAGGGCACCTTCAAGGGCGCTCCCCAAGGCGCCAAGGGCGGCGTGCGCGTCACCACGTCGAAGGACGAGGTGGTGCGGTTCGCGGCTGAGATGCTTGGGTCAACGCTGGTGACGATCCAGACGGGCGAGGCCGGCAAGCAGGTCAACCGCCTCTACATCGAGGAAGGCGCGCAGATCGCGGCCGAGTTCTACCTGTCGATGCTGGTCGATCGCGAGACCGGACAGGTCGCCTTCGTAGTCTCCACGGAAGGCGGTGTGGACATCGAGACGGTGGCCCACGACACCCCTGAGAAGATCGTCACGTTCTCGGTCGATCCCGCCACCGGCATCATGCCCCATCACGGGCGCGCGGTGGCCAAGGCGCTCGGCCTCACCGGTGCCCAGGCCAAGGAGGCGGGCGACCTCACGACCAAGCTCTACGCGGCCTTCACGGCCAAGGACATGAGCATGCTGGAGATCAACCCGCTGGTGCTCACCGGCGACGGCCATCTCAAGTGCCTCGACGCCAAGATCTCCTTCGATTCCAACGCCCTCTACCGCCACCCCGACATCGTGGCGCTGCGCGACGAGACGGAGGAGGACGCCAAGGAGATCGAGGCCTCCAAGCACGACCTCGCCTACATCGCGCTCGACGGCACCATCGGCTGCATGGTGAACGGGGCGGGTCTCGCCATGGCGACGCTCGACATCATCAAGCTCTACGGCGAGGAGCCCGCGAATTTCTTGGATGTGGGCGGCGGCGCGTCCGAGGAGAAGGTCACGGCGGCGTTCAAGATCATCACCGCCGACCCGCAGGTGAAGGGCATCCTGGTCAACATCTTCGGCGGCATCATGAAGTGCGACGTCATCGCCCGCGGCGTGATCGCGGCGGTGAAGACGGTGGGCCTGGAGGTGCCGCTGGTGGTGCGGCTGGAGGGCACCAACGTCGAGGAGGGCAAGGCGATCATCAGCGGCTCGGGGCTGAACGTCATTCCTGCCGACGATCTCGACGACGCCGCGCAGAAGATCGTCGCCGCCGTGAAGAAGGGCTGAAGCCGATGTCCATTCTCATCGACGCATCCACAAAAGTCATCTGCCAGGGCTTCACCGGCAAGAACGGCACCTTCCATTCCGAGCAGGCGCTGGCCTACGGCACCAGGATGGTCGGCGGCACCTCGCCGGGTAAGGGCGGCGCGACCCATCTCGGCCTGCCGGTGTTCGACACCGTGGCCGAGGCCCGCGAGGCCACGGGCGCGGACGCCTCCGTGGTCTACGTGCCCCCGCCCGGCGCGGCCGACGCGATCTGCGAGGCGATCTCCGCCGAGATCCCGCTGATCGTGTGCATCACGGAAGGGATTCCCGTGCTCGACATGGTGCGGGTCAAGCGCGCGCTGGAGGGTTCCAAATCGCGGCTGATCGGGCCGAACTGCCCCGGCGTGGTCACGGCGGGAGAGAGCAAGATCGGCATCATGCCGGCCAACATCTTCTCGGCCGGCTCGGTGGGGATCGTCTCGCGCTCCGGCACGCTCACCTACGAGGCGGTCTACCAGACCACCGTGGCGGGGCTCGGCCAGACCACCGCCGTGGGCATCGGCGGCGATCCGGTGAAGGGCACCGAGTTCATCTCGATGCTCGAACTGTTCCTGGCCGACGACAAGACCGAGTCGATCGTGATGATCGGCGAGATCGGCGGCTCGGCCGAGGAGGAGGCGGCGCAGTTCCTGGCCGACGAGGCCCGGCGCGGACGCAAGAAGCCCATGGTCGGCTTCATCGCCGGGCGCACGGCGCCTCCGGGCCGCCGCATGGGCCATGCGGGCGCGATCATCTCCGGCGGCAAGGGCGGCGCCGAAGACAAGATCGCGGCGATGGAGCGGGCCGGCATCCGGGTCTCGCCCTCGCCGGCGCGGCTCGGCTCGACGCTGGTCGAGGTGCTGAAGGGCTGACAAATACCTGGGAACGATACCCCGCGCGGCTGTGTTGCGCCGCACGCAAGTGGATCGAACCCATATGACAGAGGTCGGGACGGCCCGTCCGTCCCGCCCGATGCGGGAGGCGCGTCGCGGGGCTGAGGCCCCGCCCGACGACGGCGCGCCGCGAGTGACAGGACGCGGCGGCCGTCAAGCCGCCGGAGCGGTTGGGACAGGCAAGCCATGGCACGCCAAGACTCGAATTCGCAGGATGCAGACGCCCTTCTGGGGAGCACGTTCCTCTCCGGGGGCAACGCGGCCTACCTCGAGGACCTCCAGGCGGCCTATGCCCGCGACCCCGACTCGGTCGATCCCGAGTGGCAGCGCTTCTTCCGCAATCTCGGCGAGGACGAGGCGCTCGTGGAGAAGAACGCCGCCGGCGCCTCCTGGCAGCGGCCGAACTGGCCGGTACCGGCCAACGGCGAGCTGGTCTCGGCGCTGGACGGCAACTGGGGGGCCCTGGAGAAGGCGGTCGGCGAGAAGATCCAGGCCCGGAACGGCAAGGACGCCAAGGACAGCGCGAAGGCGGCCAACGGCGCGGCCCCCGGGATCGCGGCCGCCACCGGCGTCTCGGTGGAGCAGGCGACCAAGGATTCCGTGCGCGCGATCATGCTGATCCGCGCCTACCGCATGCGCGGGCACCTCCACGCCAAGCTCGACCCGCTGGGCCTGGGCAAGCGCGGCGACCACGAGGAGCTGCATCCGCAGCATTACGGCTTCCAGGAGAGCGACTGGGACCGCAAGATCTTCCTCGACAACGTGCTCGGCATGGAGTTCTCGACAATCCGCGAGATCGTCGCGATCCTGACCTGGACCTACTGCCAAACCCTCGGCGTCGAGTTCATGCACATCTCCGATCCGGAGGAGAAGGCCTGGATCCAGGAGCGCATCGAGGGCAAGGACAAGGAGATTTCTTTCACCCCCGAGGGGCGCCGGGCGATCCTCAACAAGATCATCGAAGCGGAAGGCTTCGAGAAATTTCTGGACACCAAGTACACCGGCACCAAGCGCTTCGGCCTCGACGGGGGCGAGTCGATGGTCCCGGCGCTGGAGCAGATCATCAAGCGCGGCGGCGCGCTCGGCGTCGAGGAGATCGTGCTGGGCATGGCCCACCGCGGCCGGCTCAACGTGCTCACCAACGTGATGGCCAAGCCGTTCCGGGCGGTGTTCCACGAGTTCAAGGGCGGCTCCTCCTCGCCGGCCGAGGTCGAGGGCTCGGGCGACGTGAAGTACCATCTCGGCGCCTCCTCCGACCGCGCCTTCGACGACAACACCGTCCACCTCTCGCTGACCGCCAACCCGTCGCACCTCGAGATCGTCGATCCGGTGGTGCTGGGGAAGGTGCGCGCCAAGCAGGACCAGCTCGCCAAGCCCAACGTCGAGCGCCGCAAGGTGCTGCCGCTCCTGATCCACGGCGACGCGGCGTTCGCCGGCCAGGGCGTGGTCGCCGAGTGCCTGGGGCTCTCGGGGCTGAAGGGCCACCGCACCGGCGGCTCGATCCACTTCATCATCAACAACCAGATCGGCTTCACCACCGACCCGCGCTACTCGCGCTCCTCGCCCTATCCCTCGGACGTCGCCAAGATGGTCGAGGCGCCGATCCTGCATTGCAACGGCGACGATCCGGAGGCCGTCACGTTCGCGGCCAAGATCGCCACCGAGTACCGCCAGAAGTTCGGCAAGCCCGTCGTCATCGACATGCAGTGCTACCGCCGCTTCGGCCACAACGAGGGTGACGAGCCGGCCTTCACCCAGCCGAAGATGTACCAGCGCATCCGCAAGCACCCGACCGTGCTGGAGACCTACGGGCGCCGGCTGGTGGAGCGGGGCGACCTGACCCAGGAGCAGTTCGACGCGCGCAAGGCCGAGTTCCGGGCCATGCTCGACAGCGAGCTGGAGGGCGCGGGCGGCTACAAGGCCAACAAGGCCGACTGGCTCGACGGGCGCTGGTCCGGCTTCAAGGCGGCGCGCGAGGACGTGGACGATCCCCGCCGCGGCAAGACCGGCGTGCCCGCCGAGACCCTGCGCGAGATCGCGAAGAAAATCACCACGCCCCCGCCGGGCTTCCACATGCACCGGACGATCCAGCGCTTCTTCGACAACCGCGCCAAGGCGGTGGAGACGGGGCAGGGCATCGACTGGGCGACCGCCGAGGCCCTGGCCTTCGGCTCGCTGCTGCTGGACGGGCACCGGGTCCGCCTGTCGGGCCAGGACGTGGAGCGCGGCACCTTCTCGCAGCGCCACGCCGTGGTCATCGATCAGGAGAACGAGCAGCGCTTCACCTCGCTCAACGCCATCCGCGAGGGCCAGGCCAGCATCGAGGTGGTGAACTCCATGCTCTCGGAGGAGGCGGTGCTCGGCTTCGAGTACGGCTACTCGGCCGCCGAGCCCGAGGCGCTGGTGCTGTGGGAGGCGCAGTTCGGCGACTTCGCCAACGGCGCTCAGGTGGTGATCGACCAGTTCATCGCCAGCGGAGAGCGCAAGTGGCTGCGCATGTCCGGCCTCGTGCTGCTGCTGCCGCACGGCTACGAGGGCCAGGGGCCGGAGCACTCCTCCGCGCGCCTGGAGCGCTACCTGCAATCCTGCGCCGAGGACAACATGCAGGTCGCCAACTGCACGACGCCCTCGAACTACTTCCACATCCTGCGCCGCCAGCTCAACCGCGACTTCCGCAAACCCTTGATCCTGATGACGCCGAAGTCGCTGCTGCGCCACAAGCGGGCGGTGTCGCGGCTCGACGAGATCGCGGAAGGGTCGAGCTTCCACCGCGTGCTGTGGGACGACGCCGAGCACGACGAGGGCGGGGTCAAGCTCGTGCGCGACGACAAGATCCGCCGCGTCGTGCTGTGCTCGGGCAAGGTCTACTACGACCTCCTCGACGAGCGTGAGAAGCGCGAGATCGGCGACGTCTACCTGATGCGCGTCGAGCAGCTCTACCCGTTCCCGCTCAAGGCGCTCGCCAACGAGATGAGCCGCTTCCGCAACGCGGAGGTGGTGTGGTGCCAGGAGGAGCCCAAGAACATGGGCGCCTGGGCCTTCGTCGAGCCCTACCTCGAATGGGTGCTGGGCCAGGCTGGCGCCTCGGTGAAGCGCGCCCGCTACGTCGGGCGCCCGGCCTCGGCCTCCACGGCGGTGGGCCTGATGTCGAAGCACGTGGCCCAGCTCCAGGCCTTCCTCAACGAGGCGCTGGCTGTCTGACTTTCCTGCGACTTGGTGGCGGCTCCTGGGGACCGTCGCTCACTCTTCCCGGCCGTCCGGTACGGCCAAACCGATCCGGCGTGAGCTGAAACAATGGCAACCGACATCCTCGTCCCGACGCTCGGCGAATCCGTGAGCGAGGCCACCATCGGCCGCTGGTTCAAGAAGCCCGGCGACACGGTGGCCGCCGACGAGCCCCTGGTGGAGCTGGAGACCGACAAGGTCACCCTGGAGGTCAACGCCCCGGCGGCGGGCGAGCTCGGCGAGATCCTGGTGCGCGACGGCGAGACCGTGGAGCCGGGCGCGTTGCTGGGCTCGATCGTCGAGGCCGGCAAGGGGGGTGGCAAGAGTGGAGGGGACGCCAAGCCCGCTCCCAAGGAGAAGGCCGAGCAGAAGGCGGAGACCCGCTCGGAGGCTCCCGCCGAGGGCTCGCAGCGGACGGGGTCCGAGCCCGCGCCCTCGGAGGATTCCGCCTCCTACGGCAGCCACGGCGACGCCCCCCCGGCCGCGCAGCGCGGCAGCGACGAGAACGGCCCGGCGGTGTCCAAGCTCGCGCGGGAATCCGGCATCGACCCGTCGAGCCTCAACGGCAGCGGCAAGGACGGCCGCGTCACCAAGGGCGACATGCTCGCCGCCCGGGACGGCGGCGCGCATGCCAAGGCCCCCGCCGAGGCTCCCCAGGCCAGGGAGCAGGCCAAGCCCCCGGCTCCGCCGCGTCCGGCCTCCGCGCCCGACGACGCCGCGCGCGAAGAGCGCGTGAAAATGACCAAGCTCCGCCAGACCATCGCCCGGCGCCTCAAGAGCGCCCAGGACAATGCGGCGATGCTGACCACGTTCAACGACGTGGACATGTCGGCGGTGATGTCCCTGCGCTCGCTGTACAAGGACATCTTCGAGAAGAAGCACGGGACGAAGCTCGGCTTCATGGGCTTCTTCACCAAGGCGGTGATCGGCGCGTTGAAGGACGTGCCGGCGGTCAACGCCGAGATCGACGGGCAGGACCTCGTCTACAAGAACTTCTACCACATCGGCATCGCGGTCGGGACCGACAAGGGCCTCGTGGTGCCGGTGGTGCGCGACGCCGACCTGCTCTCGATCGCAGGCATCGAAAAAACCATCTCGGGCTTCGGCAAAAAGGCGCGGGACGGCAAGCTCTCCATGGAGGAGATGCAGGGCGGCACCTTCACCATCACCAACGGCGGCATCTACGGCTCGCTGATGTCGACCCCGATCCTCAACGCCCCGCAATCGGGCATCCTGGGGATGCACCGCATCGAGGAGCGCCCGGTGGTGCGGGCCGGCAGGATCGAGGCGCGGCCGATGATGTATCTGGCGCTGTCCTACGACCACCGCATCGTGGACGGGAAGGAGGCGGTGACCTTCCTCGTGCGCGTCAAGGAGGCCCTGGAGGACCCGGCGCGGCTCGTGCTGGATCTGTGAGACTGAGTTGGTGTGCTGCGCTCGCGTTCACGGTTGAGCCCGCGCTTGCGGCGGGGGATGTCGAACCGCGGCATTGGCTCTTGGTGCTCGCATCTTCGGCGTCGTTCGTTGCGGCGCTCTGCATCGGTCTTTTGGTCGTCATGTGGATGATGCGCCGGCTGATCTAATTTCTTCTTCGCCGTATCGGGTAGATTGCATGTCCTATGATCTCGTCGTCATCGGCACCGGCCCCGGGGGCTACGTCTGTGCGATTCGCGCGGCGCAGCTGGGTCTGAAGACCGCCGTGGTGGAGAAGCGGGCGACGCATGGCGGCACCTGCCTCAACGTCGGCTGCATCCCCTCGAAGGCCCTGCTGCACGCCTCGGAGGCCTTCGAGGAGGCGAACAAGCATTTTTCCGATCTCGGCATCGACGTCGGCACGCCGAAACTCGACCTGAAGAAGATGCAGGCGTTCAAGCAGGGCGGCGTCGACGGCAACACCAAGGGCGTCGAGTTCCTGCTCAAGAAGAACAAGGTCGAGAGCTTCCACGGCACGGGCCGCATCGCGGGCGCGGGTAAGGTCGAGGTGACGGCCGAGGGCGGCGACACGCAGACCCTGGAGACCAAGGCCATCGTCATCGCCACGGGTTCGGACGTGACGCGGTTGCCCGGCGTCACGATCGACGAGCGGATCGTGGTCTCCTCCACCGGAGCCCTCGAACTCGACCGGGTTCCGGGCAGGCTCCTCGTGATCGGCGCGGGCGTGATCGGGCTCGAACTCGGCTCGGTCTGGCGCCGCCTCGGCGCCGAGGTGACCGTGGTGGAGTATCTCGACCGGGTGCTGCCGGGCATGGACGGCGAGGTCGGCAAGCAGTTCCAGCGCATCATGGGCAAGCAGGGGATCACCTTCCGCCTCTCGACCAAGGTCACAGGCGTCGAGACCGGCGAGGACGGCGCCCGCGTCACCGTGGAGCCGGCGCAGGGCGGCGAGTCCGAGACCCTGGAGGCGGACGTGGTGCTCGTGGCGATCGGCCGGGCGCCCTACACCGAGGGGCTCGGGCTGAAGGAGGCCGGCGTCGAGACCGACGACAAGGGCCGGGTCGGAATCGACGCGCACTACGCGACCAACGTGGAAGGCATCTACGCCATCGGCGACGTGATCAGTGGGCCGATGCTCGCCCACAAGGCCGAGGACGAGGGCGTGGCGGTGGCCGAGATCCTGGCCGGCCAGTCCGGCCACGTGAACTACGGCGTGATCCCCAACGTGGTCTACACCTTCCCCGAGGTCGCCTCGGTGGGCAAGACCGAGGAGGAACTGAAGAAGGACGGCGTGGCCTACAACGCGGGCAAGTTCCCGTTCACGGCCAACGGCCGGGCCAAGGCCAACGGCACCACCGACGGCTTCGTGAAGGTGCTGGCGGACGCGCAGACCGACCGGGTGCTCGGCGTGCACATCGTAGGCGCCGACGCGGGCAACCTCATCGCCGAGGTCGCGGTGGCGATGGAGTTCGCGGCCTCCGCCGAGGACATCGCCCGCACCTGCCACGCCCACCCGACGCTCACCGAGGCGATCAAGGAGGCGGCGATGGCCGTCGACAAGCGCGCGATCCACGTCTGATCCGGCTCCGGGGCGCTTCCCGGGGGCAGGCGGCGAGGCTCGTCGTGCCGCCTTGTCGAAGAGGCGCGGAGTGACGCGAGAAGCCTCCGGCGGGATCGGCAAGATCCCGTACTCCCCGAAGCAGGACACCGGTTCCACGTCACCGCCGCTCTGCCCGAACCGGTCGAGCGCGCACGACGATCAAGCAAGTCCGGGCTTCGCTTCTGCGCCACCGTCCGCCAGTCCCGACGTCGACGAGACAGTCAAAGACCCGGGACCGGCAGGAACTGTGACAGCGTTGTTGAACGTTATGTGACAACGGCAACTGACTTGCCGTGCGATCGTCCCGCGCGGAGCCCCCCATGACACGGATCGTTCCCACCCTGGCCGCGAGTGCCCTGCTCGGCATTCTCGGCGCCGCGTCCCTGCCGGCGTCGCCCGCCTCGGCCTTCGGTCTCGTCCTCGGCGACCGGGGATATACGACCAGCACCCGGCACTGGGACCACTACTTCCACACCCCGTCGCAATACGACGAGCCGGGCTCGATCGACCGCGATCGGTACGAGCGCCGGCACGCCTACGGCCGTTACCACGCGGTCGAACCGGGCTGGTACGGACCCGCCCCGGTGTTGCTGCCGTACTGACGCGACCTCAGTCCGATCGACCGGGCCGGATCTCGTTAGAGGACCGGCCATCCGCCGCCCGAGCTGAGGAAGGCGGCCGTGCTCCTTCGTCCGTCAGGCCGCGACGATGCGGCGGATCCGCAGGGGATCGATCGTGCCGCCGGCCGCCTCGATCCTCAGACGCAGGCGGTCGAGATCGGAGTGATTGTCCGAGAGCAGGTCGGTGAGGTCGCCGTCCACCACCGCGTCCACGTGCCGGCAGCGGCGGCGGTTGCGCCCCGCCTGGCAGGAGCAGCGCAGGTAGAGCCCGAACCGCTCCTCCAGCACGACATCGTACCGGTTGCCCGTGCTGCCGCGGATCGTGAAGCGTAGCGCGTCCGGTGAGGGCCCGGGGCGTCCCGTCGCGGCGAAGCGCGGGCGGTCCTCGCCGCGGGAATCCCCGGGAGGCAGGGTGATCGGGGACAGTCCCAGTCCCCGCGCCATGGCGGCCAGCGAGGGCGCGCCGGTCTCGCGCAGCGCCGCCAGCGCGATCTCGGCGCAGGCATAGGCGTCCTCACCCGCATCGTGGTGCTCGAAGCGGATGCCGAGCCGGGCCGCCACCTTGCCGAGCCCGTGCCCCGCCGGATCGGGAAAGACCCGGCGGGCGATCTGCAGGGTGCACAGGAACGAGAAGGCCGGCACCGGCGCGCCGCAGGCCGCGAGCGAGGCGCGCAACACGCCGCTGTCGAAGCCTGCGTTGTGGGCGATCAGCGTGGCGCCGGCCATCTCCGGCAGGTAGGGGGCGAGCGCCTCGGCGGCGCTCGGCGCGCCGCGAACATCGGCGGGCAGGATGCCGTGGACCCGGATGTTGCCGGGCGAGAAACGCAGCTCCGGCGGCCGGATCAGGTGGGAGACGCGGCGCGCGACCCGGCCGTCCGCGATCCAGGCGAGGCCGACGGCGCAGGCGCTGTCGCGGCGCTCGTTGGCCGTCTCGAAGTCGATCGCGATCACGCTCATCGCGGGCCAGGATAGGGGCTCGGACGCCCGTGCCGCAACCGGGACCCGCGCCGGTCACGGAAACGGGATGGGCGCGGCGTCGACCCCGAAGCCGGCTTCCCGGGTTGTGGTCGGCGGGGCGCGGACGCCCGACCATCAACCCGAGTTCCCCATGACCGATCTCTCCCGCCGCCACCTGATCGCCGCCGCGGGCGGTGCCGCCCTGGCGTCCGCCCCCCCGGGCGCCGCGCGTGCCGAGACCGGACCGGCACCGATCCGCGGCAAGGACGGCGCCTCCATCCTGGGTCCGACGAACCCGCCCCGGCAGGCGCAGGAGCCCTTCACCACGGCACCGCCCACCACCGACCACGGCACCATGCCGAACCTGAAATGGTCGTTCTCCGACAGCCACATGCGTCTGGAGGAGGGAGGCTGGGCCCGCCAGACCACGATCCGCGAACTGCCGGTCTCCAAGGCGATGGCCGGGGTGAACATGCGCCTCAAGGCCGGCGCGGTGCGCGAGATGCACTGGCACAAGGAGGCGGAGTGGTCCTACATGATCCGGGGCAAGGCCCGGATCACGGCGGTCGATCAGGACGGGCGCACCTTCGCCGACGACGTGTCGGAGGGCGATCTCTGGTACTTCCCCTCCGGCATCCCGCACTCGATCCAGGCGCTCGATGCCGATGGGGTCGACGGCTGCGAGTTCCTGCTCGTGTTCGACGACGGCGCGTTCTCGGAGGACTCGACCTTCCTGATCACCGACTGGATGGCGCACACGCCCCGCGACGTGCTCGCCAAGAACTTCGGGCTTCCCGAGAGCGCCTTCGCCCAGATTCCGCCCAGCGAACTCTACATCTTCCCCGGTCCCCGGCCCGGCCCGCTCTCGGCCGATCGGATGGGGGGCGCCGGCGAGATCCCCAAAAGGTTCAGCCACCGGATGGAGGCGCAGGAGCCGATCCGTACCAGGGGCGGCAGCGTGCGGATCACCGATTCCCGCGTGTTCCCGGCCTCCGAGACCATCGCCGCCGCGCTGGTGGAGCTGGAGCCCGGCGCGCTGCGCGAGATGCACTGGCACCCGAACGGCGACGAGTGGCAGTACTACCTCTCGGGCAAGGGCCGGATGACGGTGTTCGGCTCGGAATCGAAGGCACGCACCTTCGACTACCAGGCGGGCGACGTCGGCTACGTGCCCTTCGCCATGGGCCACTACATCGAGAACACGGGCGACACGCCGCTGCGCTTCCTCGAGATGTTCCGCAGCCCACGCTACGCCGACGTGTCGCTGAGGCAATGGATGGCGCTGACGCCGCACGCCCTGGTTCAGGCCCACACCAGGATCGACCGGACGCTCCTCGACGGGCTGCCGCAGGCGAAGAGCCCGGTGGTGCCGGGCTGAGGAGGCCCGCCGGCCCCGCGCGCCTATTCCGCCGGGGGCCGCGTGCTCTCGCGGAAGGGGTGGGCCGGGTAGGTGCCCACGATCCGGACCTCGCGGGAGAAGTAGCCCAGCTCGTCCAGGGCCCGGGCGAGGCCCGCGTCGTCGGGATGGCCGTCGACCTCGGCGTAGAACTGGGTCGCCGAGAACTGGCCCTCGACCATGTAGCTCTCGAGCTTCGACATGTTGACGCCGTTGGTGGCGAAGCCCCCCAGCGCCTTGTAGAGCGCGGCTGGGATGTTGCGCACGCGAAACAGGAAGCTCGTCACCGTCGGCCCGGACTCGGGCCCGGCCGGGGCTGGCTCGGGCGAGAACACCACGAAGCGCGTGGTGTTGTGGCTCTCGTCCTCGACGTCGCGCTCGACGATCTCCAGGCCGTAGACCTCAGCCGCCAGCGCCGGGGCCAGCGCCGCGCGGGTGGGATCGCCGGCTTCCGCCACCTCGCGGGCAGCCCCCGCCGTGTCGCCGGCCACCACCGCCTTGAGACCGAGCCGCCGGATGATGCGGCGGCACTGGCCCAGCGCGTGGACGTGGCTGTGCACGCTCCGGAGCGCCGCGACGGAGGTGCCCGGCAGCACCATCAGCTGGAAGTGGATCGGCAGGAAATGCTCGGCGACGATGTGGAGCCGCGAGGTCGGGATCAGGTGGTGGATGTCGGCGACGCGCCCCGCGATCGAGTTCTCGATCGGGATCATCGCCAGTCGGGCCCGCCCCTCGTTCACCGCCGCGAAGGCGTCCTCGAAGGTCGGGCAGGGCAGCGGCGTCCAGTCCGGATAGGCCTGCGAGCAGATGATGTGCGAGTTGGCGCCGGGCTCGCCCTGGTAGGCGATGAAGCGGTCGGTCATGGAATCCAGGTCCCGGATCAGTTGAGGCGCCGGCCCGCCAGCAGCGCGCGGGCGCGCTCCAGGTCGGCGGGGGTGTCGACGCCGAGCGGCAGGTCCCCGACCACCATCGCGTCGATGCGCATCCCGGCCTCCAGGGCGCGCAGCTGCTCCAGCCGCTCCCTGCGCTCCAATTCGCCCTGCGGCAGGGCCATGAAGCGCGCCAGCGCCTTCCGGCGGTAGGCGTAGAGGCCGATGTGATGGAACAGCGTGCCTTCCCCCCAGGGCGCGCGGGCGCGGGTGAAGTAGAGCGCGCGCAGGCGGTTCGGGCCGACGGTGTGGCCGACGAGCTTGACCACGTTGGGATCGTCCGCCTCCTCCGCGCGCACGATCGGGGCGCAGAGCGTGGCGATGTCGACGGCGGCGTCCGAGAGCGGGGTGATGGCCGCGCCGATCACGGCCGGGTCGATGGTCGGCAGGTCGCCCTGCACGTTGACCACCACGTCGTGCTCGCCGTTCGCATCGACGATCTCCAGGGCCTCGGCGAGGCGGTCCGAGCCGGAGGGGTGGTCGGCCCGCGTCATCACGGCGAGCCCTCCCACCGCCTCGATCGCCGCCGCGATCTCGGGCGCGTCGGTGGCGACCACCACGGGGCCGATCCCGGCCGCGACCGCGCGGCGCCAGACGTGCACGATCATCGGCTCGCCCGCGATGGCGGCGAGCGGCTTGTTCGGCAGCCGGGTGGCGGCGAGCCGCGCGGGGATCAGGACGAGGGGATCGGACATCGGGCCGCGGGGGTGAATCCGGAAGCCGGGGTGCTTAGCAGGCGGGTTCCGTGTTGTCATGACGACCCGGCCCGCCTCGGCCGGGCGTCGCGTCCGGGTTTGGTCCCGCCGGGTCGTTCTCACCCGTTTGTCATGCCCGTGCGACCACGCAAACCGCCCGCGGCCCATTGTCAAGATCGCCCCCGAACGGCTAATCACCCTCGAAACCTTCCAAAGTCCGGCGTCAGCCCGCCGGGCATTCTTCAGGCCCAAGTCTGACCTCCAGGCCCAAGTCTGACCTCCCGCGCGCCGGAGCTGCCAAGACATGGACTCGTTCGAGTTGAACAAGGTTGCGGGTGCCGTTCTCGGAACTCTGCTGGTCGTGATGGGGTCCGGATTCGTCGCCGAACTGATCTATACGCCCAAACCCGCCGGCGAGGCGGGCTACGCGCTGCCCGTGCCCGAGGCGAAATCAGGCGGTGAGACGGCAGCAGCGCCGAAGGTCGAGCCGATCGCGGTGCGGCTGGCCAGCGCCGACGCCGCCAGGGGCCAGGGCGGCACCAAGGCCTGCCAGGCCTGCCACAGCTTCGAGAAGGGCGGCCCCAACAAGGTCGGCCCCGACCTGTACGAGGTGGTGGAGCGCCAGAAGGCCCATCACGAGGGCTTCGACTACTCCGCCGCCCTGAAGGAGAAGGGCGGGACGTGGACCTACGAGGATCTCGACCACTTCCTGGAGAGCCCCAAGGGCTACGCCAAGGGCACCAAGATGGCGTTCGCGGGCATCTCCTCGCCCACCGAGCGCGCCAACGTGATCGCCTACCTGCGCAGCCTGTCCGACAGCCCCAAGCCGCTGCCCGTCGCCGAGAAGGCCGCCGCCGAGGCGCCGGCCGAGGCCAAGCCCGCTGAGAAGGCGGCCGACGAGACCAAGTCGGGGCCCGGCACGGATTCCAAGACGCCCACGAAGGCGGCGGATACGGAAAGCAAGGACAGCAAGCCCATCGAGGGCAAGGCGACGGCCCGCGAGGTGCCCGCCC
>Ga0182229_1000235_pt1 | contig 14592 bp, 9 predicted proteins | sample G6R1MG_32_FD_129663 | JGI IMG/M metagenome (GOLD analysis project Ga0182229, IMG submission 129663) | Miscanthus phyllosphere microbial communities from Michigan, USA - G6R4_MAIN_07NOV2016_LD1 MG | ecosystem: Host-associated > Plants > Phyllosphere > Phylloplane/Leaf | place: USA: Michigan...
GTTCGCGATGTATCCGAACAGACCGCCGAAGCCAGCGAAGAAACCGCAGCCTCCAGCGTCGAACTGGCACGCCTCGGTGGCCAGCTGCAGATGATGGTCAGCCACTTCCGGGTGTGATCCACCCGACGGTCGTGCCCACGCCGAGCATGGGCACGATAATGTTCTTTTGCGCGACGCTTAACTGGCCTGAATAACGGGGTGATAGTTATATAACTATACGTTGGTATACCTCACTCATACTTCCAGATAAACATGAGCTACTTTTGCAGGTTTCTACTGTTGATCGAAACGCTATAAGCTTTACCTCACTGTCCGGCAACTATTAACTCACGGCCTTTATCTGTTATCGCTGACTGCCTGTTTGTTTATAAAGCAGGTGGGTCTGCGCCTGCGCGGCCGGCTCGAGGTGAGCAATGCATTCGATATCTGAATTCGGTAAAAGCCTGCGGACGCCCCGTTTTGTAAAACCCGGTGCACGCACGCCTTATTGGGCCGATGGTATTTGCCTGGCCATCCTGACCCTGTTCATTGGTCTGTTCATCTACGGCCTTGGCCAGATGATGCACCCGCTCGCGGTGCTGAATTCGAGTCCCATGAGCCTCGACCCGGCGCGCCTGCCCGAATACGCATTGCGCACCACACTGCGTATGTTCATCGCGCTGGCCGCTTCGTTGATCTTCACTTTTGTCGTCGCCACGCTGGCCGCCAAAAGCCGCAAGGCCGAGCAAGTGATCATCCCGGCGCTGGATATTCTTCAGTCGGTGCCGGTGCTGGGTTTTCTGACGTTCACCGTGACCTTCTTCATGGGCCTGTTTCCCGGTCGGCAGATGGGCGTCGAATGCGCAGCGATCTTTGCCATCTTCACCAGCCAGGCCTGGAATCTCGCGTTCAGTTTCTATCAGTCACTGCGCACCGTACCGAGTGACCTTAACGAGGTCAGCCGTCAGTTCGGGCTGTCTGCGGTACTGCGCTTCACTCGCCTGGAACTGCCGTTCGCCATACCGGGGCTGGTGTGGAACATGATGATGTCGATGTCCGGCGGCTGGTTTTTCGTGGTCGCCTGCGAGGCCATTTCGGTCGGCGACACCACGGTCAATCTGCCGGGCATCGGTTCCTGGCTGGCGCTGGCCATCGAGCAGAAAAACCTGGCGGCGATTGCCTGGGCAGTGGGCGCAATGGCGCTGGTGATTCTGGCCTATGACCAATTGCTGTTCAGGCCGATCGTCGCCTGGGCGGACAAATTCCGCTTCGAGCAAACCGCATCGTCGAAGCGTCCGCGCTCGTGGATGTACAGCGTGCTGGGCCGCTCCCGTGTGGCACCGATGCTGGGTTCGATCCTGGCTGCGCCTTGGAAATGCCTGATGCTGATCGACTGGCGCGTGTTCTCCCGGCTGTGGAAAGTGAAGCTCACCCCAGGCGTCGTCCGCGTGCTCGACTACGCGTGGCTGGGCCTGGTCATGGCCGCCTGCCTGGCTGGCAGCGTGTACCTGTTCAGGTTCATCGAAGCCTCTCTGGGCGTCAGCGACATGGTCACTGCCTTTGGTCTGGGCCTGGCGACGATGGTGCGTGTGATCGTACTGATCGTCATTGCGAGCCTGATCTGGGTGCCCGTCGGTATCTGGATCGGCTTGCGTCCGGTCTGGGCCGAACGCTTGCAGCCAATCGCGCAGTTCATGGCGGCGTTCCCGGCCAACGTTCTGTTTCCTTTTGCGGTGATCGCGATTGTCGGCCTGCACCTGAACCCGGATATCTGGCTGTCGCCGTTGATGGTGCTCGGCACCCAGTGGTACATCCTGTTCAACGTGATCGCCGGGGCCAGCGCCTTGCCGACTGACCTGCGCGAAGCGGCGACCATGTTCAACATGCGCGGCTGGCAGTGGTGGCGGCGTGTCGCGCTGCCTGGCGTGTTTCCCTACTACATCACCGGTGCGCTGACCGCGTCGGGTGGTTCGTGGAACGCCAGTATCGTTGCCGAAGCGGTTTCCTGGGGCGATCAGCATCTGGAAGCGGCAGGCCTGGGGTCATACATCGCCAATGCGACCCAGGCAGGTGACTTTCCGCGCGTTGCGCTGGGCATCGTGGTCATGTCGGTCTTCGTGATTGCGTTCAACCGGTTGCTGTGGCGCCCGCTGTACGGGTTCGCCGAGCGACGTCTGAGTCTTGTCTGATCTTGTGTAAGGGGAGGGCGCCATCATGATGGCTGTCGAAACGCGTTGCCTGGTAGATGTTCAGAAAGTCCGACATGTGTACGGCAAAGGCAGCAAAGAGCGCCTGGTGCTGGATGACGTGACCCTGACGCTCAATGAGAACGAAATAGTGGGCCTGCTGGGCCGGTCCGGCTCGGGCAAGTCGACCCTGTTGCGCTCCATCGCCGGGCTGGTGGTGCCTACCGAAGGTGAGGTGAATTTCCCTCGTCGTGTGCAAGGACGGGCAATGTCGGTGGGCATGGTGTTCCAGAGCTTTGCGCTGTTTCCCTGGCTGACGGTGCTGGAAAACGTCGAAGTCGGCCTCGAAGCGCAACGTGTGCCTGCCGCCGTACGCCGCAAGCGCGCACTGGCGGCCATCGATCTGATCGGCCTGGACGGTTTCGAGAGCGCCTACCCCAAAGAGCTGTCCGGAGGCATGCGTCAGCGGGTCGGCATGGCGCGCGCGCTGGTCATCGATCCTGACGTGCTGTTGATGGACGAACCGTTTTCCGCGCTCGACGTGCTCACCGCCGAAACCCTGCGTACTGACTTGCTGGACATGTGGAGCGAGGGGCGCATGCCCATCAAGTCGATCCTGATGGTGACGCATAACATCGCCGAAGCCGTGCTGATGTGCGATCGCATCCTGCTGTTCTCCTCCAATCCTGGCCGGGTGATCAGCGAGATCAAGGTCGATCTGCCCCAGCCGCGCAACCGCCAGGACCCGATCTTTCGGGCGCTGGTGGAAGAGATCTACGTGCTGATGACCCAGGACAACGACGCCGGCGAGATTCGTCAGGGCGTGTTTCCGGGCACCGGGCTGGGAATGGTGTTGCCACAGGTTTCCACCAACGCACTGGCAGGGTTGATCGAGGCGATTCACGCGCCGCCCTACAGCCTCAAAGCCGACCTGCCGGAGCTGGCCGCTGCGCTGCACTACAACGCCGACGAGCTGTTCCCGATTGCCGAGGTGCTGCAACTATTGCGCTTCGCTGAACTGAAGGGCGGCGACATTCGCCTGCTGCCTGCCGCCAATCGTTATGCGCTGGCGGATGTCGACGAGCGCAAGCAACTGTTCGCCCAGCACCTGCTGAGCTTTGTGCCGCTGGTGGCGCATATCCGTCGGGTGCTGGATGACCGTCCCACGCACACGGCACCGGCACGGCGCTTTCGTGATCAACTCGAAGACTTCATGTCTGAAAGCGATGCCATGCAGACCCTCAACGCAGTGATTCAATGGGGGCGCTACGCGGAGTTGTTCGCCTATGACGAACTGACCGATCAGTTCAGCCTGGACAACCCGTCCTGAGGTTTGTAGGACATACTCAACAGGCCTTTTGCAACCAGCGGGATGATGCGCATGCGTGAACCGGAATCCTACGGCAAGGCTGCTATGGCGGTGCGGCTGATCGCGTTGCTCATGCTGGCGCTGGTCATTGCAGTTGCCGACACCTTGACCGACCTGGAAATCGCCGTGGGCGTATTCCAGATTGTTGTGGTGCTGCTGGCGGTCAGGTTCCTGCCGTCCACAGGCGTTATCGCGATGGCGTTGCTGTGCATGGTGCTGACCGTGATCAGTTACGAGATGACGACCTCCAGAGGCAGTGAGGCGTCCGGGCTGATCAATTGCATCATCAGCCTGGCGGCCATCGCCATGACCACCTGGCTGGCGCTGCGCATGGCGCTGGCCATCCGCTCGGTACATGAAGCGCGCTCACAGCTGGCGCGGATCGCACGGGTCAATCAACTGGGTGAACTGACGGCGTCCATTGCTCACGAGGTCAATCAGCCGCTGTCGGCTATTGTCACCAGCGGCAATGCCTGCCAGCGCTGGCTGGCCACCGAGCCGGTCAATCTGGAGAAGGCCCGGCAGGCCGTCGACCGCATGATCAGTGACGCGAACCGCGCCGGGGACATCATCGTCCGGGTGCGCGCGCTGGCGAAGCGTTCGTCCACTCACAAGGAGTGGATCAGCGTGGCCGATACCGTCGCCGAGATCGTGGCGCTGGCACACAGCGAGATAGAGGGGCAGGGCGTCGCACTGCTGGTCGACGTTCCGGAGGGCCTGCCGCCGCTGCTGGCTGATCGGGTGCAGATCCAGCAAGTGTTGCTGAACCTGATGCTCAATGGCGTCGATGCGATGAAAAAGCTTGAGGCGGATCAGGCGCAACTGGAGATTCGGGTGGGCTGGCATGACGGCGGTGATATCGAATTTGCGGTCAGCGACAACGGTATCGGCGTGCCACCGGAAAACATCCATCGGTTGTTCGATGCTTTCTACACCACCAAGGAGGAAGGGATGGGGATTGGTCTGGCGATCAGTCGTTCGATCATCGAAGCTCATGGCGGGCGCATCTGGGTCACCCCCAACCCTGCAATCGGTGCTACGTTTCACTTCACCCTGCCCACCGGAAAGATGGAAACCTGATGAGCACAGTTGCCGCCGCATCACAGGCCGAAGAGCCGATCATCTACGTCCTTGATGACGACCTGTCGGTGCGCTCCTCGCTGGAGGATCTGCTGGCCTCGGTCGGGTTGCGCAGCATGCTGTTCGGCTCGACCCGCGAGTTCCTGGACACGCCGCGTCCTGACGCGCCGGGCTGCCTGATTCTGGACATTCGCATGCCTGGAATGAGTGGTCTGGACTTCCAGGAGCATATGGCCAGGTCGGGGATTTCCCTGCCGGTCATTTTCATCACCGGGCATGGCGACATTCCCATGTCCGTGCGGGCCATGAAGGCCGGTGCGGTGGAGTTTCTGACCAAGCCTTTTCGCGATCAGGACTTGCTCGACGCCATTCAGCAGGGGTTGGCGCAGGATCGCAGTCGACGCAAAAGTGCCGCGGTCGAAGCCGAACTGCAGCGCCGCCACGCCAGCCTCAATTCCGGTGAGCAGCAGGTGATGGAGCTGGTGGTCAGCGGCCTGCTCAACAAACAGATTGCAGCCCGGCTGAACGTGAGCGAAATCACCGTCAAGGTCCGCCGTGGCTCGGTGATGCGCAAGATGGAAGCCGATTCCCTGGCTGACCTCGTCAAGTTTGCCGAGCGCCTCAAAGAGCTGCACTGATCACCGGCCCACGCCGAGCCCTCATCGTTATACACAAGTCCGCTTTTGATTCTGGCCGGCGGCGGTAGGAGTAGGCGCGAAGAGGCCGCTACAGCCTCCAGAAACAGGACATTTGTACTCAGCGGCTGACTAATTCACCAGCTGCGGCAGTACGTAGTTGCGCACGACGTACAGCGAACCTTCTGCGCTCAAGTGCCCTGAGTCGATCTGCAGCAGAGAGCGGTTGTCTTCCAGGCGTACCCGGCAGGCATCGGCGATGCACAGTTTGTCGATCAGCGACACAAACTGGATGCCTGCCGATGCGGCCAGTGCGCGGGTTGCCTGATCCACCAGCATGACACTTTGATCCAGAGCCGGATCGCGGATGTACGATTCGCTCAGCCCCCAATGACGGTTGGCGATGACGCTGGGCAACGACGGGTTCCACTGCGGAACCGGGCCGATCAGCACGATGTGCTTCACACCAAGGCCCTTGAGCCGAACCGCGATCTGCGTCCAGTCGGTCTTGTCGTGCCCGTCCTTTTGCGCGATGACCACGATGTCCGGACGCAGCCTTTCGATGCCCTGCAGGGCCGTTCTGTTGGAGTAGTCACAGGCCCTGCTGGTCGCAGAGGTACGTCCTTGCTGGTCCCTCAGAGCGGGACGGCAACTGGCCGAGGCGACCTGATAGAAGGGCGTGCTGTGTGTCAGCAAGGTACGCAGGCCGAGCGACAGCGCTTGTGCATGAGAATCGCCCCACAGGAACACGCCACCTACCCCTTGTTTGCGGGTGCAGGCTTCATCGATGCCTGATTGGCCGCGCTGGGTCAGGGCGGAGAAGGCGTCACATTTCAGCCAGTAGGGCTCGTACAGATTGTGCTGGCGATCAGCGTACTCCTGAATGAAACGCGCCTTGTCCGAAACACTCACCGGGCGCAGGGGAGAAATCACGCCGCCGGTTGCACTCACCAGCGTTCCGCCGACGAACAGCAGAGCGATCAGCGTGCCGAACGTGGCACGTCTGCTGCGCTGATCAGACGACGGCCTGCTGACGGGCTGCTCGATCAGCCGCCATGAGACCAGACCCAGCATCACGGCCACGCCGATGCCCACCAGCACTGCGCGGGTCTCGCCCAGTACCCCGGCGTCATTCATCCACACCACCACCGGCCAGTGCCACAGGTACAGCGAGTACGAGCGTGTGCCGGCCCATTGGGCGAGCGGGTTACAGGTCAGCAGCGAGTCGTTGCGTGCGGCGACGATCACCGCGAACGCCCCCAGCACCGGCATCAACACCAGATAACCCGGCCACGTGTCCTGCACGGACAGCAGAAAGAAGCCGGCCACGATCAGCGTCAGTCCTAAGTGTTCCAGAACGCGCTGCTGCAGGGCCTTCAATTGCAGCGGGAACAGGCAGGCCACGCCACCTGCGAGCAACTCCCAAGCGCGGGTCGGCAGCAGGTAAAACGCTGCCTCCGGCCATTGCGAGGAGGCAGATACGCACACCACAAAGCCTGTCAGGCTTGCGCCCAGTACCCACCAGCGCAGGTTGTGCAGCGCGACGAAGCGACTGAGCATCAGCAGCGCAATCGGGTACAGCAGGTAGAACTGCCATTCCACCGACAGCGACCAGGTATGCAGCAGCCACTTCTCATGGGCGCTGGCGGTGAAATACCCGGCCTCACGCCAATAGACGAAGTTGGAAACGAACCCCAGGCTGCTCGCCACATGTGTGCCCAGCGCGCTGTAGTCCAGCGGCAGCAGAGCGAACCAGCCAAGCAACAGCAAGGCAAAACACAGCACAGCGAGGGCCGGGACGATGCGCTTGGCCCGTGACGTGTAGAACGCCGCCAGCCTGAATTTACCGCTCCTTAAGCCGCGCAGGATGATGCCGGTGATCAGATACCCCGAGATCACGAAAAACACGTCGACACCGGCAAAGCCGCCAGGCAGCCAGTCGGGGTGGAAGTGGAAGAGCAGCACTGCGATCACTGCGATGGCGCGCAGGCCATTGATGTCTTTTCTGAAGTCCATTTGAGAAAGCCATCCGTTGGCTGATCGTGAGGGGGAGGGGCCGGGGATCAGCCGAAGCTTATCGGCAGCCAGCGTTGTGATGATTGTGCTGGTTGATCAGCGTGCAGCCGACGTCAGCCCGGGCGCATGGCCCGCAGAAGATTCTTTGCCGGCCATCACATGACCAATGGCCAGGCCGATGAACAGGTTGGCGACAGCGACCTCGAACATGTCGGTGGTCCAGCTGATCAGGCACCAGCAAAAGCTGATCGCCAGGAGCATATGGCCAACACGGGTCTGATCATCGATCAGGCGGAACAACAGCGGAATCTGCAGCGCATACAGCAGCAGGCCGAGCACGCCCAGCATTGCCCAGAGGTACAGGGCGGAGCTGTCCATGCCGAGAAATACCCCGGCACCGTCCACCGGAAACAACCCCATCGTGCTGCCGACCATGCCGAAGCCTGCCCCGCTGATCATCCAGCCTTCGCGACTCATCGCATTGATCAGGCCGGGCCAGGTGTTGATCAGCCGGTCATACAGCGAGGCCAGAGAGCCGCCGCTGCTGACCGCGTAAGCGTCAGGGCTCACAATCAGGCCCAGTGCCGGCAACAGCAGGCCGATGCCTACCACCACGGTGCACACTGCCCTGCAGGTCCAGCTCATCCGCCGCAACAACAGCAGCACGATGCTCAGCGCGAAGGCCGCGGCTGGCGCTTTGCTGGTGGTCAGCACGATGGCGTAAAGCGCCACCGCACTCAGCAACATCATCATCAGGCGCGAGCGCAGGAACATGATCAGGTACAGCGTGTAGAAGGCGATCATGATCGACAGCACGTTGGACACCCTGGCGAAACCGGCAATGCGGTCCACCTCGTCCGCGCTCCATGAGGTATTGGCGCTCAACTGGGTTTCACCGACGCTGTAGCTGTAGCCCTTCCATGGCACGGAGGTGAGCTTGTCCAGGGCAATCCCCAACAGCGAGGCCAGCAGGCAGAAAGCAATGGCGCGGTACAACAGCTTGCGGCGATACAGCAGGTGCCGGCCACATACCAGGCCGAACACCAGCGGGCTCAGCGCGAACAGACTGAACGCCAGGTTGTGCGCGCTGGCGCGATGCAGCATGGCCAGCAGCGCGGAAATCAGCCACAGGATCGTGAACGTCCAGAACAACCGCCCGGCTCTGAATGTGCGCAGTTCGAGCGTAAACAGCAGGATGCAGGCGGCCTTGGGCAGATAGAGCAGGGGGCTTATGCCTGCCTGGTCGAAGTAGAAGCGCAAGGCTCCGGAAAAGGTCTCGACCAGAACCAGGCTGGTGGCGACCCACACCACCACCGTGGACTTGTCAAAGGACATCAACGACGACCTGGCGTCGACGCCGTTCGCAGTATTCAACGCCATGCTGGCTGCCTTGTGAAATACGTCAGGGGAATTTCGCGGACAAAGCTACCGCCCGACGATCACGGGGACGTGTCGACACAGGCAGGCTTTGGGAGATGAGGGTCTGGAGCGGACGCTCGCAACGGCATGACAACAGGTATATCAGTCGCAGTTGGGGCAACTGTCAATTAATTAGTCGGGGTTAATGGTTATGCGCTGCACTTAGTACCCAGGACAGGACGCGGAGCGTCCAGAACGGCGTGCCCACGCCGGAGCATGGGCACGATGGTGTTCTTGCGGACGCGACCCTGCAGACACCTATCGTTCCTCACGCTCCAGCCCAGACATTTATCGTTCCTCACGCTCCGCGTGGGAATGCCCTTCGTGACGCTCTGCGTCACCCATCTGCGGATTACGGGTATTTACGTCTGTCCGGTGCAGGCGGGAAGTACTGATAGAGCCAGGTCTCGCTCAGCGTACGGTCGCCAGTGCGGATGAACATGCGCATTTCAACCGGCTCGACCGAGTCGCTGTCCGGTACCCAGTCGAAGGTGACGCGGTAGCCCTTGATGTCCGGCAACACGAGGATGTTGAAGTCCTGCACCTTGCCATGAGTGACCGTGACGATGGGCTCGATTCCAGTGCCTTCCGGCAAGCGATCCAGACCGCCGCCGTTGAAGTCCACCGCGAAGCGGCGTGCCCAGGTTTTCGGGTAATGCTCGCCCGGTGCCCAGCCTTCGAGGAAGCCGCCCATGCCTGAGCGTGTCGCGTGGACCTGTGCCAGCGGCGTGCTTACCGGCGGCAGCGGGCTCCAGAACAGCTTGTAGCCGTAGTTCATCGAGTCCCCGGCCTTGACCGGCGTCTTCGGTGTCCAGAACACTACGATGTTGTCCATCGTTTCGCCCGTGGTCGGCAGTTCCAGCAGGCTGACCTCGCCTTCGCCCCACGCCGTGATCGGCTCGACCCACAGGCTTGGACGACGGCTGTACCAGACAACGGTGTCCTGATAGCTGGAGAATTCGTGATCGCTCTGTACCAGCCCGAAGCCTTTCGGATCGGTGTCGGAGAACGCGCTGAACTGCGGTTTGGCCGGGTTGTTCAGCGGACGGCAGATCCACTCACCGTTGCCACGCCACATCGACAGGCGATCCGAATCGTGGATTTGCGGGTGGATGGTGTCGCACATGCGGCGTTCGTGAGTGCCGCAGCTGAACATGCTGGTCATCGGCGAAATGCCCAGCTGCTGGATATCGGTACGCGCATTGACGTGCGCGTCGATTTCCATGACCACCTGGCCGGCCTGACAGTCGATGTCGAAGCGATAGGCGCCGGTCGCGCTCGGCGAATCGAGCAGTGCGTAAACCACGAAGCGTGTCGCGTTCTTGTCCGGCGTTTCAAACCAGAACTTCGTGAAGTCCGGAAATTCTTCCTGACGTTTGGCGTAACTGTCGATGGCCAGGCCGCGGGCCGAGAGGCCGTATTGCTTGTTGCTGTCCACGGCGCGGAAGTAGCTGGCGCCGAGGAACGAAACGACGTCATTGATGGCGATTTCAGGCGCCTTGAACAGTTTGAAACCGGCAAAGCCCAGGTCGCCCTTGACCAGGTTCTTGTCGATGCCACTGTTCTCGTAGTTGAACAGGTCGTGGCGGAAATGCACTTCGCGCGCCTGCTTGCTCTGCGGATCGACGCTGTACATGCGCACGGGCGTCTTGAAGCCCATGCCGACGTGGAAGAAATGCACGTCGAGCTGGCCATGGACGTCTTTCCACAGCGAGTGATTCGGGTCGTAGCGGATGGCATTGAATTGCTGCGGCGTCATGTTCGCAAGTACCGGTGGCAGCACCTGCTTGTTGCTCACATACCCTTTGCTCGCAAGCTTCTTGGCATGCGCCTGCAACTCAGCAAAATCGAAGTGTTCGATCTCGCCATCGGCTGCGGCGGCCAGTGCCCGCGCAGCAAAAAGCCCTGAGGCCGATACGCTGCCGTAGGCGGCTAACGCCATGGACGCTTTCAGGAGATTTCTGCGATTCATAAAGGTGAAGCCTCTGAGTAATTCTGTGCGTCCTGCACAAAAAATGGCGCGCCAACGACTCCTTGCCGAACGCAAACTACCCACAACAGATAACAAAGACGAGATACGGTTCGGAAATCGGCCAAAAAAAAACGCCGATCATGGCTAATGAATCCGGCGTGTTGGCGGCTATAACGCTGATTTTTGCGTCGCTGCAGACTAATCGATTAAGCGCATCGCCGCTTGGCGCAAGGCTTCCAGACGATCGGGGCAAGAAACGCTGATCAACTGGACGTCTTCGACCGACACGAAAACTTTTTTCGCCAGGCAATATTCAGCAATCATTTTGCTGGCGCGCGGGCTCGCTCTCTGCCTGATTTCAGGTCGATTCGCCCGCTGGGCAGCACCGCTATCTCACATCCGTTCAGCTAATAGTCCTGACGAAAGTTTCATTCCGCGTGTTATATCGTAACGCTATGATTCACTGGCATTCAGATGCCAATGCAGGGCTCTCCAAAGGGCGATAAATAAGCGGGTGCCGGGGTAGTGATGCGGGTTGATTTGGATGAGCACGAAGGCCTTGAAGGCCTGCCACGTTTTCAAATGGCGGTGCAACAGGTTAGGCGTCTGGGACGATTGATGTATGTGACCGGTGGAGCAGGGGCGTTCGGGCTGCTGCTGGCGTTGTCCATCGATCTGTTTTCCCCCGGCTCTTTGTGGATGGCCGTGTTGTGCAACGCCTCGGCGGCGTTGTTTCTGCTCACGGCGGGCTTGCAGTCGGCGCGGCATGTCGCGCTGTGGCGGGCTCGCGCGCTGCGTTCGCCGGACGCAGACACCCTCGACGAAAACCTGTCTGCTGACGACGAGAGCGGCTGGTACGAGCGCCTGCTTGAACGGCTGAGTGACTCCGGCAAATCGCTGGTCAGGCACGTGGGCAGCTCGACCCTGTGGCTTGCCGGTTGGGCGGTGCTGGCGTTGATCGTCGTTCGTGCCTTCTGGAACCTGGCGCTGGCCGGCGTCGACCTCTCCACGGCCGGTAGCCTGGCCGGCAGCGTCATGCTGTTGTTGGCATTCGGGCTGCTGGTCATCGAGCGACAACTGAGCAGCGAGTCCGACAGTCAGTCGCCGGAGGCCGGTGCGCTGGCGCAACTGGTGCGCATGACGCTGATCGTCCTGCTGGTCGGCGCGCTGTGCCTGTTTTTCTCCAGTGCAGAACGTGTCTGGCCTGCGCGGCTGGCGGTATTGATCGGCCTGCTGCCGTTTGGCGTGGCGCTGGAGTTTCTGCTGCGCGCTGTGCTGTCGGTGTTCAGCCCGCGCAACCCACGCAGCGAACCGCGCCTGCTGGCCGCCAGTTTCATCGCCGACCTGTTGCGCTGGCCGCCGCGTCCGCTGCTCGCCTTGCAGCACGAACTGCACAACCGCTTTGGCATCGATCTGCGCCAGATCTGGGCCTTTACCTACATGCGTCGCGCCTTTTTGCCGGTGCTGACGGTGGTCGCAGCGCTGGGCTGGGTGCTGAGCGGCGTGCATGAAATTCCCATGCAGGGGCGGGGCATTTATGAACGCTTCGGCAAGCCGGTCGACGTGTTCGGGCCCGGTCTGCACGTGGGTTTGCCCTGGCCGTTCGGGCGTGTGCTGGCCGTTGAAAACGGCGTGGTTCATGAACTGGCGACCAGCGTTTCTGCTGCCGACACGGCCGAGCAAACGCTGGACCCGGCCGAAGGCCCGCCACCGGGTAGCGCCAACCGTCTGTGGGATGCCAGCCATATCAACGAAAAATCCCAGGTCATTGCCAGCAGTGCAGGCGACAAGCAGAGCTTTCAGATCGTCAATATGGACGTGCGGTTCGTCTACCGTATCGGCCTGACAGATGCCGCAGCCATGGCGTCGACCTATAACAGCGCTGACATCCCAGCCTTGATTCGCAGCACGGCCAGCCGGGTGCTGGTGCATGACTTTGCTTCGCGCACGCTGGATGAACTGCTCGGCGAACAGCGCAGCGAGCTGGCCGATGACATCGGCAAGGCCGTGCAGGCCGACTTGCAGCGGCTGGACAGCGGCGTCGAATTGCTCGCTACGGTGGTTGAAGCCATCCACCCGCCTGCCGGTGCGGCCAACGCCTATCATGCTGTGCAGGCTGCGCAGATTGGTGCACAGGCGCTGATCTCTCGCGAACGCGGCGCGGCCAGCGACAGGGCCAATCAGGCGCAGCTCAATGCCAGCGTGGCGCGTGATCAGGCCAATGCCGTCGCCCGCGAGATTCTGGCCAGCGCACAGGGTGCAGACCTGCGCTTCAGTGCCGAACGTCAGGCCTATGCCAAGGCAGGCCAGGCGTTTTTGCTGGAGCAATACCTGGCCCAACTGACCGAGGGCCTGGGCAATGCGAAGTTGCTGATACTCGACCACCGTCTGGGCGGCGACAGTGCGCCGACCATCGACCTGCGTACCTTCACCCCACCGGCAGACCCAACGGCGCCGCGTAAAGCCGTTCAGTAAGGAGTCGTCCCTTGAGTCTGTTCCATCATCATCACGATCACGCCGACCACGATAGCCATGACAGTCACGGCCATGGCGGCCATGGTCATCACCACCATCATCATGGCGCGAGCGGCCCGGCAGCGTTCCCCTGGCGGCGGGCAAGCCTGGCTGCGGTGCTGATCGCGTTTGCGATTGCAGCAGCGAGCCTGGTGCAGGTGCGTTCGGGCGAGGCGACCGTCGTCACACGCTTCGGCAACCCGTCCCGCGTCCTGCTGGAGCCGGGCCTCAACTGGCGCTGGCCGGCACCGTTCGAGGCGACCATCCCGGTGGATCTGCGCCTGCGAACCACTTCCAGCGGTCTGCAGGACGTCGGTACCCGCGATGGCTTGCGCATCATCGTTCAGGCCTACGTGGCGTGGCAGGTGCAGGGCGACGCCGACAACGTGCAGCGCTTCATGCGCGCGGTACAGAACCAGCCCGACGAGGCGGCGCGGCAGATCCGTACCTTTGTCGGCTCGGCGCTGGAAACCACCGCGAGCAGTTTCGACCTCTCCAGCCTGGTGAATACCGACGCCAGCAAGGTGAATATCACTGCCTTCGAAAATCAGCTGCGCCAGCAGATCGATCAGCAACTGCTGGCGACTTACGGGGTGCGTGTCCTGCAGGTCGGCGTGGAACGACTGACCCTGCCTTCGGTAACGCTCAACGCTACCGTGGACCGCATGCGCGCCGAGCGCGAGACCATCGCCACCGAGCGAACCGCCGTGGGCAAGCGTGAGGCGGCGCAGATTCGTTCGGCCGCCGAGCGCGATGCACGGATTGTCGAAGCCGATGCCACGGTCAAGGCGGCCGATATCGAAGCACAGTCGCGGGTTGAAGCCGCGCAGATCTATGGCCGTGCCTATGCGGGCTCGCCGCAGCTCTACAACCTGCTGCGCTCGCTGGATACGCTGGGCACTATCGTGACGCCCGGCACCCGCCTGATACTGCGCACCGACGCGGCGCCGTTCCGCGTGCTGGTGGACGGCCCGCCGACGCTGGATGGCAAGAGCGGAACGCAGCCATGAGCCAGCCGGTCGACGAAGCCGTGGCGCAGCGCCCGCCGGTAAACAGCCCTTGGTTGCAGGCGAGCCGTCTGGCGTTTCTGGGGCTGTATGGCGTGACATTGCTCGCCGCGCTTGCCTGGGCGACGTCCAACATACGCCAGATCGATCCACAGAACCGCGCGGTGGTCATGCACTTCGGCGCGATCGAGCGGGTTCAGAACGCAGGGCTGCTGATCACCTGGCCGCAGCCGTTCGAACAGGTGGTGCTGCTGCCTTCGGCTGATCGGGTGATAGAGCGGCGCGTGGAAACCCTGCTGCGTTCGCCTGCCGCGTTGAAAGCCGATGAAGTCGCGACCCTGTCGGCACCCATGAGCGATGCACTGGCAGGCTCCGGTTTTCTGCTGACTGGCGATGCCGGTGTGGTGCAACTGGA
>Ga0182229_1000236_pt1 | contig 14591 bp, 14 predicted proteins | sample G6R1MG_32_FD_129663 | JGI IMG/M metagenome (GOLD analysis project Ga0182229, IMG submission 129663) | Miscanthus phyllosphere microbial communities from Michigan, USA - G6R4_MAIN_07NOV2016_LD1 MG | ecosystem: Host-associated > Plants > Phyllosphere > Phylloplane/Leaf | place: USA: Michigan...
ATCCAGAACGACATCCTCAAGGAGTTCATGGTCCGCAACACCTACATCTATCCCCCCAAGGGATCGATGCGGATCATCTCGGACATCTTCGGCTACACGTCCAAGAACATGCCGAAGTTCAACTCGATCTCGATCTCCGGCTACCACATGCAGGAGGCGGGGGCGACGCAGGACCTGGAACTCGCCTACACGCTCGCGGACGGCGTCGAGTACATCAAGGCGGGGTTGGCCGCCGGCCTGACCATCGATCAGTTCGCCCCGCGCCTGTCCTTCTTCTGGGCGATCGGGATGAACTTCTTCATGGAGATCGCCAAGATGCGGGCCGCGCGCCTGATCTGGGCCAAGCTCGTCAAGGAGTTCGATCCCAAGAGCGAGAAGTCGCTGCCCCTGCGCACGCACTCGCAGACCAGCGGCTGGTCGCTCACCGCGCAGGACGTGTTCAACAACGTCACCCGCACCTGCATCGAGGCGATGGCGGCGACCCAAGGCGGCACGCAGTCGCTCCACACCAACGCGCTCGACGAGGCATTGGCGCTGCCCACCGACTTCTCGGCCCGGATCGCGCGCAACACGCAGCTCTTCCTGCAGCAGGAGAGCGGCACCACCGGCATCATCGACCCCTGGGGCGGCTCCTACTACGTCGAGCGCCTCACCGCCGACATCGCGGCCCGGGCCTGGGAGCACATCCGCGAGGTCGAGGAGCTGGGCGGCATGGCCAAGGCCATCGAGGCGGGCATCCCGAAGCTGCGCATCGAGGAGGCGGCGGCCCGCGCCCAGGCGCGGATCGATTCCGGGCGCCAGACCATCGTCGGCATCAACAAGTACAAGCCCGATGACGAGATGAAGATCGATCTGCTGCGCGTCGACAACGCGGACGTGCGCGCCAAGCAGATCGACAAGCTCAAGCGCCTGCGCGCCGAACGCGACCAGACCGAGGTCGATGCGGCCCTGGACGCCCTGACGAAGGCGGCGGACGGCGAGGGCAACCTGCTCGAACTGGCGGTGGACGCGGCCCGCGCCAAGGCCACGGTGGGCGAGATCTCGGAAGCTTTGGAGAAGGCCTGGGGCCGTCATCGCGCCGAGATCCGCTCGATCTCGGGCGTCTACAAGCGGGAGGTGGGCGGCATGTCGCCGGCAGTCGAACGGGTCAGGCATTTGGTCGAGGCCTTCGAGGAGAGCGACGGGCGCCGGCCCCGCATCCTCGTCGCCAAGATGGGGCAGGACGGTCACGACCGCGGCCAGAAGGTGATCGCCTCGGCCTTCGCCGACCTCGGCTTCGACGTCGATATCGGGCCGCTCTTCGCCACGCCCGACGAGGCCGCGAGGCAGGCGGTGGAGAACGACGTGCACATCGTCGGCGTCTCCTCGCTGGCGGCGGGCCATCTCACCCTGGTGCCGGAACTGAAGTCGGCGTTGACCGAGCAGGGCCGCGAGGACGTGATGATCGTGATCGGCGGCGTGATCCCGCCGGCCGATTACGACGCCCTCCACCGGGCCGGCGCCTCGGCGATCTTCCCGCCCGGCACCGTCATCGCCGAGGCCGCGGTCAAGCTGCTCGAAGACCTCAACGAGCGATTGGGCTACGCGACGCGACAGGCGGCCGAGTAGGGGCGGCCGCCCCGGACCGAAGGGGTGCCCGTTCGACGCGGGCACCGCAGCGGAGGCGTCGGAGTTCGACCTTCGGCGTTTCCGGGTCATCCATGACAGGTTATAGGCGCCCCCTGCTCCGGCGCGCTATGCGAGTGGCCGCGCTGCACCGGATCGGATAATGACGCGGTGCAGCAGATCAGGCCCCTGCCCGGGTAGACGGCCGTCATCGACCCGGACGCGACACGGTCGGGGTGCATTAGGAGGGATAGGCCCATGACCGAAACGAACCGCGACCGGATCCTTCCCGTGATCCTCTGCGGCGGGTCGGGGACCCGCCTGTGGCCGGCATCCCGCGAAAGCATGCCCAAGCAGTTCACGCCGCTCGTGGACCCCGATCATTCCACCTTCCAGGCGACCGCCCTGCGGGTCGCCGACGCCTCCGCTTTCCTCAAGCCCACCGTGATCGCGTCCAGCGAGGCCCGCTTCATCGTGGCCGAGCAGCTCGCGCAGAGCGGCGTTGTGGCCGACATCGTGCTGGAGCCCGAGCGGCGCGACTCGGCCGCGGCCGTGGCGGTGGCGGCGCTGCACGCCGCGCGGCGCGACCCCGAGACCGTGGTGCTCGTGCTCGCCGCCGACCATGTCATCGGCGACGTCCCGGCCTTCACCGCCGCGGCGCAGGCCGCGGCCGTGGGGGCGCGGGCCGGCCAGATCATGACGCTCGGGATCGAGCCGACGCGGCCCGCCACGGATTACGGCTACATCCGCAGGGGTACGCCCCTGCCCGGGAGCGAGGCTCTGTTCCGCGTCGAGCGCTTCGTGGAGAAGCCCGACGCGGCGGGCGCGGAGCGCCTGATCGCGGACGGCGCGCTGTGGAACTCGGGCTATTTCCTGTTCCGCGCCGACGTGATGATCGCGGAACTGGAGACGCACGCCGCGCAGGTGCTGGAGGCGGCCCGCGGCGCGTTGGACGCGGCCACCACCGACCTCGACTTCGTGCGCCTGGATCAGGCCGCCTTCGCCCGCGCACCCAAGATCTCGATCGATTTCGCCGTCATGGAGCGGACGAACCGGGCCGGCGTGCTGCCGGTCTCGTTCGCCTGGTCGGATGTCGGTACATGGGACGCGGTCTGGCAAGTGCTGGAGCATGACGGCGACGGCAACGCCGTGCGCGGCCGTGTCGAACTGATCGAAACCCACGGCAGCCTCGTGCACAGCGAGGGCGAGGGCCTGACCACGGTGGTCGGTCTCGACGACGTGGTGGTGGTGTCCACGCCCGACGCGGTGCTGGTGGCCTCGAAAGCCAAGTCGGGCAGGGTCAAGGACCTCGTCACGCTGCTGCGCGACAAGACCCACCCGGAGGCCGACGCCCATCGCCGGATGTACCGGCCCTGGGGCTGGTACCAGCGCATCGACATCGGCGAGCGCTTCCAGGTGAAGCGGATCATGGTGACGCCGGGCGGGCGGCTCTCGCTGCAGAAGCACTTCCACCGCGCCGAGCATTGGGTGGTGGTCAAGGGGACCGCCGAGGTGACGCTCAACGAGCGCATCGTGCTGGTTCACGAGAACGAGGCCGTCTACCTGCCGATCGGGTCGATGCACCGGCTGGCCAACCCCGGAAAGATCCCGCTGGAACTCATCGAGGTCCAAGTGGGGTCCTACACGGGCGAGGACGACATCATCCGCGTCGAGGACGTCTACGGACGCTGAGGCTCACGCTCCGGCGGCCAGCCGCCACCCGGCGTATGCGATGCCGGCGACGCCCAGACAGCGCCGCCAGGGATTGGCTCCGCGCATCAGTTCGTCGAGGCCCCAGGCGAGCAGGCTCGCCGACGCCAGCACCCGCAGCGCCGATCCTGCCGCACCCGAGGGTTCGACGAGCCACGACAGCGCGACCGCCCCGATGAAGAGCCAGAGCGGCAGGTTCGGCCACTGGCCGATCACGATCGCGCCCGAGCGCCGATCCCGGAAGACCCAATCGACCGTACGTCGGAGCATGGCGGTCCGCTTCAGGTCCGCTCCGCGCCCCGTGCCTGACGGATCGGCTCGCAGATCTGCGGACTCAGCTTGTCGAGATGCGGGCAGGCGTTGACCCCGTACCACTCACGCAGGTCCGGCTGGCCGGGGGCGATATACATGGCCGTGAGCACGAAGCCGACGGCGACCAGGACGATCAGGAGAAGAAGGTTGCGCATGGGAGGCTTCGGCTGGGTGGCGGGCGAATCTGAGGCACTCTAACTCAAGACGGCGGTCCCAGGTCGACCGTTCTCCCGATGTCGAACGATTATGGGACACCTCTCTGCGCAGACGCCACGGCGCCGAGGCGGCTCAGCGTTCCTGCACCATTCCGACAGGCGGTCTCATCGGCGTGAGCGGACCGCTGGTTCCGGGCCACAGTCCGGTCTCCTGCAGCCAGATCAGGATCAGGCAGGCCCCGATCAAGGAAGCGACGGTGGCGAGCAGCGACAGATGCGTGCGTCGGACCAGGATGAGGACGAGGACGGCCAGGAGGGCAAGGAGGAGCGTGGCGGTCAGCATGGGCGCCAGTATGGCATTGCCGGGATCGGCGTGCACGGTTGCGAGCGTCGGAGGCGCCGTGTGCGGGGCAGACCCTCACAGCTTGTAGCGGATCTGGTCGGTCCAGAAGCGCTCGAGGCGGCCCAGCGCGAGGTTGAGCCGACCGAAATCGTCGTTCGAGATGCCGCCGATCGGCTGGATGGTGCGCGCGTGCTTGTCGTAGAGACCCTGGATGATGTCGTGGACCTCCAGACCCTTCGAGGTCAGGCTGATGCGCACCGAGCGCCGGTCGGTCTTCGAGCGGGCGTGATGGAGGAAGCCGGCCTCGACGAGCTTCTTGACGTTGTAGGAGACGTTCGAGCCGAGATAGTAGCCCTTCGAGCGCAGCTCGCTGGCGGTCAGCTCCTTGTCGCCGATGTTGTAGAGCAGCAGCGCCTGGACGCTGTTGACGTCCTCGCGACCGCGGCGATCGAACTCGTCCTTGATCACATCGAGCAGTCGGCGGTGGAGCCGCTCGACCAGATGCAGCGCCTCCAAGTAGGAACCCGCGGCCGGTGCGATCTCGGAGGTCGCTTCGGTCTCGACGACTTTCGTGGCCCCGGTCTTCATCTGATGCCTCATCCGATCTGTTCGTTCCGGGCACCGTGTGTTCGGCACCGCTCATGGGTCGAACCTAGGTGTGGCGAATGAAAGCCGGTTTAAGCGACACGATGAATTTGCGATTTACCTCTGTCGGTAAATGCAAGATGAAGTGATGGCTTCAACCGATCGTTTACCGGATTTCACGCGCCGCAAGCCAAGACAAACCGAAGTAGAGAATGACGATGCTTGCGAGGACGATCAGGACTGGCAAGCTCATCGGCAGGAGTTGAGGCGTCAGGACTGCGAGCGTCATCGCGGACGTGGCGGCGAGCAGCCAGATCACGCCGCCCCAGGCAGAGGTCAGCCACAGGCCGACGGCGGCGGTCGGATCGATCACGGCGAAGTAGACGATCACCGTCTGCCGCCCGATTGGGTCGGCGTCGAAGCGCGTGCCCCCCGGAAGCACGTCGAGGATCTCGGCCCAGGTCGCGAGGCCTTTGGCGACCCAGACCAGGGCCGCCGCGCGCATGAACCAGACCAGCACCGTGTCCCAGCGGGTCTGAGCCCGGTGCGCGACGGGCTCGATCCTGTCGTTGCCGCCCTCTCCTCCGTCCGCGCGACCGCGTCCGTCACGGGTCGACGCAACCTTGCTCAATCCCCTCACGCGTTGTCCCTCAGCCAAAGTCGGGCTCCGGCCCGTCCAGCGGCGCGAACGCCGCCTCGATCGCGCCCGGGTCGATCGCGTCGAGGGCGGCGGGCCGCCACGCCGGCTCGCCGTCCTTCTCCACGATCACGGCACGTACACCTTCGTAGAAGTCGTGCCCCCTCATGACGCGGCTGCACAGGCGATACTCCGTCCGCAACGCGTCCGCGAAACTCATGTCGCGGCCCCGGCGCATCTGCTCGTGGGCGATGCACAGGCTCGTCGGAGAGCGGGAGCGGAGCAGGCTCGCCGTCTGCGCGGCAAAGCCCGAACCGGCCGAGGCCGCGACGTCGAGACGGCCGAGGATCTCACGCACGCTCGGGGCCGCGAAGCACGCGTCGATGGTGCCCCGCTCCTCGGCGAGGACGCCGGGCGCGGGAGCACTCGCATGCCGCGCCAGCACCGCGTCCACGTCGCCCCCGTCGGCCAGCGCCTCGACGATGCCGTCGAATTCCGCGGCCCCGGCGGCGTGGGTGGCAAGCCCGACATGCAGCGCGTCGCCCGCACCGATCTGGCCGCCGGTCAGCGCGAGGTAGGTCCCGGTGCGTCCGGGAAGGCGCGGCAGGGTGAAGCTCATCCCGACATCCGGGAAGAAGCCGATGCCGGTCTCCGGCATGGCGAAACGATAGGTCTCCGCCGCGACGCGATGGGAGCCGTGCACCGAGATGCCGACGCCGCCGCCCATCACGATCCCCTCGATCAGGGCCACGTACGGTGTCGTGAGGCGCCGCACGGCGGCGTCGAGCGCGTACTCCGCGCCCCAGAACGCCATCACCTCGTCGAGCCGGCCGGCCCGTCCGAGGTCGTGGATGCGCCGGATGTCTCCGCCCGCGCAGAAGGCCCGCCCGCCCGCGCCGCGCACCACGATGCGGGTGACGGCCGGGTCGGCCTCCCAGGCCAGAAGCCGGGCGTGCATCGCCCGCACCATCGGCAGCGTCAGGGCGTTGAGCGCCCTCGGTCGGTTCAGGGTGACGAGCCCCGCCGAACCGCGGAGCTCGAACAGAATGTCAGAATCGACCTCGTCCGCCATGCCGCATCCTCCCTGGGAGCGTGCTTAGACGAACTGACGGCGCGGGCGTCAATCTCGGTCCCCCTTCGGCAGGATCGCGCGCATGAACCTCGTGCGACATGCGGGCGGAGACCGGCCGCTTCGGCGGGACGCGCCGATGTGGTAGGGCGCGTCGCCACCGTCCCATGCGATCGGAGCCCGTATCCGGATGACGAACCCCACGCCCCGCCCTCTCGCCGTCGAGACCGCGCGCGAGGCGGCCCCCGGCGGCGGGGGCTTGAGCCTGACGCAGCGCCCGCGCCGAAACCGCAAGGCCGAATGGGCCCGCCGTCTCGTGCGCGAGAACGCGGTGAGCGTGGACGACCTGATCTGGCCGCTCTTCGTGATCGAGGGCGAGGGCCGGCGCGAGCCCATCGCCTCCATGCCCGGCGTCGAGCGCCTGAGCGTCGACGAGATCGTGCGCGAGGCCGAGCGGGCGGCCCGCCTCGGCATCCCGGCGATCTCGTTCTTCCCCTACACCCTGCCGGAGCGGCGCGATGCCGTCGGTTCGGAGGCCCTCAACCGCGAAAACCTCGTCTGCCGCGCGGTGCGGGCGGTCAAGCGCGCGGTGCCCGAGATCGGCATCATGACCGACGTGGCGCTCGATCCCTATACCAGCCACGGCCACGACGGCCTGATCGCGGACGGCGCCATCCTCAACGACGAGACCGTGGCGGTGCTGGTCGAGCAGAGCCTGATCCAGGCCGAGGCCGGCACGGACATCATCGCGCCCTCCGACATGATGGACGGACGCGTCGGCGCGATCCGCACGGCCCTGGACCGGGCCGGCTACCGCGACGTGCAGATCATGGCCTACGCCGCCAAGTACGCGTCGGCCTTCTACGGTCCGTTCCGCGACGCCATCGGCACGAAGGCGGCCCTGGTCGGCGACAAGCGCACCTACCAGATGGACCCGGGCAACTCGGCCGAGGCCCTGCGCGAGGTCGCGCTCGATCTGGCGGAGGGGGCGGACTCGGTCATGGTCAAGCCGGGACTGCCCTATCTCGACATCATCCGGAGGGTGAAGGACGAGTTCGGCGTGCCGACCTTCGCCTATCAGGTGTCGGGCGAGTACGCGATGATCGAGGCCGCCGCCCGCAACGGCTGGCTCGACGGCGAGCGCGCCATGTTCGAGAGCCTGCTCGCCTTCAAGCGGGCGGGGGCGGACGGGGTGCTCACCTACTACGCCCCTCGCGTCGCGGAGCGCCTGCGCGCCGGTGCGTGAGCGCGCGCTGCTGCTGGCGCTCACGCTCCTCACGGCCTGCGGGGACGGTCTCGACGGCCCTCGTCGGGAGACCTGTCGGCGCGCCCTCCCCGCACTGGCCCCGCAGGGCGCGTCCGTCACGGTGCTGCGCGTCGCCCCCGCCCCGGGTTCGTCCGCGCTCCGCATCGACTACAGGCTGGACGGACGCCGGGAGGCCCCGCCGCGCTGGATCGCCTGCCGGTTCGGCATGGGCACCGAGATCAGGGAGATCGCGACCGAGCGCGGCCCGATCACCGGGGCCTCCCTCTATCTGCTGAAACGTTACTACCTCGGCACGCCCGACGCCGCGACCGGCGATCCGGCGCGGCGCGGCCGTCCCCCCGAGGAGCGGTGAACGATCGCGCCGACGGCGACGACCCTTGAGGTGACGATCGGCCGATCCCATCTCGATCGCATCGCGACACTCGACCTCGGGACGCCCCGGCCATGACGAACCCCCAACCCGGCTACGCCGAACGCGTCGACACCTCCGGCTACGCCGCGCCGCTGCCGCTGCCGATCCCGTATGTCCGAGCGAGCCTCGGGGCACGCTTCGTCGCCTACCTGTTCGACATCGCCTTCATCTTCGTCTTCACCGGCATCCTGGCGACGCTGATTGTGTTCATCGGCCTCGTGACCTTCGGGTTCGGCTGGTCCCTGTTCGCGGTGCTGCCCGCGAGCGGCATCCTCTACAGCGCGATCACGGTGGGCGGCGCCCGGCAGAGCACGCCCGGCATGCGGATGCTCGGGCTGCAGGTGGTGGCGCCCGAGAGCGGAGCCCGCGTCGACTGGCTCACCGCCGGCATCCACGCGCTGCTGTTCTACGTGGCGATCTCGACCTTCCTGCTCTGGTTCGTCGATATCCTGTTTGGGCTCGTCCGCTCCGACCGACGCCTGGGCCACGACGTGCTGCTGGGACTGGCCGTCGTGCGTCCCTGAGCGGGTTCGGGCACGAAACCGGTGATGTGCGGCATCTGCTCTGTTGAGCGGCCCGGGGATGGCGCTACACTTCTCTCCGACGCGGGCGGCCCGCGCCACCGACCCCGAGGTCTGTCCGAAGCGTGACCAGCCATCCGCGCGACACCCCTCAGTTCTACCTGACGGCGCCCTCCCCCTGCCCCTATCTGGCGGGCCAGGAGGAGCGGAAGGTGTTCACGCATCTCGTCGGGCGCCGCGCCCGCGATCTCAACGAGATCCTGACGCAGGGGGGCTTCCGCCGCTCGCAGACCATCGCCTACCGTCCGGCCTGCGAGAGCTGCCGCGCCTGCATCTCGGTGAGGGTGGTGGTGAACGATTTCCGGCCGACCGACAGCCACGCGCGCATCCTCAGGCGCAGCGCCGACCTGATCGGTCACCCCGAGCCCAACCGCCCGGCCTCCGAGCAATACGCCCTGTTCCGCCGCTATCTCGACGCCCGCCACGGCGACGGCGGCATGATCGACATGACCGTGCTCGACTACGCCATGATGATCGAGGACAGCCACGTCGACACCCACCTCGTGGTCTATCGCCGCCGCGGCCCCGACACGGCGATCCACGGGCGTGGGGTGGGCGCCCCGGTCGCGGTGTGCCTGACGGACGTGCTCGCCGACGGCCTGTCGATGGTCTACTCGTTCTACGATCCGCAGGAGGCGCGGCGCAGCCTCGGCACCTTCATGATCCTCGACCACATCCGCCGGGCGCAAGCGCTCGGCCTCCCGTATCTCTATCTCGGCTACTGGGTCGATGGCTCCCGCAAGATGGACTACAAGGCCCGGTTCAGGCCGCAGGAGCGGCTGATGCCGCAGGGCTGGGCGCGGGTGGAGTAGGTCCTCGCCTCACCCACGGGCCGCGCGGAACGTGTCGCAGCTCCTCGTCTGCCCGCTCTTGTAGCCGGTCATGAACCAGCGCATGCGCTGCTCGGACGAGCCGTGGGTGAAGCTGTCGGGGACGGCGTAGCCGCGGCTCTTCTCCTGCAGCTTGTCGTCGCCGATGGCGCTGGCCGCCTTCAGCGCCTCCTGGATGTCGCTCTGGTCCATGGCGTTCCAGCGGTCGTTGGAGTTCTTGGCCCAGACGCCCGCGAGGCAATCGGCCATCAGCTCGACGCGCACGGAGAGCTGGTTGGCCTCGGTCTTGCTGTCGGCGGCCTGCTGGCGGCCCTGGACCTTGCCGAGGATGCCGAGCACGTCCTGCACGTGATGTCCGACCTCGTGGGCGATGACGTAGGCGTAGGCGAAGTCTCCCTTGACGCCGAACTTCTGCGACATCTCCTTGAAGAAGCCCGTGTCGAGATAGACCTTCTTGTCGAGCGGGCAGTAGAACGGCCCCATCGCGGCCTGGGCCTGTCCGCAGCCCGAGCGCGTGCCGCCCTCGTAGAGCACCATCGTGGTCGGCGTGTAGGCCTTGCCGGTCTGGTTCGGCAGCACCTCCTTCCAGACGTCCTCGGTGTTGCCGAGGATGGCGGCGGCGAACTTGCCGGACTGATCGGTGGGAGATTGGCGCCGCCGCGCCTGCGTGTCGGGGTCGACCTGCTCCTGCCGGGGACGTCCGCCCCCGCTCATCTGTTCGGCCCCGCCGATCAGGATCGCCGGGTTGATGCCGGTGACCCAGCCGATGATGCACAGCACCACGATGGTGCCGATGCCCAGCCCCCCGGCCCCGCCGCCGGGAAAGCCGCCCCCGCCGCCACCCTCGCCGCGCCGGTCCTCGACGTTGTCGGAACTCCGGAAGTCTTCCCAGCGCATCGCCCGTCACCATGTGCCCGTGCCGGGCGGCCCCGTGGGACCGTCCCGGAACGTCTGAAATTCGCGCGTCTTGAATACGGTTCCGCTTGGGCACGGCGCAAGCCGGGCCGTGAGGCTCAGCCGCCGTCCAGCGTCGCCTTCAGCAACCGGAAGTCGCGCCAGGCCAGACGCTTCTGAACCGGCTGGCGCAGCAGGTAGGCCGGGTGGAGGGTCGCGAGGGCCCTGATCTCGCGCCCGTCTCCCAGCCGGTAGGGATAGAACCGTCCCCGCGCCTTCAGGATGCCGTCCTTGGTGCCGGTCAACGTCTGGGTGGAGGGCGCGCCGAGGCAGACCAGGATGTCCGGGTTCGCCAGTTCGATCTGCCGCTCGATGAACGGCCGGCAGATCGAGACCTCCTGGGGCGTGGGGTTGCGGTTGCCGGGCGGGCGCCAGGGCACGATGTTGGCGACGTAGGCGGCCGAGCGATCCAGGCCGATCGCGGCCATCATCCGGTCGAGAAGCTGCCCCGAGCGGCCCATGAAGGGCTTGCCGATCCGGTCCTCGTCGGCGCCGGGCGCCTCGCCCACGAACATCACCCGCGCCTGCGGGTTGCCGTCGGCGAAGACGAGGTTCTTGGCCGTGAACTTCAGCCCGCACCCCTCGAAGCCCGCGAGCAGTCTCTCCAGTTCGGCCAGCGTCCCGACCTGCGCGGCCTGAGCCCGCGCGTCGCCCGCGGCCTCGCCGGGCTTGGCCGAGGCGGCACCACCGTACGTCCGCGCGGGTGCCTTCGGAGCCGGTGGTGCAGCCTCGCCCCGGGAGGGCAGTTCGCGGCGCTCGAAGCCCTGCGCCGGGGCTGCTTCGCCGGCGGTCTCGCGACGAACCGGCGCCCGCTCGGGCGTGGCCGCCGCGCGGTCGTCGTGCGCGAAGCGGTCGTGCGGCTCCTCGTCCAGCGCGAGGTCCACGCCCGCGGCGACGTGGAAGTCGAGCAGCGCCAGCCCGTCCGCTCGTCGATCGTCGGTGACACTCATCGGGGTGATGTGGCGTTCCGGGGCGTCGGAGGAAGGGAGGCTGTGGACGGTTCCACTGTTCGTTTGCATCGATCACGGGGTCTGCGAGACCTTTTGCCTCCGGGAGGCGCCGTGCCGCAACGGTCTCGTCTACTGCCCGCCCGCTTGCGTTCCTACCTTGGAATCGCTTGAGAGATATCTCGACCATAAGCGTCGCCTGCCGACCCCGGCTCGAACACGGGTTGCGGCGGCGGCACCAGGAGGATCCGAGGATGGCGCAGCCCGAACGCGAAGGCATGGACCGCGAAGGAATGGATTTCGACGTGGTGATCGTCGGCGCGGGGCCAGCCGGTCTCGCCGCGGCCATCCGCCTCAAGCAGATCTCCGCGGAGCGGGGCGAGGAGCTGAACGTCGTCGTCGTCGAGAAGGGCTCCGAGGTCGGTGCGCACATCCTCTCGGGCGCGGTGGTCGATCCCAAGGGCCTCGACGCCCTGCTGCCGGACTGGCGCGACGACCCCGAGCGTCCCCTGAAGACGGCGGTGGAGCGCGACGAGTTCCTGTTCCTGACCAAGAACAGCGGCGTGACCATGCCGAACCTGTTCTTTCCGAAGATGATGAGCAACCACGGCAACTTCGTCGGCTCGCTCTCGAACACGGTGAAGTGGCTCGGCGCGCGCGCCGAGGCGCTCGGCGTCGAGATCTATCCGGGCTTTCCGGCCTCGGAGGTGCTCTACGACGATCGCGGCGCGGTGGTCGGCGTCGCCACGGGCGATCTCGGCATCGGGCGCGACGGCGAGGCGCGTTCCGACTTCACCCGCGGGATGGAGCTGCGCGGAAAATACACGGTATTCGGCGAGGGTGCGCGCGGCTCTCTCACCAAGTCGCTGATCCGCCGGTTCGAGCTGAACCGCGACAGCGACCACCAGAAGTACGGCCTCGGGGTCAAGGAACTCTGGCAGCTCCCGGACGCCACCTTCCGGCCCGGCCTCGTCCAGCACACCATGGGCTGGCCCCTGCCCAACAAGGCCGGCGGCGGCTCCTGGCTCTACCATTTCGACGACAACCTGCTGTCGGTGGGCTTCGTCACGCACCTCAACTACGAGAACCCCACCCTCTCGCCGTTCGAGGAGTTCCAGCGCTTCAAGACCCACCCGATGATCCGGGACGTCTTCGAGGGGGCCAAGCGCATCGGATACGGGGCGCGGGCCATCATGGAGGGCGGCTGGCAGTCGGTGCCGAAGCTCGTCTTCCCCGGCGGCTGTCTGGTCGGCGATTCGGCCGGCTTCGTGAACGTGCCGCGCATCAAGGGCTCGCACAACGCGGTTCTTTCGGGGATGCAGGCGGCCGATGCCATCGCCGCGGCGCTCGCCGCCGGCCGCCAGGGCGACGAGCTGACGGCCTACGACCAGGGCTGGCGCGACAGTCCGATCGGCGCCGACCTGAAGCCCGTGCGCAACATGAAGCCGCTGTGGTCGCGCTACGGCACGCTGGTCGGCGTCGGGCTCGGCGGCCTCGACATGTGGACCAACACGCTCGCCGACGCCTCGCTGTTCGGCACGCTCAAGCACGGCAAGCCGGACCACGCCTGCACCAAGCCGCTCGCCGAGGTGACGCCGATCGTCTACCCGAAGCCCGACGGCAAGCTCACCTTCGACCGGCTCTCCTCGGTCTACCTCTCGAACACCAACCACGAGGAGGACCAGCCGCCCCATCTCCAGGTGCGGGACATGGACCTCCAGAAGACCTCCGAGCACGACGTGTTCGGCGGGCCCTCCAGCCGCTACTGCCCGGCGGGCGTCTACGAGTGGGTGGACGACACGACGGCCTCGGACGGCGTGCGCTACCAGATCAACGCGCAGAACTGCGTCCACTGCAAGACCTGCGATATCAAGGACCCGAACCAGAACATCGACTGGGTCACCCCGGAGGGTCCGGGGGGGCCGAACTACACCAATCTCTGACGGGGCCGGGCGCACCGATCGCGTCGGCGATCCGGTGCGCCCGCCGTGGTTCCGAGGCCGGACCCCGGCCCCGGTCGCTGCTCCGGGCGCGGCCGACGGACGCCTTGCTTTCGCCTTGCGGGAATGGAGGGATCGGTCCAGTGTCCCCGCCGCATCGGCCCCGGCCTCTCGCCGGACGCCGCAAGGAACCGTGACTGGTGCCCATGAACGGAAACGCCGCTCGCCGCCATACCCTGTCGGCCCTGAGCTTCCTCCTCGCCTCGACGCTGCCCGCGAGCCTCACGGCCGCCGCCGCGCAGCCGCGCGAATCGGCGCCGATCTCGGACTACGAACCGGCGGAATCCCTGGAGGGCAACTTCCTCTCGGCCTACATCGCCGGCGCGTCCAAGGACACGAGCGCGGCGGCGACCTTCTACCGCGAGGCCGTGAAGGGCGATCCGCGCAACGCCGAGCTTCTGGAGCGCGCCTTCATCTCGCTGCTCGCCGACGGCGCCATGACCGACGCGTTCCGCGCGGCCGAACGCCTGACCACCCGCGAGGGCACCAGCGGCCTCGCCCAGCTCTCGCTGGGCGTGCGCCAGCTCAAGGCGGGCCAGTTCGGCCCGGCCCGTCAGAGCTTCGCCCGCAGCGGCAAGGGCGCGGCGGCCGACCTCACCGGCACGCTGCTCACCGCCTGGGCCTATGCCGGCGCCAACGACGGCAAGCGGGCGCTGGAGACCATCAACCGCCTCAAGGGCGAGCGCTACTTCAACGTCTTCCGCGACTACCATGCCGGCCTGATCGCCAACCTCGTGGGCGACAAGGCCGAGGCGGAGCGCCGCCTGAAGGCCGCCTACGAGGCCGACCACAACACCCTGCGCATCGTCGACGGCTACGCCCGCTTCGAGGCCGCCGCCGGGCGCACCGATCTCGCGATCCAGGCCTACAGCGAGTTCGAGAAGGTGCTGCCGCGCCATCCCATCGTCACCGATGCCCTCGACAGGCTGAAGGCCGGCAAGCCCCTGGGCCAGCTCGTCACCTCCGCCCAGGAGGGCGCCGCCGAGGTGCTGTACGGGCTGGGCTCGGCCGGCTCCACGCAGGGCGACGAGCTTCCGGCGGTCGTCTACCTGCGGCTCGCGATCTACCTCGCGCCCGAGCACGGCATCGGCCGGCTGACGCTGGCCGACACCCTCGACCGGATGAAGCAGGTCGAGCGTGCGAACGAAGCCTACGCGCAGATCCCGGCCTCCTCCCCACTCAGG
>Ga0182229_1000237_pt1 | contig 14585 bp, 15 predicted proteins | sample G6R1MG_32_FD_129663 | JGI IMG/M metagenome (GOLD analysis project Ga0182229, IMG submission 129663) | Miscanthus phyllosphere microbial communities from Michigan, USA - G6R4_MAIN_07NOV2016_LD1 MG | ecosystem: Host-associated > Plants > Phyllosphere > Phylloplane/Leaf | place: USA: Michigan...
ACGTAGTCGAGCCGGTCGAAATAGGGCGTCGCCTGGACGTAGGTCTTGTGCTCGATCAGCTTCTCGGTGCCGCGATGCAGCAGGCCGATATGCGGGTCGACACGCTCCACGACCTCGCCGTCGAGTTCGAGGACCAGCCGGAGAACCCCGTGCGCCGCAGGATGTTGCGGGCCGAAGTTGATGGCGAAGTTGCGGATGTTGTGTTCCGTCACGAAGACCTCCGCGCGTCAGGCCGACTTCTTCTCATCGCCCGGGAGCACGTAGTCGGTGCCCTCCCACGGCGAGAGGAAGTCGAAGTTCCGGAATTCCTGCGTCAGCTGGACCGGCTCGTAGACCACGCGGCCCTCGTCCTGGTCGTAGCGGACCTCGACGAAGCCGGTGAGCGGGAAGTCCTTGCGCAGGGGGTGGCCCTCGAATCCGTAATCGGTCAGCAGCCGGCGCAGGTCCGGGTGGCCCGAGAACAGGATCCCGTAGAGGTCGTAGGTCTCGCGCTCGTACCAGTTGGCCGCCGGGAAGACCTCGATGATCGAGGGGACCGGCGTCACCTCGTCGGTCTGCACCTTCACCCGGATGCGGGCGTTATGGCGCAGCGACAGCAGGTGGTAGACCACCTCGAACCGCTTCTCCCGCTGCGGGTAGTCGGCCCCGCAGAGGTCGATGAAGCAGCGGAAGCCGCAGGCCGGGTCGTCGCGCAGGTAGGTCAGCGCGTAGACGATGTCGGAGGCCTGCACGACCAGCGTCAGCTCGCCGAAGGCGATGGCCTTCGACACGACGGCCGGACCCAGCGCCCCGGAGACGCGCTCGGCCAGGGTGGCGACGGCGTCGGCGCCGCCCTCGGCCTGGGTGTGGCTCAGGATCGAGATGCCGTTCGTCATGTCAGCGCTCGATCGTCCCGATGCGGCGGATCTTCTTCTGCAGGAGCAGCACCCCGTAGAGCAGCGCCTCCGCCGTGGGCGGGCAGCCGGGCACGTAGATGTCCACCGGCACCACCCGGTCGCAGCCGCGCACCACCGAGTAGGAGTAGTGGTAGTAGCCGCCGCCGTTGGCGCAGGAGCCCATCGAGATGACATAGCGCGGCTCCGGCATCTGGTCGTAGACCTTGCGGAGCGCCGGGGCCATCTTGTTGGTGAGCGTGCCGGCCACGATCATCACGTCCGACTGGCGTGGCGAGGCGCGCGGGGCGAAGCCGAAGCGCTCGCAATCGTAGCGCGGCATCGACATCTGCATCATCTCGACGGCGCAGCAGGCGAGGCCGAAGGTCATCCACATCAGCGAGCCGGTGCGGGCCCAGTTGATGAGCTCGTCGGCGCTGGTGAGCAGGAAGCCCCGGTCGGCCAGCTCGTCGCTGATCGACAGGAAGGTCGGGTCGTCGGCGCCGATCGGGCGGCCGGTGTTCGGATCGATGATCCCCTTCGGCTGCGGCGCGATGGCCGGGGTCCGGGGTGAGGTCTCGGTGATCAGGGCCATTCAGCGCCTCGGAATCTCAACGGTCTCGGCGGATCGCGGGGGTTAGTCCCACTCGAGGGCGCCCTTGCGCCACTCGTAGACGAACCCGACGGTCAGCACGCCGAGGAAGATCATCATCGACCAAAAGCCGTACCACCCGAGCTCCCCGAAGGTGATCGCCCAGGGGAACAGGAAGGCGACCTCGAGGTCGAAGATGATGAACAGGATGGCGACGAGATAGAAGCGCACGTCGAACTTCATGCGCGCGTCGTCGAAGGCGTTGAAGCCGCACTCGTAGGCCGACAGCTTCTCGGGATCCGGCGCCTTGAAGGCCACCAGGAAGGGCACCACCAACAGGGCGGAGGCGATGAAGAGCGCCACCCCGATGAACACGATGAGCGGAAGGTAGTCCGCCAGCAATCCGGTCATGCCCGAGCCTCACGAATCGAGGGACGGAGCGGCGCGAGGCCGGACCGGCTCCCCCGGTGGAATTGTTCTTATGCCAGGATGCGTTCGCGGGTGGCTTAGTCGAGGCGCCGTCGCATGACAATGGGCGTTCCGCGTCGCACAAACCGCGTCTCCTCCCCCAAGATGGGGAACGGGGCGGGCCTGCGCAGACGGCAGATCCGCACACGTGGCAGAGCGACGCCCGCGACGACCCCGATTCCCGCCCCGCCAAGCTTTCTCGCGGGACGTGAGAATTCGGGCGCGACTCGCGCTTGACAGGGGGGGCTCCCACCCATACACCCCCCGTCGTCGCGCAGCACTGAGGTGCTCAGCAGCGGCCGCCCGCGCGGGCGTAGCTCAGTTGGTTAGAGTGCCGGCCTGTCACGCCGGAGGTCGCGGGTTCGAGCCCCGTCGCCCGCGCCACTTTCAAGCTTCCCTTCCCGATCGCCAGTTCGCCCATGCGGCGTTGTGTGCACGGTCTTCCGCACTGCGGCGCGACTGGTATGTGCTTACCGGTTAACGCATGTTGCGGCGACCGCTCCGGTGACGGGTAACACTTCAGGTCCTGACGCGAGGTCCCGTCTCGCGCCGTCTTCCAGCGGACCTGATGACCGAATCCGACGTCTCTCTCCTGGACGGCGACGCCGCCCCCGCTCTCCCCGATTCCGTGCGCCGGCATCTGGGCGTGCTCCTGCAGAGCGCCTACGCGGACGCGCCGAGCGAACCCGACCGGTTCGCGGACCTGCTCGCGCGTCTGGACCAGGTGCTGGGACAGACCGGGCGCCTGGGCGCGGCGGACGAGGACACGTTCCGCACGGGGCTGCTCGCGAGCGTGCCGGCGCTGCGCCGGTTCGCCCTGTCGCTGGCCCGCGAGCCGGCGGCCGCCGACGACCTCGTGCAGGACGCGCTGCTCCGCGCGTGGCGCGGGCGCGGCGGCTTCGCGCCGGGCACGAACCTCGAAGCGTGGCTGTTCACGATCCTGCGCAACGTCTTCTACAGCCGCCACCGCCGCCAGACCCGCGAGGTGCCCGACAGCGACGGCGACTATGCCGGCCGCCTCGCCGCCGCCCCCGAGCAGGGCGGCCATCTCGACCTGCAGGACGTGCGCGCGGCCCTCGACCGCCTCGCCCCGGTGATGCGCGAGGCCCTCGTCCTCGTGGGCATCGAGAACCTGAGCTACGAGGAGGCCGCCGCCGTCATGGAATGCCAGATCGGCACGGCCAAGAGCCGGGTCTGGCGGGCGCGGGCGCAGCTTGCGCGGATGCTCGGCTACGGCGGCGCCGACATCGGCAGTGACGGCGTCACCCTCTCGGCGCTCGGTACGACGAGCGACGCCTCCGCCTGACCTAGTGCAGTTTTTCCAGACACGGCTGACGCCTTCGTCTGGATCGACGCACTAGCCCGGCAGGGTGAGGGTCGCGCGCAGGCCCCCGCCCGCCGCGCGCCCGAGGCTCAGCGCGCCGCCGTACAATTCCGCCAGTTCGAGGGTGATCGGCAGGCCGAACCCGTCGCCGGGGACGGCCTCGTCCAGGCGCCGGCCGCGCGCCATCACCGCCGTCGCGGCCTCCGGCGTCAGGCCGGGGCCGTCATCCTCGATGCGGATCTCGATCTGCGCCCCGACCCGCTGCGCGGTGACGGAGACGCTTCCGGCGCACCACCGGCAGGCATTGTCGAGGAGGTTGCCCAGCATCTCGTCGCAATCCTGTTCCTCGCAGGCCAGGGCGAGGCCGTCCGGCACGGCGAGCGCGATCTCCGGCGCCTTGTCCGCGTGGATGCGCACCAGCACCGACCGCAGGTCCGTCAGGCGCGGCAGCAGGGGCGTGCGCGCCCGGCCCGGCCCCGCCAGGGCGGCGGCCCGGGCGCGGCGCAAGTGGTGGCGCACCCGCCGGTCCATGTCGTCGACCTGCGCGGCGAGCGTGCCCTCGGGATCGCGGGCGGGGTCGCGCAGGGCCAGGGCGAGGGTCGCGAGCGGCGTCTTGAGGGCGTGGGCGAGGTTGGCGACATGGCCCCGGGCGCGGTCGAGGTTGCGCTCGTTCTCATCGAGCAGGGCGTTCAACTCGGCGACGAGGGGGCGGACCTCCTCCGGCTGGCGAGAGGGGATCCGCGCCTGCCGGCCGGTGCGCACGGCGGCGAGATGGTCCCGCAGGCGCCGGAGGGGGGCGAGGCCGAGGCGCACCTGCGCCACCGCCCCGAAGGCGAGGACGAGGCCGAGGCCGCCGAGCGCCACGGCGAGGCTCACGAGCACGTCGCGCAGGGGGCCGTAGAGGGCGATCTGCGGCGCGCCGACGAGGATCCGCGCGGGCGGCTCCCCCGGCAGGTCGAGTTCGCGCAGCATCAGGTTCGCGGGCGGGCGGCGCTCATCGAAGGAGTCCGAGCGGACGAGTTCGTCGCCCCTTCGCACCTCCCAGATCCAGCCGCCCGGCCGGTCGAAGGGCGGGCCGTCGAACCGTTCCGGGTGGGCGGTCAGGGTTCCCGCCTCCATCCCGGCGCGCAGCGCCGTGATCTGCGCGTCGAGCCGCCCGTCGATCTGCGCGCGCAGGAAGCGGGTGAGGATCACGCCGATGGCGAGGCCGGCGACGACCAGCGCCACGGTCACGGCGGCGAGGGCGGCGGCGACGAGGCGCGTGCGCAGGGAGCCGAAGCGCAGGTGCATCAGGCCGCCTCGGCCGTGAGGCGGTAGCCGTGGCCACGGATCGCCTCGATCCGGGCGGGGGCGATCTTCTTGCGCAGCCGCGCGACGATCACCTCCACCGAGTTCGAATCGACCTCGGCGTCGCCGTCGTAGACGCGCTCGATCAGGTAGGTGCGCGGCACCACCGAATCCCGGTTGAGCATAAGGCAGGACAGGACCCGCCATTCGAGGCCCGTGAGGCGCAGGGGCAGCCCGTCCCGCTCGAAGGCGCCGAGGCCGGGATCGAAGCTCAAGGGTCCGCAGCTGAGGCGGCTCGCGCCGTGCCCCTGGCTCCGCCGCACCAGGGCGCGCAGGCGGATCACCAGTTCCTCCACCCGCACGGGCTTCACGAGGTAGTCGTCGGCGCCGGCCTTGAACGCGGCGACCTTGTCGCTCCACCCGTCGCGGGCCGTGAGCACCAGTACGGGGAGCGTCCGCCCCGCCGCGCGCCACGCATTGAGGACTGAGACGCCGTCGCCGCGCGGCAGGCCGAGATCGAGGATGCAGGCGTCGTAGCCCTCCGTCTCCCCGAGATGGCGGGCATCCTCGCCCGTCGCCGCCCGGTCGAGGACGAAGTTCTCCGCGCGCAAGGCGCGGTCGATCTCCGCCGCCAGCGCCGCATCGTCCTCAACCAGCAGGATCTTCACGCCCGTCCCTCCTCGGCTCCGGGTAGGTCAGGCCGTTTAACCGAGGCTGAACCGCCCGGTTCAGTTCCCATCGCGCCCTCACCCCTAGACCTGCCGCCACGGATCGAACGGGTCCGATCAGGAAAGGCAGACACGATGAGCGAGAACACGACGATCGACGCCACCGCCACCGAAATCCCGGCCGCGCGGCCGGAGACGGGCAAGCGCATCCCGAAGCGGACCTGGGTGGTGGGGGCGCTGGCCCTGCCCCTCGCCTTCGGAGCGATGGGCCTGTCGCTGTCCAAGAACCGGGCCGTGGCGCAAACGCCGGTCGCGCCGGTGGCGATCCAGGCCCTGGTGCCCTCCGGCGCGACGGCGATCAAGGGCGACGTCGCCGAGATCTACGGCAACAAGTTCGTGGTGCAGGACCCGACCGGCCGGGCACTGGTGGAGACCGGCCGGGCGGGCGAAGGCGGGACCCTCGTCGCCAGGGGCGAGAGCGTCACCGTGCAGGGACGGTTCGAGAACGGCTTCCTCCACGCCCGGCTGCTGACCCATGGCGACGGCAAGCAGGTGGTGCTCGGCCCGGCGGGCGGGCCGCCCTTCGGCACCCTCGACTGGGCGAAGGACCGGGTCGGCCTCACCCCCGCCCCCGATGTCCCGGCCCTGACGGCGGCGGTGCAGTCGGCCGGCTACACCGACGTGCGCGTCACCGGGCGCGGGCCGCGCCATCTCGAAGTGGCCGCCAAGGATGCGGACGGACGCGAGCGCGAGCTGCATGTCGGCTTCGACGGGCAGGTCCGCGAGCGGCCGAGGCCGTGATCCTGCGGCCGGCGTGCAACCGATCGCCGTCCGGCGCGTCCTCCGCACTCTCACTGCGGAGCGGAGGACGCACCATGGAACCGATGAAGCCGATGGAACCCATGAAGCCCATGGAGCCGATGAAGCCCATGGAAGGCACCAAGCCCTGGTGGCCGGAGGATCTCGGTTCGCCCGCGACGAGCGGCGCCCAGAACGGGATGAAATACGCCTTCTTCCCCGACAAGAAGCGGCTCCTGATCGAGTCCGACGGGACGGTCTCGACCTACGACAGCGGCGACCACCGGATCGGCGGCGTCTCGCAGGCCGATGGCGGATCGCGCTCGCTCACCTTCACGAGCCAGAACGGCGAGGTGGACCTCGGTTCGCTGAAGAAGCTCGACTGAGGCCCTTGCGCCCTCCCGCCGGTCCGTTAACTCGTGAACGGAGTGGAGAGGGAGCGGGCCTTGGGCGAGCGGATCGACCTCATCGCGCCGGACGGCAGCACGGCGACCGTCTCGACCCACGGGGCCGAGCCGGTCTCGTGGCGAATCGGCGGCCGCGAATACCTGTGGAGCGGCGACCCCGCCCACTGGAACCGGCACGCCCCCTGGCTCTTCCCGGTGGTCGGCGCCTCGGCCGGCGCGGCAGTGCGGGTCGAGGGGCGCGCCTACCCGATGGGCCAGCACGGCTTCGCCCGCGACCTGACCTTCGCCGTGATCGAGCGCGGCGACGACGCGGTGCTGCTGCGCCTGACCGACAGCGACGCGACGCGCGCTCATTATCCTTATGCCTTCCGCCTGGACGTGACCGTGCGCGTGCGCCCGGCCGGGCTCGACTTCGATGTCGTCGTCGCCAACCCGGGCGACGGGCCCCTGCCCTACGCGCTGGGCTTCCACCCCGCCTTCCCCTGGCCCTTCGCCGGGGGCGAGCGCGCGAAGGACGGCGGCTACGCGGTGGAGTTCGAGACGGCGGAACGGCCCTTCGCCCCCAAGGTCGGCGACGGGGGGCTCCTCCTGCGCGACGAGCAGCCGGTGCCCCTCGACGGACGCAACCTGCCCCTCGATCCCGCGATCTTCACCGAGGCCTTCGTGTTCCGGAATGCGGCGAGCCGGGTGATGCGCTTCACCGGGCCGGACGGGGCGGCGATCCGCATGGAAGCGGAGGACTTCCCGCATCTCGCCGTGTGGACCAAGCCCACCGCGCCGTTCCTCTCGCTCGAATGCTGGACCGGCCATGCCGACTGGGCGGGCTTCGACGGCGACCTCACGGAGCGCGATTCGCAGCGCCTCCTCGCTCCCGGGGCGCAGGCGCGCCACGGGGTGCGCCTGAGCCTGGAGGGCTGAGGATCATGCGCGTCTGGGTGGCGCGGCCGGAACCGGGGGCTTCGCGCACGGGCGCGGCGTTGGCCGGGCTCGGCCATGCCCCGGTGGTCGCGCCGGTCCTCGCCGTCCGCGCCGTGGGGACGCCCCTGCCGGCGGGGCCGTTCGACGGGATCATCCTGACCAGCGCCAACGCCGTCGCGGCGCTCGAGGCCCATGTCCGCAACGTGCCGGTCTTCGCTGTCGGCGCCCGCACCGCCGAGCGCGCGCGGGAGGCCGGGTTCGGGCCCGTGACCGAGGGGCCGGGCGACGGGGCGGGGCTCGCCGCCCTGGTGGCGGGCCATCTTCCGGCCGGCGCGCGCCTGCTCCACGTCGCCGGGGAAGACCGCAAGGCGGAGCCCGCCGCCGCCCTGGCGAAGGCGGGTTTTCGCCTCGTGATCCACATCGCCTACCGGGCGCAGGCCATCGCCGATCTGCCCGCCCCCGTCGGGGACGCCCTGACGGCGGGAACGCTGGAGGCCGCGTTGCACTATTCCAGCCGAAGCGCCGAAACCGCCGTGTCGCTCTGCGAGGCGGCGGGGCATGGTGGAGCCTTCCGCGCTCTGAATCATTACTGCCTGTCCGCCGATGTTGCGCGGACGCTGGAACAGGCGGGCATTCGGGTCCATTTCGTCGCGGCGCAGCCGCGCGAGACGGCGCTGCTCGACGGGTTGGCCCGGTGACGGGCGGCCCGACAAAGCCAACAGGCCGCCCTCGCCGGAACCGGCGGCGCGGTGATAGGGGAACGGGCCGCCGCGACACCGCAGCGGCCGGCACGCCGAGAGTGGAGGACCTGCCCGTGACGTCAGCGCCCAGCGACGCAGACAAGCCCGCTTCCGGGCCGTCCGGCGCGAAGCCGGAGACGAAGCCCGACGTCAAGCCGGAGGTGAAGCCCGGCGCGGTGCCGCTCTCCGCGACGAAGCCCGTCACCCCCTCCCCGGCCGGCACCCCGCCGAAGCCCGCCGAGCCCGCGAAGGCCGCGGAGCCGGTGAAGCCCGAGGCGACCAAAACCGAACCCCCGAAGCCCGGCGACACCAAGCCCGGCGACGGGAAGCCCGGCGAGCCGAAGAAGCCCGATCCCGTGAACACGGCCGGTCCGAGCGCCCGCCCCGGCGGGCCGGCCGGGCCGGTCGGCGGCGCGGCGGTGACGGCGGGACCGATCCTCGACCTGAAGGCGACCCGCGTCCCCGAGGCCGCCAAGGATGCGCCCAAGGACGCCGCGAAGGACGCTTCGAAGGTGACGCCGAAGCCCGGCGAGCCGGCCAAGCCCGCCGATCCGGTGAAGCCGTCGCCGGCATCCGCCTCGGCGAAGCCCGGCCCCACGCCCACCGCCTCGCCGGCTCCCGCCGCGCCGAAGCCGGGCGTCTCGCCGGCCCCCTCCCTGTCGTCCGCCTCCGCCGTGCCCCCGGCCGCGAAGGCGCGGGGCGGGTTCGGCTCCCTGGCCGCCGCCGGCCTTCTCGGCGGCGTCATCGGTGCCGGCCTGCTCTTCGCCGCCGAGAAGGCGGGCGTCGGCGGCGAGGCCGGCCGCGTCGCCGCCCTCGACCAGAAGATCGCCGGCATCGACCAGCGCCTCGGCTCGTTCGTGCCGAAGGACGCCCTCGCGCCCCTCGACAAGCGCGTCGCCACCGCCGAGGCGAGCGCCAAGCAGGCCCTCGACAAGGCTTCCGCCCAGCCGCAGGCCTCGGGTGAGGCTGCCGTCCCGCAGGATGTCACCGCCCGCCTCGACAACCTCGACCAGCGCCTCTCGGCGCTGACGGAGGAGCCCGGCCGCGACGGGGGGGCCAATACCGGCTTGGGCGTCGCCCAGGCCGAAGGCACCAAGCAGCTCGCCGACCTCGATGCCCGCGTGAAGGCCCTCGAAGGCGCCGCGCCGGCTTCGGGCGCGGCCACGGCCCAGGCCAAGGAGACGAGCGACGCCATCGCCGCCCTGAAGAGCGAGATGGAGTCCCGCACCAAGCAGAACGCCGATGCCGACGCGGCCCTCGGCCAGAAGCTCGCGTCCCTGCAGCAGAGCCTCGACGCCAAGGTGCAGGCCGCCACCGAGTCGGTGCAGGCGGCGACCGAGGCGAGCCGCAAGGCGGCCGAGGCCGGGCAGAGCCAGGCGGCCGAAGCCGCCAAGGCCGTTGACCGCAAGCTCTCCGAGCAGGGCGACCGGATCGCCACCCTCGACAAGGGCCTCGCCGACCGCGCCCCCACCGCCACCGTCCAGGCGGCCCTGCGGGTCGTGGTGGCCGACCGGGTCGCCTCGGCGCTCGCCAGCGGCGCGCCCTATGCCGAGCCGCTCGCCACCCTGCGTAAGCTCGATCCGTCCGCGCAGGATCAGGCGGAAGCCCTCGCCCCCTTCGCGGAGAAGGGCGCGCCGACCACGGCGCAGCTCGCCGGCACGTTCCGGGGGATCGCGGACAGGATCGCCCAGGCGCGGCAGGCGGCCAAGGTGAAGGCGGCCTCCGAGAGCGGCGATTTCCGCACGAAGCTCCTCAGCATGGCCGACGGCCTCGTGCAGGTGCGCAAGGTCGAGTCCGGCCCGGCCGAGACCAACGGCGCGACGGCGGCCCCCGAGGAGGCGGTGCAGGCCGCCCTCGACCGGGGCGATTTCGCGGGCGCGGCCAAGGCGTTCGACGCCCTGCCGCAGGAGGCCAAGGCGCAAGCCGGGGAGTTCGGCACGACCCTCGCCGCGCGGGCCAAGGCGGCCGGCGCGTCGCAGGCGCTCACCGCCGCCGCGTTCCAGGCCCTGCCCGCCCCCGCCGCGCAGAAATGACGGCGGCGGCCGCCCGCCACCGCCAGCCATCGGCGCAGGGTGCCAGACACCCCGCGCCATCCCGCATTCGCGCCGGCCGCCCCACGGCCGGCGCCTGGAGAGACTGACCCCATGTGGCGCGCCCTCGCCTACCTCGTCCTGCTGGCCGTGGCCGCCTTCGGGGCGGTCTGGATCGCCGACAGGCCCGGCACCGTCACGGTGGTGTGGAACGGCTACCAGATCGGCACCAGCCTCGCCCTCGCCATCGTCGGCGTGATCGCGGCGGCGGTGGTCCTCGGCTTCGTCTGGGCGATCATCCGCGGCTTCATCGGCCTGCCCGAGGCCCTGGTGCGCGGCTCCTCCGAGCGGCGCCGGAGCAAGGGGCTCTCGGCCCTCTCGCGGGGGATGATCGCCGTGGGCTCGGGTGATCCCCTGGCGGCCAAGCGCTACGCGGGCGATGCGGAGCGGCTGCTCGGCACCGAGCCGCTGACCCTGCTGCTGAAGGCCCAGGCCGCGCAGATCTCCGGTGATCGCGAGGGCGCCGAGCGCGCCTTCCAGGCCATGGCCGACGACCCAGAGACACGGGTGCTCGGCCTGCGTGGCCTGTTCGTGGAGGCGCGTCGCCGGGACGACGAGATCGCCGCCCGCGCCTACGCCGCCGAGGCGTCGCGCCTCGCGCCGAGCGTCACCTGGGCCAACGACGCGATGCTGGAGGCGCATTGCGCCGACACCGACTGGACCGGCGCCCTTGAGACCGTGGAGCGCCGCGCCTCCCTCGGCCTGATCGACAAGCAGGCGGCCAAGCGCCAGCGGGCCGTGCTGCTCACGGCCATCGCCCGCGACCGGGAGGCCGGCGAGCCCGAATCCGCCGCCGAGCGGGCGCTCCAGGCGGTGAAGCTGAGCCCCGGCCTCGTGCCTGCCGCCTGCATCGCGGGCCGGCTGCTGGCCCGCCGCGGCGACCTCAAGAAGGCCGCCCGCGTGATCGAGGGCGCGTGGAAGATCAACCCGCATCCCGACCTCGCCCAGGTCTATCTCGGCCTGCGCACGGGCGATTCCGTGCGCGACCGCCTCGCCCGCGCCGAGACGCTGGCCAAGCTCTCGTCTTGGGATCCCGAGGCGCGCCTCGCCGTGGCCCAGGCGGCCCTGGATGCCCGCGAGTTCGGCCGCGCCCGCGAGGCGCTTCAGCCCCTCACCCTCGAAGGGCCGACCGCGCGCACTTGCCTGATGATGGCCTCGATCGAGGAGGCCGAGCACGGCGCCCAGTCCGGCCGGGCCCGGGAATGGCTCTCCCGCGCCGCCCGTGCCCCGCGCGACCCGCTCTGGATCGCCGACGGCACCGCCTCGCGGACCTGGGAGCCGGTCTCGCCGGTCACTGGCCAGCTCGACGCCTTCACGTGGCAGGCCCCGCCGAACGCCCTCGGCGCCCCGGCCGAGCCGATGGATCCGGAGGAGGACGAGCCGCAGCCGCAGCTGAAGCCGCATGCGGAGCCCGCCCTCGCGGCGCCCAAGCCCGGCCCGGTGGAGCCGAAGCCTCCGGCGCAGACGGCGGCGGATCCCGTGTCGGCGGGCATGGCGGCGGCGGCCTTGCCGGTGCAGGCCGGGACGGGGCCGGGTGTCAAAACTGTCATGCGCGACATTCCTGCGCGCGGCGGTGAACTTGTTTCGCAATCAGAACGTAGCAATATCTAGACAACGGCTCATTCGGGGGCCGTGCGGGGCCACCGTCGAGGAGAGAGTCCGATCACCGCGCAGTTTGCCAAGCCGTCCGCACGCCGGCTGAAGCCATCGGACCTGTCCCTCGACGATGCGGACGAGCCCCGGCGCCAAGTCGGCGTCCTGCCGATCCGCCGGGGGCGTGACGGCGGGATGAAGGTGCTGCTGGTGACGTCGCGGGAGAGCCGCCGCTGGGTGATCCCGAAGGGCTGGCCGATGAAGGGCCGCAAGCCCTTCGAGGCGGCGGCGCAGGAGGCCTACGAGGAGGCGGGCCTGCGCGGCTCGGTCGGCAAGCGCCCGCTGGGCTATTACCTCTACGAGAAGCGCCTGAAGAACCTGGAGGCCGTCACCTGCCAGGTGAAGGTGTTCCCCCTGCGCGTGCGCAAGCAGCTGAAGCATTTCCCGGAGGAGCACCAGCGCGAGCTGCGCTGGTTCACGCCCGCCGAGGCGGCGGAGGCGGTGACGGAGCCCGGTCTGGCGGCGATCATCCGCGCCGTCCTGCAACGCCCGGTTCTGCCGGAGATGCTGCCGGACGCATAACTGGCGTTGCCAAGCCCGTTTCGATCCGGTATGGCCCCTCTCGCGCGGACGTCACGGCCCAACGGCCCCCGACCCGCCCCGTATCCCCGAGGGGATGCCAGATGCTGCGGTAGCTCAGTGGTAGAGCACTTCATTGGTAATGAAGAGGTCGACAGTTCAATCCTGTCTCGCAGCACCATCAAATTTCTTCTCTAAAACAATTGGTTAGAGATCGACGGCGCTTGGTCCGTATGGCGCGGGTTTTGGCTGACGACTAGCTGACGACTAAAATGGCGTTCTCAGCGGTCTGACGACTAGCCGCCCCACGTGCCGCCTCCCGGTGGCATCTCTCTTGTCCGTGGGAGCCGCGTTCCGATCGGGCGCACGACATGTGATTTAGTCGTCAGTCTGCGGCTGCTCGGCGCGTCGAGAGATCGGCAGATTTTCGCGGAACTGGCACCGGCTACCTTGCGGGTCAAGCGGCTGCGCCACCTGCTGCCACGTCACGGCCTCATATAGTGATCCTTCAGCCGAGTCGCACACGGTGTCAGCCGCCCGCCGGTCCCTGACACGACCTGCGCTACGCTGTCAGCGTCAGCCCTCCGCGACCCCCCCCACCCCGGTTTGGGTCCCCGGGGGCGGTCCTATTTGGAAGGGGCCTCGGCCGCTAGGATGAGGATGGCACCGCTCATCTCTACCGTACCCCTGAGCATCACTTGTCAGCACCCCCTGCCCGGGGTGATCCATCCGGAAGTAAGCCTCTTAAAAAACAGAGATAAATTTGGCGATGTCGTTGTCGTACCCCTCGATGTAAAGCTACCTGCTGAATAATTCGCGAAAATGTTCTCATTTTGTTCTTGCCGTAAGGTGTGAATCTGCGGCACATTCCTTTCGGTTCAGATGGACCGAAAGGAGATAGCTAATGAACATGGAAACCGCCTCCCCGGCTTTGGCGGCTGATGACGACCGCCTTTTGTCACCGAATGAGTTCCTCGGCCGTACAGGTTTGGGCCGCACAAAGGCTTGGGAAATGCGACGCGACGGTCTGCTCCGCTACGTCCGCCTCTCCCCGCGCAAGATCGCCTATCCGTGCCCGGAATTGCGGCGCCTCGTCGCCGAGCGTTCCGAGGGCGGCCATGCCCTCGAAGCTGCCTGCCTCCTGCCAACCGGGGAGGCGTCCTGTGGTTGATCCGACGCGACTAAAGCGATTTCCGCAGCCGACCGGCTTCCTCGACCCGGACGACTTCGAAATCGGGCTCGCCGGCCTGACGGCAAACGACGGCTTTAGAGACCCGCTGACCGCCGCCTGCGTGTGGCGGGACAAGCATGGTGGCCTCGGGCCTTTTGGGCCGTCCCAAAACCTGCATCTCTACCCCGGCAACGGTGATGCGTTTGCACAGGCGTTCGTCCTAGCCGGGCATGTGGACGCGCCCGACCTGCGATACCTGCTCAACATCACCGGATCGAGTGTCTACGGGATGCCTAAGCGATCCGACATCCGCGCGGTGCGCGCTGCCGCGATCGAGTTATCCTACCGCCCGGCGCCGCATCGCGGTGAAGGGCCGGCAGACCCGCATAGCAGGACGGAATGGGCGTTGTCCCACCTATGGTTCGCTCGCGCGGGGCTTCACCCGAACTACATCTTCGATGTCGTGCGGGGGCGGTGCGTAGCGCTCTTTCCGTTAGAGCAGCCCGACTTCATTCATGGCGATGTGCAGCGCGGGCGCCGGTACGATGCCATCGTTCGTGACATCGCCGCGGCAGCGGGGGGGGTAGCTGCGGAGGAACCCCTTCTGACAACGGTGCCGATGCCCGGTGCCTGCTGTGTCAGACAGGATGACGCCCGCGCCTCTTCGTATGTCAGCGTGACCGCCTTCCTCGGCGGGGCCGACCTCTACGGAACGGCCACGCCCGGCGCCCATGGCGCCCGGATTGAGGATTTGGCGGACATAGCCATCCGGCTCCGTGCAGCCCCACGCTTCGACGCGGCGGCCTGAAGGAGCGCCTCGCAATCATACCAAGCTCGTCAAACCGAAAATCCCGCTGCCCCGTTCTCCCGTCTTCCCGAACAAAATCACCGGCTGAAAAAAGATCAGGGCGGGGTTGGTGCCCCGCCCTGCAAAGTAAGCCTGTTGGATAAAACATTGGCGGGATAAAATTAAGCTATGATTGCTCAGTACACAAGTAAGCAGCAGAGTGAAATCTCTCGTGACAGCAACCTTTGGGGTCACTACGGACCTGTAGGGGTTAGGGGCGGCTACCGGCTG
>Ga0182229_1000239_pt1 | contig 14521 bp, 14 predicted proteins | sample G6R1MG_32_FD_129663 | JGI IMG/M metagenome (GOLD analysis project Ga0182229, IMG submission 129663) | Miscanthus phyllosphere microbial communities from Michigan, USA - G6R4_MAIN_07NOV2016_LD1 MG | ecosystem: Host-associated > Plants > Phyllosphere > Phylloplane/Leaf | place: USA: Michigan...
CAGCGCGAGTTCTCGGTGCGGCGGGTCTGCGCGCCGACGTTGTACTGCGACAGGATGCGGCCCGTGGTGAGGATGAGCGGGAACTTCGCCCCCGTGCGCTCCTCCGTCGCCACGTATTCCGTGATCATGAACTTGCCCTTGCCGCGCACGAAGCGGTCGACGTGCATCATCGGGGTGCCCATGGGCGCCTTGTCGTTGCAGGGCCACTGGATCGAGCCGAGCTCGTCGATCTTGTCGAAGCTGACGCCGGCAAAGCTCGGGGTGAGCGAGGCGATCTCGTCCATGATCTGCGACGGGTGGGTGTAGGTCATCTCGTAGCCCAGTGCCTTGGCCAGCAGCACCGTGCCCTCCCAGTCGCCGTAGCCGCCCATCGGCGCCATCACCTTGCGCACGCGGGAGATGCGGCGCTCGGCGTTGGTGAAGGTGCCGTCCTTCTCCAGGAACGAGGCGCCGGGCAGGAAGACGTGGGCGTACTTGGCGGTCTCGTTCAGGAACAGGTCCTGGATGACGATGCATTCCATCGCCATCAGGCCCGAGGTGACGTGGTGCGTGTCGGGGTCCGACTGCGCGATGTCCTCGCCCTGGATGTAGAGGGCCTTGAACGCGCCATCGACGGCCTCGTCCAGCATGTTGGTGATGCGCAAGCCCGGCGCAGAGTCGAGCTTGGCCCCCCAGGTCGCCTCGAAGGTCTCGCGAGTGGCGTCGTCCGAGACGTGGCGGTAGCCCGGCAGCTCGTGCGGGAACGAGCCCATGTCGCAGGAGCCCTGCACGTTGTTCTGGCCGCGCAGCGGGTTCACGCCGGCGCCCACCATGCCGATGTTGCCGGTGGCCATGGCGATGTTGGCCATGCCCATCACCATGGTCGAGCCCTGGCTGTGCTCGGTCACGCCGAGCCCGTAGTAGATCGCCGCATGGCCGCCGGTGGCGTAGAGGCGGGCCGCCGCGCGCAGCTCCGCCGGGTCGATCCCGGTGTAGCGCTCCTGCGCCTCGGGGGAGTGACGCTCCTCGGCCACGAACCGCGCCCAGGACTCGAAGTCGGCGAGATCGCAGCGTTCGCGGACATAGGCCTCGTCGATCAGCCCTTCCGTGACGATGACGTGGGCCATCGCGTTGATGAAGGCGACGTTGGATCCGGGCTTCAGGGGCAGGTGGTGATGCGCCCGGATGTGGGGCGACTTCACGAGATCGATTTTTCTCGGGTCCGCGACGATGAGCTTCGCCCCTTCCCGAAGCCGCTTCTTCATGCGCGAGCCGAAGACCGGGTGACCGTCGGTGGGGTTGGCGCCGATGACCAGGATCACGTCGGACTTCTCGACGGACTTGAAGTCCTGCGTGCCGGCCGAGGTGCCGAGCGTCGACATCAGGCCGTAGCCCGTGGGCGAGTGGCAAACGCGGGCGCAGGTGTCGACGTTGTTGTTGCCGAAGGCCGCGCGCACCAGCTTCTGCACGAGGTAGGCTTCCTCGTTGGTGCAGCGCGAGGAGGTGATGCCGCCGACCGAGTCCTTGCCGTACTTGGCCTGGATTCTCTTGAACTCCGAGGCGGCGCGATCGATCGCGACCTCCCACGACACCTCCTGCCAGGGGTCCGTGATCTTGTCCCGGATCATCGGCTTGGTGATGCGGTCCTTGTGCGTGGCGTAGCCGTAGGCGAAGCGGCCCTTCACGCAGCTATGCCCCTCGTTGGCCTTGCCGCCCTTGTAGGGCACCATGCGCACGACCTTGTCGCCCTGCATCTCGGCCTTGAAGGCGCAGCCGACGCCGCAATAGGCGCAGGTCGTCACCGCCGAATGGTCGGGCTGGCCGTGCTGGTGGATCGACTTCTCCTGAAGCGTCGCGGTCGGGCAGGCCTGCACGCAGGCGCCGCAGGACACGCACTCGGAGTCCATGAAGTTGGTCGGGCCCGCCGCCACGCGGCTGTCGAAACCGCGGCCCGAGATCGTAAGGGCGAAGGTCCCTTGCGTCTCCTCGCAAGCGCGCACGCAGCGGTTGCAGACGATGCACTTCGAGGGGTCGTAGGTGAAGTAGGGGTTCGACTCGTCCTTGGGCAGGTACTTCGCCGAGGCCGGCTTGACGTGGTTGTCGCCCTCGTAGCCGTAGCGCACGTCGCGCAGGCCCACTTGGCCCGCCGTATCCTGCAACTCGCAGTCGCCGTTGGCGGCGCAGGTCAGGCAGTCGAGGGGGTGATCGGAGATGTAGAGCTCCATCACGCCCTTACGGAGCTTGGCCAGCTTGTCGGTCTGCGTGCGCACGACCATGCCGTTCTCGGCCGGCGTGGTACAGGAGGCGGGCGTGCCGCGCCGCCCCTCGATCTCCACGAGGCACATTCGGCAGGAGCCGAAGGGCTCGAGGGAATCCGTGGCGCAGAGCTTCGGGATCTTGGTGCCGGCGTGCATGGCCGCCGCCATCACCGAGGTGCCGGCGGGGACGGTGACGCTCTCCCCGTCGATGGTCAGGCTGACGGTCTGCTCGCTGAGCCGGATCGGGGTGCCGTAATCGATCTCTTTGATGAGGGCCATGGACGCCTCCTCACTCGGCCGCCACGGGCATCGACCCGGGCTGCTGGAAATCCTCGGGGAAATGGGTGATCGCGCTCATGACGGGCATCGGGGTCAGCCCGCCCATGGCGCAGAGCGAGCCGTCGGTCATGACCTCGCAGAGGTCGGCGACGAGCTTGAGGTTCGCCTCCGGGCGGATGCCCGCAATGACCTTATCCATGGTCTCGACGCCCCGCGTCGCGCCGATGCGGCAGGGGGTGCACTTGCCGCAGGATTCGGTGGCGCAGAACTCGAAGGCGAAGCGGGCCTGACGCGCCATGTCGACCGTGTCGTCGAACACCACGATGCCGCCGTGCCCGACCAGCCCCTTGGCCGCCGCCATCGCCTCGTAATCCAGCGGCGTGTCGAGGAGGTGATCGGGGAAGTAGGCCCCGAGCGGTCCGCCGACCTGCACCGCCCGCACCGGCCGGCCCGAACGGGTGCCGCCGCCGAACTCCTCGATCACCTGACGCAGGGTCAGGCCGAAGGCGTACTCGATGAGCCCGCCGTGCTTGACGTTGCCGGCGAGTTGGATCGGCAGGGTGCCCAGCGAACGGCCCATGCCGTACTCGGCGTAGGCCTTGGCGCCGTGCTCCAGGATCCACGGGGTGGCCGTGAAGGTCATCACGTTGTTGACCAGCGTCGGCTTGCCCAGGAAGCCCTTGAGCGCGGGGATCGGGGGCTTCGCCCGCACGAGCCCGCGCTTACCCTCCAGGCTCTCCAGCAGCGAGGTCTCCTCGCCGCAGATGTAGGCGCCCGCGCCCATGCGGACCTCGAGGTGGAAGCTCTTGCCGGACCCGAGGATGTTCTCGCCCAGTACCCCCGCTTCCACACCGTTGCGGATCGCGTCCTTCAGGGTGCGGACGCTCTGCGGGTACTCGGAGCGGCAGTAGATGTAGCCGCGCGTGGCTCCCACGGCGACCGCCGCGATGGTCATGCCCTCGATGAGGTTGAAGGGGTCGCCCTCCATCATCATGCGGTCGGCGAAGGTACCGGAATCGCCCTCGTCAGCGTTGCAGATCACGTATTTCTGCTCGGCTTTCGCCAGCATCACCGTGTTCCACTTGATGCCGGCGGGGAACCCCGCACCGCCGCGCCCGCGCAGGCCGGACTCGCGCACCTGCTCGACCGTACCCTCGGGACCGAGCCGGAGCGCGGTCTCGAGCCCGCGATAGCCGCCATGCGCCCGGTAATCCTCCACCGAGATCGGATCGACCACGCCGCAGCGGTGGAAGGTCAGGCGCTGTTGCCGGGCGAGGTAAGGGATCTGGAGCGGATCGCCGAGGCGCAGGGCGTGCTCTGCGCCCTCGGTCAACCCGGCATCGAGCAGGCCGTCCACGTCGGCCACCGTCACGGGGCCGTAGGCGATGCGGCCCTCGGGCGTGCCGACCTCGACCATCGGCTCGAGCCAGAACAGGCCGCGAGAGCCCGTGCGCACGATCTCGACATCGAGGCCGCGGCTCTCGGCGCCCTTGAACAGGGCGCGCGCCACGCGGTTGGCGCCCAGCCCCAGCGCGACGGCGTCCTGCGGAACGTAGAGGGTGATGCTCACGCGCGGGCCTCCGCCAGTTCCGCTTCGAGGGACTCGGCCGTGAGATGGGCCACCGGCTCGCCGTCGATGAGGGCGGCGGGGCCGTTGGCGCACAGCCCGAGGCAGTAGACCGGCTCGACGGTGGTCTGCCCGTCGGCGGTGGTGCCGTGCCAGCCGATGCCGAGCTTGCCCAGGATCTCGGCGTGGATGCGGTCGGAGCCCATCGCCTGACAGGCTTCGGCCCGGCACAGCTTCACCTCATGGCGCCCGGCGGGCGCCCTGCGGAAGTCGTGGTAGAAGCTGACGCAGCCGTGCACCTCGGCGCGCGACAGGTTGAGCGCGTCCGCTATCAGGGGAATCGCGCCCTCGTCGACGTAGCCGAAGGTCTCCTGCAGGGCATGCAGGATGGGGAGCGTCGCGCCTTCGAGCGCCTGATGCTCGGCGACGATCCCAGCCGCACGCGAGGCGCTCCAAGGCTCGGGACTTGCCATGTTTTCCTGCCCAGTTTGGTTTTTTTCTAAGACCGAACAAACTCCGGTTTGGGCGATCATGCAATCAAGCACTCCGGTCGTTCGACAGCCAGATCCTGTCAAACGTCGGATTTTGCATCGCAATATATAGTGCCAGAGCGAACCGATTCGGGTACCGGGAACCGGCATAGGGATGCATGGAGGACGTGTTTTTGGAAGTCCGTTGCGACCGACGCCATGAACGATGGTTCATGAGTAGATCGTCGGCGGCCCACGGACGGGCCTCCACCGGATCGCCACGGGAGGACGCGTCCGAGGGGTCGGCGCCCGGAGCGCGAGGCTCGGATCGAAGGCGGCGTCGGGCCGATTGCAACCTTGACACGCAAGGCCTCGGACACGGACATCAACCGCGCAGGTTGGCTCCACCCTGGGCCACGGCGACGTGGATGAGTTCGGCGAGCGTGCCCACGCCGAGCTTGCGTCGGATGTTGGCGCAGGCGCCGATCACCGTGCGGTAGCTCACCGAGAGGGTGTCGGCGACGCCCTGGTAGGACTTGCCCCGGCTCAGCAGGGAGAGGATCTGCAGCTCGCGGGCGTTGAGGTCGGCCATGGGGGTACGGCGCTGGCCCGCGTTCAGCATCGCCACCGCCATGGCGAGGTCGTGATCGAGATAGCTCCGCCCGGCCCGCACGGCCTCGAAGGCCGCGCGCAGCGACCCCGTGGGCACGTCCTTTCGCACGTAGCCGAGTGCCCCGCTCTCCAGGGCCCGCGAGACGATCACCGGGTCGGCGTGCATGCTGAAGGCGAGGATGCGCACGTCGCAGTCGAGGCCGCGGATGCGCCGGATCAGCGACAGGCCCGACAGGCCGCTGCCACGGAAGGTCAGATCGGTGACGACCACCGCTGGGCGGTGCCGGTGGAAGGCCCGGTAGGCGGAAACGATGTCCGTGGCCTCGTGCACGGCGCCGATGCCGGCCTCCTCCATCAGGAGCCGCAGGCCCCCGAGCACGACCGGGTGGTCGTCGATGACGAGGACCTCGCCGGTCATGGCCCTGCCCGCCCACGGTCCTGCGCGCCGTAGCGCTCCGCCAGCCGGGCGAGCGCCTGGGTCTTGTCCGCGCCCTGCTGGCGGGTGTTGAAGTAGTGCTGGCACATTTCGCCGTAGAGCTGCCTGCGGTGGCTGGCCGCCGCGATGCCGGCCAGCCCGTCGACGAGGTCGGCGTAGCCCTCAGGCTTGCCGGCCTCGGCCAGCATCTGCGAGAGCTGCACGGTGCGGTTGGCGATCATGCGCGGGTCTTCGATGAAGGCCCCCTTGGCCTGGGTGAGGCCCCGGCGCAAGCGCTGGGTACGCGGATCCGTCTCCGGCACGGCCTGCCCGGCTTCGCGGCTGGCGAGCCAGCGGGCCGGATCGGTGGCGTCGGTGTGCGAGAGCCACTCGGGCGCGTCGTCGTCGCTCCTGGTGGCGACGACGACCGGTTCCTCGTCCTTCCTGGCCGCCTCGTCCCCGCCGCCGCAGGCGGCGAGGGCGAGCGCCATGATCAGGCCGGCCGAGACGGAAGGGGTCCGGCCGCGCCGCATGCTAGTGACCCGCGTCCTCGACCTTGGCCTTGAGGCCCTTGAGCCCTTCGGAGAAGTACGCGTTCATCGCGGTCTTGCCGGCCTCGTCGCTGAGGTCGTCCGGCGGCTCGTTGCCGGTATCGCCGCGGTAGAACCGGCCCGACCACTCGACCTTCGAGCCGTCGCCGTCCGGCTTGACGGTGAACGTCGCCGAGTAGGACGAGACCGGAAGCGCCTTCAGGTCGGCGTCGCCCAGGCGGTAGGAATAGCTCATCTTCTGGGCATTCCATTCGTCCAGGCCCTCGTCGAGGGTACCGCCCGCCTTGAGGGTGAGTTTACGGCGGCCCCCGTCCGCGTCGCCGCCGCTGGCCTCGCTCTTCGCCACTGCCGGATGCCAGGCAGCGATGCCGCCGAACTCTCCCGCGATCTTCCAGACTGCGTCGGGCTTGGCCGCGATGGTGATCGACTGGGCCACCTTCTGTGGCGTCGGCCCGTGGGCGAGGGCTGCGGTAGCCGCCAGCAGCGAGAGGAACAGGGTGGAGGTCGCGAAACGCATGGTCAGGCCTTCGTGGGTGTCGTGAGGTGCCGCAGGCCCCGGCCGGGGAGAATGCGGAGGGAGGCCGCCAGCGTTCCCAGCAGGAGCGCAAGCGCGGCGCCGCCGAGGAACGGCCTCGGATCGAGGCTGCCCGGCAGGGGGCGGGGGGTGGCGGCACCGATCAGCGGCCTATGCAGGCCGCCGGGGCCGTCGAGATGGGCGTAGGCGAGGCCGGTCTCGCCGGCGAGCTGCCTGAGATAGCTCTCGCGGACGGAGGACAGGTGCTCGGTCCCGGTACCGGCGCTGGCGCCGAAGGGAGAGTTGCGGGCGTTGTAGCCCTCGCGCTGCTCGGCGCCGGGGGGCGGCGGGCCGAAGCGGTTCTCCTGCTGCACGTCGGCCTCGGCGTAGAAGCCGGTCTCGCGCCCGCGGTCGCTGAACTTCGGGATCGGCGACAATGTGTATCCACCTGCGCCGACGATCAATCCGCGCACCGCGCCGGGCCTGCCCTCGAAGGCCGGGCCGCCGGTGGAGGGGAGCGGCGGGGCCTCCTGGCCGTCCGTGACGAAGACGAGATCCGTGCCGAGATCGGCGGCCTGTGCGATGGCCCGGTGCAGGCCGGCGGCGACGCGGCTGTCGGCCTCCCAGGCCATGCGCCAGTCGAGTCCCGCGATCGCCCCGTCCAGCGGCGTGAAGTCGGCGCAGACCTCGATCGGCTCGAACAGGAGGAAGGTGCGCCGCTCGGTGAACAGGCCGAGGGCAACGCGGGAGCCGCAGGGCAGGCCGGCGACGAGCTCGCGCAGGGCCGCCTTGGCGGTGTCGAGCCGGCTCGCGGGCTTGCCGTCGGGGCCCGTGTAGTCGCGCACGTTCATGCTGCCGGTGATGTCGATCACGGCCAGCATCTCGACGCCGTCGCGGGTCAGGCGCAGGGGCGGCACCACGAAGGTGAGCAGCACCAGCACGAGCGCGCCGGCGAGTACGGCGAAGCGCGGGTCGCGCAGGTTGCGCGCGAGCAGAGACCTGGACGGGCCGGCCCTCACGGTGCCCCCCGCGGCTGTCCGGGAATTTCCGTCCAGATCTTTTTCGGCTCGGCCTTCAGGTCGTCGCCGCCCTGGCGCTCGAATTCCGGAAAGTCGCGCAGCAGGCGCGAGGCCACGTCAAGGTTGAACTTGGCGTCCCAGAAATCCGGCCGGGCGATGAGCGCCCGGCGGTAATCCTGGCGGGCCAGCGTCACGAGGGGACCGGCCGGGTCGAGGTCGCCCCGCTCCAGATGGCCGAAGGCCTTGCGCAGGCGTGCGTTGGCCAGCGCGTAGCGGCCGCGTGCGGCGATGTCGGCGGTGCCGGTACGCTCCAGCGCCTCCATCGGCGCCTCGGCCTCCTCGGTGCGGTCGCGCTGGGCGAGGTACTGGATTCGGGCGAGCAGCACCGGCGCGGCGGCCTCGGCCGTCACGGTCAGGTCGCGCCCCGCCCGCAGGCCGTCGATGGTGCGGTTCGCCTCGACGATCCGCCACGCCGCAAGCCCGAAGCCGACGGCGGCGAGCAGCAGCAGCAGGGGCAGCGCGGCGACGAGATGCGGCCGGGCGCGGCCCCGGAGACCGCGCAGGCCGGCGCTGCGCGACGCGGCGGGACGGGCGACGGCGAGGATCCTCATGCGGCGAGCCTCCGCTCTGAGGCTGCCGGTCCGTCCGCCGGGCGGGCGGCGGGAACCGGCGCCCGCGCCCGGCGCAGGTCGGCCTCGGCGAGCTTGCCCAGCACCAGGGCCAGCAGCCCGAGGGCGGCGGCGGCGTAGGCCCACGGGGTGAGATCACGGCGCGGCCGGGTCTCGGTGTAGGGGATCGGATCGCGCTCGAGGCTCTCGATGCGCCTGATCGCGTCGGCCACCGCGTCCGGCCCCTCGGCCTCGAAGGCGCGGTAGGGCACGCCGAGGCTCTTGAAGAACAGGTCGAGATGGCGCTCGGGCGCGGCCTGGGGCGTGTCCTCGCCGGCGGGCCGGTCGTAGATCGAGGGCGCGCCCTTGGTGCGCAGGAACAGCCAGTAGAGGTTGGGCCGGATCTTCGCGACCTCCGCCCGCAGCTGACCCTGGATCTTCGGGTCGATCACCGCCGCGCCGTCCGAGACCAGCAGGATCACGCGGGAGACGGAGGCGGCCTCGGTGCCGAACTGCGACAGCGCCAGCCCCAGGCCTCGGGCGACGTTGGTGTAGTCGAGGCCCGGCCGGTCGGTGGCGGCGATGGCCGCGCGCACAGCCTCGTGCCGGTCGGTCATCGGCAGCACCAGCATCGGCGCGGTGGAGAAGGCGGTGACGGCGAACTGGTCGTGGGCGCGGCTGCCGACGAAGTCGCCGAGCAGGCGCCGGGACGCGGCGGCCTTGGACTCCTCGCCCCCCGAGGGCTGACGCCCGGCGAAGGTCTCGTTCATGCTGCCCGAGCGGTCGATCAGCATCGAGACCTGGGCGCCGATGCCGGTGCGGGTCACGGTCTCGCCGGTGCGGTAGGGGCCGGCCAGCCCGACGACGAGCCCGGCGACCGCCAGCATGCCGGCGAGCGTCAGGCCGAGGCCGATCGCCCGCGAGAGCCCGTCGGCGGGCATCGCCGAGATCGCCGGCACCGGCGTGACGCGCTGCCCGGAGACGGCGAGCGGCAGCAGGGCGAGCGGCAGCAGCAGCAGGACCCAGGGCGTCGTGGCGCCGAGGCGGGAGAGGGCGTCGGCGATCATCGCCATGGCCGGCTCACGCCGCGCGCTCGGCGGCGGCGAGGCGGCGCGCGGTCGCCACGACCTGCGCCATCGGCAGGCCCCCCCGCGCCGCGGCGGTCTCGCGCCCGAAGAAGGCGAGCCGCGAGGCGGCGAAGACCCGGGCCAGCCCCTCGCCGTGCGGACCATAGGCCGGGTGGCGCTCCAGGAAGGCGGGCAGGTCGTCGGCGAGCACGCGGCGGCCATCGGTCTCGTCGAGGCCGCGGTGGAGCGCGAGCAGGGCCTCGCGGTAGGCCGCGTCCGCGTCCGGGCGGCGGGCGAGGGCGCGCAGGTGCCTGGCGGCCACGCCGAAGGGGCGCCCGCGCCGGGGTGCGAAGGGTCCCCAGGACCGGTCGCGGGCGAGCAGCCCGAAGGCGATCAGCGCGAGCCCGGACAGGCCGGCCGCCGCGAGCAGCGGCGGCTGCGCGTCGATGGCGCCGACGCGCCCGTCCGGCCGCATGTAGTCGGCGGCGTTGGCCTGCCGCGGCGGCTGCACCTCGCGCAAGGGGGCGATGGTGAAGCTCCAGGCGGGAATCTCGGCCTTCGCGGTGGTGACGCCGTTTGCCGCGTCGGAGGACAGCGTCACGGTGAACCCCGGGATCTCCAGGGGCCTGGAGTCGAGGGCCGCGTAGAAGTTCTGGTATGTCAGGCGCAGGCGGATGCGCTTGGCATCGCCCTGCGTCGTCTCCTCGATCGCGGTCCCGCGCAGGTCGAGCCAGTAGGCCAGCGGACCGGCCTTCGGCAGGGAGGCGGCCTGCACGGAGAAGCCGGGATCGACCGTGATGTCGGCCTGGGCCTGGATCAGGTCGCCCAGGAAGTAGCCGAAGCTGCGCGGCGCGCGCACCTCGACGGAGCGCACCTGCGCCTGCGCGCCGCCGGCGAGGGCGAGGAGGAGGGCCGAGAGGGCGGCGGTCCGCGTCATGTGGTCAGCAGGTGGCGGCTGAGGGCTTCGGCGTCGAAGCGGTCGGCGAGGCGGAAGGGCGGGCGCCCGAAACGGGTCGCGAGGCGGCGCAGGGCCTCCCGGCGCTCCCGCTCCCGCTCCAGCCAGCGGCGGCGCAGGCTCGGGCGCATGAACACCACGCGGCGCCCGGCTCCCTCGAGGTCGTCGAGTTCGAGCAGGCCCCAGGCGGGCAGCGCGTCGTCCTCGGCGGAATCGGCCAGCATCACCGGCACCACGTCGTGGGCCGCGAGGGCGGAGAAGACCCGCTCGGCCAGCCCCTCGGGCCAGCGGAAATCCGAGATCACGAAGACGAGCTTGGGCCGGCCCGCGAGGCGGCGGCCAGCCTCGATCAGCCCCTGCGCACCCGCCCCGCCGGGGACGGCCCGGTCGAGGCGGGCGCCGACCTCGTCCGCGGCGGCGCGGCGGCGGCTGGCGGGCAGGTGACAATCCTCGCGGGGGGTCGCGTCGCAGCCGATCAGGCCGAAGGCGTCGCCGATGCGGGTGGCGGAGGCCGCGAGCCCCGTGCACAGCGCGCGGACCAGTGCCGGACGGTCGCCCTCGCCGCGAAAGCGCATGGAGGCCGACAGGTCCACCAGCGCCCAGACCTCGATCGCCGTGCGGGTCTCGTAGCGGCGCACGTACGTGGCCTCGAACGGGTCGCGCAGGGTGGCGCGCACGTCGATGCGGCGCGCGTCCGGCAGGCGCAGGAACGGCACCTGATCGCGGAAGGTCGCGGCGCCGCCGGTCTCGCGGCCGCGATGGGCGCCGGGAGCGTGGCCCGGCCGGCGTCCCCGCGGCCGGTAGACGATGTCGGGGCTCACGGGGCGGCGACCGTGTCGAACACCGCGCGGCAGAGCTCCGGCACGATGGTCTCGCGGCGCATCTCGTAGACGGGTTCGAGGAAGACGCGGTGGGCCATCACCTCGGGGAACACCGCGCGGATGTCCTCCGGCACCAGCCATTCGCGGCCCTCCAGCCACGCGCGCACGCGGGCGGCGCGCACGAGGAAGGCGAGGCCGCGGGGCGAGGCGCCGCCCTGGATCAGGGCCGAGGTGTCCACCCCCTCGATGCGGATGCCGGCCTCGCCCGGGCGCACCAGCGCCTCCCACAGGCCGACCACGTAGGTCTCGATCTCCGGGGAGGCCTGGATGCCGTGCTGGATGGCGCGGGCGACGCCGCCGATGGCCGCGTGATCCAGCACCGCCTCGTCGAGGGTGCCGATCAGGGCGTCGGTGTCGTGGAAGCGGGGATCGAAGACCAGGGCGCGGCGGGTCTCGGCGTCGCGCGGCGCCTCCATGCCGATCTCCATGAAGAAGCGGTCGCGGGCGGCGGCCGGCAGCTCGAAGGTCTCCTCGCGCTCGACCCGGTTGCGGTCGGCGAAGACCTGGAGGTTGGGGACGCGCCACTCGCGCTGAGACGCCTGCACGCTGCGCTCGGCCACCAGGCGCAGCAGCAGCGAATGCACCTGCGGGCGCGCCCGGTTGATCTCGTTGAAGAAGAACACCGAGAGGTCCTCGGCGCGGGCCAGCACCGGGCCGGGCTCGACGCGGGGGCGCCCGTCGTCGGCGAGGTAGGTGTGGTAGATCAGGTCGGAGGGCATCATGTCGACGGTGCCCTCGACGCGCTCGTAGGCGCCGCCCAGCGCCCGCGCCACGGCCCGCAGCAGGGTCGTCTTGCCGACGCCGACATCGCCCTCCAGCAGCACGTGGCCGCGGGCGAACAGCGCGATGGTCAGCAGACGCACCGGGCGGGCCTGACCCACCACCGCCTTGCCGACCTCGCGCTCGAAGCGGCCGGCGGCCTCGCGCCAGTCGGTGAGCATCGCATCGCCGCGGCGAATGTCGTTCATGGAAACCCGCCTTCGGCCGTCGTGCTTGGTGCGCCCCGGGCCGGCGCGTCGGCCCGGGGCGGTTCGTCCCGCCTCCGGCGCGGACGATCGAGGCTCAGTTCGCCGAGATCTTGCTGACGTCGTACTCGAACTTGCCGGTCTTCTTGAAGTTCTCGACGCGCTTCTTGTTGCGCTCCTCCATCTGCTTGATGGAGTCGGCCTGCTTGTTCAGCTCCTTCGGGTCGTGCTTGGGATCGTACTTGGAGCCGGCGATCTTCTCGGGGAAGCCGGGCTTGGCCTCCCAGCAGTTGCCCGGCGCCTTGCACTTGGTGCCGTCGTAGGCGAGCGCCGGGGCGCCGAGGCCGGCCGCACCCAGGCCGAGGGCCGCGGCGACGATGAACATGCGCATGATCGTTTCCTCCGTCTTCTTGAACGCGGGCGGTTGATGCCGCCCCTTGACCGCGCGTGGAGGCGCGACTCGGACCCCGGGACTCAGTCCTGCGCCAGCGGCTTGCACTGGCCCTTGGCGTCCTCGGGGATCTTCTCGCCCTCCTTGTAGGGCTTGTAGGCAGCCTTCTGCTGGTCGTTCAGCCAGAGGGCGTCCTGCTTGGGGCCGGTGTAGAGGTGCCGGATCCAGGCGATGACCTGCAGCATCTCGTCGGGCGTCAGGTTCTCGTTGTGCGGGCCCATCATGCCGTTGGCGCCGCCGAAGATCGTGGCGAACAGGCCGGTGTCGGCGGTGTTGGACGGGTAGGTCCAGTAGTTGTCGTTGAGGCCCGGACCCAGCTTGCCCTCGGCGACGTGGCCGTGGCAGCCCGAGCACGAGGTCGCGAACAGGCTCTCGCCGTTGCGCAGGCAGGCCTTGTCGTCGATGTAGCTGTTCTGGCCGGTCTCGAAGAATGTCTTGACCGCGTCCGTGTCGCGGCCGCCTTCCTTGCCCTGCGACGTGTCCAGGGTCTCGCCGGTGACCGTGTTGCGGAAGACGACGCCGGATTGCGGCCCGGCCTGCGGCTGCGCGAGCACCGCGGTGCCGACCGTGACCGCCGCCAGGCCGAGAAGGGCCGCGAGAGCGTTTCGTGTGCTGTTCATGCGTGTCTCTGACTGCTGCTCGTCCCGCTCCGGTGCGCGCGGCACCGGGCTTCGGCTTCGGCTGGATGGATAGGCACGCGGGCTCAGTTCGAGGCGGTCACCACGGGCACGCCGTCCTGCGTGAGGATGGCGTCGATGGCGGGCTTGGCCTTGGCGATCGCCGCGTCGAGCTGCCGGCGCAGGGCCTCGTCGTCCCGGCGCACGCCCATGGCCTGGTCGAAGCTCTGCTGGACCCGCTGGCCGTCGCTGCGCACGGTGTCGTCGGGCACCAGGGTCATGCGCAGCGGGGTCGAGGATGCCTTGACGAAGCGGGCCACGTCCGGGCCGAAGGCCACGGCGACGTCGGCCTTGTTCTGCGCGACCTCGCTGACCATCCGGCCCGGATCGATCTGGGTGTACTGGTTTCTGGGCGCGCGGAAGTTCACCAGCGAGTAGAGGTAGGCCATGTCCTCCTCGTAGCGGCCGATGTCCTTGAGCATCGCCTCGCTCGGCGTGCCGAAGCCGACGACCATGTGGTCGACGCTCTTGAGGCGCGGGTCGGCCCAGGACTTCACGTCGAGGTCCTTGTCGGCGCGGGTGATGAAGACGTAGCCGCTGCGGTAGTACGGCTTGGTGGTGAGCACCCGCGGGTCGTCGGCGTCGAGGCCGACCACCACGTCGCAGAGCTTCTTGTCGAGGAAGTCGCGCACCAGGAAGATCGCGGGCTTGCCCGACCAGACGAACTGCGCCTTGCGGCCCATGGATTCGGCGACCGCGACGGCGATCCGGTTCTCCAGGCCCGAACCGTCCTTCATGGAGAGCGGCGGCTGGTTCTCGGCGGCGCAGATGCGCAGGGCGTTCGGGTCCGCCGGGGCGGCCTTCGGCGCCTTGGCGGGATCGGACTGGATCGCCTGCGCCTCGGATTCCTGGGAGGCGGCCGGCCCGGCGGACGCGGCCAGCGCCATCATGATCGCGGCGGTGGAGGCCGCGAGGAGTCGTCCGCTGCGGAGCGGCATAGGCTTTGATCCCTGTTGCTTGGCGTCTTCTTGGGTGTCGGCGCCGGCCCGGGACATGGCGTGTCCCACGGCGGGTCGTCGCGCGGATCGCTCGGGGAAGCCCCGCCGGCGCGAGGCCGGCGGGGCTCCGTCACCGGGGCCTTACTTGGCCGAGGCGGACTGGTACTCGCCGACGTTCGGGTCGTCGTAGGGACCCTTGCCGTCCAGCGAGAACACGATCACGCCGCCGCCCATCTGGGTGTAGTTGGCGAGCTTCTTGAAGGCGCCCACCGCGCCGAGACCGGCGGTCGGATCCTGCAGGTCGAACACCAGGCC
>Ga0182229_1000241_pt1 | contig 14452 bp, 16 predicted proteins | sample G6R1MG_32_FD_129663 | JGI IMG/M metagenome (GOLD analysis project Ga0182229, IMG submission 129663) | Miscanthus phyllosphere microbial communities from Michigan, USA - G6R4_MAIN_07NOV2016_LD1 MG | ecosystem: Host-associated > Plants > Phyllosphere > Phylloplane/Leaf | place: USA: Michigan...
CTCGGGGGGCACCATCTCCAGCACCTGCTTGGCGGTGTCGAGATCGCCGCCATCGAGCGCCACCTTGGCGAGGCCGGCCAACGCCTTCAGGTTGGCGGGCTCCTCGCGCACGACGACGGAATAGAGTTCGCCCGCGGTGGCGAGGTCTCCAGTCTCGACCGCCTTGGCCGCCTCGTCCAGGATCTGGTCGATCTCGGAGGGGCCGGCAAGACGATCAACGAAGGCCCGCACCTCGGATTCGGGTACCGCGCCCATGAACGCGTCCACCGGGCGGCCGCGATCGATGGCGATCACGGCGGGGATGGACTGCAGGCCGAACTGCTGGGCGATCTGCTCCCAGATCGCGGGGCTCTCGTCGATGTTGAGCTTGACCATCTTGACCCGGCCGCCGGCGGCCTTGACCACCTTCTCCAGGATCGGCGTCAGCTGCTTGCACGGCCCGCACCAGGGCGCCCAGAAATCGACCAGGACCGGCTGGTTCATCGACTCCGCGATGACGTCCTGGCGGAAACCCGCGGTGGTCGTGTCCTTGATCAGGCCGGCGGGGGCGCCGCCGGAAGGGGGGACGGCCGCGGGGGCGTCGGTGAGCATGGAATCCTCGATCGGTCGGTACACGGTGCGACGGCGGGCGTGGCCACCCGCGCCGCGATAGATGGGGTCGGGCGCCCCGTCTGACCAGACGGCACGCCGACCGTCCCCGGAGCTACTTCGGCGCGGGGGACGGCTCGTTCCCGTCGGGCGCGGTCTTTGTGGCGGTGACGAAGGTGCCCGCATAGGTCCTGCCCTGCGAGGTCGCCTCGCAGGCGATCTGGGTCTTGCCGGGCTCCGGCGTGGAGAAGCGGCAGGAGCCGACGGCGGGCGCGGGGTTGCGCACGATGCCGTCCTTGTCCCTCTTGCCCGGCACCACGAGGCTGATCGGCTGAAGCGGATCTGTCTCCTCCGTGCGCTCCTGCTGCGGACCGGCTCCGCTGAAGCTGACGAACTGGCCGTCCCACGCCGCGAAATCGAAGGTGGTGCGGTTGCGCGAGACGGTGTTGGCCAGCGTCTCCTTGCAGTTCCGGGTGATGTCCTGGCCTGCGATGATCAGCTTCTCGCAGCGGCCTTCCATGGAGACGGTGGCGTCCTGGGCCGCGGCGGGTGCGCAGCACGCCAGGACCGTGGCGAGAAGCACGAAGGGCGTGCGGAACGGTGGCGTCATGGCGGTTTCCCGATCTTCCTTCAGTCCCACGAAGTCTTGGTGCGCGTCGCCGCGCTTTCAAGCCAGGGCCGGCGCCGCAGCCCGCTTGGCCGCCGCCGGCATCTCCGGTGTCTCGTAGTCGCCGACGTCGAAGGTGTCGTCGGGCAGGCGTGCCAGGAACCGCTCGGCCATCTCGAACATCAGCACGTCCGGCCGCACCCGCTCGACATAGGCCCAGTCGATGCTCGACGACCAGATGAAGTGCATCTCGGAAAAACTCTCCGCGAGCAGGCCGGTGAGCAGGATCGGCGCGTAATGCGCATAGGAATCCCCGAACAGCACCAGGGTGCGCGGGTCGGCGTGGGGGGAGGCGTTGCGGTAGATCACGTGGGCGCCGACATGCAGGTCGCCCGCGCGGCCGGCGGCCTCGTAGGCGGCGACCAGCGGGCTCGCGTAGGCGCGCACCGCGTCGCGCTCCACCGCCCAGTTGGTCACCGTCTCGCGGGGCGGGTCGGGAAGCTTGTCGGCGAGATCCCACACTCCCTCCGTGGGAAAGCGCGGGCGCTCCCCGATGTCGGGCGGCGGCAGGGCCTGGCAGGCGCGCAGCAGGGCGCGGTAGCCGAGCAGGCAGCCGTCGTAGGTCCAGTGCGAATCCGTGCGCCGGAACAGGTCGGGCCCGCCATCGCGGGCCGCGCGCATCGGCGCGACGAGATCGACGAAGCCGGGCAGCCCGGCGAGCCGCCGCGCGAGGCGCCGGGCCGGGGAGCGCGTCGGATCGTAGGCGAGGCCGTCCGTGCGGTCGTCGTAGATCGAGAGCTTCTCCGGCACCAGGGTGTGGACGTAGCGGATGCCGAGCCGCTGCGCGCGGGCGGCGCGCGCCTCGATCAGCCGCGCCCAGCGGCGCAGACGCCACCAGCCGGCCAGCGAGCGCCGGTACTGCCCGAGCACCCCGTTGGTCCCGCCGATGAGGAAGAGCCAGCCGTCCCGGCCAACATGGACGATATCCTGGCCTGTGCGATCCATCCGGGCTGTCTAGCGGCGAGGGGCGCTCCTGAACAGCACCGCCGACCGCCGGTTCGGCTGGACCCGGGGCAAGGCGGCGCCATGTTGTCGGCATGAAGGCCTCGCGGGGCCGCCGCAGCAGGGTCCCATGTCCTCCCCCGAACCGCTGATCCTGACGCTCGCCATGGACGAGGCCGCCTTCGCCCGCTTCGACGGCGAGCGCCGCCGTCACTTCCCGGAAGCGCTCAACCACATCCCCGCCCACGTCACCCTGTTCCACCACCTTCCAGGCGAGGAGGAGGCGGGCGTGCGCGAGACCATCGCGACCCAGGCCCGCACGCAGCCGGCGCCGGAGGTGTCGGTGACGGGCCTGCGCTTCATCGGGCGCGGGGTCGCCTACGTGCTGGACTCCGCCGATCTCGCCGCCTTTCGCGGGCATCTGGCGACCGCTTTCCAGCCCTGGCTGACGGCCCAGGACCGGCAGGGCTGGCGTCCGCACGTCACCGTGCAGAACAAGGTGGCGCCCCAGACCGCGCGGGATCTGCACGCGGCGCTGGCGCAGGGGTTCGAGCCGTTCCGCTTCCGCGCGGAGGGCGTCCTGCTCTGGCGCTATCTCGGCGGACCCTGGGAGCGGGTGGCCGCGATGCCGTTCGGAGGCGTCGCGTGAGAGTACCCGACCTCGCCCGCACCGGCACGACGCCGTTGATCAGCCGAGCCACGGCCGTCTGGCTGCGGCTGCATCTCAACGAGTTCGGCCCGCTGCTCTCCCTGCTGGCCCTCAGCGTGCTCGGCTACGGCTTCTTCGCCCTGGCCTACGAGGTCGGCGAGGGCTCCACCGAGGCCCTCGACCGCAAGTTCCTGCTGATGTTCCGCAACCCGGCGGACCTCTCCGACCCGATCGGGCCGCCCTGGCTCGAGGAGACCATGCGCGACATCACCGGCTGGGGCAGCGTCGTCACCATCGTGTTCCTGACGGCGAGCGCGGTGCTCTATCTCGCGCTCTCGAACAAGCACCGCATCGCGGTGTTCGTGCTGGCGGCGGTGGGCGGTGGCGAGGTGGTCTCGACGGTGCTCAAGCTGTTCTACCAGCGCCCCCGGCCCGACCTCGTCCCGCACGGCATGGAGGTGTTCACCGCGAGCTTTCCCAGCGGCCACGCGATGATGTCGGCGATCGCCTACCTGACGCTCGCGACCCTGCTCGCCCGGATCGCCCGCCGCCGCCGTGTCGGCGCCCTGCTGCTCGGGATCGGCGTGAGCATGACCGTTCTGGTCGGGATCAGCCGGGTCTATCTCGGCGTGCACTGGCCGAGCGACGTGCTGGCCGGTTGGTGCGTCGGCGCCGCCTGGGCGGCCCTGTGCTGGTTCGTGGCGCTCCAGTTGCAACGGCGCGGCGAGGTGGAGGCCACGGACGCCCCGCCGCCCTGAACTGAGAACGGACGCGACCTTCGCCGTTAATCACAACGGAAGCTAAGTATAACCGACAGGGAGCCCGCGGTTCACACTTGAGTTACCGTGTCATCACACTTCGAGCGGGAGGCGAAACCATGGTCGAACGGCGCGATACTCATCGACGGCGAACCTACCTCGGCGGGCAGATCCGTGGTCCGTTCCAGCGATCCGATACCGACTGTCTCGTGCGCGACCTGACGGCGACCGGAGCCCGGATCGCCGTCAGCCGGACCATCCTCCTGCCGGACCGGTTCGACCTCGCCACTAACTGGCGCGAGGAATGCCACCGGGCCGAGATCGTCTGGAGGGAGGGCGACATGATCGGCGTGCGCTTCTTGGACGGTACCGGCAACGGGCCGAGCGAGTGCAAGCCCACGCTGCATTAGTGCATCGTCGAGCGAAGTGGTCCTCGCTGCGCGTGAAGACGATGCGGCCACGCGGAGGGACAGAGCGATGTTCGTGAACCGACGATCTCGCACGTCGCTCTAGCGCGGGCTCCGGGCCGCCAGGGCATCGACCTCCGCGACGAGGGCGTCGGAGTCGACGTAGTGCAGCATGTGGCCGATGCCGGGCAACTCGACCAGCCTCGCTCCCGGGATGATCCGGGCCAGGGGACCCGCCTGAATCTCCGTCTTGACCACCGGATCGGCCCCACCGCCGACGATCACCGTCGGGGCCGTGATCCCGCCGTAGCGCGGCGCCTGCTCCTGCAGGGCGGCGGGCAGGCCGACCAGATCCTCGATGTTGGCCAGCGCCGCCCCCGGCCGCAGGATCAGCGGCGCGCGCGCGGCCTCGATGTAGCCCTCGGTCATGGACTGAGGCAGGAACACCCCGTGGGCGGCTTTGGTCAGGTAGGACCACCCGAGCGGCACGGCGACGGTGTGGCTGAGCAACCACAGCACGGGCGGATACAGGCCGACATGCGCCCACCATGGCAGCGGGCGGGGCGGGAACGGCAGTGCCACGGGCGCGGCCAGGACCAGCCCGGCGACGCGGTCGGGCCGATCGAGCGCCATGCGCAGCGCGAGCGCACCGGACCAGGAATGCCCGAGCAGGATCGCCCGGCCGACGCCGAGCCGGTCGAGCGCCTCGTGGATGGCCCGCCCCTGAAATGCCGGCGCAGCCGCCTCGGGCCCGCCGAGCCGATCGCTCCAGCCGTATCCCGGCCGATCGAAGGCCAGCACGCGAAACCCCTTGGCCGCCAACAGGCGGCCGACGCCCTCCATCGGCTCGGCGCCGCTGGCCGAGGCACCGTGCAGGAGCACGACGGTTCGCTCGGACTCGGCCGGGCCGGCCTCGATCACGGCGAGGCGCCCGCCCGTGACCGGCACGAAGCGCCCGATCGGCGGATACAGCGCCTCGACCCGCGCCGCGATCAGCAGGGTGGCCACCGCGCCGGCCGCCAGCACGGCCAGCACGAGCCCGACCACGACAGCGGCGAGGCCGGCGAGCACCGTCCCGAGACCGGATACGATCGTCATCGGACGCTAGAGATCGCGGCCGTCCACTTCGGGTCTCAGGCGTTCGATCGCCTTCTGCAGGATGTCCCATTGCGGGTAGATCGCCGCCGCGCGCCGAAACGCCCCCAGTGCCCGCACCTTGTCGTCCTGGGCCTGATAGAGCTTGCCGAGGGCGGCCCAAGCCTCGAAGTGCCGCGGCTCCAGCGCCAGCGCCCGCTGCAGGTCGGCGATGGCGGTGGCCGGATCGGACAGGCGGAAGAACAGGGTGGCGCGCCGGCTCCAGCCCTCGGCCCAGCCCGGCTCGAGGGCGGTGGCGCGGTCCATCAGCTCGACGGCCAGGGGCAGATCGTCCCCGCCCATGGCCTGGCCGGCACGCTCGGTCAGCAGGTCGGCGGTGGCGCTGCCCGAGCGGGCCAGCCTGCGCTCGATCAGGCCGGCGATGGCCTTGGCCTCACCCACATCCTCGGCGCCTTTCAGGCGGGCGTAGAGGTCGTCGAGGCTGACGGGGGGATGCGGCTTCGATTCAGGTTTGTCCGGCGCGATCGTCGGCGCCGCCATCGCATGCGAAAGCCCGCCCGGCACGAGGCCGAGGCAGGCTATGAGGACGACGGAAATCGGTCGGAGGCGCGAGACTGCGGTCATCGATCCGGAGCATCACCCGCGCCGGCCGGGCCGTCAACGCGCTCGCGTGACGCGCCCCCGGGGGGCGCGACGACGCGGATCAGCCCTGGCGGGCCTTGAAGCGCTTCTGGGTCTTGTTGATCACGTAGACCCGGCCCTTGCGGCGCACGAGCTGGTTGTCGCGGTGACGGCCGCGCAGCGACTTCAGCGAGTTGCGAATCTTCATCGGTCTCACGTCGGACGGGATGCGCCCGGCCGCCTGTTCGAGTGTGTCGAGGAACGGGGTGCCGCAGGCGGCATCCCGGCGATGGCGGATCACGCATCGCGGAAAGGCGGTCGCCATACCAGATGGCGGCACGGTGAAGCAAGGCTTCATCCCACATCCGGTCGATCCCTTCGGGCTGCGGATGTGGGCGCCGCTCATGGGCCGCGCGGGCTCGGCCGCTGCGTTCTTCCACCCTCATCGTGGAACGAGCGTATCAGCGCTCCTTCCACGCCTTGGCGAACTGATCGGTGAGCGGCTTGGTCAGATAGGACAGCACCGAGCGGTCGCCGATCTGCATGTAGGCTTCCACCGGCATGCCCGGCACCAGCCGCAGGCCACCGAGCCGAGCCTTCTGCTCGTCGTCGATGCGGATGCGCGCGGTGTAGAAGCTGGTGCCGGACTTGGCGTCCTGCGTGACGTCCGCCGAGACCCGCGAGACCTCGCCGTCGATCTCGGGCGTCGTGCGCGCGTTGAAGGCAGGAAAGCGCAGGATCGCCTTCTGGCCGACGCGGACGTTGTCGATGTCCTGCGGCTGGACGTGGACCTCGACCAGGAGCTGATCGGCCTCGGGCACGATCAGCATGGCCGGCTCGCTCGGCGTGACGAGACCGCCGATGGTGTGGACGGTGAGCTGATGCACCGTGCCGTCCTGCGGCGCGCGCATGTCGATGCGCTTGAGCTGGTCCTGGGCCGCGACCCGCTTCTCTCCGAGCTCCGACCACTTGCCGCGGATCTCGGCCAGGTCCTTTCCGACCTCGGTGCGCATCTCCTGGTCGATCTGGAAGATCTGCAGCTCGGTCTCGGCGATCTTGCCCTTGGCGGAGGCCGTGGAGGCGACGAGCTGGCCGCGCTCGCCTTCGAGCCGGGCCGCGTCGCGCTCCAGGGCGGTGACGCGGGAGAAGGGCACGAGGTTCTTGGAAAACAGCTCGCGCACCCCCTTCAGTTCCTGCCCGATCAGGGCGATCTCGCGGTTCTTGGCGCCGGCCTGCTCGGTCAGTCCGGAGATCTCCTGGCGCAGCTGATCGACCCGCTCGCGCAGCTGCGCCTTCTGCCCCTCGCGCCCGGCCACCCGGGAAACGAACAGGCGCGTCTCGCCGTCCACGAGGTGGGCGACCGACGGGTCCAAGTCGATCCTCGCCAGCAGCTCGGCGGGAAAGGTGATCGTTCTGGCGCCCTCGCGCTCCGACTCGTCACGGGCGCGACGGGCCGACAGTTCGTCCATCGCCTTCAGGACGATGTCGAGGTTGGCCCGCGTCTGGGTCTCGTCGAGGCGGATCAGCACGTCGCCCGCCTTGACCCGCGCGCCCTCGCGCACGAGCAACTCGCCGACCACGCCGCCGGTGGGATGCTGGACCTTCTTGACGTCGGATTCGACCACGAGCTGGCCGGGGGCGATCACGGCCGCGGAGATGTGGGTGAAGGTCGCCCAGCCGCCGACGCCGACGACGAGGGCGACAGCCAGCCCCAGGGCCAGGGCGAGATGCCGGCGGATCGAGCCCTGGGCGCTCGGGCGAGGCAGGGCCGGCGCGAAGCCGGCGGTGGGAGCCAGGGCGCCGGACATCATGCGCTCTCCTTGAGGACCACGGCGCCGGGGGCCGCCGGGACGGCGCGGGCCGCGCCGGGCTCGGGAGCCGAACGCAGCACGCGCTTGAGCACCTCGTCCTTCGGCCCGAAGGCCTGACCGCGCCCGTCGGCCATCATCAGGATCAGATCCACCGCCGCCAGCGCACTGGGGCGGTGGGCGACGACGATGCAGATCCCGCCGCGTCGGCGCACGTTCAGGATCGCCTGGGTCAGCGCGTTCTCGCCCTCGCTGTCGAGGTTCGAGTTCGGCTCGTCGAGCACCACGAGGAAGGGGTCGCGATAGAGCGCGCGGGCCAGCCCGATGCGTTGGCGCTGCCCGGCGGAGAGGCCGGCGCCCCCCTCCCCGATCCGGGTGTCGTAGCCCTCCGCGAGCCGTAGGATGAGATCGTGCACGCCCGCGGCGCGGGCGGCGGCGATGACGTGCTCGGACTCCGCCAGGGGTTCGAAGCGGGCGATGTTCTCGGCGATGGTTCCGGCGAACAGCTCGGCCTCCTGCGGAAGGAAGCCGACATGCGGTCCGAGATCGGCGCTGGCCCATTGTTCAAGGGCGGCGCCGTCCAGGCGCACCTTGCCGCGCACAGTTGGCCAGACGCCCACCAACGCCCGCACCAGGGAGGATTTGCCCGAGGCCGAGGGCCCGATGACGCCGAGCCCCTGCCCCGCGCGCAGGGCGAAGGTGAGATCCTGCACCACGAGGCGCGGCGTGCCCGGAGGCGCCACGCTGATGCCCTCCACCGCCAGGGACTGGCTCGGCTCGGGCAGCGCGTGGGGCTGCACGGCCGCGGGCAGCTTGGCGAAGAGGTCGGAGAGGCGGCGCCAGCTCTGACGCGCCGCGACGAAGCCCTTCCAGTTCGCGATGGCGAGTTCGGCCGGAGCGAGTGCGCGCGAGACCAGGATCGAGCTCGCGATGATGATGCCGGCGCTGGCTTGGTTGTTGATGACGAGCCATGCGCCCAGCGCGAGGACGCCCGATTGCAGCGCCATCCGGAACACCTTCGAGCCCGCGCCGAAGCCGCCGGCCACGTCCGAGACCTGCTGCTGCGCGTGCATGTACTCGCGATTGGCCACGGCCCAGCGGGCGGCGAAGCGCCCCTGCATGCCCATGGCCGACAGCACCTCCGCGTTGCGCCGGCCGGCATCGGCGAGACCGTTGCGGCGCATGCCGTGGCCCGTGGAGGCTTGCGAGGGGGCCCGCGTGGCCCGATCCGTGAGGTAGGTGATGACGGCCAGGATCACGCAGCCGACGATCGCCGCCGCACCGATATACGGATGGAACACGAAGCAGATCGCCACGTAGATCGGCAGCCAGGGCAGGTCGAAGAAGGCTGCGGGGCCGGTTCCGGACAGGAAGGCGCGCAGCTGATCGAGGTCGCGCAGGGGCAGCAACCCGTCGCCCGGAACCGCACCCTTGAGGGGCGCCCGCACCACGATGTCGAACACCCGACCGCTCAGGGTTTCGTCGAGGGAGGCCCCGACCCGCGCCAGGATGCGGGACCGAATCATCTCCAGTACGCCCTGGAAGACGTAGAGGACCATCGCCAGGACGGCGAGGCCGACGAGGGTGGGCACACTGCGGCTCGGGATGACCCGGTCGTAGACTTCCAGCATGAAGAACGAGCCGGTGAGGTAGAGGATGTTCACCAGGCCGCTCATCACGGCGACGCCGATGAAGGCCGCCCGGCACTGCGCCAACGCCGATGCGATCTCGGCTCCGTCCCGGCCTCTGCTCACCGCCCTGCCCCCCCGCCACTGACATCCGTCCCAGAACCGGCTGGAGCCGCGGCGTTCAAAGTCATACCGGCAAATGCGCCGGAAATTAAGCGATGTGGATTGTCCTCGCCCGGCGCGACAGGCTCTTCGCCCGGCCCGGTTCCGCCCCGTGACGGCGGATCGCGACCGCTCCGGGCCTGGACTCCCCCGCAGCACGGGGCGGCAACGGGCGATAGGGTTCGTCGATGACCGGACGATGAAACCCCGGACGGTCTTCCGATCGGCTCGACGCGGTCGGCGCACCCGATCCGGCGGCGGCTCGACCGGCGCCGAGGCGAAACCCGGCTGCGCTCCCGGAAAGCGACCGAGCCTCGTGGTCTGTGGGCGGAGCAGCGTTCCGATCGCACCCGGCGATCGACATCGACCCGCCCGGGAGAAGGGCCCCGTCACGCGCAGCGAGCGACGAGGGGGGACCCGTCGCTCGCCCGCATCGTCCCTCGCCACCGTGACCGGCAGCGCCCGTCCCGTGACCCGGCCTATCGCGGCGGGGTCGGCGTCCCGGCCGGCGCCGGAGGTTGGACCGGCGCCGGTTGCGGCGGTTGCTCCGCGGCCGGCGTCTCGACGGCCGTGACCCTCGTGAGTTCCGGGTAGGCCTCGACCACGTGGGCGCCCGCCAGCGGCTTGTTCTGGCCGTTGTGGCAGGTGGTGCAGTTCACCTTCGGAACGTCGCCCGTGGGCCCGAGGCGGTTCGCCGGGAAGGTCGAGGTGAGCGGCTTCATGTAGTCGCCGTTCAGGTCGCGGACCATCCGGATGCCGTGCCAGGCCAGGGTGCGTTGGGGCGTACTCTGCGACCATTGCGAGATCGCGCGGGTGTTGTGGCAGTAGGTGCAGTTGACGCCCAGGCCCTGCGACATGTGGATCATCAGGCCGTAGGTCTTCTCCGCCGCCTGGATCGGCTTGCCCCGGCTCTCGGGAAGGGCGGTGGTGGCGTTGACCCGGATCAGGTTCTCGTCGACGTCCTTCTTGCCCAGGAACTCGGTGAGCGTGTCGTAGGGCAGCGAGGCGAGGCCGACGGAGGGCGAGGCGAGGTTCTGGCCGTTGTTGCGCTCGCGGAAGCCCGACCGGGCGGTGGGTCCGGGGTTCTCGAACCAGACGTGCTGCGGCACGGGCTGGCCGCGGTGGCAGGTGTAGCAGGTCACGCCCGCCTCCCCGACATGCTTCTCCTTCCAGGTCGTGTTGATGTGCTGGGTCATCTCCAGCATCCGCCGGGCGACCCGCTTCTGGTAGAGGGAGTCGTCGGCCATGTTCTCGGTGTTGTGACAGTAGGTGCAGCCCTGCTGGGGGCTGACCCACTCCGTCATCGAGACCATCAGGCGGTTGAACTCCTCGACGCTGACGTCCTTGAGCACCTTGACGTTCTCGTAGACCGCGCCGGCCTTGTCGGTGCCCTCCTCGACCTTCTCGGCGGGTTCGGGCGCCACGTTGGCGGCCTTGAGGGCCACGGCCCCGTTCCGGGTCTGGATCTGGTCCATCGCGGTGCCGCGGAAGCCGTGCTGCTGGGCCACCATCGGCGGATGGGTCCAGCCCGCCGTGCCGAACTGGGCGATGGTCAGGAACAGGGCGACGACCGCGCCCGCGACGACGAGCAATGTCTTCATGGCGTGGCCCCCGGCGTGCTGAGCGGATCGGTGATCGGTCCGAACACCTGGGGATAGGCCGGCGCGACGCCGTGCTTGACCGCCCAGAGATACCAGTTGTCCACGACGGTGCCTGTCAGCAGGATGCCGATGCCGCCGGTGAGCGTGGTCAGGACCGCGAACCACCATGCCCAGCGGTGGATCGATTCCATGGTGGCGTTGAAGCCCATGGTCCAGCGCCAGAACAGGGCGGCGCGCTCGGTGGCCGTGCCGCGATCGACGATCTGGTCGATCTCGCGCTCGCCGCCGTAGCGGCTCACCGCCAGGATCGTGCCGCCGTGCATCGCGAACAGCAGGGTCGAGCCGTACAGGAACACGATCGAGAGCATGTGGAACGGGTTGTAGAACAGGTTGCCGTAGCGCAGCGAGAACGCGGCGGTCCAATCGAGATGCGGGAAGATCCCGAAGGGCACCGCCTCGCTCCACGACCCCATCATGATCGGCCGGATGAAGCCGAGCACGAGGTAGAGCCAGATCGCCGAGGCGAAGGCCCACGGCACGTGGGTGCCCATCCCGAGCGCCCGGGCGCGGCGGTAAAGGCGCACCCACCACAGCAGGATCGAGGCGGTGAGGAAGAAGCCCGCGATCAGCCACCAGCCGCCCTCGTTGAGCGGCGGCAGGATCCGCAGGCCGTATTGCGGACGCGGGGGCTCCAGGGCGAGCCAGGGCAGCTGCCGAACGAATTGGACCGGATCCCAGTTCACCGAGGCCCACATGTTGAGCCCGATGATCTCGAAGGCGATCAGCCCGCAGGCGAACGAGAGGGCGCCGAGATAGCCGATGTAGATCGGTCCGACCTGGGAGTTGCCGATGAGGCCGAACAGGTAGCTGTTGAAGGCCCTGCCCCAGCGGGCGTCGTTAGCGATCGGCACGCCCTGCTCGGGCTCAATGGGGCGGACCTGAACCTGGGTGAAGATGTTCTGATAATAGGTCACGGCGTCCTCCCCCTCTCAGCGCCACACGGGCAGGTTGAGCCACCATCCCCACCATTCCGGCCAGCCCTGGGTCCAGAACGGTCCGCTGATGATGATGCAGACCGCGCTCCAGAAGCCCGCGGACAGGGCGAGGAACAGCCCGAGTCGGTGGATGCCCAGCGTGCCGATCGAGTAGCCGATGGTGTCGCGGAAGTAGGTGTCCTCGTGCTCGGGCGTCTTGACGACCTCGCCCTTGGGCGGGTTGGTCGAGGACAGGATCAGCGAGCCGTGCAGCGACAGGGCGAAGGTGGTGGTGAAGAAGAACGTCACCGCCAGCATGTGCGCCGGATTGTAGTGGAAGTGCAGATACTGGTAGCCCGTGTTCGAGACCCAATCGAGGTGGGAGAGGATGCCGTAGGGGAAGCCGTAGCCCCAGGCGCCCATCAGGAACGGCCGGATCACCACCAGCGAGACGTAGGCGAAGATCGCCACCGCGAAGGCGAAGGGCACGTGGTAGCCGATGCCGAGCTTGCGGCAGATCTCGACCTCGCGCAACGCCCAGGACGAGAACGCGCCGACGGCGCAGAAGGTGATGATCTGCCAGAGCCCGCCCTCCTTGAGGGGCGCCAGCGCCAGCCCGTACTTGAGGTCGGGCGGGGCGATGTTGATCTGCCAGATGTTCCACGTCGGCCCCAGCGCCGCACCGTAGAGGATCAGGGCGGTGCCGAGCACCGAGAAGAACAGCGTCGTCACGCCGAAGAACCCGACGTAGAACGGGCCCACCCAGAAATCGAACAAGTCCCCACCGACGAGCGTGCCGCCGCGGACCCGGTATTTTCTCTCGAAACTCAGCATGGCCATGGCGGACACCTTCGGGCTGGACCGTCAGGATCGGTGGGCAGGATCGGTGGCAGGGATGCCGCAGGCGGGGACCGGTGCCACCGGCCCCCGCCCGCGGCGGGGCGCTCCGTCAGGAGGGCATCGTCGGCAGCACGAGCGTGTGCGCGTTGGCCGACTTGGCGGCCTTGGGGCCCTCCAGCCAGTTGAACCGTTCTGTGCTGAGCAGGATGAAGTGGATCAGCAGCGCCAGCACGAAGAGGAAGGTGAACAGGGCCACCAGGGTGCGCCGCGGATCGAAGAGGAGCCAGACCTTGTGCATGGTGCGTTCCTCCTCAGACGATCATCGCGACGAGGCCGAGCGCGGTGTCGCGCGCGCCCTCGAGCGAGGCGTAGCCCTGCGGTCCGGGCAGCCACGGCCGCCACAGCCAGACCAGGATGTGCGCCACCACGGCGATCGCCGTGAAGACGATGAAGCTCGTCAGGAAGATCGCGTGGAACTCCTTGGCTTCCGGCTCCGTCAGCCCGGACAGGCTGCTCGGTTTCTCGGTCGCAACTCCGCTTGCCATCGATAGTACCTCCGTTTGTCTCGGCCGCGCCTTACGGGAAGGGGCGGCGGTCCTGCCGTGAATCGAAACCCTCACGGCCCATCTTCCCCCCTTGTGACCGGACGGAAGCATCTCGGGGGCGGGCCGCGAGCGCGGCCGGCCCGTGGTCGACCGAGCCGGTCAACCCATGAAGGCGAAGGGGATGGCGGAGACGGCCATGGCCTTGGCCTCACCGAAGACCGAGCGGCGGGCCGGCACGAGACCCGGCCGCGGGGCCGTGTGCCCCGGCACCAGGCGCTGCGCCACGGCGGCGGCCAGGAAGAACGGGTAGGTCGCCGCCAGGATCAGCCGGAACTGCAGGGCTTCCTGATGCAGCCGCATCGGCGCGGTCATCGAACGTTGCATGGCGAGGGACTCCGTGATGCGCACCCGAGGGTGACGGTCCGAGAGGGGGGCGAACGGGATGGGGGCGGTGGGCGACGCGCTCATGCGGCGGCTCCCTGGCTGATCTCGCGATGGGCGCGGGAGACGTGCGCGGGGGCGATCGTCTCGGCCTGCTCGGCCCGCGCCCCGCGCTCGGCCCTGTCGCGCAAGCGCTTGGCCACGGAGATGCGCACGAGCACGGGCTGGGCCTCGACGAGGTCGTCGAGGAGCGCGCGCGCCGCCTCGTCCCAGGGCAGCTCGCGATGGGGCCGGGCGGGCGTGGCCTCCACCGCATCCATGTCGCGGGCGAGCGGCAGGATGTGGAAGAGCATGTCGAACAGCGCGTTGCAGACCTCCTGCACGAGGTAGGTCGCGCCGGAGAAACCCATGAACGGCGTGCCGGTGTGGCGCCGGATGATCGCGCCGGGGAAGGAGGCCGGCACGTAGGCCGCCCGTCCCCCGCATTCGGCGAGGTACATGCGCTCGTTGTAGGAGCCGAACAGCACCAGCGGAGGCTTGGCCGTGATCAGTTCCCGCACCGCCGCGTTGTCGGTCTTGGCGCCGGGCCTGCGGGGCACCGCGAAGCTGCACGGCAGGCCCATCTCCTCCTCAAGGAAGTGGCGCACCCCGCGCGCGTAGGTCTCGGAGGCGACGATCCCGAAGCTCGCGGTCCCGAAGAAGTCCTGGGTCACCGAACGCCACAGGTCCCAGACCGGCTTGATCGTGGTGTGGCGCTCGCGCTCGATGAACGGTTCGGGATCAAGC
>Ga0182229_1000242_pt1 | contig 14448 bp, 12 predicted proteins | sample G6R1MG_32_FD_129663 | JGI IMG/M metagenome (GOLD analysis project Ga0182229, IMG submission 129663) | Miscanthus phyllosphere microbial communities from Michigan, USA - G6R4_MAIN_07NOV2016_LD1 MG | ecosystem: Host-associated > Plants > Phyllosphere > Phylloplane/Leaf | place: USA: Michigan...
ATATACGGCCGCCGGACTTTGGCAATCGATGGCGCTAGTCAACAGCTTGTTTGCCCTGCTGTCGGCGGCACCCCTGTATAGGCTGATTCGCCATACCCCGGCTCTCCTCCCCGACCGGCCGCAACTTGTTCAGGCATACCGTCGCTACGTGACACCCCTGCTTGGCATGGCCGTCTGGGCATGGATACTCAACTACGCCGATCGCTACCTGATCCGGCTATACCTGACCGACGCCGACGTGGGGCAGTATACGATGGGGTATAGTCTGGGCGCTAAATTACTATTGTTAAGCGCACCCTTGCTGGCTTTCCTGTCGCCCCACATGCTGACCCTCCGGCGGGATAATCAGCCGGCGTCAATGGTCAATGCGCTGGTGTTTCGTTACCTGCGGCAGTACATGCTGAGCGCTGGACTGGCGTGTCTTGCCTTCGTCCTGGGCCGGCACCTGCTTGGTACGTTACTGCTGTCGGCCCAGTACGAGCAGTCGATGACTGTCGCGCCCATCGTCGCGACCGGCTACCTGTTTCTGACCAGCATTCACCTGCTCGAACTGAAGTGGTACGCCTTTGGCCAAACCCGCTATATTCTGTGGCACACGCTAGTTGGCGTAGTCGTGAATCTGGCACTCAATGTGCTACTGATTCCCCGGCTGGGTATTACCGGCGCGGCCTGGGCTACGACGATCGGCTATGCTGCCCAGTTCACCATCGCTTACTGGCTATTTCGACGGGTAGAAACGACACGGATGCACCCAGCAACAGCCCTGAGCCACCTTGCGCCATGAAGCGTCTACTGACAACGCTGGTTCTTTTTTGGATAGCCCACGTAATCTGGGAAGGCACCTTTCTGGAATCCATTGCCTTTGCCCTGCCCCTCTATCTATTCTTCACGTTCATCGATCAAATCAGCCGCCGGATCGCCCTGTTGGCGTGTATCGCGTTTGTTGCGGCACTGGAAATCTTGCTGGTACCCGCAACGACCTATTGGCTGCTGCCATCATCAATGCCCATCGAGTCGAACACGTATTTCAGCTATGCCCTACCCGCCTTTAGCCTCTTCTACCTGGGCTTGATAGCCTGGAACCGTACCACGGCAGCAGCCGCAGATCACCAGAAAGCGATTCAGTCCGCCATTGATGCGCTGGCAAACAACCAACGAGCCGGTATCGTACTACTCCTGATCGGTCTGGCAGGCTTCGGCGTCCGCACGTTTGTGCCGGGAGCGCCAACATTTGTCAGCTATATCCCTTCATACTGCCTATATATCAGCGTACTGTACAATTGGTACGCGCGGAGTCCATGGCGCTGGCCCATCATTGGCCTGGTCGTATTTGTACTGGGTGCCTATACCGTTCGAGAAGGCATGTTTGGCGAACTGTTCTTCTGGCTTATGTTACTCACGCTGTTTCTGATGGCAGGTCGAACAACCCCGCTATCGGGAAAAGTTAAGGCGCTGTTTGTCACGTTCGCTTTGCCTTGCTACTACTGATTTAGTCATTGAAAGCCGAGTATCGCCATAACACCTGGGGCTACTCACGACAGGAACGCAGCGGTAATGCCGGATTGATGGGCGAACTGATCACCGATCGGTTGAGCGACCCATCAAAACTACTGACCCCCATTCACTTTTACAGTTCATTCATGCGGTTCAATCAGGGCTTAATGATTGGTAGTGCAATGGCGAAAGTACCGCTCCACGAACCGTACGCCAACGGCGAAGTACTGCTCTCGCTGATGCATCCTTTCGTACCCCGCTTTCTTTGGGCGAACAAACCGCAGACGGGTGGCTACGAAAATATTCGGCGCTTTACGTCACTACCACAGTCGGAAAATACGAGTATTAACCTGTCGCCACTGGGCGAAGGCTACGTTAACTTCGGCTACGGGGGCATTCTGTTTGCCCTGGGTTATGGGTTGCTGCTCGGCTATGCGTTCCAGTTGGTCTTTCAACTCGCGACAACCCGTCCAACGCTTGTATTATGGCTACCCATGCTCTTTGTCGGGTGCCTGACGATGGAAACCGACCTACTCTCAACGTGGGGTAGTCTGCTGAACAATGCGTTATTCCTTGTAACCCTCTACTGGTTACTAGGTCGCTTTTCCGTTCGACTGTAACTGGCATGCGGATTACCTATCTCTTTCGCAGCCCCGGCACCGGTCACAGCATCGAAACGCTGTTCGCTACGATTCGCCAGGCGGTGGGAGAGCAAATGGGCACGACACCCGACGCCATTTATTTACCACACATCAGCCGGGGCCTGCGTGAAGTCTGGCATAACCTTCGCTTCATCCGGCGACAACGATTCGACGGGTTGATTCACGTGACCGGCGACGTGCAGTACGCGGTACTGGCGCTGCCCGCGTCTCGCACCGTGCTAACCATTCACGACTGCATCCCGCTCGAACGTTTTCGGAACAGCCCCCTGCGGTACGCCTTTTTCTGGCTGTTCTGGTACTACCTACCCATCCGACGGGCCGGCGTCGTGACGACGATTTCGGAGAAAACCCGCCAAGACTTACGGCGCTACGTCGGTCGGGTAGCGGATAAACTCGTCGTTGTACCGAACGCCGTCAATCCGGTATTCAGGCCACAGCCGAAGCCCTTTTCAGCTGAAAAACCCGTGATTTTGCAGATCGGTACGGCACCGCACAAGAATGTGTACCGCCTGCTCGACGCGCTAAAGGGCATTTCCTGTACGCTACTCCTGCTGGGGCCGCTCGCGCCCGATCTACGCGACAGGCTCTGGCAAAACGGCATCGACTACGAGTCGTATCAGAATCTCGACTTAGCCGATGTTGTGAATATATACGCCAGAGCAGATATGGTAACATTCGCGTCAATGTATGAAGGTTTTGGTATGCCTATTGCAGAAGCGAATGGCGTTGGCCGGGTAGTGCTGACGTCGGCAATTTCGCCCCTGCGCGACGTAGCCGACGGGGCCGCTCACCTGGTTGATCCAACCGATACAGCGGCCATCCGACAGGGCATTAGGCAATTGATCAATGATGACGTATACCGGCAACAGTTAATTGAGGCTGGATACCGAAACGCCCGCCGATTCGCCCCTGAAACGATTGCCAGCCGCTACCGGACCCAGTACCAACGCCTGATTCCTTACCGTTAACCGTATAGTTTGTATGACCATTCTGATGTCGGCCGATTGGTTTTATCCCTGCCACATAGGCGGTCCGAGTAATACGATCTACTGGCAGGCCCGCGCCCTGACCCGCGCTGGTCATTCCGTATTCGTCGTGGCAACAGCCCAGGGCCAACACTCATCAACACCACCCGACCGCTGGCTGACGATGGATTGCGGACAGGTCATTTACACGCGCAACCCGCATTTCTACCTGCCTTTCCGGCACATCTGGCACGGCTGGCGTACCATGCGAAAAGCCGACATCGTTCACCTCAATAGTATGTTCTACCCTAGTTCGCTGGTGTTGGCCCTGCTGGCCGTACTGCTGGGCAAACCGGTTATCTGGTCGCCCCACGGTGAACTAAGCCCACCCGCACTGGACTATAGTCCCCGCATCAAGCGAGTGGTGCTGAGTTTGATCTGGCTGCTGCGCAAAAAGATACTTTTTCACGCTACCTGCCCGGCCGAAGCCGGGTTCATTCGCCAGCAGTTCGGTCCGTCGGCAACGGTGAGTGAGGTGCGCAACATGATGGACATCCCGATTCCGGTGTCCCGAAAAGCCCGGCCGTACATGCTGTTTATGGGCCGCATTCACCCAATCAAAGCCATCGACAAACTAATTGATGCGCTCGGCCAATCAGCCCTGTTCCGGGACAGCGACTACGAACTAATCATTGCCGGACCCGAATCCGATCCGGTCTATGCCCAACAACTCCGCGAGCAGATCCGAAGGCTTGGCCTGCACCGAAAGATCGTATTCTCCGGCCTGGTGACGGGGCCAACGAAAGACCAGTTTTATGCCGATGCACTGGTTACGATTTTACCGTCGAAATCGGAAAGTTTCGGGAATGTCGTACTGGAGTCGCTGGTGCAGGGAACGCCGGTCATCGCATCGACGGGAACGCCCTGGGAAGTACTGGAAACCGAGCAGGCCGGTAGTTGGGTAGCGGGGAACCCCGACGCCCTCCAACAGGCGATCGAACACTACCTGACCCTGTCGACCGAGCATTACCAGCAGTACCGCACGCAGGCCATAGCCCTGGCCCGGCAGCGATTCGATATCAACGCCAATGTCGATCAGTGGCAGTTTGTGTATCAGGCAATGGCCGCCTGAATAGCGGAAAAGCGATCGCCGGACCACCAAATTTTACCTATTTTGCTCCGTGAAGATTATGTCTGTCGTCGGAGCGCGGCCCAATTTTGTGAAAGTAGCGGCTCTGCACCGTGCCTTTCGGGCGGAACCAGCTTTCGATACGAAGATTATCCATACCGGTCAGCAGCACGACGCCCGGATGAGTGCTATCTTTTTCGCGCAGCTCGACCTGCCCCGCCCCGACTACTACCTCGGCATCGATCGCGGTTCGCCCACTCAGCAGACGGCGGACATCCTGCTGCGGCTCGAACCGATTCTGGTCGCCGAACAGCCCGACTGGCTCGTGGTGGTGGGCGACGTGACCAGTACGCTGGCGAGCGCGCTGGTAGCGGTTCGGCTAGGCATCCGGGTAGCGCACGTTGAAGCCGGGCTGCGCTCCGGCGACCGGCAAATGCCCGAAGAAATCAATCGACTCTTGACGGATAAGCTGGCCGACCTGCTGTTTGTGACGGAGCAATCGGGTGTGGACCATCTTCGGCGCGAAGGTATTGCCGACGAATCGATCCGGTTGGTTGGGAACGTCATGATTGATTCGCTCATTCAATACCGTCCACGGGCTACGACGCTCGATACAGTCGGCACACTGGGGTTGACGCCGAAAGGTTATTTGTTGCTGACGATGCACCGTCCTGCCAACGTCGATTCGGAATCCGGAATCCATGCGCTTGGTGAGTTGGTAATCAACCTTGCGAAGCGGCAACCGGTGGTATTTCCAGTGCATCCGCGCACCCGGACAAACGCAGCCCGCTATGGACTCTTGCACCGGCTGATGACGATTCCCGGTGTAAGGGTACTGGAACCACAGGGCTACCTCGAATTTTTAAATCTGCTGGAAAACGCGGCCCTTGTGCTGACCGACTCGGGGGGCGTGCAGGAAGAAACGACCTACCTGAACGTACCGTGCTTGACGCTTCGTCCGTCGACTGAACGCCCTGTAACGATTACATTGGGTACCAACCGGCTTCAACCCGATAGGGCTATTGATCAGGTCATGCAGGCGGTCGATTCACTACGAGCAAACCCGCCGAAACGCATACAGACGATACCGTACTGGGACGGTCAGGCGGCAACGCGCATTGCTAACGCTATCAGGCACTATCCAGCTACTAAGCCAATCGACTAGTGTCGTAGCCTGAAAAAGCCCGCCAATCTTCATACAGATCGGCGGGCTTCGCTGGTAGTTATGCACTTTGGCTTTTAACAACTTCCTTGGTTGCGTCTCCACAGACCTGGGAGCCTATCGCCTGCTGGTGCCTGGCAGTAAGGAAACAGACTTGAGCAAGTCGTTTAGAATTTGAAACCAACGCTGGCGCTCAGAATCCGGCGGGCTGAACCGTTGAAGCCCGTGCCGCTGACAGCATCGCTGAAGCCGTAGTGGTAGGTCAGATCTAGGAATACCGGACCTGCATCCAGACCCAGTTGGCCCAGCCCGTTGAACGAACCACTCTTAATTTCTCCGTTGCTTAGGTTGAACGAATTGCTGTTCGAGTTGATACGGTTAGCGTACTCAACCCCCAACTGAACCCGAACAGCCGAGATACCCCGATCTGATTCTGTCAGTTTGTAGCCAATGTACACAGGTACCTGAACGTATTGAATATTGATCTGATCCTGAATGCTGGCAGCACTCTGGCCCGATCCGGCGGTGAAATAATTCGAGCTTGAAGCAAAGTACTCGGCACCGATCTGACCAAACAGACGGCCACCGCCCCGCACGAAGAAACCAGCCTGATAGCCCAGACGGCCCGAAATGTTTCCGTTCGAATTGTTGCTTTCGCCAGGAAGTTTAGTCGAGTTCAGACCCGCGTAGATACCAAAGGCAAAGTTTTTGTAATCGGCTTTCGCCCGTTTTGTATCGTTGGGTGCTACGCTGTTCGTACCACCCGCATCGGCGGTAGTCGTGATGGCAGCCACTTCTGGGGTGTTTTCGGCACTGGAAACAGTGATCGATTGCGCCTTCGCAGCCTGTAGACTAAGTAGGAGAACAGCAGCAAGTGGGACAGCTAACAGATTTTTCATAACGTGATTGTTTGGGGAGTTAAATGGATATTGAATTAATTGTGCGTTTGCTTGACGGCTAGTCATTTGCCTCCGACGATCTACTCGCACCAGTGACCTAAGTAACCAAGTAAGCGGTGTAAGGTTATCCAGCGCGCCGTTGCCTAATCGCTCAGTCCTTACTTTTGATTAATTTTCTACAAGATCTATGGCTTGACTAGCAAACAAGTGATTCAATCAGATTCCTTAATCAATTGTTTAATTCTTAAGCAAAAAAAAGGCGAATCACCTTTTAAGTGATAAACAAGTAATTTATAATCATATCACAGACCAGTTTTTTGTGTTCCAGTGCGAAGGCATCAAACTCCCTGTCAGTCTGTTTCCAGACCTTCCTGTGCATGTTCTTGTTGACGAAGATGAACTGTGTGTTTGCGGAGATGATACTCATCAAATGGACGGCATCAATCGATCGAACGAGGCCAGCCTGATGAGCCTCTTTGAGCTGTTGCTGAAAGTGTGGCATAAACTGCCCTTCCGCCCCGACAATCGTCGGGACAAACCGATCCGGATTACGGTGCAACTCGTTCAGCACAAAAATGATCAGCGCCGGGCTCTCCCGAAACATCCTGAAGTCATGATCGATTAGAGCTATAACCTTGTCTTTAAGCGAAATAGGCTGATCGAGTACGGTTTTGATACCATCAAAGAAGAGCTGCAACATCTCGTCGAAGACCGAATCGAACAGCTTCTGCTTACTGCGGAAGTAGTAATTCAGTAAGGCTACGTTCATACCCGCTTCGCCAGCAATGTCGCGGGTTGTCGTTCCGTCGAACCCTTTTTCCAGGAATACTTTGGTTGCCGCCTGCCTGATTTTTTGCTCCGTTGTCAGCGTATTTTCCATGATGAAGCGTCGATCTCGGCGACAAGTAAATGCGTTTTTAAGCGGTACACTACGAGTTTTATGCAGTGACCAGTTGGCTGCACCCCGTATTTCTGGCTGGTCCAGTAAGCGAAACCGTATCGTGATTGACTTGTTCCTGAAACCACGACTGATAGCAAACAAAATACCGGCCAACGATTGGCGGCAACCAATCATTAACCGGCATATCGTAGCGAAACAGCCGTTCAGGCCAGTTCAGCCATCAGTTCATTCAGTATTTTCTGAGCCGCCACGGAAATAACCGTACCGGGTCCGAACACACCTTTGACGCCAGCATCGTACAAAAACTGGTAGTCACCGGCGGGGATAACGCCCCCCGCGATGACCATGATGTCGGCCCGGTCCAGTTTGGCCAGTTCATCAATCAGTTGCGGAACCAGCGTTTTATGGCCAGCCGCCAGACTTGATACCCCGACGATGTGTACATCATTCTCGGCAGCTTGCCGGGCCACCTCGGCGGGGGTCTGAAACAGCGGCCCCATGTCGACGTCGAAGCCCAGATCGGCAAAACTGGTCGCGATGATCTTGGCCCCCCGGTCGTGCCCATCCTGCCCCATTTTAGCCACCAGAATCCGGGGCCGACGTCCGTCTAGCTCGGCAAACTGATCGCTTAGCTGTCGCGCCAGCCGAAAGTTTTCATCGTCCGATACCTCCGCCGAATAAATGCCCGATACCGCCCGGATAGTAGCCCGATGCCGTCCGAACGCCTGTTCCAGCGCATCCGAAATTTCGCCCAGCGTAGCCCGCTGCCGGGCTGCGTCGACCGCCAGCGCCAATAGATTATCGGTATGGTCAGAGGTGGAGTTAGCCGCCTGCGTCAGCGCCATCAACGCCTGCTCAACCCGGCTCGAATCCCGTTCGGCTTTCACCCGCGCCAGTCGGTTAAGCTGCGCGTCGCGAACGGCTTTGTTATCGACTTCCAGTAGCTCGATATCAGTCTGAGAATCGGGCCGGTAGCGATTGACGCCCACGATCACGTCTTTTCCCGCGTCGATACGGGCCTGTTTGCGGGCTGCTGCTTCTTCGATTCGCAGTTTGGGTAGTCCGGTATCGATGGCTTTAGTCATCCCCCCCAGTTGTTCGACCTCCTCGATTAGCGCCCAGGCTTTTTCGGCCAGTTGGTTCGTCAGGTAGTCGACGTAATACGCACCACCCCAGGGGTCGATAGCGCGGGTAATGTCGGTTTCCTGCTGTAAATAAAGCTGGGTGTTCCGGGCGATACGGGCCGAAAAATCAGTGGGTAGCGCAATGGCTTCGTCGAGCGAATTGGTGTGCAGGCTCTGCGTTCCCCCCAGTACAGCGGCCAATGCCTCGATCGTTGTCCGGGCGACGTTGTTGAACGGGTCCTGCTCGGTCAGGCTGTAGCCGGAGGTTTGGCAGTGCGTCCGTAACGCCATCGACTTCGGGTTTGTGGGCGCAAATTGCTTCACGATGCGCGCCCACAGGAGCCGCCCGGCCCGTAGTTTGGCAATTTCCATGAAGTGATTCATGCCAATACCCCAGAAAAACGACAGCCGGGGGGCAAATTCGTCGATGTTCATTCCCGCCCGTAGCCCCGTTCGGATGTATTCCAGCCCGTCGGCCAGCGTATACGCCAGTTCGATGTGGGCCGGCGCACCCGCTTCGTGCATGTGGTACCCGCTGATACTGATCGAGTTGAAACGGGGCATGTGTCGGCTGGTATACGCGAAAATATCGCCCACGATTCGCATCGACGGTTCGGGTGGGTAGATGTAGGTGTTGCGCACCATGAACTCTTTCAGAATATCGTTCTGAATTGTTCCCGACAGCTTATCCGGTGCCACGCCCTGTTCTTCGGCAGCGACGATGTAAAACGCCATGATTGGCAGCACCGCCCCGTTCATGGTCATCGACACCGACATCTGATCGAGCGGAATCTGATCGAACAGGATTTTCATGTCCTCAACCGTATCGATCGCCACACCTGCCTTACCGACATCGCCCACAACGCGCGGGTGATCGGAATCGTAGCCCCGGTGAGTAGCCAGATCGAAGGCGACCGACAAGCCTTTTTGGCCCGCAGCCAGGTTGCGTCGGTAAAACGCGTTCGATTCTTCTGCCGTCGAAAAGCCCGCGTACTGCCGTACGGTCCAGGGTTGTCGCACATACATACTAGCATAGGGGCCACGCAGGTACGGGGGAATACCGGCCTGATCGCCAGCAAACGGACTCGTGGCTTCGGTACGCGTTGCGATGGTGATTCCTTCCGCCGTAACAAACGGTTTATCAGCGGCCGGCGACGGTTGCGCTGATGCGGGAGGAACGGGGTTGATGAAGTCGGGTTTCATAGGTACTTGTCGGTCAGGCCGGCAGCTGTTTACCGCTGGTAAATGAGCTGCCCGGTTCGCTGAATTTCCTGCTTTAACGTATCATTAGCAATGGTATTCCAGTGGATAACGTCGAAAAAGTACGGGATGGGACTTTCGTCGTCCAATACGCTATGAATCCAGCCTACCGTCTGTCGGGTAATCTGCTCACCAATGAGCGCCAGGTCCACATCGGCGCCGGGCCGGTTGGTCCCTTTTGCCCGCGATCCGTACAGCCACACCTGCTCGATAGCCGGCTCCCGCCGGAACAGCGTTAGCATGTAGTCAAGGTCAGTATCGCGCAGGCCGTAGTTCATAGTTTACTGGCTAGCGAATTGTCCAGGTTTGTAAGCAAGCCGACGTAGGTGGTGCTGATTGCGTCCAACACAGCCCGCCTTTTTTCTTCGTCGTAGGTATGCGTCAATTCATTATGATCCAAAAGCATTTGCAGCCATAGATGACCGTCTGCTAAGATGCCATCCTGGATAGCCTGCTTGATGACAACACGAGGGCCTTTTACATCCACATAACCCGATTCCTGCGCCAAATAATCCTGTAGTGTTTTCCAAGCCAATTCGAAGGTGAACTCAAAACGTAGAATAGCACCATCTTTTTCCAGTTCATTCAAATCTGGATACACAGCTAGGCCAGCTTCTAACTGCCCTAGTGCTTTTCGAAAAAATTCATATCGTTCAACCCACCGCTTTGCCATCGTTCGTTATCGCTAGTGTAAACACAGAGTCACAGAGGGCACAAAGATGTTTTCTTATTCCGACGCATGCACGACGACTTTTTGGTACGAACCACTTCTGTGTTCGCCGTGCCTTTGTATTGAAAAATCAATGCGGCTCGTGCTGGCGGATTAGTTCTCGAATGCTGCCGCCAGCCGACGGTCGGGAAGCAGGCCCGTTTGTTCGGGAATACCTGCAGTTGATAAGCCGGTAGTTGGCTCGTCGAAGCGAAATTTAGTGACCCCGACCAGCACCCGCCCCTGCCGTACAGCCTCGACTTTTGCCTGCCAGGCCTGCTCGATCTGTTCACCAATCCAGCCGGACGCCAGACCAGCAAGCAATCCGCCCTGCTGTTCAACCATCAGGAACAAAGCCCAGGCTCCTTCGACCAACTGATGCGTCATCGTCTCGATATAGTACGCCCCCGCCGACGGATCAGCGACTTTATCCAGGTAGCTTTCGGCTTTCAGCAACACCGACACGTTACGGGCAATGCGTTCGCTGAAGGCTGACGGAGCAGTCAGCACAGCGTCAAAGGCATGGACGGTTAATACGTCGGCACCACCGATGACAGCAGCCATGGCTTCGGTGGTCGAGCGGAGCAGATTGGTATTGGGCGTAGCCTTCGCGTCGTAAAACGTCGACGTCTGTGCGTGCACATACGGAGCCGGTACCCGGCTCTGTTCGTAGTAACCCATCAGCCGAAACCACAGTATCCGCAACGCCCGCAGCTTGGCAATTTCCAGAAAATAACTCGTCCCGACCGACACCGACAGGTTTGTCCGACCGGCCAATTCACTGACCAACAAACCGGCATCCGTCAGCGCGTCGTACTGATCGGTCAGGTTACCGAGTAAGAACGCCAGTTCCTGCGTCGCCGTTGCCCCAGCGTTATGAAACACATGACTACTGGCGCAGATCGTTCGGAAGCGGGGGGCGTTTGCCGCCAGCCGGGTCGCGTCGGCCGTTTGTTGCGATTGTGGTACAATACCAGTACGTCCGTACTGCGCCACCGGGTCGCTCAGCAAGCCACCCCGCCACTGATAGGGCGCAACGGGCTGTAATGCACGAAGCAAAGCATCGGGTTGATCGGTCCGGAAAAAGACAGGCGTTTCGCTTAGTTTGATGTCCTTGAGCAAGCGCGTCAGCTGCGCCTGGTCGATTTGATCGGGCGTGGCTAGGACGAGTGCGTCAGCCCCCCCATCAAGCGCCTGTCGCAGTGACACATTTGTCTGGCTAGCATCCTGCACAGTTTGTTCAGGCGCATTAAGCCAGCCGGCATCGGATCGCTGCGCCGACTGAATTGTTTCCAGCGGCAAACCGGTCAGGGCGTCGGCGGTGTAGTACGGTTCCAGCGTAAAGCCCTCCGGTGTTGCCCAGCGCAGCCCTTCATCGGCCCGTTCGTCTTTTAATTCCCGACGGACCTGCCGTTGCCAGTCGCTGAAGGCAGCGGACTTATCGTGTTGTGATGAAGACGTGTTCATACCGGATTATGTTGCCTTATTACGAGTAAAAGTAGTACTTTCTCTTTTTCAGGACAATGTGGCGTCCCCGTATCGCTAGGCCACAGTCGGGTTGCATTATTCAAAGGGATTGGCCTGGCGCGTTGCCCCTGCTTTCGTTTCGCGGTATTTTCGCCTGACAATGGGCGGAACTGCTCACCGGGCCAGATATTTCCCTACATTTGTCTCCCTTTTTCGCATCCCATAACGTAACGCATTACCATTATCCGTGAACGGAACTCACCAACCCGGCCCGCAACGCGAAGTAACTACGGTATGGAACCGTTGCCTGGCCGTGATTCGTGACATCGTACCGGAGCAAAGTTTCAATACCTGGTTTGAGCCAATCGTTCCGCTTCGGCTCAACGGAACGATTCTGACGATTCAGGTACCCAGTGAGTTTTTCTACGAGTGGCTGGAAGAAAATTTCGTTCACGCCCTGCGCCGGGCCCTCGACACGGCAATCGGACGCGAAGGACAGCTCGAATACTCGATCATTGTCGACAAAGGTAACGAACAGAACCGCCCGCTGACGGTCAACGTACCAACGACCAAATCGCCCCAGACGGCCAAACCCGACAACGTCAACCCCGACATTCTGAAGAGTCCGTTCCAGCTAAAGGATCTCGACTCGCTGACGCTCGACTCGTACCTCAACCCGACCTACACGTTCGACAATTATGTCGAAGGCGACTGTAACCGGCTGGCCCGGTCGGCGGGGTACGCGGTAGCCGAGCGGCCGGGCGTGACGTCGTTCAACCCACTGATGATTTACGGCGGGGTTGGGCTGGGTAAAACGCACCTGGTGCAGGCCATCGGTAACTACATCAAGAACAACAGCCAGAACAAGTTCGTCCTGTACGTTACCTCGGAGAAGTTTACCAACCAGTTTCTCAACGCCGTCCGGACCGATGGTATTCGCGATTTCACCTCGTTTTACATGCAGGTCGACGTACTGGTGATCGATGATGTGCAGTTCCTTCAGAAAAAGGAAAAGACGCAGGAAATCTTCTTCCATATCTTCAACCACCTGCACCAGTCGGGCAAGCAGATCATCATGACGTCGGACCGGGCACCCCGCGCCCTCGACGGATTGGAAGACCGGTTGCTGTCGCGCTTCAAATGGGGCTTATCGGCTGATTTACAGACGCCGGATCTGGAAACACGCATCGCCATCATCCAGAAGAAACTACAGGCTGAAGGCATTTATATCGAAGACGCGGTCATTGAATACCTGGCCCACAGTGTCAACACCAACGTCCGGGAATTGGAGGGCGTAATTGTATCGCTTATGGCGCAGGCATCGCTCAACCGGCGCGACATCGACCTAGAACTGGCCAAAAGCACACTGCGTAACATTGTCGAAGATTCTGAGCGCGAAGTCACCATCGATTCGGTGCAGGAAGCCGTTGCCGATTATTTCAACGTAACGGTAGCCGATCTGAAAGCCAAGAGCCGTAAGCGCGAACTGGTTCACCCGCGTCAGGTAGCGATGTATCTGGCGAAGGAAAAAACGGACCTGTCGCTCAAATCCATCGGGTATCATTTCGGCGGACGCGACCACAGCACTGTCATCCACGCCGTGCAGACGATCAGCGATCTGGTCGCTAAACCGTCGGAAACGCGCAATGCCGTCGAGAAGTTAAAAGCCTTGTTCAAATAGCCACGACTTAGCCGTGGCCCCTACTCTGCTCCGTCGGTCGCAACTCGATCCCCACGCCTGGGACGACTGTGTTGCCAGCGCGATCAATCCACTGCTGTACGGTTACAGCTGGTACCTCGACGCGGTATTGCCCGCCCCCAACTGGCAATGGCAGGCACTGGTTCAGACCGACGAACAGGGTCGCTATACGGCGGTGATGCCCATTCCCCTGCGTCGGAAAGCCGGACAATGGGTTGTGCATCAGCCGCTGTTCTGCCCCTTTCTGGATGTATTCCGTCGCGACGCTCAACTCGACCCGACACCCTTTGTAGCCGCTCTGGTGCAGCGATTCCGCTACGGCTCCCGGCTGGCCGTACGCTTTCGGCCAGCCCTGGCAACGCTGACAGTGCAGCCCCGTACCACGCACGTGCTTGATCTGTCGGCCGGCTATGCACAGCTGCTGGCTCACTATACACCCGACCGCCGGCTCAACCGGCAACGTGCGTATCGGCACCCCTGGCAATGCATCGACGACCCCAATCCCGAACCACTGCTGACTCTCTTTCGGCAGCACCACGCCCATACCATCGACGGGGGCGTTGCGGACTGGGCTTATACGATACTCCGACAACTGACGGGGGAGTTGCACAAGCGTGGACTGGCTACGTTGCAGTACGCACAACTGGACGGGCAGATCGAAGCGGGTATGCTGCTGGCGACGAGTAATGGGCGCACTATCTATCTGTTCAATGCAGCCTCCGAAACAGGCCGGCGGGGTAACGCCCGGACGTTACTACTCGATCAGTACATACGGGAGCACGCTGGTCAACCCATTGTTTTTGATTTTGAAAGTCCGGAGAAACCATCGATTGCAGCTTTCTACCGCAGTTTTGGCGCGCAAGAGGAGTCCTACTTTAGTCTACGCTGGAATCGCCTGACTGTCGCGGAACGGTGGCTGGTAGCAGTCAGCCGGTGGTTGTGCAAGCGGCTCCGCCGAGACTGATTGGAGGGGACAT